>Ga0335398_10002485_pt1 | contig 29102 bp, 26 predicted proteins | sample BON03_FD_205742 | JGI IMG/M metagenome (GOLD analysis project Ga0335398, IMG submission 205742) | Freshwater microbial communities from Lake Bonney liftoff mats and glacier meltwater in Antarctica - BON-03 (spades assembly) (version 2) | ecosystem: Environmental > Aquatic > Freshwater > Ice >... | reverse complement strand
GTTTTTTTACTTTTAGAGTTGAACGAAGGAACGGAGTGAGACAGTGTGTCTTGCGAAAGCAAAAGACGCAACCGCCCTTTTTGTCCTACCCCCGTTATTACCGCTGTTCTACTCAGTCAACTGTCTAGGGGCACCTATTTTGCTATTTATCGTACGTATCGAAAATGTCGATGTTATAACACAATTTAAGCTCTCAAGAGCTTCTAAAGGATGCCCTTAAAAGTCGAGAACCAACAGGCTCCTGGCTCGTTAGAGCTTGCAGGATGTGCTCTTGCTTTTAAGAGTTGAACGAAGTGAAGCATTGTATTTTGCCTTCGTGAAGGCAAAATACGCAACCGCCCTTTGTCTTACCTGTTATTTACGCTTCGCTGTTCTACTCAGTCAACTGTCTAAGGGCGGCTTTAGAAATATTGAGGGCAACCTATTTTGCTATTTATCATACGCATCGAAAATGTCGATGTCTCACTCCGTTCCTTCGTTCAACTCTAAAAGTAAAAAAACATTCTGGAGCATGCTTTTTAGGAGGAGGCCCTTAAACGCGGTAAATACTAAAACTTTACGCAGTTGTTTAACAAAAGATTTCCCCACTTTTTAGCGCGAAGCTTCAGAAACTGCCGAAGGCACCTAATTGAAAAATACGCGTGAGTGGTAGGTCCTGTGGGCTAAAAACTGACATTAGACGCGATAAACAAACATTCTTTTCTAGGCTTTTTAAGAGGGTTTTGCTTTAGCGTAGAAAAATATTTGAAAATGCTTAATTTAAGGCCAATTTATAAAAGCTTTTAAAAGTCAGCTTAGTATAGGGCTCGAGCTGTAATTTGAAATAAAACATTACGAAACATAATTGCGCGCAAGATTACGTCTCAAAAATTCCCCCAATGAAAACAGGCCTCTTGTGAAAACTACAGTTTTTATAATTTTTACTAATTGTTCTTTTCTACTTTTAAATTACTTTTTAAGTGCCTCTCGTATCGTGTAATGTTCTTTTTTATTCTTAAATTAATAGATGTACTTGTGCGTAATAATTTTTCCATTGTTAAGCTTTTTAGGACGTTTTTTAGGTGCTTACTCGCAGTGTTTAGGTTGAGCTGCCTCGATCTTTTTGTCCTTTATATTTTCGCTTTTTTTATCGAGGTCCTTTTTTTCGACAGTGTTGCTGTTATTATGCTAATTGTTGTTTGTGCCATACCGTCTTTTTTACATCTTTACTCTATCGAATATATGAAAACTGACCCACACCAAGGCCGGTTTCATGAGCTATCTGTCACTTTTCACATTTTTTATGCTTCTTTTAGTTTGCCTTTACAATTTTATTTTATTTCTTGGTTGGAAAAGTATACTTTCATCATTCTTATTAATAGGCTTTTGTGGCAGCAGGATACGCTGTGTTTGTTTTATTATTTTCTTCCTTTACTGGAAAAAAAGATTTTAGCAGAGAATAATGGGAGGATAAACGGGTAAAGGCCGTCAAAAAACATAACATAAAAGAAAAGTGTGGTATTTTTAATAAACTTTTCTTTTTTTTTCTTTTTATCCTTTTTTACGTAAAAATTTCGTTGTTTTTCTTCTCGTCTTAAGTCAGTTTTTTTAGATGTTTATTATATCCTTAAAAAAGCAGCAAACAGTGCAAATAATAAATGCGCATCTTATTGACTACCCAACCCCTTCTAATATTTCTTATTGGTGAAACCTCGGCTTTTTAGCAGGAATCTGTTTATTAATTCAAATAGTTACAGGTATCGCTTTAGCTATGCACTATATGCCCCATATTGATCTGGCCTTTTTAAGCTTAGAGGGTATTATGCGCGACGTAAATAACGGTTGATTATTAAGGTATTCTCATGCAAATGGCGCTTCCGTGTTTTTTATTATAGTTTACGGGCATATCGGCCGTGGTCTTTACTACGGGTCTTACGCGAAACCTCGCGGGTTTGTCTGGCTTTTAGGTACAGTTGTTCTCTTATTGATGATGGCTACCGCTTTCATGGGTTACGTTTTACCTTGGGGGCAAATGAGTTTCTGAGGCGCAACTGTAATAACAAATTTATTTAGCGCATTCCCTTTAGTAGGCAGTAAAATTGTAACTTTACTCTGGGGTGGTTTTAGCGTAGATAACGCTACATTAAACAGATTTTTCAGCCTGCATTACTTGACACCTTTTATTATTGCAGCGACTGTTATTGTACACATTGCCGCTGTCCACCAAGACGGTTCGAATAATCCTCTTGGAATTTCGTCCTCAAACGATAAGGTTGGGTTTTTCCCTTATTTTGTTCTAAAAGACACATTAAGTTTCGCCGCTTTTATAGCTTTTCTTTCGTTCTTTATTTACTTTTTCCCCAATGTTTTAGGCCATGCAGACAACTATATTAACGCAAATCCTTTAGTAACTCCAGAGCATATAGTGCCTGAATTTTATTTTCTGCCCTCTTATGCGATATTGCGATCGATCCCTAATAAATTGCTCGGGGTTGTAGCCCTGCTTGGCTCAATTCTTATATTATTAACATTACCTTTTTCTACAAGTTCTTTAACGCGTTCTTCAATATTTAGGCCGCTACATCAAGTTTTTTTCTGGTTTTTGTTTTTCGACTTTTTACTTCTAGGCTATATAGGGCAACAAATTCCAGAAACACCCTTCATTGAAATTGGTCAACTAGCTTCAATATACTATTTCGCCTATTTTTTAATTATTGTGCCGCAGCTGGGGTATTTAGAGACCTGCTTAGTTTACGTAACGTCGAAAGACTATAAAAATTTAAGTTTATTTTAAATACTGATGTTTCTTAGTAATTATTCTTCTGTTTTATTCTTTTTAACTTTTTCTGTTGTTTTGTCCGTTGTTATTTTTAGTTTGCCTTATGTGATTGCCCTTAAAATAAACGACAAAGAGAAGCTATCCTCTTATGAGTGTGGTTTTAACCCCTTTAAAGATTCAATAAGTGAGTTTGATATCAAGTTTTATCTTGTCGCAATTCTTTTTTTAATTTTTGACTTAGAAATAAGCTTTTTATTCCCTTTTATTCTATGCCTTGACATGCTAAACTTTTTTAGTGTTAGTACAATGTTTTTATTTTTATTAATTCTTACTATGGGTTTTTTTTATGAGTGAAAAAAAGGCGCTCTTGATTGAGAATAGTCGCAAATTTCATTTACTCGTTACACGCAGCGTTTACGCCATTATTTTGGTCCACCGCCACCTTTTCCAACACCTTCAAAAGATGCCCCGATCCGTTTTTATACAGCGTCACGCCTTTCACTTAGTTAACCCAAGCCCTAAGCCTCTTATAACTTCTTTTGCAGCTTTAACTACCGCGGTAGGTTTAGCGTTACATTTTCATGGTTACACCGTAGGTTTTGAAACAGCTTTATGTGGCCTATCAGGCCTTTTGTTAAGCATTTTTCTTTGGTGGCAAGATATAGTCGACGAAGGCTCTTTTGAAGGAGTTCACACCAACATAGTCCAGCTTAGCTTGCGTTATGGTATGATACTTTTTATTCTATCAGAAATAATGTTCTTTTTCGCATTTTTCTGGGCATTTTTTGCCTCGAGCCTAACGCCTGCCGTAGAGATTGGAAATATTTGACCACCAAAAGGGATAGACACTTTTAAAGTTTTAGAAATACCCTTGGTCAATACTTTAATTTTGCTGGGTTCTGGGGCTTCTATTACGTACGCGCATCATGCTGTAACCACAGGTCTCAAGCTTGAAGTTATTTTTGCACTGCTTTTAACAGTTATTCTGGCGATTATTTTTACATTTTTCCAAGTCTACGAGTACGTCGGTGCGGGTTTTAAAATTTCTGATGGTATTTATGGCTCTTGTTTTTTTATGATTACGGGTTTTCATGGATTTCACGTATTAATAGGTACGGTTTTTATTTGTGTATCTTTAATTCGTCTAATGCTTAACCACTTTACAAAAACACACCACTTTGGTTTTGAGGCGGCGGCTTTTTATTGGCACTTTGTAGATGTTGTATGACTTTTTTTATACACCGGTCTGTATTTTTGAGGAGGGGCCTAAAATTATTTTATCTCATTACGTAAAATTTCCCCGCACTTTTTTATAATAAACAAAGGTTTTTTAATGGAACACAGGGTTATAACAGCCACAGGAAACTCTTTTTTTTAAATTCGTTTCTTGATGCTACAGTCTGCGAAATTAATCGGCGCTGGTTTATGTACTATTGCTTTAGCTGGGGTTGGTGGTGGCATAGGGACCGTTTTCGCAGCTTTAATTAGCGGTGTAGCTCGAAGCCCTCATTTAATGAAGCAACTATTTGCCTACGCTATTTTAGGTTTCGCGTTTACTGAAGCTGTGGCTCTATTTGCTTTAATGATGGCGTTTTTAATATTGTTTACTTTTTAAATTTTTAAACACCACTATTTATTTTGCTCACAACCTGCTTCGTCTAAAGGTTTAGGACAAAACTTTTTCATAGTTAAAACGCGCGTTCGATTCTCGCAGCGGGCTTATACTTTTATGATGATTTTTGCGCTCGAAAAAATTATAAGCCTTATAATCCTTATTCTGCCTATTTTACTGGCAGTTGCTTTTTTAACGTTGGCTGAAAGAAAAATTATGGCGTCTATCCAACAGCGGCTTGGCCCTGATGCAGTTGGTTTTACGGGCGCCTTACAGCCTTTATCAGACGCTATAAAACTAATACTAAAAGAAGCTGTAATACCCACAAACGCACACACTTTTGGTTTTATTATTGCACCAATCTTGTCCCTTTTTCTCAGCTTAACCTCTTGATCCATAGTCCCTTTTACAAAAGCTTCATACTTTGTTAATTTAGACCTTAGCGTACTTTTCTTTTTCGCTGTGTCATCTTTAGGTGTTTATGGCGTAATAATTTCTGGTTGGTCAAGTAATTCTCGGTACGCTTATTTTGGCGCGTTACGTTCGGCGGCCCAAATGATTTCGTATGAGGTTTCTTTTGGTCTTATATTAATAACAGTCCTTTTATGCGTAGGTTCCTTAAACCTTATAACTCTTGTTAAATTTCAGTTCTTTATATTTTTGGCTATTCCCCTGCTGCCTTTATTTTTAATGTTTTTAATAAGTATTTTAGCCGAAACCAACAGGGCGCCTTTTGATTTACCCGAGGCTGAATCTGAGCTCGTTTCAGGTTTTAATGTTGAGTACTCTAGTATGGGTTTCGCTTTGTTTTTTTTAGCAGAGTATAGTACGATGATTGTCATGTCTTTTTTGACAGCTATTGTTTTTTTGGGCGGGTGGCTTATTGTTAAATTATCATTTTCCCCTGGTTCCTTAACGTTGTCTCTTAAAGCAGGTTTAATTCTATTTTTTTATATTTGGGTTCGCGCGTCTTTCCCGCGTTATAGAATAGACCAATTAATGCGCCTTTGTTGAAAAATATTTCTGCCTTTATCACTTAGTTTTGCGCTTTTTTTAATAAGCTTTTTATTCTCCTTTAACGGTATTTTTTAAGATGCTTCGCCATAGTTACGACCTAACAAACAAAAAGGATAAAACGCTTCGTGCGAAATACTTGAGGTCCGAGTCTTTTATCGTAGCAGTAAAAATTTGTGCAGACTGCAAGTTACTTTTAGCAAAAAAAACCAAGCGCTTTTTGGCTTTCAGTACGCAAAGTGCTCTGCCACTAATTAAAAACCGCTGCCTTTTTACAAGCAATTGTAATTCTGTTATGTATAGGTTAAAGGTATCGCGTCACAAATTCCGCAGCGCTGTAGTAATAGGTTATTTAGTGGGCGTTTTCAAAATGTAGTTTTATAAAATCTCAATAGCTTAACAAGAGTATAGCTTGTGACTACTTCAATAACCTACATTAATGCTTATACAAAAGCTTTGCGCAAATTCTCGAAAAGGCCCACTTAAAAATTTACTAAAAAGATGCTGCTGCTTTTAATATCCATGCCTCTATTAGGGGTCTTCGCAATTTTCTTTATAAAACGTTCTAAATTTAAACTAATAAGAAGCCTCGCTCTGGGTTGGTCCACGGCAACCTTCAACTTTTCTATATATTTTCTATTGTTTTTTGACCCTGCTATTACAAAATTTCAATTCACTTGCAAAGTTGGCGGGCTTAAAATTTCTCACGATCATTTTACCATGGGCATCGACGGGCCCGCGCTGTTACTAATTTTACTTACAACACTATTAATACCCATTTGCTTACTTTTATGTTGAAACTTAAAGAATACAGTACTGCTTAAAGATTATGTTATTATCTTTTTACTTCTCGAAAGTGCGCTTGTAGGCGTTTTTAGTAGTCTTGATTTATTGGTTTTTTACATGCTATTCGAGGCCGTATTGATACCTATGTACTTTTTAATTGGGGTTTTTGGTTCACGAGAAAGAAAAATTCGCGCGTCATACTTACTTTTTTTATATACCCTTACAAGTTCTGTATTAATGTTTTTAGCGATCGTTTTTTTATATAGCAAATTTGGCACAACAAATTACATTTTGTTGTATACTATTAAACTAGACTCTTTTTCAGAAAAACTTTGCTGATTAGCGTTTTTTTCGTCCTTTTCTGTCAAAATGCCCTTAATACCCTTTCATATGTGGTTGCCAGAGGCTCATTGCGAGGCCCCGACAGGTGGTTCTGTTATTTTAGCAGGCGTTTTACTAAAACTCGGCGGTTACGGCTTCTTGCGTTATTCCCTTACGCTTTTCCCAGAAGCCTCGCTCTTTTTTACACCTTTTATTTTCATACTTAGCGTGTTTGGTATAATTTACGCTTCTATTACAACGTTGCAGCAGATTGACTTAAAAAAGATTATTGCTTATTCGTCTGTCGGTCATATGGGCTTGGTGACCGTGGGTATCTTTTCTGCTAATATACAGGGTGTCGTAGGTTCTATTTTTTTAATGTTAAGTCACGGTCTTACATCTAGCGCCTTATTTTTAGCAGTGGGTTTTCTTTACGAGCGTTATTCCACGAGAATTATTAAATATTTTGGGGGCTTATCTGCCACAATGCCTTTTTTCGCGTCGTTTTTTTTAATTTTTAACTTGGCAAATTTAGGACTGCCTATCACAAGTAACTTTATTGGTGAAATTTTTGTCTTCGTAGCTTGTTTTTCCGTAAACAGCTGAATCGCTTTATCGACAGGATCCGGGGTGGTTTTAAGCGCTGCCTACAGTTTATGAGTTGCCAACAGAATATTATTTGGCAATCTTAAATTACAGTCAATTATTGCTTTTAGAGATTTAAATCGAAAAGAATTTACAATTTTTTGCCTTTTTGCTTTTCTAACACTTTTTCTGGGTATTTATCCTGACCCTATTATTAATATCATTAAAGCGTCGTGATTCATTTAACACGCCGCATAGCCGTGTTTTATAACCTGTAGTTTAAAAGGCAAAACAAAACACTCATAATGTTTTCTCTAAAGGTTCAAGTCCTTTCAGGTTTAAACTTCGAAAAAAGGGCTAGATTTATGCAGGTCCGTCGTAGTGCCGTAAAAAAGGCTTGTAGTTTAAAGGTTAAAATACTACAATCATAATGTTTTGTTGAAGGTTCGAATCCTTCCCTGCCCAACTTTTTAAAATACTCTCAAAAGTAGTTCTACAAAAATCTCAGTAGCTTAACGGTATAGCGTGTGACTGTTAATCATTTGGTAACAAAAACAAGAATGTTTCGCCAGCTACATTTTTTGCGTAAAATTATTTTAGCTGCCGCGAAGTTGCTCCTTTTCAGATGAAGCTTAAAATAGCGTAACAAAATATGTATTTAGCTTATCTAGGGGACATTTAAAATTTTATGCCTTTTGACTCAAATTTTTTTAATTTTATAAAAAAGTATTAGTATTACTGTACTAAGTTTGCAGAGCGGCTATTTCTTAAAAACCTCGTAATAATATTATTATTCCGCGCGGTTTAGTGAAAAGGCTTTCAGCCCATTTGCGTTATTGGTTCGAGCCCAATTTGAGAAGAAACCTCCAAAATTTAAAAAGGCTTTTTTTATAGATGACAGGCTTTATAATTTTTTATTTTTCCTCCGCTAGCTTTATTTTGTCTGCTATTATGGTTATAATGTCGCGCAACCCGGTATATTCAATCTTCTTTTTAGTGCTTGTCTTCACTACTGCTTCTTTTATATTATTACTTCTAGAATTGGACTATTTACCTCTAATCTTCATTGTAGTTTATGTTGGCGCGCTGACTGTTCTACTTTTATTTGTTATGTTAATGCTAAACATCAAGGCAACTAACTTTGATAAAAATTTACGGCTGCTGCCCCTAATGGTGTTGTTGTGCGCGTTATTTTTATTCCAATTGTTTTCTCTTATTCACTTCGATTTTTTACCCCTTTCCAACATTTTGTCGTTGTTTTGTAGCGATTATAGTTTAATTACGTCTGATATTTTATTTTCGGTTTTGTGCTATGACATCGAAACTAATATGAGGGCCTTGGGTTTTATACTTTACTCGAAGCATTTTATACTAGTCGTACTGTCCGGCAACGTACTTTTACTCTCGATGGTCGGTGCTATTATTCTAACTTTACGTCGTTATTTTGCAGGGCGTTTCCAGAAACCTAATTTTCAGATTATGCAGGACTTTAAAATTACGCTATAAACTTTTTAAAAGATGAATCAAAAGGCGAATTCAATTGCTGCCCGTCTCAGTAATAGAGGCTCATGGGCGCTCGTTTTGAGCGAAGATAAAAGACATTTCAGTAAATTGTTCGTAAATAACGCGCAAACGCAGTCGTTTGTAACTAAAGTACTAAGGTTTTTTTTTTTATTACCTGATAAGCCTTTGATAAGGTTTTTTAAGCACAATTTAATATATATGCCGTCAAGTTTCATTACCAGAGCAATTCATAAAAAAATGCTTTTCGTCAATGCCCACAGTTTATACCATAAAAAAATATTTAATTGCTCCTCAACTTTAACGCCACTAACTAGTTTATCTGTGCTGTGCTTGTGTGATTTCAGTCACTGAGGGACTAAAAAAAGAGTCGCTCCAAAATTGCCCGCAAAAATTGACTACTCGGCATTTAGCCTTAATAGACGCAGTTCTGCGCAAATTCTATGCTTGTACATCGGCGGTCAGCTCGAAACACCTGTTAAACAACGCGACTTTATTTTTAAAACAAACTTCAAAAATGGCGTAAGAAAAGTTGCCCAGGCATTCTTATGTTCTAAAACAAATGAAATCATTTGCGGCGTAAGAGTTGGCTGCTTCGGGCGTTGAAAAAAAACAAAATCCGGACGAAAACAAGTTTTTACTTTCTTTAAGGGTAAAATATTAACACAAAGCGTGTCTTTTTTTGTAGATGCAGGTTTCTACAGAGGCCAAACAAAATACGGTACTTTTAATTTAACAATTTCAATTACTTACAGCAATGCTTAAACAAAGCTTTGGCGCAAAAAAAGTTGCCCAGGCATTCTTATGTTCTAAAACAAATGATTTCATTTGCGGTGTAGTAGTTGCCTGTTTCGGACGTCGAAAACAAGAAAGGTCTGCAAAGGTCAGACAAAATGTTCGGGCGGGCATATTTCAATGGTTAGAATAATAGTTTGTGATTCTATAGGCATGAGTTCGATTCTCTTTGCCCGTCAATTTTTCTTCTACGGGCGTAAACTAAAATGGGTTGTAATTTGCTTAGAAAAAACTTTTGAAAACGTCTGCTTTAAGGCCTATGCCTATATTCATAGAGGCTTTTAAAATTAGGTTTTGTCTTTAGGTCAAGGCGTAATTTGAAACGTCACAAAATTTCTTCAAAACACTGTGTGATAGCGGACTATTTTGTCAAATAGTTTGCGCTAGCAGAGAACAAGACAAGGCCCTCATAAAACAAATACTAAAGCGCCTCTAAAACGAAATGTTTATTTACAGTGTTTTTGACCTTTGCTAATAACGATGCTTCTACCAACGTCGTTGCAGTCTTATAATACTTTGTGGTTTACCCGCTGGCTTTTCTCCACTAATCATAAAAATATTGGCGTCTTATATTTCATCTTTGGCGCTTTTTCTGGTGTAATAGGTTTTATCGTTTCGATGGTGATGAGGTTAGAATTATCTCAGGCGGGGGACCCCTTTTTAGGCGGGAACTATCAGTTATATAACGTTTTAGTAACAAGCCACGCCTTTTTAATGATTTTTATGTTTGTTATGCCTACAGCGCTAGGCGGTTTTGAAGGCGCAAAAATAATTTGCTCGCGCTCCCTTTTTTAAAACTGCCCTGCTTATTTAAAGCGGTGGGCGCGTGCAATATAATCTTTTTTTTCAGGAAAAAAGGGTTGTTATAGAACCTTTTTTAGAGGTCCTGCTTAAAAGATTTAAAACTGCACTATAAACCCCCTTTTTTAAAGATCATTACAATTACCCCTGAAAGTTTATAGTTCAAGGGTCACGCAAATTTTACGTCTTTAGTTTCATATTCAGTAGTTTGGTCCCGTTGTAGTTTTAGCGTTATTAAGGCTTATTTGATATGCCTTTTTTAGGTTTTAAAACGTAGTTAACCTGCAAGTTGTAGCACGTATTCTAATAAAAGGTATAGCCAAATTTGGCACGGCAGCAGTTTTTGATATTGTGAAATAGCGGTTCAAATCCGCTTTCCTTTATAAAATTAAGTTTTTTACTTGGTGCAAAAGTAAACCCAAAAGGTTTTAAGCCTTATTATAGAAAGATTTCTGGTTCAAATTCAGAAGTAAAAAACGTTGTGCCAGCATATAATTTCTGTATTTTAAAGGATAGAATTTTAGACTACGGATCTAAGTATAAAGGTTCGATCCCTTTCAGGAATAATTTAAATCTTCGCAAAATTGCTTAAGAAAAATATGTTTGTTTAATATAACTGATAGATGCTTTTCAAAAATACTTAAAGAATGGGTGAATGGTTAAGCCGCTAAATTGTAAATTTAGTTCTTAAATGATTTGCAGGTTCAAATCCCGCTTCTTTAAAAATGTCTTTACACAAAAAGGCCTCGACAAAAAAACTTAGTTTTTATAATTTTTACTAAGTGTTCTTTTCTACTTTTAAATTACTTTTTAAGTGCCTCTCGTATCGCGTAATGTTCTTTTTTATTCTTAAATTAATAGATGTACTTGTGCGTAATAATTTTTCCATTGCTAAGCTTTTTAGCAAATGCCCTTTTAGGGCGTTTTTTAGGTGCTTACTCGCAGTGTTTAGGCTCAGCTGCCTCGATTTTTTTGTCCTTTATATTTTCGCTTTTTTTATTTTTCGAGGTCGTTTTTTCCGATTCTTCGTGTCACGTCTTTTTGCTTCAATGGTTTAGCGCCGAGCTGTTTTGCGCTAAATGGTCCTTTTTTTTCGACAGTGTTGCTGTTATTATGCTAATTGTTGTTTGTGCCATATCGTCTTTTGTACATCTTTATTCTATCGAATATATGAAAACTGACCCACACCAAGGCCGTTTCATGAGCTATCTGTCACTTTTCACATTTTTTATGCTTCTTTTAGTTTGCGCTGACAATTTTATTTTATTATTTCTTGGTTGGGAAGGTATAGGTCTTTCATCATTCCTATTAATAGGCTTTTGGGGCAACAGGGTACGCGCAGGGCAGTCGGCTATAAAAGCAATGCTTATAAACCGGGTTGGGGATTTATGCTTATTGGTTGGCGTTTGCGCAATTTTTCTAACTTTTAAATCCTTGGATTACGCTGTTGCTTTTGCTTTAACGCCTTGCGCTATTATTGACCAATTTTCGTTTCTATACATGGGGTCCGTCGGCCGTCTAACCCTCATTACACTGTTTTTTTTAATGGGCGTTTTAGGTAAATCAGCTCAGTTGGGCTTACATACTTGGTTGCCAGATGCAATGGAAGGTCCGACGCCTGTTTCAGCTTTAATTCATGCTGCAACGCTTGTAACAGCTGGGGTTTTTTTACTTGTACGCTGCTCTTATCTTTTTGAGTACGCTTCTATTTCATTATGTTTTGTTACTTTAGCCGGATCTGCCACGGCTTTTTTCTCTTCAACCGTTGGTTTAATACAAAATGATATCAAAAGGGTGATTGCTTACTCGACGGCTAGCCAAGTTGGTTACATGGTTTTTGCTTGTGGTTTATCAAACTACTCTTTGAGCGTATTTCATTTAGCTAATCACGCATTCTTTAAGGCGGTTTTATTTTTAGGCGCAGGGAGTGTTATTCACGGTCTTAGCGACGAGCAGGATCTTAGAAAAATGGGCGGTCTAATTAAAGCGTTTCCCATCACAAATCTTGTTATTTTTCTAGGTTCAATAGCTCTGGCAGGATTGCCTTTTCTTACAGGCTTTTACTCAAAAGACGTAATTTTAGAAATAGCCTTTTCATCCTACAATGCTCTCGCGCTTTTATCCTTTAGCCTAGGCTGCCTAGCGGCAAGCTTTACAGCCTTTTATTCTGGCAGGTTATTTTTTTTAACTTTTTTAAACAGTCCTAACAGCTACTTAAAATATTCTCAAAAAGCGCACGAACCAAAGTTATTAATGCTTGTGCCACTTATTTTTTTGTGCGCCTTAAGTGTCATAGTTGGCTATAATTTTAAAGAAATGTTCGTAGGGTTAGGTTCTCCTTTTTTCCAGTCTGCAACATTTGTTTTTACTAAATCTGCAAATTTAGAGGCAGAATTCTTAAGTGCTGCCGTTAAAAATTTCCCTTTTCTGTTAACGCTGCTAGGGCTTATTTTCAGCTATACTATTATTTATTGCAGCAGTACTCGAAAAAAAGATTTTTTAACAAGTATTTTGAAGTTGAAATTGTCGACAGCCACTCTTGCGCTGTATAGGTTTCTTTCTAAAAAATGGCACTTTGATCAGTTAATAAACGAATTTGTTGCTCATGGCGTTATGACATTTGGTCACAAAATTTCTTTCCGAGTCATTGATAAAGGTTTTATAGAAAAATATAGCGTTTTAGGATCTTCCCAGACATTTGTTACACTATCAGAACGCGCTACTACAATACAGTCGGGGTTTCTTTCCAACTATTTGTTGATGCTACTTTTGCCGGTACTACTATTAACTTTATTGCTTTATTCTTGTACCCTCTTGATAAGTTTTATGAAATGTTCTTTTCTACTTTTAAATTACTTTTTAAGCGCCTCTCGCAGCGCGTAGTGTTCTTTTCTATTCTTAAACTGATAGATCTATAACCACCCAGAAGACATAACTTCCAAGTTGTTTTTATAAGAAAGTCCTTAAACAATAAAGTAACCAAGCTGTAAACTAAAAAAACGTTGCGTTAAATTGGGGTTGAAGCTTAGCTGGTTGAGCAATTGTTTTGCAAACAAAAGGCCGTTGGTTCGAGGCCAATCAGCTCCAAAAAACTTTACGCAGTTGTTTAACAAAAGATTTTCCCACCTTTTAGCGCGGGGGCCTGCCATTCTTTTCTAGGCTTTTTAAGAGGGTTTTGCTTTAGCGTAGAAAAATAATTGAAAATGCTTAATTCTTGGCCGCAAGGCTGTCCCAGTACATTTAAGTAAAAATGATGCCCCGAACCGCAAACAACAATTTTTTAAGGGGATTTTTTGTAACAACTTTAGCGTTGCTTTTAGCAAACGTTGAAATATTTTTATTAGGATTCTCTTTTTATGTTCTTTTTAACAGCGCTTACGTTATAATAAACGAAGAAATTTTACTTTGTGTTTGTTTTATTATTTTCTTGTTGACTATCTTTTGTTCTTTGAATAATAGCCTTGTTTTAGAAAACTTGCAAGAAAAAACTGAGGGTATAAAAGCGGTCCTTTTTATAAGCGGCGGCTTTAAGCTAAAAAAACTCTCAAAAAAAAATGCTTTAATAACGCCGAATAATTGCGCAGAAAAACCGGCTTGTATAACTAGGCTTCTTTTAAAAACATTGTCCCTTGAGTCTACTATTGGTTGCCAGAAGATTCAAAACGCCCAGCGGCGTGCTTTAATTTTTCGTCTCAACGGCTGCTTTAGCAAATCTAATAAGGACATTGAAAAAAGCAAAGCATTTTACTCTCTAGCAGCTTGTTTTTTTAATAATACAGTTTACGGTCCACTGATTTTTTGTGATGTTCCACTGGCTCTTCGCGACGGGCAAGATTACGATGATTAAAAATAAGAGACTTCTTAAAAAATAACGCATTTAGCGATGAGCGGCTTGCTACAAAAAATAAAAACTAAAAAGTTTAAAAAAAATATTGCGGCAAAAATGTGGGCAAAACTACAAGCAAACCCGCAACGTAAAGCTGTATGCTTAAAAGTATTGACAATGTCTCCAAAAAAACCAAATTCTGCAAATAGGCGAATTGCTAAGGTTAAAACTATAAAAAAACCGTCTTTTTTTACGGTAAAAATACCGGGCGAAAAACACAATTTACAGCAGCATTCCACAATTCTTATTTGTGGGGGCCGATCAAAAGATTTAATAGGCATCCGCCTAAAAGCTATTAGAGGTAAATATGACCTTGCAGGCGTTACAGGACGGAAAAAATCTCGTAGTCTGTACGGGGTTAAAAAACCTACGTAACTAACTCAACGGTAGAGTGAATCGTTTACGACGAATTAGTTAATAGTTCAAATCTATTGTTACGTATCATTGAGGCGCTGGTGTAAAATCTTACTCTTCTGAAGAATAATCCTAAATTTTTGGGAAAAAGGACCCCCCGCTTTTGCGAAAGCAGATTAAAGTGTTGTTTTACAATCTGTTTTTTAAAAGGCTTTGCCTTTATTTTGGTAACTTTATTGTGCCTGTTATGATAGGTGCTTGCGACATGGCTTTCCCCAGGCTAAATAACATTAGCTTTTGGTTGCTTCCTCCCGCATTAATGCTGTTATTATCGTCGTCGCTTGTTGAAACGGGGGTTGGGACCGGTTGAACAGCATACCCCCCTTTATCAGGGATTCGTGCTCATTCTGGCGCATCTGTAGATATAGCCATTTTTAGCCTACACCTTGCAGGAATCTCCTCTATTCTTGGCGCTGTTAACTTTATCGTAACAATTTTAAATATGCGCGCACCCGGCATGACGGCAAATCGGACGCCACTTTTTGTATGATCCGTTTTTATCACAGCTTTTTTATTACTTCTTTCACTGCCCGTTTTAGCGGGCGGTTTAACAATGCTGCTTACGGATCGTAATTTTAACACGACATTTTTCGACTCTAATGGGGGCGGGGACCCTATACTTTACCAGCATATTTTTTGATTTTTTGGGCATCCCGAGGTTTATATACTTATTCTACCCGCATTCGGCGTAGTTTCACATATTGTATCAACGTTTTCTTCTAAGCCTGTTTTCGGTTCTTTAGGTATGATTTTTGCGATGCTATCCATAGGTTTTCTAGGCTTTATAGTTTGGTCCCATCACATGTATACAGTCGGCTTAGACGTAGACACTAGGGCTTATTTTACAGCTTCTACTATGGTTATTGCTATACCCACAGGCGTAAAAATTTTTAGCTGGATTGCTACCATGTTCGGTGGAAATATTATAATGACGACGCCTATGCTATTTGCGAATGGGTTCATTATATTATTCACTTTTGGTGGCTTAACAGGAATTGTTCTTTCAAATTCTGGTATCGATATCGCTTTACATGATACTTATTACGTTATAGCGCATTTTCATTATGTTTTAAGCATGGGCGCAGTTTTCGCCATTTTCGCAGGCTGATATTATTGGGTTGGAAAAATAACGGGCGTTAGTTATTCAGAAATTTTAGGGAAAATACATTTTTGAACAACTTTTTTCGGCGTTAATTTATGTTTTTTCCCAATGCATTTCTTAGGTCTTGCCGGTATGCCTAGAAGAATAGCGGATTTTCCCGACGCGTACACGCAATGAAATTCTATAGCGTCGTTTGGGTCTTTTATTACACTTTTATCTACGTTGTTTTTCTTATGCGTTATAGCATCCACAATAACTTCCCACAATCGTGTAGGTTACAGTACTTGGCGCAGCGTATCCAACTTTCAAAAGATTCTATAAAAGTATTTTAGCGCCAATACCTGGACTTCGAAAAACCATTAATAGTACTTTTAAAAGATTTTTTGTACACTGCTTGGCAAGTGGCTTTTTGTGACTAGTTTTATTAGGGCCTTTTTAGTTTTGGCGAGTAGCACACACATTTCCGGGGACGTCCGAAGGGCCGGGGTTTACCGTAATCAATAATTGTTTGAACGATCAGTAAATCTCCGCGTGGAAAAGTCAAATCCCGCCCCCCCTGCCTTATAAAATGACAAGATAGAGAGCTTTTACGTATTGCGAGCAATAACGTAAGGCAGGATTCTCTTCTATGTGAAATCGCTAAAAGTTTATTATAAGTTATTAATTTGCTTAAAAAAAATATGGTCGCTTAATTTGTAACTTTTTATAACACTTTACTTTTATCTTATTAGTGTACATGACCGTAGCAGCTTTTAAGGACCCTCAAAAACCTGTGTGCCCCTGGGTGTCATGCGCAAAAGTGGCTTTGCCACTTTAAAAAAATGTCGTTTCATGATGCGTAGCTTAGTGGTTTATAGCTTTTGACTTTTAATCAAAAAGTAATGAGTTCGAGTCTCATCGCGTCAATTGTAAGAAGTAAAGTTCTCACGTTTTGTATTTCACCTAAAAGTTTTATAAAATTTTTCTGTAGAGCGCCCCCCTTTTTAATTTTAAACGTATCGCATAACAATATTTAGCTGTAGGGCAAAAATGTTGCTCGCGCCCTTAGCTTAAAGGATCAAAAGCCGTGGTCTTCTAAGTCATTAATAAAGGTTCGAATCCTTTAGGGCGCACTAGGTGTGGCTGAGCGGCTTAAGGCAGCGGCCTGCTAAGCCGCCAAATAAACATTTCACAAGTTCGAATCTTGTCATCTAGAAAAACAAAATTTAATCACCAATGCTTTTGATTTTTAAATGAATTTATGAACAAACAAAAAAGATGCCCCAGTTTGACGCAATGACTGCTGCTTCACCAATAGAACAGTTTACTATTTATAAGATTTTGCCTTTGTCATATAATTCTTTAGACTTTTCTTTTACAAATTCCTCTTTACTTTTAGCGTTTTCTTTTTTTTTAACGCTTGCTATTCTTAACTCTATATGACACAAAGCGGCGCTTATCCCTACAACTTGACAAAGTATAATTGAATTACTTTATTGTTTCGTTTATTACAATGTCATAACAGAAAATATAAAAAAGGGCGGCAGTCTTTATTTTACAGTCCTTTTTAGTGTTTTTTATCTTATTTTGAGCTGCAACCTTTTGGGGTTAATACCTTACAGCTTTACTGTTACAAGCCACATAATTGTTACGCTGTGGTTAGCCACGTCAATATTTGTAGGTATTAATTTAGTAGGTGTGCAAACTCATGGGCTTAATATCTTATCTTTATTTTTACCCCCTGGTGCCCCTTTAATGATGGCCCCGCTATTAATTTTTATAGAGTTAGGTTCTTATGGCTTCCGTGTGATTAGTTTATCCCTACGACTATTCGCAAACATGTTGTCGGGTCACTGCCTTCTTAAAATTTTGGCGGGTTTTGCCTGAGCAATGCTTTCTTCTTTAAGCGTTTTGTCTTTTGCGCACTTTTTACCTTTAGGTGTAATAGTAGCAATAATTTTTCTAGAATTTGGTATAGCTTTTTTACAGGCCTATGTTTTCACGTTACTTCTATGTGTTTACTTGAACGACGCTATAAGCCTACACTAAATAAACGCTTAATTTCACATTATGTGACGCTTTTGATTTTTAAATGAGTTTATGAACACACAAAAAGATGCCCCAGTTTGACGCTTTTTCTTTTCTCTCACAAATAAGTTGAACCTTGTTTTTCTTTTGTTTATTTTTTTTATATAACAGCTATTCCTTGCTTCCTACAGCAGCTGTTGTTTTAAAAACGCGAACTTTGAAAGCGTGGAAACAAAATATTTTTTATAAAGAAAATTCCCTTGTAGACGACACCGTTAACGATAATGTTAACTTTAAGCCGTTGATTTTCGTCTTTTCAAAACCTTGTCACCCAGTTCTTTCCAGAGCTCTCTTTAATCCTAAATTTAGTCCTCGTAGTGACAATTATACGTATTCTTATCATTACAAGTAAATTATTGTTTTCGTCTTTTCAGAACCTTGTCACCCAGTTTTTCCTAGCAACCTTTTTCGGGGCCCCACACTAAAGTAGCTCAGTGGTTTCAGAGCAATTGGTTGAAAATCGATTTGTCGTAGGTTCAAACCCTGCCTTTAGATTTTACATAGCTTAGTTAGCTTATCCGGTAAAGCGTTTGTTTTGTAAGCAAAAGATAAACGGTTCAACCCTGTTACTAAGCTTAATTGTTAAGTAACCAAGCTGTAAATTAAAAAAACGTTGCGTTAAATTAGGGTTGCAGCTTAGCTGGTCGAGCAATTGTTTTGCAAACAAAGGACCGTTGGTTCGAAGCCAATCAGCCCCAAAAAAACTTTACGCAGTTGATAAACAAAAGATTTCCCCACCTTTTAACACGGAGCCCGTCATTCTTTCCTAGGCTTTTTAAGAGAGTTTTGCTTTAGCGCAGAAAAATATTTGAAAATTTGGGCGTCCTTTCTGTTAATATACAGGGTCTCATAGGTTCTATTTTTTAAATGTTAAGTAACGGTTTTACATCTAACGCTTTATCGACAGGGTCCGAGGTGGTTTTAAGCGCTGCCTACAGTTTATGAGTTGCCAACAGAATATTATTTAGCAATCTTAAATTACAGTCAATTACTGCTTTTAGAGATTTAAATCAAAAGGAAATTACTTTTTGTGTTTAAATAAGATAAGTGGTCGAGTTTGGTTTATGGCCTATGTTTTGAAAACATAATAATTTATATGAAAATTACACAAGTTCAAATCTTGTCTTATCTTTTGCGTCAGCAGATTATTTTGTCGCGTAACGTACTCATGTACTCTAAGTTTCCTGCCTTCACACACAAATATGTTTTTAGTATTGAAAAATAGCAGCTCAAATACGCTTCCCTCGTATAAGCAACACAAAAAATTTAAGCAACTTTTTTCACTTGGCGAAAAGGTAAACGCGAAAGGTTTAAAACCTTTTTCTAGAAAGATTTTTGGTTCAAGTCCAAAAGTGGAAAAACGTTGTATCGCATAAATAGGTAATGCACTAGGTTGCAAACCTATAGAAAGTAGTTCAAACCTACTTATAACGTAAAATAAGAGGGGCAAAGAAAGGGTTTGCGTACCAAGCTAATAACTCAACAGGCAGAGTTTCAGCTTGATAAGTTGGTCGTTGAAGGTTCGAGCCCTTTTTAGCTAAAGTTTTCTACGCAAGCTTGAGCAGCGTGTAGTGTAAAAGGCAACATTTTAGTTTTGGGAATTAAAGACTGCAGGTTCAAATCCTGCCACTCTGAAGACGTTATTTAAGCGAATATAACTGAATGGCTTAGGTGCCGGTCTTCCAAACCGGACGTGTGAGTTCGATTCTCACTATTCGCTATAGGTTAATAGTTTAAAAGGTCAAAATGTTGGTTTGTCAAACCTCTGTTGCGAGTTCAAATCTCGCTTATCCCGTATTTTAAAGCGTAAGCTTAATTTAAGAAGGCCCATCTTTTGAAGTTGTTGAAAAAGTTGTCAGGACCGGAATAATAGCGTATTAGCATGTAAAATATAAGCCCGCTGCGAGAATCGAACTCGCGTTTTAACTATGAAAAAGTTTTGTCCTAAACCATTAGACGAAGCGGGGTTTGTAGAACAACCAGCACGAAAAGAAAAACGACGAAATTTTTGCGGAACAGAATAAAAAGCGCTTAGCTGTTTTTTTCAACGAGTCATTGTACGTAATTATCGACCGAAACTGTTTCAACAACAATAGGCATATTTGCGTGCCCCACACCACAAATTTCACTACACTGACCAAAAAAAACACCTGAACGTAGCGCAAATAACGAGGTTGCATTTAAACGCCCTATACAAGCATCAACTTTTACCCCTAAAGAAGGCACCGCCCAGCTATGCAAAACGTCTGCAGCAGTTATAATTAGTCTTACGTGGGTGGCTGCTGGTAAAACAAGACGGTTATCTACTTCGAGCAAACGTAACTCGCCAAACTCTAATTCATCTTCTGGCACCATGTAGCTGTCAAAATTTAACGCACCAATTTCTTTACTCGAATCTGCGTATTCGTAGGCCCAGTATCATTGACGGCCCACACATTTTATCGTTATTGAAGGATCGATAACCTCATCAATAGAGTATAATAATGCGAATGAAGGGAGCGCAACAACTGCAAGTATTAACGAGGGTATTACTGTTCAAACAATTTCAATAAAAGTACCGTGTATTACGCTGCTGGTTGCGTGGTTTTTATTGTAGCGAAAATTACACAATGTTCTAAGTAAAACAACCAGAACAAAAAATAGTATGAATATTAGAAAAAACATTAAGTCGTGGTGTAAGTTTACAAGCCCTTCCATAACTGGGGTTGCAGATTCCTGAAAGAAAAGTTGCCAAGGTTTAGATGAGTCTAATAAGTAGAGCACCAGATTTTTATTTTTAGCTAATATTTCAGCGATTTAAAGCAAATAACAAAAAAAGCTCTGCGAAAACTAAAAAAACGACGTCGCAAAAATGTTTGCAGACATTATTAGAAAATCTGCATATAATAGTAAAATGAAAAGAGTAGTAGAAAAACCTGCTGTGCCGAGCTCCGAGAAACGGTGCTGCACTTTTACTCAAGGACCAAAATGGCTACTGCAGAAAAAAATAATTTTTACGAGCCTTATATAATAATAACAAGCAATGCAGCTAAATAGAGCTATAAATAACGCTACAACATTTTGCGACTGATAAACTACTGCGAGAATTATTAGCAATTTGCTATAAAAACCTGCTAGTGGGGGTATCCCAGATAACGAAAACAGCAGTATTGCAAACGTTGTGCCTGTGGTCACGTTTCGAGCATAGAAACCCGATCAATTAACAAGATACTTTAAAATGTGTGTTTTAGTTGCAGCAATTATAACGGAAAATATAGAAAAATTAGTAAAAACGTAAATAACAAGGTAAACAAAAGATGCTTTTAAAGATAACATAGAAAAGCACGCTAATGATAGTAGCACAAAACCAGAGCTTGAGACAGCTGAGTAAGCTATTAACCTTTTAGTTTTCTTTTGAAATAACGCCGCAATCGAGGCTAACGCTACTGAAAGTAACCCTGTTATATGACAGAACGTAGATCAGTAAAAATTTTCAAAAAAGAAAACTGAAAGAAATAAAGTTAAAAGAACATTGAAAATTACTATTTTCGGGACTGTAACAAAAAAAAACGTTATGGGCGTTAAAGAACCCTCATAAACGTCGCACAGCCAAACATGAAATGGCGCCGCCCCGACTTTAAACAAAAGCGCGGATAACGAAAAAGCTAAGCCCAAAAGTACGATGCCTGAATTGCTCTGCTGTTGTGCTATTAATTGGGCTGCCTCAAAAGAAGTTGCGCCTGAAAGAATATAAATTAAAGAGAAGCCAAACAAAAGCAGGGCCGATGTAAAAGAGGACAAAACAAAATATTTTAAACCAGCCTCTGCGTTGAACTCAGAACCCCAATAGAATGTTGCAAGCAAATAAAAAGCGAGTCCCTGTAATTCTAGTGTCATAAAAATTGTCAAAAAATCGGCCGATAGTGTTGTGAAGGCTAAACCAGCGACAGAAAATAAAAATAACAAGCTGAATTCATACTGGCATATCTTTTTTAAGCGTAAGTAGCTCATAGAAAAAACTATTACAATTAGACTTGTAAAAACCATGGAATCCCGTACGAGTAATGTTTGCGAATTTACGTTTATGTGGTTACTAAAAGAGGCGTATAAAGGATCTGCAAAAAACAAAAAATTTATCAGCAAGCTACACAAAAAAATTACTAAAAAGTAATTAGCTGATGTGCCTAAAAAAGGCGCGCCAAGGTAGTTATGGTTTGTGAAAAATAATAAATAAACCATTTGGGATGCTAAAAATAAAAAAATTAAAAACTCGATAAACGTTGGCGAAAGCGTATCGTAATAAAAAAATAAGGATTCCATCTGATAAGCTTGTGGATTAAAAACTAAAAAATTAGGGTAAAAATATTAACCTTTTAACTGGGAAATAAATTGTAAACAAATGCTGCCTCTTATGCGACAGTAGTTTATTAAAATAGCCAACCCAACAGAAGATTCTGCCGCGGCTATTGCAAGCACGAAAATAGGTATTAATTCGCCTACGCGATCATCCAAGTGTACGGCTGCAATTAAAAAATTAAGGTTAACCGATAGTAAAGCCATCTCGAGTGACATTATTACTGTTAAAATATTTTTTCTGTTTAGCGTTATGCCCACAACAGAGACGAAAAATAAAAGCAGCGAAAGAAATAAAAATAAAGCAAAATTCATCCTTTAATACTTTGCAAGTAAGCTAGAGTGTATAGCCAATTTAAGTTTAGCAACGACAAGCGCTTTTTTTATAGGTAGACTACGAATTCCTTTCGCCTCAAGCAAAATTTCGTTTTTCTGAGCAAAATGTACCCAGTACTTTAAGTAACCTTTACCGCGGCCCATTCTAACTTCTTGCGGTTTTTTTGTAACCATGCCTGAAGGAAAAACACTGACCCAAATTTTAGCATTTTTTTTAAGACCCCCTCTTAAATATTTGCGCGCAGCCTCGATTTGTTTAGAACTTACTCGACCAGTTTCGTAGGCTAAAAGGCCGTAAGAACCGCCATTTAAAAAAGCGCGAGTTACTTTATTGTTTAAGGACTTTCTTATAAAAACAGCCTTGAAGTTGTGTCTTCTGGGCGACAATAGCATCTATTAATTTAAGAATAGAAAAACGTTATCGTGTTGGCCTAAGTTAAGCATTTTCAAATATTTTTCTGCGCTAAGGCAAAACCGTCTAAAAAGCCTAGAAAAGAATGAGGTTCTGCAAAAACGGTTCCTGGCAATATTCCGTGAGAGGCGCTTAAAAAGTAATTTAAAAGTAGAAAAAAACGCTTTATAAAAATTATAAAAACTAAGTATTACTCATGAAACGACCTTTTGGTGTGGGTCAATTTTCATATACCCGGTAGAGTAAAGATGTCCAAGAGACGATATAGCACAAACAACAATTAGCATAATAACAGCAGCTTCAAAAAAAAGGACCATTTAGCGCTAAACCAATGAAACAAAATGACGTGACACGAAGAATCGGAAAAAACGACCCCGAATAAAAAAAGCGAAAGTATAAAGAACAAAAAAAGTCGAGGCGGCCCAGCCTAAACGCTGCGAGTGGGCACCTAAAAAACGTTCTAGAAGGGCATTTGCTAAAAAACTTAGCAATGGAAAAATTATTACGCAAAAGCACACCTATTCTTTAAACTTAGAGTTTTGACCGGGGGTGTCGTACAAATTTAAATTCCAGCCGCAGATTCATCTACGGCTACTTTGTTACAACTTGCTCGCTATTAAAAACTTTATCTTTTCTTGTGAAAAATTAGTAGTTATGTTTGATAAGTCTAATTAACAACGGCTGGGAACGATTCCATGCAAAATACTCGTAGGGTTTTTGGGCCTTTCATAAAAATTAATAATCAAAAGATTTTAACTGAGCTTTTTCTAGCGAGGTGATGGGCGATAAGTATAAAAAAAGTTTGTTTTGTTTCACGGTTTCTTTACTTTTAAACCATTACTGTTTATTCCTGCTTCATAAATCTGAGTTGCAAGCTTTAATCCGTACTTTAAGAGTTTTTACAGTTTTGCTGCATTCTAGTAGCCAGCTCCTTTTTGTTACTTTTAATGTATTACATTTAGAGCCCATTACGTAAAAGCCATAAAGATTTAGACGTCGTTTATATTTTCATCTTATCTTACATAAGTGATTTCACTAAAAACTAGGAAGCGCGCCACTTGCGGAGAGCAGCTGATTGTCGAGGTAGACCCCAAGTGCATATTTTCGCTTAATTGGTGATCCGCCCCCATCTGACACGGTGTAAATAATGAAATAGTAAAATAAGTTGCGCCCGTTTACGAAATTAATCGAACATTTTACAACAAGAGCTGACGACAACCATGCAACACTTGTAAGAGCGAAAATTATGAAAGGTTTTGTATTTTCTAAACGCTCTGTTCAAGCGTATTACGTGCTTTTATACAAACAATGGTAAAATTCGCGTGTTGTATCGAATTAACTAACATAATCCACAAACTATACTTTTTCTCGTCTAATTCTTTAAATTTCAGTCTTGCGACTATACTATTCAGGCAGGCGGCTTTTATGTTAAATACTTTAATTTTTAAAGGGCCGGCATCGTTGAAGGTTTGAACTACAAGAGTTTCTAATTCTTTTTGCTAATCAAACTTTCGCCATAAAAAGGGTCAGTTATCGGCTTAAATTGCTTAAGAAGAATACCAGAATTTTCGCAAGTATGGTTGCCTATTAATTGTCAGAAGGTTGCTTTAGCGATTGATATTCCAAACCATATAAGAAAATTTTATCTTTACTTAGCTTATTCTAGCCCCCTCAACAAAAACTCAAAGCAACTAATTTCCAGCAAAACCTCACAAGTTTACCTTTTGTGTTTTTTCTGTGATTAAATTGCAACCTTTTTAGCGTTTTACGCCAAGTGTTTTTGGTTAACGTTTACACCTTATGTTTTACCGAAACATCTGGCACATAATTTGTTGGGGTTTTTACTTAAAAAATCAAGGTTTATTTAAGCATGTTAAACACGTGGTAAAATTACCAACTTTTTTATTTAAGGTCGCTGAATCTAGGTTTACCTAATTGTTCAATATTCTTGACTGCGATTTAAAAAATTTAGCTGCTATTTCAAAACTAATGGGGCAGATACCCCGTGAAAGGCTGCTAAAGATCTTTGAAGCGACAGATTTTGGCCTACCGAAGTCTAATCTTGTAAAAGCATTTTATTAAACAAATTTAATTTTTAATGTGGTATTTTATACCCGTTTTAAAAAACACATCCTTTTAAAAGTAATCCCAGATACGCTACATTTTAAAACGTTAAACTAGCATATCAAATATGCCTTAATAACGTTAAAACTGAGTCAGAATCAAACTCATGAATACGAGGCAAAATATGTAAAATTTGCGTAACTCTTGGCCTATAAGTTTTCAGGGGCAACTGTGATGGTCTTTAAGGAAGGGGGGGTGGGGGTTATATAAATTGTTAGTTAACTACTTTTATGCAGGTCAAAAAAGCGTAAATAAACGTTTTGTCTTTGGTCCGCATAAGTACTGTATAAAAAAGTGCGACCAAAGGTTAAAGGGCTCGAACCTCTAATACCGAATTTGAAATTCAGAGTTTTACCCTTAAACTAAACCTCAACATTTTACAGCAAAGAGAATTGAACTCTTAACTTTTCTAAAAATTTGGTCCTAAACCAAATGCGTCTACCAACTTCCGCCATACTGCAGAAAATTAAGAATACAAAAAAAGGATTTGAACCTATAACCTTTAGATGATGAGTCTAACGAACAACCAAACTGCTCTTTTCTGCACGGTTCTTTAATAAGTAATTTAGTAAGTAAAAATTTGCGCCTAAAAATTTTAAGCATTTATGTTATACTCTTATTTCGTACGGCTCAGCGAAATTTTTACAGTGTATAATAAACCTGCCGCCGATTAAAGTTCTGTTATTGAACCGCCCTAACTAAAAGCATTTGAAAATATAAAGTCGTAAAACTTGTTTTGGGTTAAACTTAAAACTTAGATAGATGCTTTCATTTTTTATTTAAAAAAGCGTTGCTAACTGAACATAAGTAGAAATGGACAGAAACAATAGGCTTATTCTTATTATTCTTCTCATACTAAATAGGAACGCCCTTTGTTTTAAAAAAGCAAAACCAGATAGAAACAAAACTGATTTACATCGTTTTAAACCCAACTCACGGACGGCTTTTATTGACGAACAGTCAAACCCTTCATTGTTTCTTCGCAATGAGGATGCCATAAGTCGACATCGAGGTCACAAACAAAAACGTCGCTTTGGTCGCTTGATTTTTATTATTCTGTTATCCCTATAGTATCTTTTATCTGTTGAACAATTTCCTTTCCAAGCAGAAAAATTGGTTCATTAAAGCCAACTTTTCATTTCTGCTTGACGTAGCAGTCTCACAGTTAAGCAGACATATGCTTTTATGCTAGCAAGTAAAATTTTTTACTTAAATCTGCCTTCTGCACTTCTTTGTTACTTTTTAAAAGAACTTCGCCCCAAAGAAACTACCAAGCAACAACTGTTTTTTTAATTAAAAAAATTAGCGTCAACCTAATAAGTAACAATACCTTGCTTTTACCTTTGAAACAAACTTTTCTCGTGCGTTTTGGGAGCTCCTTTACTAGCAACTTATCTATAAGAAGATTAGCGGACTGTTTGACGAGCCTCTAGAAAAGAGTCTCATAAAAGGGGCATAAGCTGCTGTCAGCTTGTGCGCTGAGTAATATTTTAAGGTTTTTGCAATAGTTGCTTATAGTCAAGATTAAAAGGGTCTTTTCGTCTTGGTTTTGCAAAGAAGAATCTGCACTTCTAACTCAATTTCACAAAACAAAAAGATATGACAGTAAATCCGTCGTTGCTGGATTCGTGCAGGACTATATTTATTAGACAAGGAATTTCGCTACATTACGATCCTCAGAGTAAGACCGCTATTAACCCCGGATTATCAAAAAGCAGCGCAATTTTGTTTCATTGTAAGAGCATGGAGCACCAGTCTAACCATATATTTTTGCATTATCATAGTTATGTGGTTTTAATAACCAGTCGCAGATTTTATCTATTTATAGCAATTCACTAATAGAAACTGCAATCCTTTATTCCTAAGTTACAGGATAAATTGGCCGAGTTCCATATCTTTTTTTAATTTTTCCACGATTATTTTGATAAACGAATTTACCTTATTTGGTTTAATTACAGCTTTTTATCGCGCGCTAAATTAGGGGCAGTTTTCCTGAGTAATTACTCGCATTATTTAAAGAACCTAGGTTAAAATAAATAGCTTATAATTACTGTCTTTAAAAGGCCTAATGCTTATTGCGGACATTTGGCGGCAAGAATTACTCATTTTTTTAAAGCAGTAGCCTAAAAATAAAAGCCTGATTAACTCTACGAAATACAATATGACGAGGAAAAACTAAAATAATACGTGAAAGGTATTATAAACCTTTTTTGTTACTAATTTCTGCATTGTCAACCCCGGATTATTGCTAGTTTTTCACAAAAAAAGCGAAAACGAGGCGTTCTGCTACGAATAAAAATGTTTTTTTACTGCGATTTTTCGGCAGAACCTTAATTTCAGTTTATTTTAGACAATTTTTTATTTAACGTTGAGACTTTTACGTCCCCTAAAAAGGTTGGCTGTTTCTAAGCCTACAGCGACGGTGTTTTGATAAAAAAATTTCTTAAATTAAAAGTTTATTTGAAAGCCTTAAAGATCACTTTGAGTTGTTGCTCTCTGGAGTATACACTTTCTCGCGTATAATCTAACTACCCGTAAAGAAATGTTTTTTATATTCAGAGTTTAAAAGGATCTTGTAATGCTTAGTAAGCAACCTTGATACAATTAGTGCTTTACCTTAAAAAACTGTTGTTGGGCGCTTCTCTAAAAAGAATTTCGCAGAAAACAAGCTATCGCCAAGTTTGATTAGCCTTTCACTCCAATTCAAATTTCGCCCGAGCTTTTTGCAACAAACATCGGTTAGATCTTCTGATTTATTTTTACTAAATGTTCAACCTGAATTTGAATAGATCACATTGGTTTCGTGTTTACGCTAAATAACTGCTAATATTAATTAATTCTGCTTTAAAGTCAACTGTACTGCAAGCTTGCTGTTTAACTTAACTAGCAGAACCATAATGCAAAAGGTAAACCTTTTTATAAAAAGTTGTTTAGAAGCATTTAAATTAGAATTAGCCCAAAATCGCTAACGTTCCTTCACAGTACTTTACGCTATTAGTTATTTAGAGGTTTTAGCCAAGTAGTTAATTCTACGAAAAGAGCACAATTTTTTACGCCCTAAGCATATTTTGCTACGCTCATTGCTAAGCAAACTTTTCTTGTGCGTTTTGGGGCCTCCTTTACCAGCAACTAATCTGTATAAGTAACTTATCTGCAGGAAGATTAGCGGGCTGTTTGACGAGCCTCTAGAAAAATAGCCATCCAAGCCTTGTTATGAGGCCTAACTTTAAAATTACGAGTTTTGTAGGACTCTTTTTAAAAAAAATAACAAACTTCATTTTTAAAGCGAGGTTTTCAGCATTTATAAGGCATAATTGATTTCATTCGCCATTACTTTCAATTTCTCTTTTGATTTTTTTCGAGCTAATAAGATGTTTCAATTTGCTGCGTTGTAAGCTTAAATCCTTGTAAGTTTATTTAAGCCAAGCTGTAGTTTTCACTAGAGGCCTGTTTTCATTGAGGGAATTTTTGAGACGTAATCTTGCGCGCAATTATGTTTCGTAATGTTTTATTTCAAATTACGCCTCGAGCTCTATACTAAGCTCACTTTTAAAAGCTTTTATAAATTGGCCTTAAATTAAGCATTTTCAAATATTTTTCTACGCTAAAGCAAAACTCTCTTAAAAAGCCTAGAAAAGAATGACAGGCCCCGCGCTAAAAGGTGGGAAAACCTTTTGTTAAACAACTGCGTAAAGTTTTATGTCAGCACGTCACGCCATTTTAATAAGGCAAAGTGATTTATAATCAAGCAAAGTGATTTATAATCAAGAACCGCGCGCGATGCGACTCTGAGACGTTGTAAAACTTTTTCAAATGTTTTGTAGAACTGCCCGGAGAAAACTACTACTGTGCGTTTTGGGACCGCCTTTACGAGCCTCTACAAAAGAGTCTCCGGGTTGACATGCGTGTGGTAGGTAAAAGCGTTGGTAAGGAACAAGAACAAAAGGAACAGTTGCTTAAAAACCCCGGAGAAAACTATTACTGTGCGTTTTGGGACCGCCTTTACGAGCAACTTATCTGTGAGAAGATTAGCGGACTGTTTGACGAGCCTCTACAAAAGAGTCTCCGGGTTGACATGCGTGTGGTAGGTAAAAGCGTTGGTAAGGAACAAGCGTTGGTAAGGAACAAGAACAAAAGGAACAGTTGCTTAAAAACCCCGGAGAAAACTATTACTGTGCGTTTTGGGACCGCCTTTACGAGCAACTTATCTGTGAGAAGATTAGCGGACTGTTTGAC
>Ga0335398_10002480_pt1 | contig 29121 bp, 16 predicted proteins | sample BON03_FD_205742 | JGI IMG/M metagenome (GOLD analysis project Ga0335398, IMG submission 205742) | Freshwater microbial communities from Lake Bonney liftoff mats and glacier meltwater in Antarctica - BON-03 (spades assembly) (version 2) | ecosystem: Environmental > Aquatic > Freshwater > Ice >... | reverse complement strand
GTTTGCTTAAACGAAGGATGCTGTCCTAAACTTTGGAGCAGTTGATAATAGTAATCCCTAAAAATCTCCCAATTGTGATTTTTGTTCTGATAACTGATCGTTGATTTGGATGGTGCTCGATTGATACCTAGATGATTCAAATTTCCAGTAGCCGAACGTAAACCATTACTAATATCACGAATAGATTGACTTTTTGCAAACTGACAGAACAACATCGAAACTAGATGTGTCCAGCTCGTAAAACCTTTGTTGTGCTTGTCGGTTTGTTTTTTATCAACCAACTTCTTGAGTTTTGAACGATCCAATTTTGAAATTATCTGAGAAAACAAAATTATATTTGCCATGAGAGGGAGTTTTTTGTTATGCAACTCAAAGGTAATTTGAGATACGGAATATTCCCTCTTATTTTTTAAACGTTTAGGACGCTATTGTTCTGGCTTATTCAATTCCAACGAAATACTCTTTATTTACGTCTATCTTTTATGAAACTTGTTCTTACTTTTCTCTTCCTTTGTTTTCATCTAATTAGTCAAGGTCAAGACTATTACATTAAGACACACCCCACCGTAATGAATCAGAACCAAAGCGCACACATTGAATCACTAGCAGATGGCAGTTATGTTATTGCAGGCTTTGGTGGTGCTCCTGCCGACAGTACGACTCTCTTAGTTAGAAAATACAACGCTTGTGGCACTGAATTGTGGGCGAGAGAGATTGCGAGTGCTACAAAGCCTTTAGATTTAGTGGAAATGAATATTGATTCAAATCAGAACATTGTATTAGTTGGGAAGAGAGATTTATACAATCAAAACCCTCTACCCTATATCATTAAGTTAAATCAATCAGGCGCTGTCATCTATTCAAAATTATTGAGTTCCACCTTGGGGTTTAACGTTATAGTGTACTCAAGTTCTATTGCATCTAATGGTGATTATTACCTTTTTGGAATACACCGTTACACCACATCGCCTCCCAACAATCATAGCTATTACATTGCGCGCCTATCGCCAAATGGCACCTTAAAATGGGCAAAAAACCTGAGTACTTTTGCTTTTGTTTGGGGCACAATGTCAGCTACGAGAGATGGAGGACTAGTCGTAAAATTCTCAAATACGATTGTAAAGTTGGATAGTTTAGGAAACAAGCAATGGGCAAAAGACTACTCTCATCTAGGAACCTTAATCACACCTACAGAGACAGATTCAGGCTTTGTGTTTGCACGTTACTTTATTGGCGGCATTGACAGAGGAAGTCTTTTTTCCATCCGTCACGACGGATCAGTTCATTGGGCGACCAACTCTTTCTTCAATTTCTTTCCATTCAGAGGAATAACTCGAAAAAATGGAAATGTATTGTATCCCGGAAACAATCATTTCAACAGTAATTCAGCGGTTTTCTTAGAAGTGGATGCTAAAGATGGGTCCATTCAAAACTTTCAAGAAATAACAAATTCTCAAGGGTACTATGCAACTGATTTGAGCGAGAATAAACAACAAGAAATTATATTTTCAGGACCCGATAATCGGGGAATTATTCCTCACCAAGTCATTGGAAAGTTGAACGATACCTTATCTACCCGCTCGTGCGTTCAAGATACGCTAAGTAGACCTTCAGATGTTTATACCGCAGCGCTGCAAGGCGATAATCCATTAACGGTTTTTACAAATACAGATCTAACTACAAGCAACTTTCAATTGGTAGTAAGTACTCTCCCTATTTTTCAAAGTTCCAATGAATGTGCTTATACCAAGCCCAGAGGTTCTTACAATTTAGGAAAGGATACTATCCTTTGCCGTGGTCAGTCGTTAACCATTGGCCATCCAAATTCCGATTTCGATTCTTATTTGTGGTCCTCAGGTTCAAATCGAAAAACGATGGCCTTAAATCAAAGTGGCACCTATTGGTTGCAAGTAGTTTCTGCTTGCGATACCCTGAGAGATACGATCAATGTTTCCATTCAAGCTGGCATTCTATTTCTGATTGGTTCCGATACTTTGATATGTGCAGATTCATTGGTTTTAGGTGAGGTATTAGATTCTGCTTTAAATTATGTGTGGTCTACAGGTGAAACAACAAGGACAATTACCATTAAAACAACTGGCACGTATTGGGTAGAACATTCGAATAAGTGCCACACCACAAGAGACAGTATCGACGTGTTATTTAGAAGCCCGCTCCCTCCAATTAATTTGGGAAACGATACCATTCTCTGCCCAAAGCAAAGCATATTGTTGGGCGACAGAACTTCTCCGTACGACACTTTTAATTGGTCTGATGGTTCCAAGAAAAAAACACTTCAAGTATCTGCGGTAGGCGGCTATTGGCTGCGCGCCACAGAAACCTGTGGAACTACAAGTGATACCATTCAGGTCGATTATTATCCAAACATAGGTTTGGAGCTCGGAAACGATACTAGCATATGTAAAGGAGATTTATTGGTTCTTGGAATTTCACAGACGCTAAATAACTATCAATGGTCCACTGGTGCGACTACTCCTGCGATTGTAGTTTCAGCAGCCGGTACCTATTGGCTAAAAACTCAAACTATATGCGGATCCGTTATAGATTCTATTGAGATTCGGATGATACCTATACTTAAAGCGCCTAAGATTGGAAGCGATACCAGTATTTGTTTTGGCGAAACCATTGAATTAAAAGCTGTTTATGGCGTGACCTTTACATGGTCAACTTCTGAAAACTCTCAATCCATTCAAGTTGGCGAAGGTGTTTATTGGTTGGAATATTTCAATACATGCGACACCGTCAGAGACTCTATCACCATCAGTTACTTCAAGCAACTCAAGCTTGGAGTCAGTCAAAATACAACCACGCTTACTTCTAAAGACACGTTACATGTTTGGAACTCCAAATTAGAGGGGTACATTTCTTATTGGGATTTAGGGGACGGCACTATCAAAACGGGAGATTCCATTTCACACTCCTATCGCACTGCGGGAAATTATGTCGTTAAATTAACAGTTATTGATACTAACAACTGCTCTGAAACGGCAACTACAACGATACAAGTAACACCCTGCTTCTTCTTCGTCCCAAATGTATTTACGCCTAATAACGATTTAATAAACGATGAATTCAGGCCTGTTGGGGTTGACATTCAATCCTTCAATTTGCAAATTTTTAACCGTTGGGGAGATTTAATTTTCTCTGGAAAAAATATCGCTTGGAATGGAACTAATTCTGAAGGAAAAGCGCTGAAACACGGGGTATATAGGTATGTTATCTCCATCGAATTATATGACGGTAAGAAGGACGCGCTAAAAGGGGAATTAACGTTGATTCGGTAAAGTAAAAGGGAGGTCTTATCTTTGGAGAAAATAGCTTCTTTGAGCTAACTTAACTCCTATGAAAAGAAGAACCTTCCTTAGCTCAACAGCATTGGCGACTTTAGGTGTATTGCTGACTAAAACTGGACTCGCATCCACTTCAGAACAAGGTATTGACAACCAAGCCCTCAACCCTGAAAAGAAACCCGTTGTTGTTTCCACCTGGATTCATGGCATGGAAGCCAACAAAGCGGCTTGGGCAATTTTAAAAGCTAAAAAATCTGCTTTAGACGCCGTAGAGCAAGGTGTTCGGGTGACTGAATCGGATGCAGAAAATAGAAGCGTTGGTTTGGGCGGAAACCCTGATCGCGACGGGAATGTCACCTTAGATGCTTGCATTATGAACCACGAAAGTGAATGTGGCGCTGTGGCCTGCCTTCAAAACATTGAAAATCCCATTTCTGTTGCACGAAAAGTAATGGAAGATACACCACATGTTTTGCTGGTAGGCAAAGGAGCCGAAGAATTTGCGTATGAAAAAGGCTTTCCTAAAAAAGATTTGTTAACCCAAAGCGCTAAAGCAGCTTGGGAAAAGTGGAAAGAAACGGAAGACTTAAAAAAACCAGAAATCAATCACGAAAATCACGATACCATTGGCATGTTGGCCATAGATGAAGATGGAAATCTTTCTGGCGCTTGCACAACTAGCGGTTGGGCCTACAAATTACCGGGTAGAGTTGGAGATTCCCCAATTATAGGTGCCGGATTATTTGTTGACAATGAAATAGGCGCTGCTTGTGCTACCGGCATGGGAGAAGCTGTTATTCGCATTGCAGGAAGCCATACAGTGGTAGAGTTGATGCGCCAAGGAAAAACACCAAATGAGGCGTGTAAATTAGCCGTAAAGCGAATTATTGCAAAACACAAAAATTTAGAAGGGCTACAAGTCGGCTTTTTAGCCTTGAATAAAAATGGAGAAGCCGGAGGCTATTCAACTTATGCAGGTTTTAATTATGCCTACACAGACCATGAAAAAGCAGAACTAATTGACGCAGGCTATGAGATGGAATGGTAAAAAACTTGGTCTTTTATTAACCACTAACTTACTGTCATTATGTGTATTTACGCAAATTGAAAATAATCTTAAAGCTAATTATGACATAATCCCAAAACCTCAGGAAATATCAAAATTTAATGCATGGATGCACCTTTCTCAGGGCATAGATATTCAAGTTAATGACTCAACGACAAAATGGAAGCCTGCTGGTCTTATCAATTCTTTCAATGAACTAGGGATTAAGAATAGTAGTTTTTATCCTAAAAAATTTATAATCAACTGCAATGAGACAATTCAGTTTAGCGAAGAATATCATTTAATTATTTCTAAGGATACTATACTTCTTGAATATAAAGAAGAGATTGGTATTCAGCGAGGAATAGCTAGTTTTTCACAAGTGCTGTTTTTAAATAATAGGGTTCATAAATCCTTTTATAACATTCCACAACTAGAAATTAGGGATTGGCCCAACTTTCAACACCGCGGTCTCCTACTCGACTGTTCACGACATTTCTTTGAAAAAGAAACGATTCTGAAATACATTGACCTATTAGCCTTGTACAAAATGAATGTATTGCATTGGCATTTAACCGAAGATCAAGGATGGAGAATTGCCATTGACAAGTATCCGAAATTAGAAAGTGTTGCCTCCAAGAGGACGGGAATGGATGGTTCTGAATATGGAGGAATTTATTCCAAAGCTGACATTCGAGAAATCGTTAAATACGCCTCAGAAAATGGCATTGAAGTTATTCCTGAAATTGAACTACCCGGTCATTCACAAGCAGCCATTGCTGCCTATCCAAAGTTATCCTGCACCGGAAAACAGGTTGAAGTGGCTAACGATTGGGGTGTTTTCAAAGAGATTTACTGCGCAGGTAACGATTCTGTTTTTACGTTTTTAGAAGATGTATTAACAGAGGTAGTCGACTTATTTCCATCAAAATACATTCACATTGGTGGCGATGAAGCACCCAAATCAAGGTGGGAAGAATGCGCCAAGTGTCAGCAAAGAATGAAAACAGAAGGATTAAAAGACGAACATGAACTACAATCCTACTTCATCCAACGAATTCAACAATTTCTTGATACAAAAGGCAAGAAAATAATCGGTTGGGATGAGATTTTGGAAGGCGGCTTGGCTAATGGAGCAATTGTTCAGTCTTGGCGTGGATTTGAAGGCGGAATTGAAGCCGCTCAAAACAAAAATAAAGTCATCATGTCTCCCACTTCACATGCCTACCTAGATTATGATTTGAAGGCCATTGATTTAGAAAAGATCTATAATTTTAACCCCATTCCTGCAAAGTTAGCACCACAATACCACGAATTTATAATTGGAGGGGAATGCAACATGTGGACCGAACAGGTGCCCAATGAAAAAACCCTAGATCAAAAAGTGTTTCCAAGACTATTAGGCATGGCGGAGGCACTGTGGAGCGACACTGCAAAAAATTACGCAGACTTTAACCGAAGAGTTCAAAGCCACTACGCTATTTTAGAGCATTATAACGTAACTTATGGAGAAGAAAGTCATCCGTTTAGCTATGCCACATTTACGCGAAACGATTCCTTATTTGTTGAACTTATTCGGGCTTCTGCAGATTTGAAATTAACCTATCAATTTTATCATGGGGTAAGAGACAATGCCCTTGAATACCATAAACCCTTCTACATTGATTCTAACAAGTCAATTCACGTACAAGCATTTAAAAATAACAAACCGTATTTCTGTGTCCTCGACTTTCCAGTAGCGAAACATAAGGCGATAGATGCCAAAATGAGTTACGAAACGGATTATAGTCCGTGGTACAGAGCTGGCGAGGATGAGGCGCTGGTAAATGGCAAATTAGGAACTTACGATTTCAGAGATGGCAACTGGCAAGGTTTCTGGGGAAACGATGTGAAAGTAGAATTGAGGTTTGAGGAAGTTCAAAACTCCAATGAGATTCGAGTGAACGCTTACCAATACAACAATTCTTGGATATTTATTCCCACACAAATTGAACTCATGTATTCTATGGATGGCAGCACATGGAATTCCTTTGGACCGCTTGTAGAGTCCGATGTTGATCCTAAAAGAAGAGGTAAGTTCATTCATGAGTTTGTTATTTCATCCACTAAGAAAGTGGCGTTTAAGTACTTAAAACTATGGGCAAAAAATTTGAAAAAAGTCCCCGAATGGCATGAAGCTGCAGGTTCTGATGCTTGGATCTTTATAGACGAAATACAAGTAAAATGATTATTGAAATTTGCACAGATTCCTTTGAAGGAGCAAAAATGGCTCAAACGTTTGGCGCCAAAAGAATTGAGCTCTGCTCTGCCCTATCTGTTGGCGGGCTAACGCCTAGTCCATCTTTAACCGCTCAATGCACCACAATCAATCCGCTCGAAACGCATGTCATGATTCGACCCCGAGAAGGGGATTTTGTTTATGCTGCTGCAGAAATTGAAATCATGCTAAAAGACATTCAGTTGCAGGCTGAAGCTGGTGCCAAGGGAGTTGTCTTTGGTTGCCTAACTACTGATAATAAAATTGATATTCAACAAAATATCACTCTGGTTGAAGAGGCTCGCAAGTACCAACTGGAATGCACCTTTCACCGAGCATTTGACTTTGTTTCCTCCCCTATTGAGGCGCTAGAATCGTTGATTAATATCGGCTTTACTCGAATTTTAAGCTCAGGTGGAAAACCAACTGCCATTGAAGGAATAGAATGGATTAAAAAATTGGTGGAAAAGGCAACAGGAGAAATTCAAATCATGGCTGGAAGTGGCGTGGATTCATCGAATGCCGCAGCATTAGCCTCGACGGGTATCTCTGCCTTGCATTTCACGTCGCATCACTCTAAGTCCTATCAATTAGGCATGGGGTCTTCAACTACGCTGAACAAAGAAAAAATACAATCCATTACTGCTCTTTTCCAATGAAAAACCTGGCTTACCTGCTTATACTTTTCACTTTCGTTTCCTGCGGCAAACAAGAAGAGTTAGACGTAATCTTCCAATCCAGTCAAATTGTAAAAAACTGGCAGTTTACCGAGCAGGACAAAGACGAATGGCTACCGGCAAAAGTGCCTGGTTCTGTTCACATGGATTTATTTCAAAACCAAGTTATTGAAGATCCATTCTTCGAAAACAATGAACATAAACAACGTTGGATAGAAAATAGAAATTGGACGTACAAAACTACTTTTAAAGTAGACAGTTTGAATCTTTCTGCGCAACGAAATAATTTAAATTTCAACGGATTAGACACCTATGCCAAAGTGTATTTAAATGACACCTTAATTCTGACCGCCAATAACATGTTTCGGACGTATGATGTTCCAGTTCATGAATTACTGCAATTGGGATGGAATGAATTGAGAGTTGAATTTGAATCCCCCATTTTGCACAACAAAAAAGCGGTTGAAAATTATGCGTACACCTTGTCTTCAGGAAACGAAACAGCTGGTATTGAAACGAAAGTGTCAAATTTCACTCGAAAAGCGGCGTATCAGTTTGGTTGGGATTTTGGACCGCGCTTTGTCACCTCAGGAATTTGGCGACCCATAGAACTCATTGATTGGAATTATGCAAGGATAACCAACGTTTACACCTATACTAAATCAATTGTAGACGATTTAGCCTTTATGGAAACAGAGGTTGAAATAGAAGCCATTTCTGGAGGTCAATATGAAATTGAAATCGACGGAATTAGGATAGAAAAAGAGCTGAAATCAGGAATTAATATAGTTAAACATTCATTTCAGGTTAACAAACCTAATCTATGGACTGTCAACAATGAAGATCCTCAATACCTTTACAAACAAATTATATTTCTCACCAAAGAGGGAAAGAAAGCTTTTTACAGTCAAACCGAATTTGGAATACGAACCATTGAATTAATTAACGAAGCGGATGCTAAAGGAACTTCTTTCTTTTTTAAGCTCAACGGAAAGCGAACTTTTATGATGGGGGCAAATTATATTCCTCAAGATATTTTTCTCTCTCGGGTTACAGCTGCCAAGTATAAAAAGCTGATTCTACAAGCTAAAGCTGCCGGCATGAACATGCTTCGAGTTTGGGGAGGTGGAGTTTACGAGCGAGACTTGTTTTATGAGTTGTGTGACAAATATGGCATTATGGTGTGGCAGGACTTTATGTTTGCAGGAAGTCTTTACCCTGAATCGGACGAATTTACAGCTAATGTAACCCAGGAAGTGATTGAAAATGTAAAAAGACTGAGAAGTCATCCCTGCTTGGCCTTATGGTGCGGCAACAACGAACAAGAAGTAGCTTGGAACAATTGGGGTTGGCAAAAGCAGTACGGCTACACTCCAGAGGATTCCACTAAAATATGGAACTACCAACAGTATCTGTTTCGGGATTTGATTCCTAAATTGGTTGCAGAATACTCTCCTACAATCGACTACACTCCTACTTCACCACTAAGTAATTGGGGAGCTGCTGATAATTTTAAACATGGAAGCATGCATTATTGGGGCGTGTGGCATGGCAGAGAACCCTTTGAAAACTTTGAAATGAATGTCGGTAGATTTATGGCCGAGTATGGTTTTCAGTCCTTCCCGAGTATTGAAACCTTTAAAAAGGTGATGCATGACAGTAGTTTATACCTCACTTCAGTAGCAATGCAAAACCGACAAAAGAGTTACATTGGAAACAATTTAATTGAAAAGCACATCGAGCAGTATTACGCTGCGCCAACCTCTTTTGAGAATTTTGTACAACTCAGCCAGGAAACGCAGGCAAAAGGCCTAAAAATGGCTATTGATGCCCACCTTAGGAAGCAAACGCATTGTATGGGAACTCTCTTTTGGCAACTCAACGATTGTTGGCCTGGGCCAAGCTGGTCAATAATTGACTATTATGGGAATGAGAAGGTGGCGTATGATTCTGTGAAATTGGCTTTTAATTAGAAATTACGAATCCGGGAATTACGAAATACGAAGTGACCAAAGTCATTTTTTTGTCACGCTGATCGATAGTCGAAATGACGAATGAAGAAAAGAATTCTAATTTTAGGCACTTCTTTTCATCATTTAGGCATTTCTTTTTCACTCCACCAGAATCTCATCTACAAACAACCAAGCATCGTTACCAACACCTATGTGCCACTCGCCCATTTTGCCATAATTCTCTGCTTCCACCTTCACGTATTTTGCTTGTAAAGCGTTTGTAAACTTAAATACAAAGTCCTGGGTAAAAGCCCCATATTCTTTTTCTGGGAAGGTGTTTTCAATCGTCTTTACCTTCTCAAAGTTCTTTCCATCTGTTGAAATCGAAACGCTTACTTGTGTAGGATAGAAAATCCACGACTTGATGTCTTGCAAACTTCCAATGGTAATTTTAGAAATGCTTTCTACTTCGCCCAAGTCAATTATAGCCTTCAAATCCTTACCCCAATAGCCTTGCCATTGCCCCGTTCTAAAGTTCTCGTTTCCACGTAACAAATCAATTAACCCATGATTTCCACCAGCAGAATATTCATTGGCGTATTCGGTGTTCAATTGAATGCCACGTCCACCTTTAATTTTTTTGTAATCCACCTCTTTCACAACAAAACTTCTCTTTCCGCGCTTTTCAGCATAGGCTTCAAAAGCAGTTGATGTATCAATTATAATCGGCTTGCTATATGGCGTAAAATCTAAGTTACCTACTTTTATAAAAAGCTGACTTCCTGCATCCGCTGAGGCCAGCGCAATTTCCATGGTTTTGGTAAAAGTTCTACTTTCTGCAATAAAATACGGTGCCGGAACAATTTTATGTTCTGAATTTATGGATGTAATAGGCAAATCTTCATTGCCCCAACCTTCATTGGGCGCTGCCCCCATTTCAAATACCAATTCCCCTCCTTGCATAATCGTTTGGTGTAAAAGCTTGGTGCTGTTTAAGACTTCTCCATTTAGGCGAGCAGACTGAATGTAACTATTGACTAAACTTAAGCCATTCGCCTTCACAACAAATTGGTTTCCATTCTCTAAATTCAGTTTTACCAACTCCAAATGTGGTGTACCAATCACATAATAGTTAGCCCCCGGAGTAACGGAATAAAAACCCATCGCACTTAAAACATACCAGGCAGACATTTGCCCGCAGTCTTCATTACCACTCAAGCCATCTGGTGAATTTTGATATTGCTCCGTTAAAATTTGATGCACCTTTTCTTGGGTTTTATACGCTTTTCCAATGGAATTGTATAAATATGCCATGTGATGACTCGGCTCGTTTCCATGCGCATACTGCCCAATTAAGCCTGTAATGTCTACTTGATGTCGCCCGGCTAACTCCATTTCTGTTACAAAAAGCTGATCTAACTTATTTTCAAAGGCTTCTTCTCCCCCGTACAAATCAATCATGCCTTGAATGTCTTGGGGAACAAACATGCTGTATTGCCATGAGTTTGCTTCCGTAAAATTGAAATTTACCTCTGCAGGATTAAATCCCACACTCCAACCGCCGTTCGCTTTGCTTTGCATGAAACCAACTTTAGGATTGAACATGTTTTTATAATACTGAGCCCGTTGAATAAAATCGTTGTACGTTATTGTATCGCCTAATTGCTTCGCCAGTTGAGCAATAGTCCAATCGTCGTAGGCATATTCCAATACTTTCGAAACCGATTCCGGCTCATCTTGCACTTCCATAAATCCTTTACTATGGTATGCCTTCAAACCCAATTGATCTTGATTAGCCGAGTATTTCATTGCTTCTAATGCCTTGTACCAATCAATTCCAATGATTCCCTTCCCTTGAGCATCTGCAAGCACAGAAACGCCATGATAACCGATCATGCAACCTGTGTAGTTGGCCGACAATTCCCAAATGGGTAAAATTCCTCCATCATCGTATTGCCTCATAAAGGTTTTTAGAAAGTCTTTGGTTTTATGTTGCTCAATAATACTATACAAAGGATGAGCTGCTCTAAAGGTATCCCACAAGGAGAAGACGGTAAAAACATCGTGATCTGATTCATGAATCATTAAGTCCATTCCACGGTACTTTCCATCTACATCCGAAAATAAGTTGGGCGCAATCATGGTATGGTATAATGCAGAGTAAAAAATGGTCTTTTTAGCAACATCGTCAGACGTTACTTCAATTTTCGATAACGCTTTTGTCCAAGCGGTTTCAGCTCCATTTTGTAACTTGAGAAAATCAAATTCTTCTATCTCAGATTGTAAGTTTTTCCGAGCGCCTTCCATGCTAACAGCGGATATTCCAACTTTTACAAGAATACTTTCCGCTTGGTCGATGTTAAAAACAAAGGCTGCCTTCTTTCCGGTTGAGTCCAACTCAACTTTTTGATACGGTTTAGAAAACTGCAATGAAAAATAGAAATGCTGTTCTCTCGCCCATGCTTTCGAAATTCGCTTGCCCTCTACTTTTCCATCTTCAAAAAAAATCAAAGTGTCTCTCAATACTTCGTCCCGGTGCGCTAAATCTAAGATGATATGTGCCTGACCTCCTTTGTTAAAAACGTATTCGTGAATTCCTGCCCTTTTCCCTGCAACTAGCCGAATATCAATATTGTGACGGTCCAGTTTTACTTCATAATACCCTGGGCTTGCTTTCTCGGTTTCCTTCCGAAAAGGTGAACGATAACTCTCTTTAGCATTGCTTTTGAATCCGTTGTTAAAATGGATCTCTCCTTGCGAAGGCATTAGCAACAAATCGCCATAGTCACTAACTCCTGTTCCGCTCAAATGCGTGTGCGAAAAACCATAAATAATTGAATCAGAGTAATGATACCCAGAACAACCATCCCAGCCTTCTAACCGAGTATCAGGGCTCAATTGCAGCATTCCAAAAGGTAGCGTTGCACCAGGAAAAGTATGTCCGTGGCCACCTGTACCAATAAATGGATTTACATAGTGTAACACTTCTGTTTGCGCTGCATCAGATTTGTGCGCTGACTGATCGTAACACCCAAGTAAAGCTACCGTTAATAAAATACCTAGTGTTAACTTGATTTTCATGCTTTAGGAGCTTTAAGTTTTGCAGACACTCTTCCAAAAAATAAGATATAGCTGTAACAAACGATAACTAAAGCAAAGGCAATTTTAAAGCCACTGATATCTGCAAAGAAGCCAAACATGGGCGGTATAAACGCCCCTCCTGCTATTGCTGTGCATAAAACTCCTGAGCCTTCCGGTTTTAAATTTCCTAAATCTTCAATGGCAATGCTAAATATCGTGGGAAACATAATGGAATTAAACAAGCCTACTCCAACAATTGACCACAGCGCCACAATTCCTGAAGTGGAGACACTGATTAGAACGAAACAAATGGCCAGTAAAGCAAATACACTCAACACAGCGTTGGGCTTATAAATTTTTGTGAGGTACGAACCAATAAAACGACCCACCATAGCTCCTCCCCAATAAAAAGTCACAAACGTAGCTACAACTGCCTTTCCATCAACTGCATCTAATCCTCCGGAATGAAAACTGGAAGCAATTGAATTCATAAACGGTGTCGCACGAATAACATCTGCTAAGTTCATGTCCATAAAATAGTTGACTAAATAACTTCCTATAGCAACTTCAGCGCCTACGTACACGAAGATGCCAATGGCTCCCAATTTTAATTTTTTATGCTTTAACGCCTCTCCGTAGTTTCCTTTGATTTTTGTGGATAGCAATTCAGGCAAATTTGTTTTAAAAACAACAAAAGCCAATAAAATTAAACAGCCTGCCAACACGATAAATGGCAATTGAACTGCAGAGGACTCTGCATCCATATATACCTGCAAGTCAGAATTATTGAGTGTACTTATTTCATTGGATGATTTAATGGTATCACTCAAAATAAAAATTGCCCCAATAGCGGGTGCAATGGTCGTTCCTAAGGAGTTAAAAGCTTGGGATAAAATCAGTCGACTGGAAGCCGTTCTTGGTTCTCCCAAAATGGTAACATAAGGATTTGCGGCAACTTGAAGAATGGTCATGCCAGAGGCTAGCGTAAAATAGCCTAACATAAAAATGGGGAACATTCTATATGCTGCTGCTGGCAAAAACAATAAGCAACCGACTCCCATGATGGCTAGTCCCAACATAATGCCTCTCTTATAGCCTATTTTATGAAGCAATTTACCAGAAGGAATAGAGATTAATCCATAGGCGATAAAGAATGCAAACTGTACCATTCCGGCCTGAAAATAAGACAGTTCAAAGATGTCTTTTAACCTAGGAATTAAAGAATCTACAAGAACAGTAATTAGCCCAAAAGTGAAAAACAAGGAAGTAAGCAGGTAAAAAGCTTTTTTATACGATTGAGCCATAAAATTATTTTAGGAGCAATAATAAATCATTTTTTTAGGGATTACTCGAATACTTTGAGGAAGTTTTGGTTTAGTTTTCGACAATTACAGTCTTTTGTCACTTTATGAAACAATTTATGGCCCTTTCGAGTTAAATTTAAACGTTCAACATCAACTTATGCGATATCTTTTACTTTTACTTTGTTTTGCTGCTCTAACACTAACCGCTCAGCAGGTTCCGACTAAAATATTTGACCTAGAAAAACAATCAGCTGTTGGTCGAATGAACAACAAGTCAGCACCTCAAACTGCAGAATATAACGTTCATTACTACGAAATTGACTTGGATTTAGACCCTGCCGTTCGATTTGTGAAAGGCCATGTTACTGTTCATTTTCAAGCACAAACAAACATGGACAGTATCGTTCTTGATTTTGGCAATCAATTGGTTGTCGATTCCATCATTTACCAACAGAATACCTTTCTAACTGCAATTACTTCAGGCTCAAATACAGTACGTTTCACCTTCCCTGTTACGGTTAATTCTGGCACCTACGATGCTGTTCAAGTCTATTACCGAGGAACTCCAAGAGGAAATCCAAGAGGAACACCGTTTGCACAAGTTGCAGTGCCCAATGGCAATTTAATATGGACCCTTTCAGAGCCCTATGGTGCCCGAGATTGGTGGCCTTGTAAGAGTGATTTAACTGACAAAGCAGATTCAATTAGCCTAGACGTGACCGTCCCACAAGGAAATAGGGTTGCTTCAATTGGTATTTTGCAAGGAGTTGACACGATTGGCACAGATTTGAAATACAAGTGGAAAACAACCTATCCTACTGTTGCGTATTTAGTAGCCTTTGGTGCAGGGAAATATGATTTTTACCAAGATTACTTGCAGGTGAACAACGACAGCATTCTTTTCGACCATTACCTACTGCAGAATCAATCGCAAGCGCAATCCCTAGTGGGAGTGGAAGAATTTATGGTTCTCTTTGATTCCTTATTTGGAGAGTATCCTTTTAAGAATGAAAAATACGGGCATGCCTCCTTTTCTTTTGGAGGTGGAATGGAACATCAAACCATCAGTTTTATGGGAAATTATGGCGGTGGATTGAAAGCGCATGAATTGGCGCACCAGTGGTTTGGAAATAAAATTACCTGTGGTTCTTGGAGTGACTTATGGTTGAATGAGTCTTTTGCCACATACATAACGGGACTCACCTATGAACTCGGAGTAGTTCACAACAGCTCATTTTGGCCAACTTGGTTGAGTCAAACTATGGGTTCAGCTTTCACCTTTCCAAATGGTTCTGTGTACCGCTATGATACTTCTAATGTTAACAGTTTGTTTAACAACCAAGTGTATAACAAAGGGGCCATCACCTTGCACACACTCCGCTGGAAAATAGGCGACAGTGCATTTTTTGCGGGAGTTAAAAATTACATTACAGATACAACTCTAGCCTATGGTTTTGCCCGAACGCCTGACTTGCAGGCTCATTTTGAAGCCAGTTATGGCCAAAGCTTAACCGAGTTTTTTAACGATTGGATCTACGGCCCCGGATATCCTCAAATACATACTGGCTGGAGTTCAAGTGGAAGTAATTTTACCATTAGCGTAACACAAATACCATCAGATACATCGGTCTCCTTTTTTGAAATACCACTAGCCTATCGAATAATCGGAAACAATATAGACACCATTGTCGTGGTTGACCCAACGACCAATTACCAGACGTTTAACTTCTCAAATTTTCCAAGCATTAGCTCAGTTGAGTTTAATCCGGACGATAGAATATTCGCGAAGGAATTGTTAACAACGAGAATTAGTAAAGCCGATAAACCCTTCGATTTTAGTATGTTTCCTAACCCAACTAGAGATTATTTGTATTTCAAGCAAACATCAAATGTAGCTGGCACAAGTATTCGTATTTACAACATCGAAGGTCAATTAATTCGACATCAGAATTTTACTGAATTTATTGACGTAAAAGAATTGAGTTCTGGCTTTTACATTGTTGAACTTGCAACAGGGCCAAAAGTATCCAGGGCAAAGTTTCAAAAAATTGACTAAAAACGGTTTCGAAGTAGAAAAACATCCCAGTATTTATCTTGGGTCATTTCACTGTAGTGTATTTCGTAATAGCGGTATTGATACGATTGAATTTGACACAGCGCAATCAGCAATACAACAGCTAGTGATACTATTAAGCTGATTTTTCCTTTCAGTTGATTTAAAAACAATGCAAGAGGCAAAACAAATAAGGGAATGAATTCTACCATTACTCTAGCAGAAAAACTACCGCCATAAAACCACATCCACCAAGATGAAAAAATGTAGATGACCAACGCCATAGAAAATGCCCAAACTCCCTTCTGAAAGTAAGATAAATGGTTGACAAAAAACAAACTAAGTGCAGCAATCAAATACATAGGAGTGTACAAGAACAATCCCTTTTTGTAGCTAAATAGAAAATTAATACATTCGGAATTTCCAAAATTAAAACCCTCTTCATCGTAAGAATAGACCAAAAAGTGGTCGGTAGCCAATTTGTAATACAGGAGTTGAAGAGATATAACGACAAAAAACGGTACTATCAAATGAACAACTGATTTAATGGAGCCTACTGCAACTTTTAATGTTTCCCAAAACCCTTTCCAAGAGGGAAAGAGAAATGGTATAAAAAGCACAGCCAGGATATTTATTGGTCTGCATAAAACAATCAATCCCAATAACAAAGAGCATTTCCAAAGCAGCATCTTCTCCCCCTTTACAAGGTACCGAAAACCGGTTACTAGGAAGATTGCCACCAAACAAAAGGAATAGACGTGAGACATTCCTGCCTCTACAATGGTGTAGACAAATAAGTTGGTTCCAAATGAGATCGCAAAAAGCAAGAGCGCAATAACTTTCGGTTTTACCTGATACAATTGAAACAATTGCACCATGAAATACAACCCCAGTAAATGATAAAACCAGGAGGAAACTGAAATGGCTAGCATGTAGTACTTAGAATAGCCATCTGCAGCTCCTCCTGAAATTAGGGTGAGTGCATGTGCTCCCATAAAAAAGGGCAATTGCAACAGAGCAACTCCCCCATAGTACTTATTAATTAGCACCCCATGAGCATTGCTTCGATACTCATAGTACAGGTGTTTTTGATCGTACTTTTTTTCAATTTCCTCTAAGAAAGAAAAGTTCAAATCTTGGTAAATGAAAACAGCAGGTAAATAGCTATAATAGCCTTTCGCATCAGATTCTAAGGCTCCTTTCCAATCGTTTTTACCCCAATTTATATTGGTAGTTACCACCAACAAAATAACTGCAATAGCAGCAAAAGAAAGGGAAACGATTTTACTTTTCATTTCAGACAAAAATCGGGAATAAATCTTAGTCCTGCGTAAAGTAGTTTTGCGACTAAAAATGCCATTTCGGCGCAAAAAACGATATAAGACTATCAAAAAAAGTCAAATAGTCATTGAAAACTATTTTTTTATGATTTGGAAGATAATTTGATATCGGATAAGTTGAATTATAAATAAGGCAGCAATGAATTTTAAAAATTACACCATTAAATCGCAAGAAGCGATTCAGCATGCCCAGCAAATGGCGAGTAGTTCGAATCATCAAGCGATAGAGAATGGACATATCTTAAAAGCCATTCTCGACACAGACGAAAACGTAACGCCTTTCCTTTTAAAGAAATTGGGCGTTGCTGCAGTAATTATTAAAAAAGCAACAGACAGCATATTAAAAGGATACCCTAACGTGCAGGGTGGCGAGCAATACCTTTCAAAAAATGCATCTTCCACCCTACAACAAGCCAATGACTTACTAAAAGCCTTTGGTGACGAATTTATTTCTATAGAGCACTTGATAATGGCGTTATTGAAAGGTTCAGATGCTGTGGCGCAATTACTAAAAGACAGCGGCCTCAATGAAAAGGACCTAAAGTCGGCAATTTTAGAGTTGCGTAAGGGCGAAAATGTAACCTCTGCCAATGCTGAAGACAATTATAACTCCTTGGAAAAGTATGCGAAAAACTTGAACAAGTTGGCCGCTGAAAATAAACTTGACCCAGTTATAGGACGAGATGAGGAAATACGAAGAGTACTTCAAATTCTTTCTCGAAGAACAAAAAACAACCCCATTTTAATTGGTGAGCCGGGTGTTGGTAAAACTGCCATAGCAGAAGGTTTGGCACATAGAATCATTAACGAAGACGTGCCTGACAATTTAAAAAGCAAGCAGATTTACTCTTTAGACATGGGCGCTTTAATTGCAGGAGCGAAATACAAAGGAGAATTTGAAGATCGATTGAAGTCAGTGATTAAAGAAGTGACTTCTGCAAACGGAGAGATTGTACTTTTTATTGATGAAATACATACTTTGGTTGGTGCCGGTGGCGGAGAAGGCGCTATGGATGCAGCTAACATATTGAAACCTGCGCTGGCGAGAGGTGAATTGAGAGCCATTGGAGCAACCACCTTGAATGAATACCAAAAGTATTTCGAAAAGGACAAGGCGTTAGAAAGACGTTTCCAAAAAGTAGTGATCAACGAGCCAAGCAACGAAGATGCCATTTCTATTTTAAGAGGAATTAAAGATAAATACGAAACGCATCACAGGGTTCAAATTAAAGATGAGGCGATTATAGCTGCAGTTGAATTGTCGCAACGGTACATTACCGATCGTTTTTTACCAGACAAGGCCATTGACTTAATTGATGAAGCAGCTGCAAAATTGCGCATGGAAATGAACTCTAAGCCAGAGGAATTAGACGAATTGGACCGAAAGGTAATGCAACTAGAAATTGAACGAGAGGCTATTAAGCGTGAAAAAGACCGAGTAAAGTTAAAATTGCTTTCTGAAGAAATTGCAAACTTAAACGAAAGACGAAATGATTTAAATGCCAAGTGGCAGGCAGAACGTGAAATTGTAGATGGCATTCAAAAAGCCAAAGAAGAAATAGAGAACTACAAATACGAAGCTGAGGCTGCAGAACGGGCTGGCAACTATGAGAAGGTAGCAGAAATACGCTACGGAAAGATTAAAGAGAGCGAAGCTAATTTAGAAAAATTCAAGGCTCAGCTAGTGGAATCGAAGGAGAAATCTACCTTAATTAAAGAAGAGGTAGATGCAGAAGAAATTGCCGACGTAGTAAGCCGTTGGACAGGAATACCTGTTTCAAAAATGCTGCAAAGTGAGCGAGAGAAACTACTTTATTTAGAAGATGAATTACACAAACGGGTAGTAGGCCAAAATGAGGCGATTGAAGCGGTTTCAGATGCCATTCGAAGAAGTCGCGCCGGCTTGCAAGATGAGAAGAAGCCGATTGGATCGTTCATCTTTTTAGGAACAACAGGAGTTGGTAAAACCGAATTGGCAAAATCGCTGAGTGAGTATTTGTTTAGCGATGAAAATGCAATGACACGAATTGACATGAGTGAATACCAAGAAAGACACGCTGTTTCTCGTTTAATAGGTGCTCCTCCTGGATATGTTGGTTACGATGAAGGCGGTCAATTGACAGAAGCAGTTCGAAGAAAGCCCTACTCAGTTGTGTTGTTAGATGAAATAGAAAAAGCGCATCCTGATGTATTTAATATCCTGCTGCAAGTTTTGGACGACGGAAGGTTGACGGACAACAAAGGCCGAGTAGTGAACTTCAAGAATACCATTATCATTATGACCTCCAATTTGGGCTCTGATATCATACAAGAGAAGTTTGAAGACTTGGACGAGAAAAAACTTGACACGGTAATGGAATATGCCAAGAAGGAGGTGATGACCTTGTTACGCAAAACCTTGCGCCCAGAGTTTTTAAATCGGATTGACGAAACCATCCTGTTTACCCCATTGACAAAGGACAATGTGAAAGAGATTGTAAGAATACAATTGAAAGGAATTGAGAGGTTAGCTGCAAAAAACAACATCAGCTTAACGGCTACCGACGATGTTATCAGTTATTTATCGAAAATTGGTTACGACCCACAATTTGGTGCGCGACCGATTAAGCGAGCCTTGCAACGTGAAGTGCTGAACCAACTATCAAAAGATATTTTAGCGAGTAAGGTAGCTCCAGGCGATGTGGTAGTAATGGATGTGTTTGATCAACAAGTTGTTTTTCGGCAACCGTTAGAAAGTGAAATAAAGGAAGCCATGAAAGCATAAGGCCTTTTCATGTTAAAAGAAAGCCCAAAGAAGCAATTCTTTGGGCTTTCTTTTTAAAACCGTGCGGCGAGAGTTTGCAGCTTTATTCTATTTTTGAACTCATATATCCCCAAAAGAAGTCCTTATGAACTTTACAAAAACGACTGCCGCTATCTTGTTTCTTACCAATGCCCTATTGCTTAGTTCTTGTAGCGAGAAGCAGCCAAAAGAAGTTGTGGTAAACCTGACTCATGCAAAACAAAGCACCTTGGTGGTGTTAGGAACGACACAAGACGCAGGCTCACCTCAAATTACCTGTAAAAAAGCTTGTTGCGAAGGGTTATTTGAAAGTCCTAACCCTAAGAGGAAAGTAGTTTCTTTGGGATTGATAGACATTTCAACAAACAAAACTTATTTATTTGAAGCCACGCCAGACATCGGTAGCCAAATTAAAAAACTGACGAAATTGGAGCAAAACAGCGGAAACGAAATGGTAGATGGTATTTTCCTAACACATGCACACATTGGCCATTATACAGGTTTAATGTATTTGGGCAAAGAAGCTATGGACGCTAAAAGCACCCCTGTTTATGCTATGCCCCGCATGAGAACATTCCTCGAAAACAACGGCCCTTGGAGTCAATTACTCCTTCAAGAGAATATTTCCATACACCCCTTGCAAGCTGAAGCTACTGTTCGACTCTCAGATAAATTGAACGTAACTCCGTTTGCGGTGCCCCACCGAGATGAATTTTCCGAAACTGTAGGATATAAAATACAAGGGCCCAATAAGATCGCTTTGTTTATTCCAGATATCGACAAATGGGAGAAGTGGGAAAAGGACATTGTAGCCGAAATAGAAAAAGTAGACTATGCTTTTTTAGACGCCACCTTTTTTGACGGAGAGGAATTGAACAACCGAGACATTTCACAAATTCCACATCCGTTTATCATGGAGAGTTTTCGACATTTTAAAAGCATGAGTGCCGCTAACAAGAGAAAGGTGATTTTCATCCATTTTAATCATACCAATCCTGTTCTTGATTCAACAAGTGAAGCCTATAAAATGGTACTTCAAAAAGGATTTCGGATAGCCCGGATGAATGAGCAGTTTGAGTTGTAAAAAAAGCTAGATTTTCAAGTCCGCCTTGGGCCATTAGGCTACCGAGATAAGTAGCGTGTTAAATTCTTCTAATAAATTAGAAAGTTATTCTACCTTTTTTTATTACTCCAATCTTATTATCGGCGCAAAAAAAGTGAAGGCTATCCGACTAAAATGAGTTTTAACTCAGAATTACCCCTTGATTAAAAAGCAGGTACTTTTAGGTTCTCAACCGGAAGTTCAAAGTGAAGTCTTCCGCACTTCTCTTTTGTTAGTTCCTATTCGCTTTGTGCCTCGCCATAAAGTGCTATCTTTATCTATCTAGCGACACATCTTATTGGGGCGTCCCGGCTAATTTTTAGTGAATTTAATTTATACCCTACACAATGACAAAACTTCTAAAAACAAGCCAAGTACTCTTACTGTGCGCAGGTTTAATTGTATTAGCTAGCTGTAATGGGGTAAAAGAAGAGACAGTAGAACCTATGGTAGATCATGTGTTATTAAAAGAATGGACAGGACCCTATGGCGGAGTTCCTGCTTTTGACCTTATGAAGATTGAGGCTGTTAAAGCTGCCATGTTACAAGGAATGGAGTTAAAACTGAAAGAAATTGAAGCCATAGCAAACCAACCCGATGCTGCTACTTTTGAAAACACCTTGGAAGAAATGGAGCGTGCGGGGCAAGCTTTAGAGAGAGGCTACACCTATTATGGTATTTTAAGTAGTAACATGTCCTCTCCTGAATTTAGAGCCATCCAATCTGAATTGGCTCCTTTGTTCTCTGAATTTGAGTCAAAAATTACCCAAAACGAAAAATTATTTCAACGCATAAAAGCGGTTCATGACGCCTCTTTGGAAAATCCGCTGGCAGCCGACCAGCAGCGATTGGTAGATTTAACCTACAAACGATTTGCCATGAACGGCGCAGAATTGGACGGCGAAAAAAAAACAAGCTATGCGGCCATCAGCAAGAAGTTATCGGTTATTTATACCAAGTTTTCCAATAACGTTTTGCACGACGAAGAGAATTACGTCACCTATCTAACTGCAGAGCAATTGGGAGGTCTATCCCCAGGGTTCATTAAATCTGCAGCACGAATAGCAGCAGATAAGGGACAAGAAGGAAAATATGCCGTTACCAATAGTCGTTCTTCAATGGCCCCCTTTTTAACCTACTCTACAGAAAGAGCGTTGCGACAACAAGTATGGACCAATTACTATTCCAGAGGAGATAATAATGATGCATACGACAACAATGAATTAATTGCCGAAATTTTACAATTACGACGTCAACGAGTAGCCTTATTAGGCTATGAAAATTATGCAGCATGGCGCTTACAAGATAGGATGGCAAAAACACCTGAAAATGCAATGGAATTAATGAAAGCTGTTTGGCCGGCGGCCATTGCTCGAGTTGGAGAAGAAGTAGCAGACATGCAAACTTTGGCAGACGCAAACGGAGATAACCTAACCATTGAATCGTGGGATTATCGCTTTTATGCAGAGAAAGTTAGAAAAGAAAAGTACGATCTAAACTCTGAAGAAGTAAAACAATACCTTCAAATGGATAAGCTAACAGAAGCCATGCACTATGTAGCAGGAAGGTTGTTTAACTACAATTTCAAGCCAATTCCTGAGGGCACAATTTCGGTATATCATGAAGATGTAAAGGTTTGGGAAGTAACCGATAAAACTTCGGGAAAAAATATAGGGTTGTGGTATCTTGACCCTTATGCAAGAGAAGGAAAACGCTCGGGAGCTTGGGCAAATACCTTCAGAGCTTATTCCTCTTTTGACGGCAAGAAAAATGTATTGGCCACCAACAATTCCAATTTTGTAAAACCTGCTCTAGGAGAAGCATTGCTTATTTCGTGGGCCGAAGCAACCACCTTCTTTCACGAATTTGGTCATGCGCTGCACTTCTTCTCTTCCACCGTAAAATACCCCACATTAAATGGAGGTGTAAGAGATTACACAGAATTTCAATCGCAATTACTAGAGCGCTGGTTAGCTACCGATGAGGTAATCAATAACTTTTTGGTGCACCATGAAACGGGGCAATCTATGCCAGCACAATTGGTAGCCAAAATCAAAAATGCAGCTACTTTTAATCAAGGATTTGCTACTACGGAGTATTTGGCCTCAGCCATGATGGACATGAAATTTCACTTGGCAGATCCTACGAACATGGATGTAGACAAATTTGAGCGTGAAACACTTGCAGCTTTAAACATGCCAAAAGAAATACCTATGCGGCACAGAACCCCTCATTTTGGGCATGTATTCTCAGGCGAAGGTTATGCAACGGCTTACTATGGCTACATGTGGGCTGATGTATTAACGGCAGATGCAGCTGAAGCTTTTGCAGAAGCAGATGGAGGCTTTTACGATGAAGAGATGGCTGCTAAACTAGTGAAGTACTTGTTTGCTCCGCGTAACTCAATGGATCCCGCTGAGGCATACAGATTGTTTAGAGGACGTGATGCAAAAATTGGAGCTCTGATGAGAGATCGAGGTTTTCCGGTAACCACAGAATAAAGAATTGTAGTGAAGCCAAGATACGCATGGAGACGACCAAATATTTCTTAGCAATAAAGGATTACAACGCACTAAAAATAAATAGCTTAGGGGAAAGTTTAAAGATATTTTACTCTGTAATTCTATTTAACAATTCCACATTTAAGAAAATATAAAGTTCAGGAATTACAAATTTTGGTGAGTTTGAATCTTTAATCTAAAAGTATAAAATCTATTATAATATTGTTGTTCCAAGTAATATTAGCTCTGAAGAAGCAGCTCATTGAGCGATAGATATTGAAAATAGTTATTGGAGGTACAATCAGAATATCTATGGATTTACCTACGCGGATGAATTAGGCTCTTAGCAAACAAAGGAAGAAGCTAAGAAATCTTTAATATTTCTATTAGCATCTCCTTACGGCACGAAATATTTTAAAAATAGACTATCGAAGAAATAAAATTATCATTTTACGCCTGAATAAATTAAATGATTTCGTACTAAATTCAATAGACGCTACCGAAACAAAACTCAAACTTGACTGACGGATTTTAGAGCATAAAGTAACCGTATCTTAAATGCGGGAAGTATTAGTATGTTCGGATGACCTTCTTGTAAAACCGAATCACACGACAAGTTCAACTCATACCTTTTTGCTGGCAAGTAATTTAAGCGGCAAACCAAAACGCAGTCCAAGTTTTGTTCTGCCTGACTTTTTGTTTCTTTTTCGTTGAGGAGAAAGAATGAAAAACTCCTGTTGCATTATTAGTAAGAATAGCAAAGTTACAATACGGACTTACAAGCAACAGAAAACGAACGGCATTCAGCGGTCTTATAATTAATGAGTGCTTTGGCGAAATAATTAAACCTCAAAGCAGAATTCGCTTCAGTATTACTTCATATTTATAGCTAATTTTACCGCAAAATGGATTTATGACTGATAAAGAGAGTGAACAACCGCTAAATAACATCAGTCCAATAGAAATAGATAATTGTCTTGCCATTTTAGAAAAGCTAAACGCCGATACCAATCAAATTTTCGATATTCCTAAAGACAAACGAATTGCTTTGATACAAGCTGCCGGTCATTTCTCGAGACCCAGTAAAGAGGAATTTAGTAGGCGAAAAAGGGAAGCACGAAAACGAAACAAACGAAAGCTTAAAGCGAAAGACAAACAGGCTAGAAATACAACTGGTATTCGTTCTGCTAGAGATGCTAATATTTTTATAGCGCCTTTAATGATTTCCTTAACAGGAACAGAAAATGAAGTTAAAATAGAGTTAGAATCACCCAGAAACTGTTACGTCTGTAAAACGGTTTTTAATTCATTGCACCACTTTTACGACACCATGTGCCGTGAATGTGGCGACTTTAATTATGCCAAGCGTTTTCAAACAGCAGACTTAACAAATCAGGTTGCTCTTGTAACAGGTTCAAGACTAAAAATTGGCTACCACATTACGCTTTTAATGTTGCGCGCAGGAGCAACGGTTATCGCCACTACCCGATTTCCGGTAGATTCTGCCTTGCGTTTTGCCAAGGAGCCTGATTTTAAATTGTGGGGAGATCAACTTCATATTCATGGCTTGGATTTAAGGCACATTCCTAGTGTTGAAATATTTTGCAATTTTATTGAGCAGAAATATCAAAAAATGGACATCCTCATCAACAACGCGGCCCAAACGGTAAGAAGGCCTGCCGGTTTTTACCAGCACTTAATGGCCAATGAAGATCTCCCATTTAATACCATGCCACAGTTTGCTCAAAACGCTTTAGCAGACCATGATGCTTGTATTAAAGAACTGCACCAGTTAAACACGTCAATTACTGAAAAGGAACAGAAAAACCTTCCCATCAGCTGGCACGGAAAGCAATTGGGAATTGGTCTTCATGCATCTGCCAAGTTATCTCAAATACCGTATAGCATAGATGATAACTTGCCGAGTAACGAAGTTTTTCCGGCAGGTGAGTTGGATGCCGATCTGCAGCAAGTAGACTTGAGAAAAACAAACAGCTGGCGATTAAAATTAGGAGAGATTCATACCAATGAAATGTTAGAAGTTCAATTAGTGAATTCAGTTGCTCCTTTTGTTTTGGTGAACCGATTGGTAAACCTCATGAAAAAGGAAAATACAGGAATAAAACACGTTATAAATGTTTCTGCGATGGAAGGTAAATTCCATCGCTGGCATAAAGAAGATCGGCACCCGCATACCAATATGGCAAAGGCAGCCTTAAATATGATGACGCACACTTCTGCTTCTGAATTTGCAAAGCATGGCATCTATATGAATGCAGTAGATACCGGTTGGGTAACCGATGAAGACCCTGCAGAATTGGCAAAGAAAAAGGAAATAGAACATGATTTTCAGCCACCCTTAGACATTGTAGATGGAGCTGCCCGTGTATTAGACCCATTGTTCGATGGGATAAACACAGGGAAACATTGGTGTGGTAAATTCTTAAAGGATTATAAACCGACAGATTGGTAAGCTTAACTGTAGCCCTAAAAAGATGGGGAACCCAATCCATTGTGTGGTTTTAAAAGGTTGAATGTATTCGTTTTTTAGAAGCCTTAAAAAAAGGGAGGAAATTGGTCATTCACGCGCACAAGGAAATGGATAATCTTAGGGCCATTTACGGCTAAGTTGCGATTGGTGCTTTACTATGCATTCCAAAAGCTCTAATCATTGAAAATAAAGAATACTCCCCGTCTGCAAGGGCGTATTTTATGCCACAGGGGGGTGGTTTATTTAGTGTTTTTTTCGGTGTATTATTGGCGACTTCTATTGCCATGTGTAGGATCCTATTGGGAGCATCTTGATTGACTACTTTCACTGCTAACGATCAATATTTACTAAAAATATACCGAAGATAATCAAAGTACACTTTCCAAAAAATGCAATTCTTATAAGGGTTTGTTTGCTTTTGCCCTAGTTCTCAATGGCGAACTTCAACTTCTTTAAGAATTTGGAAGCATCGCCTTTATAAATATATATTCTTTAACGGCGCATGCCAAGTGTAAAATACGCCATCAATTAGGAACACGTTATACTTTTGATTGAAGCCATGTTAGGTTTATTCTCCGGTGGACTGCTGATTTTTTATTTTATATAAATTGAAACTCCTGTAAAGTTTAAACTACATCTGCTACAAATTTACCCTCAAAAAAAAGCCTCGTATAAACGAGGCTTTTCTTTACTACATGCTAACGTCCAAACTATTTGGGCATTACAACAGTATTGATGACATGAATTACACCATTACTACCCAAAACATCTGTAGCGATAATTTCGCTGTACCCTTCATTTGAGTCTTTCAACCAAATTTTTCCATCTTTTTCCATCACCGTGAGTATTTGACCATTTAAAGCCGTTAACTCCACTGCACCATTGCCCTTTTCTAAGGCAGCCACTACATCTTTAGCAGTTATAGTTCCAGAGATTACATGGTACGTTAATATATTAGCCAATGCCTCTTTGTTTTCTTCTTCTAAAAGAGAACTTAATGTTTCCGAGTCAATTTTAGCAAAGGCCTCATTTGTTGGGGCAAAAACAGTGAAGGGTCCATCTGCTTGCAACGCATTTACTAAATCGGCAGCTTCTAAGGCGGAAACCAAAGTTGAAAAATCTTGATTAGCAGCAGCAACTCCTACTATTGTTTGTTGAGCAGTGGACTGTTTAGAGATAGCAACAGAAAGCACTACTGTTAAAATAAAGACTATTTTTTTCATAATATATCGTTTTAAAGTTATAATAAAAACAATAAACACCAGTCTTTGTTTAATTTTTGTAGAAAATGATTAAACAAACTTTGCGAAGGCAAATTCGAAATAAAGCTCCACTGCAGAGCTGCATAGATGGGGTCTAATCAATGTGAACTAAAACCTCTGCCCGATTTTACAATACAGATGCGTTTTTGAAGCACTGCAAAACTCACGTAACTTTTCGTCTTTCGAATCGATAACTCAGATTGTCAATATGACTAAGAAAAAGAAAATAATTCCCTACCTCTTCGATCAACTTCTTTCGGAGCGCGCTCGATCCAGAACTGAAAAAATAATACTTAGAGTAGCACTCCTGAGCTTTTTCATTCATCTAGGGCTCATTTACTTTTTTAAATTAGATATTTTAGCACTTCCCTCCAACTCCGAATTGTTGGAAAATCCTATCTCTGCGATATATACCCCATTCTCTTTTCTCCTCATTTATGAGGTGTACCTTTTAATTTACTACCTGCCGAAGTCGTTTACAGTATACATCACAAAGCAGTATGAAATTATTACGCTAATTATCATTCGTAAATTATTTAAAGATCTATCGGCTTTAGAGCTTACTTCTGATTGGTTTGAAATAAAGGGAGATCTTCAATTTACCTATGACATCCTTGCGTCGCTGCTTCTGTTTTATTTAATATTTCAATTTCAAAAGCAGGGAAAAAGAAAACAAGTGGACCTACGTGCCATTCAAGCTAGCATAAAAAAATTCATCCATACCAAAAGACTCATTGCCATTATTTTAGTTCCTATTTTCTTTATCATGGCCTCTTACACCCTCATCTATTGGTCTACCGGGGTTTCTTTTTCAGCCAATGAAATACCCTCATTTCAGAGTATCAACAATCTCTTTTTCGATCAATTTTTTACAGTGCTAATTTTAGTAGATGTAGTACTACTTTTAATCTCCTTTTTTTACACCGATCAGTTTCATAAAATTATTAGAAACTCGGGATTTGTTATTTCCACTATTTTAATCCGCATGTCGTTTGGAGTAAGCGGATTAATTAGCACGATTCTTATTGTTTTAGCGGTTCTTTTTGGGTTAGCAATTTTAATCATCCACAACCAATACGAAAAAAACAACCCTACCAACAGCTAATTAAGATATTATTAGCGTTTTAGACAGCAGCAGAATTGGCTTCAATAATTCTTTTAATCCATAGCTTAAAAAAAACTATGCTTCAACTTCAAGTCATTCATGTTAGGCAAACTAGTTGCACTTTGCGCTAGTAGGTTGGGCAGCGAGACAAAAAATTTGTTGGAGTTTTTATTTCTTTTGCGATAAGAAAAAAGAAAATAGAGCATTAGTTTCTCAATTGATTCGGATAACGAACTGATAACAACGGCTTGCAGGCTGGAGTGTCTACATTTGATGTGACGAATTTATATAGTCCGCACCTATAAATTTGAATTATGAAAAGACATTTTGAGAATGAGTTCAAAGCAATGATTGCAGAGCTTTTAATTTCAGGTAAAACAGCTAAAGAGGTCAGTGAGGAATTAATATACAGGACGGAGTAATAAGACGTTGGCGTAGAGAGTATGAGGCTAAATCCGGAGATTTGTCAAAGAAAAGAGTGGTATCTGCAGAAGAATTAGAATTGAAGCAGCTAAGAAAATAGCTACAAGAAACTAGATTAGAGCGTGATATATTAAAAAAGCGGTGAGCATCTTTTCCAAGAGCGGCAGTTAAGATATAATTTTGTATAAAAAAACAAAGAGTTATTTCCTGTTGAAAAGATGTATTATTGCACGAGAGTAAGTAAAAACGCCTATTACAATTGGTTAAAAATTAAGGATGTTACATTACAAGAAACGAGTACTACTTATTTGAAAAGTAGAATATTAGAGCTATTTAAAGAAAGTAGAGATATCTATGGTAGTTCTCGCATACAGAAGATGTTAGAAAGAGAAAATTTATTTTATTGTCGATCTTATGTTGCAGTTTTGATGAGAG
>Ga0335398_10002479_pt1 | contig 29131 bp, 17 predicted proteins | sample BON03_FD_205742 | JGI IMG/M metagenome (GOLD analysis project Ga0335398, IMG submission 205742) | Freshwater microbial communities from Lake Bonney liftoff mats and glacier meltwater in Antarctica - BON-03 (spades assembly) (version 2) | ecosystem: Environmental > Aquatic > Freshwater > Ice >... | reverse complement strand
GGGGGGGGGGGGGGGGGGGGGTGCTGGTTTTGGGGGGGGGGGGGGCTGTTGTTTTGCTGCCCGCCGTCCTTGCCCCCACAACAAAAGACACGACGACGGCCCCAACAAACTCACCCGCTCTCCTCTCCCTCTCCCCGCTGTCCAAAAACACAAAAAAAAACGAACACCAACACAAAAAAAACGAACACCAACACAAAAAAAAACGAACACCAACACAAAAAAAAACGAACACCAACACAAAAACCAAACAGTACTGCACCTCGCGCAAGCACGTCAAGCCCCTCTGGTTCTGCATCGTCGCCTGCCACCTGCTGTGGTTCACCTTCACCAAGGCCCTGATCAACGTGCTGGTCAAGAAGATCACCAAGAAGCGCGTGGTCTTCAAGTCGACCAAGAAGAAGGGCGAGGACGACGGCCGCGGCGCCGTGGCCAAGCGCCGGTTCTGCAGCCCGCCGGGCAACGTCGGCGACATGGAGGGGACACTGGACGCGTGGGTGCTGGTGGCGTCGTTCTCGTTCTCGATGGTGACGGCGCTGGTGGGCATCTTCCAGATGATCGACCGGCCCTACACGGCGCAGGGCGACTTCCGGTGAGTGTTGTGTTGTGTTTGTCGCGGTCGGGTTTTTCGCGTTGGGACTCTTCTTCGGTCGCTCGTCGCTCGCTCGTTGTTTTTCTTCCAGCCTCCGCCGCCCCCGCTTCATCAACGTTCGTCTGTCTCACCCCTCCCCCCGCTTCCTCGTTGCCCCCGCCAACGCCACCCCCACCAATCCTCCAACACGAAAAACAATGCAAACAAAAACAAAAACGAAACGATCAAAAAACAAAAAAACAAAACAATCTACAGCTGGTACCTCATGCTCTCCATCTTCTGGGCCTTTTACAACGCCATCCCCCCCTCGCTCTTCATCTTCTACTGCTTCAACAAGGGGCAGATCTTCGAGGACTTTTGCAGCTTCTGCCTCACGGTCTCGTACCTCATGGCCATCGGCGGCATCATCTGCACGTGGCTCGTGCCGGACGACTACAACCTGGGGCAGGTGCTCAACGTGTCGCTGCAGTTTTTCGAGGCACAGCGGAGCGGAAAGGTTCCCCGCATCTCCAACACGCCCTGGCGCGGCAACAGCGGCCTGTGGGACTCGATCATCCTGCCCAACGGCAAGAACTACTCGCTGGTGGGCGGGTGGTACGACGACGGGGGGATGCTCAAGCTGTCGTACACCACGGCGTTCACGGTGTCGATGCTGTCGTGGGGTGAGGATGAGATGCATTTTTTTTGCAAGCGAGGGGGGGCGGGGCTTACGTTGTTTTCCGCCCGCTCGCCGTCGTCGTTGCCGCTCGTTGCTTTCGCTCGCGCGCGCGTCCGCCCCTCTCTCTCTCTTTCAGAACCCCATTTCAATCCGTTCCCCTCTCCCCCTTCTTTCCTTGCTGCTGCTCTACCTCTCTCTGTCCGCTCACGTCCCCCCCCCCCCCCAACCCCACCCCCCCCCCCCCCCCCACCCACCCCACCCCACCCCAAAACAAAAACACCCTTTCCACCCCTCCCCCCCCCCCCCTTCTTTCCTTCCTCCCCCCCCCCCTCCTCCTCCCCCCTCCCGCCCCCCCCCCCCCGAAACACCCACCGCCCATCCCCACAAACACACCCAACAAAAACCAAAACAAAAAAACCAACACAGCCTACACCTCGTTCAAGGACGGCTACGCCGGCACCAGCAACGCCGAGTTCGGTGCCAACACCATCCGCTGGGGCGCCGACTGGCTCATGAAGGCCAGCGTCACCAACATCACGGGCGCGGGAGCCGCCTACCCCGACGTCTTCGTCGCGCAGGTCGGCGACATCCGCCTCGACCGCAACTACTGGGGCGCCCCCGAGAAGGCGACGATGCAGAGGCCCGCGTATGCGCTGGACGCGCGCAAGCCCGGGTCGGACGTGATTGCGGTGAGACGACGACGGGGGCCTTGCTTGTGTTTTTTTTTGGGGGGGGGGGGGGGGGGGGGGGGGGTGGGGGGGGGGGGGGGGGGGGGGGGGGGGGGGGCAGGACTTGTTTTCCTCGTCCTGTTGCCGCTTCCGCGCTCTGTCCCGCCCTCTCGGCACGCAACCACTCACCCGACAAAACCACCCCCCCCCCCTCGGCCCCCAACCAATCACCACCACCACCACAAACAAACAAAAACCAAAACAACAGATGACGGCCGCCGCGCTCGCCGCCGCCGCCACCGCCATCCAGGACGAGAGCGCGCAGGTCGCCGAGCTCTACCTCCAAAAGGCGCTGCGCCTTTACCAGATGGCGCAGCGCAGCAAGGGCCTGTACGCCCGGTGGATCCCATCGGGAGCCCTCTACCCCTCGACCTCGTTCTACGACGACCTGGCGTACGCGGCCACGTGGATCTACGCCGCCACGCTCGACGAGAACTACTTGAACGACGCGATGACGTTTTACGAGCAGAGCGTGCAGACCGAGCCGCACATCAACCCGAACCCCTACATGTTTTCGTACGAGAACGTGATCCCGGCCCTGGACGTGCTCTTGGCCAAGTTCACGGGGGACCCGGCGTACACGAGCAACGTGCAGGACTTTGTGAAGCAGTGGCTCAACACCAAGAGCGCGACGGGCGGTGAGTTTTTCGTTCTTGTCGTCTTTGTTCGGTTTGGGCTCGGGCGCGCTCTCCCTCGGGTCCGAGATTGCCTTTTTCCGACAAGCCCACTCACCCCTTCATCCATCCCCCGCCATCAACCAACCCGCTAAAAACAAACAAACAAAAACCACCGCCAAAAACGAAAAAAAAAACGCATACAAATACAGACATCTACTACACGCCCAAATACCTGGCCAAGGCCTACCCGGGCGGCACGCTCCAGCACACGGCCAACGCCGCCTTCCTGGTCTTGCTCGCGGCCAAGGACACCGCCATCTTGGGCAACCGCTTCATGCTGCACGCGTGCTGGGCGCGCAACCAGATTGGCTACATGCTGGGGGACGCCGGCCGCAGCTACGTCACGGGCTATGGCACGCTGCAGCCCACCAAGTCGCCGCACAAGGCCGCGTCCTGCCCGCCCGTCGACGTGGGCGAGTGCACGTGGGAGAGCGCCTACTACACCACCGACCCCAACTACAACCCGCTGCGCGGCGGGCTCGTGGGCGGGCCCGACGACGAGGACCTCTGGTCGGACGACCGCGACATGAACAACCCCGCGGTCACGGTCTCGTTGCTCAACTCGGCCGGGTTTGCCGCGACGATCGCGGGCCTGGTGGCGTACGACATCAACATGGCCAAGTGCCAGCAGGGCAACGGGTTCATCCAGTCGATCATGCTCAAGGCGCGCGGGCAGCCCGAGGCGGCCGGGCAGCGGTGGTGGGAGGGCGTTTGAGGCGGAGGAGGAGAGGAGGAGAGGAGGAGGAGAGAGGGACAGAGAGGCGCGCGGTCCTCTCGTGTCCCAGCATTTGGATCGAGCGGTCGACGTCGCAAGGAGGACGGAAGGAGTCGCAGGGTCGTGGGAGAGGGAGCTCCCCGGAACAGCAGCAAACAACACAAAACCCCGCGCGCGCGCGCGGGCACCCGTTTTCCCTCGCCCCTTTTCCCCTTTTTTTCTTTTTTTTTGGCAGCCCCGCCCCCTCTTTGGTCTTCCCTCCCCTTCCGCGCGCACACAGACACACACACACACGTACACAGGTCGCGCGGTCGGCGGGGGCGGACTCACAAAAGCGCGTCGGCGGGCGCCAAAAAAAACACAAAGACAGAGAGCGTTTTTTCCCCCGGAAGCATGGCGGCGAGAGAGCGAGAGAGCAAAAAGCGCGGGCGAAACCCATCCGCCCCCCAACACCGGTCCGCTCGCGACACAGCCGCGCTGCCCTGCGCGCGCGCGTAGCGAGACGCCGCGGCCCCGCGCTTCCTCTCTCTCTTTCGCCGCCTCTGAACGCTCTTTCGAAGGGTCTTGGGTGAGGGGGGAATCTCTCCGTTTCTCCGTTTCTCCGTTTTTTGCAGGGCAAGCGCGCGCGGACCCCTCGCCCCCCACTTCTTTCTTGTTTCCGTGTCCACGGCCTTTTTAGATCTCTATTAGCTACAGCAGCGCGCGCTTTCCCCGCATTGCGGACAGGCACGGCACGGACACATACACACACACACAAGCACACAGCGCGCGGGAGGGGGGGGCCAACCCACCCCCGCCGCCGCCGCCGCCGCCTCCCCGCCGCCAACCCCGGCGCAACAAAAAAACAATTCCCACCTTATTCACACGCACGCACGCACGCACATCCTAAGAGCACGAGGGAGCCGTGATTTTCACACACACATTAATCCGCGTTGCTCGCCTCTTAAAAGTCCAGGAGACAAACAACAACAACCAACTGCAAACTCTTTCCTTTCTCTTGATCTCTCTGTCGCCGTCGCGCAGCCGTCTGTTCAAACGGGCAGGGGCGGCTGACTCGGCGGTGTCGGCGCCGGCGTTGCCTCGCGCTGTGTTCGCCCTTTGCTCTCTTGGGCTCCTCAAACGGGTCGTGGGAACGCCCGACGACCGCCGACGCGACAGAGACGGGTGATGATATTTGCTGCCGTGCATTAATTTGCTGATATCGCAGAAAAAAAAGAAGGATGATCTTTTGGATGCAAGACAAAGAAGAAATAAATAGTATTGCACACAGGGGGACGGCTGCCGCTCCTCCGGCACTGGACCGTCAAGGCCGGCCGGGCAGAGCCGCGGGCGTCGTCACGGGCGGCGCGAGCGCGAGCGGCGGCGCGCACATGGCGGCGGCGCCGTCGCCATCGCCGCCGCCGCCGCCGCCCCCGCGCAAGGCCGCCGCCGCCGCCTCGTGCGCGTCGTGGTCCTCGCTGGCGCTGCCAAAGGCCGGCACCGTGTCGCGCACCTCCTCCGGTCCCGCCCCCGCCGCCCCCCCGCCCCTCGCCGCGCCCCCCCGGACCCGCCCATAGCCCGACGGCCCGCCGACGCGAGCGGCGCGCGCCGCGGCCGCCGCCGCGGCCGCCGCCGCGGCCGCCTCCTCCTCCAGCGCCGGCCCGTCCCCGGCCGCCGCCGTCGCCGCCGCCGCCGCGCTCGCCGCCGTCGCGCGCCGCAGCTCCGCCGCGCCCGAGCTCCCGCCCACGGGGACGAGCGTGCCCGTGCGCCGCAGCCTCACGCCGCACGCGTTGCACACGACGGGGAACTCGGCCGTGCCGCGGCGCCACTGGGGCGCGCTGGTCACGTGGCAGTAGGAGCACAGGCCCGACAGCCGCTTCTTCGGCGGCGGCAGCGGCGGCGTGCCCGAGCCGCCGCCGCCGCCGCCGCCGCCGCCGTCCGCCGGGCTTCCGCCGCCCGCCGGGCCCGCGGGATGTTGCTGCCGCGGGGCCTGCCGCTGCTGCTTCGGCCGCACGTGCTTGTGCTGCGGTCGACGGAGAAGGAGGCTCACCGGGCGCCGCGCGTGAAAGGTGGGGACGTGGGCCGCGGCCGCCGCCGCCATGCCGGCCGCGCCGCCTGCGCCGGCCGCGCCGCCCCTCTGCTGCTGCTGCTGCTGCTGCTGCTGCTGCTGCTGCTGCTGCTGCTGCTGCTGCTGCTGCTGCCGCATCTGGTGCTGTTGCTGCTGCTGCTGGTGCTGGTGCTGCTGCTGCTGCTGCTGCTGCTGCCGCATCTGGTGGTGCTGCTGCTGCTGCTGGTGGTGCTGCTGCTGCTGCTGCTGCTGCCGCATCTGGTGCTGCTGCTGCCGCATCTGGTGCTGCTGCATCTGCAGGAAGTGCAGCGCCCCGGCCGCCTCTTCCGCAGCGTCGTCGTCTGCAGAGTCCTCGTCCTCGTCGTCCTCGCCCGCGCCGTCGCCGTTGTACGCCCGGGCAGCGGCGCCGGCCCCCGCCGCCGGTCCCTGATCGCGGAATTGGGCGCCGTCGCCGTCGCCGCCGTAAAAGCCGGGGAGGCCAGGTATGCGGCCCGGCGCGTCGCTGCCGGAAGGCGGCGGCCCGCGCGCGGCCGCGGCCGCCGCCGCTTTAGCAGCCGCAGCCGCCGGAGCAGCAGCAGCAGAGGCAGCAGAGGCAGCGGCAGGCCCGCCCTGCGCCGCCGCCGCCGCCGCGATCAGCGCCGCCGCCAGCTTGGCCGGGTCGTCCGCCGACGCGGCGGCGGGCTCGGGCCACCCGCGGGGCGGCGGCGGCGGGAAGCACCGCGCCAGATCCTGCGGCGCGGGCGCGCGCGGCGGCGACGCCAGGTCGAGGCCGGCGAGGGCGGGCGGCGCGCCCGGCCGCGCGCCGGCGGGGGGCAGCATCAGCTGCGCGCGCTGCCACGCCTGCCAGCGCACCAGCAGGACCTGCTGGTGCATGTGGTACTGCGCGAGCATGGCGGAGGCGGCGGCGAGCTGGGGGTCGCCGGGGGGCGCGGGCGGCGCCATCATGGGCGGCGGCGCCAGCATGTGGGCGGGCAGGTGGCCGGGCGGCGGCGGCGGCGGCATCGGGCAAGGGGGCGCCACAAATGGCGGCGGCGGCGGCGGGAGAGCAAACGGCGGCGGGGGGCAAAGAGGGGGGCGAAAGCTTGAGGCCAGTGCGGCCACAACCGTGGCGTATGCCGCCCGCTGCGCCTGCTCGGCGTCGGCGCCGGCCGGGCGCTTGAGCGGCAGCATGGTTGCGTGTCGCGTTTTAGGAGAGGAAAGACCTCTTCTTCTCTCGATCCCAATCAGCTTTTGCCCAGCGCCATGCCTGGCGTGCGAGCGAGGGCGTGCGCGCGAGTGAAGGATTCCTTGAATCGATGCAAGACTATCGGCGAGCGCCGCGGGGCGGCGGGGGGGAGCGGGAGAGCGGCGGGAAGGGATCTGATGGCGGAGGGATCTGATGGCGGTGATCTGTGTTCCTGCGTCGGCGTCGATCCCTCTCTCTCGTCGTTGGGACTTGGGTTGCAAGAGGAGGTGAGGCAGGACGGCTATGTTTTGTGAGATAAAGCATGATTGGATTGGGGGGGTGCGTGCCGCCCCTTTTGTGAGAGAGAGGCGAACGCGTGCGACGGCGCGCCACGACGACGGCGCAGCGACGACGGCGAAAAGAGGCGGCGGCGGCGACGACCCCAAGTTTTTTGGCTTGCCCTTCTCTAAGCAAAAACCCACCAGAAAACGCCGCCAAAAGGGCAACATCGACAACAACCCACACCATTCGACTTTTCGCACAAGCACACAACAATGGAAGGACGTTCCTTCTCGTGGCTGATGTCGCCGCAGTGAGAAACAAAACGAATTTTTCACGCAAACCCACCGCCGCCGCCGACGTCGGCACGTCTTCCTCTTGTTGCTTCCTCCTTCGGCGGCTCCCTAAACGCACGCGCGCGCGAACAAGACCCACCAGGCGCAACGACGCCGGAAGCCATGGTCGACTCGCCGCACCAAATCCAGACGTGTGTGGTCGCCACGGCACCTGACATAGACGCCGACAACGCCGCCGCCGCCGCCGCCGCCGCCGCCGCCGACGCCGCCGACGCCGGACCCGCTGCCGCCGCCGCCGCCGCCGCCACCCCGCCAACACCAGCGACACGCCGCGCCCGCCCCCCCTCCCAGGACGTCGCCAGAGAGTCGCAGCCCCGCCCGCGCCGCCCCAAGCGCCTGTCCGACCGCATCGCCAGCGCAAAGGCCGTGGCTGGGGCGCCGGCGCCGGAGGAGGACGGGCCGGCGCGCCGCTCCGGAAAGCGCGCGCGCTGCCTCCCTCTCCGCTCGGAGGACGCCGCCGCCGCCTCCTCTGCCTCTGGGGCGGACGCCCGCGCCCTTGCGCCGCCCTCCCTGCGCCTGCCGGGCCTCTTCGACCGCCTGCCCGTCCACCTGGCCGAGGGCATCCTCGACCTGTGTTGCCCCCAGTCCCTCGCCTGCTTCCAGGCCGCCGCGCGCCGCGCGTCGCCCCTCGCCGACGACGCCGCGCGGCGCAAGCTCGCTCTGATCCCCCGCGCGGCGGCGGTCGCGCCGGCGGCCGCCGCGGGCCCGTCGTGCCCGCGCGAGACGCCCGCCCTCCTGCTGCGGTTCTTTGAGGCGCAGTCGCTCGCGGCGGCGCAGTCGACGGCCGTCGCGGTGGCGCCGCACCGCGTGGCGGCGCTGCTCGCGGACTGGGGCGGCGGCGGCGGCGACGGGGGCGGGGGCGGAGGGGCAGGGCTGGACGAGCAGCAGCGCCGGCGTCGGCAGGCGGAGGAGGCCGAGGCGGCCGCGCAGGAGGACCGCCGCATGCGCGAGTGGGCGGCGGAGGCCGCCGCGTGGCGGGGGATCGCTGGCTACAAGGGCGCGAGCGGCAGCGAGAGCGAGTCCGGCAGCGAAGACGCCGCCGGCCTCGACTACAGCGAGGACGACAGATACGGAGACGGAGACTGGCCTGCCCCCGACAGCGACGACGGCGAGGGCGAGGGCGATGCGGCGCGCGGCGGTCTTGGGAGCCAGGGGGGCGGCGCGGGGCCCTGCGACGCAGGCGGCGCGAGCCGGCCGGGCGCTCCCGCCGCCGCCGCCAAACCTGCCGCCGACGCAGACGGCCACCCCCCCACCGCCCCCCCGGCCAACGACGGCGACGACAATCACGCCCCGGCGGCGGCTGCGCGGCCCGGCGGCGGCGGCTACTCCCTGGCGGTCGCCGGCCGCCCCGACTTTGGCGACCGGCTGGCGCCCGTGCCGCCCGCGGCGCTCGTGCCCGCCTGGACCGAGCGCTTTGTCATCACGACCGACCCGCCGGCAGAGGCGGCGTACCAGGCCCGCCGCTGGCGCCAGATGCTGTGCGGCCGGCGCACGCTGCTGCACCTGGGCTGGCAGCCGGTCGGGGCGGCGGCGGCGGGCATAGGCGGCGGCAGCGCGGGCGGCGGCGGCGGCAGCGCGGGCGGCGGCGGCGGCGGCGCAGGCAGCAGCAGCGGCGGGCCAGCCGCCCCTCCTCCCGCCGCCGCCGCCGCAGCCGGCGCCGCCGTCCCCGCCATGGAGGAGGAGGTGATGCCCTCGATCGTCACCCTGGGCGATCACTTTGGCGCGGCCGTCACGCGCCGCGGCGAGCTTTACACCTGGGGCCGCAGCGAGCACGGACAGGCGGCCGTCGACGGCACCGAGCCGGCGGCGCTGGCGGCGGCGGCCGCCGCCTCGCGGCACCGGCAGCTCGAGCGGCGCGCGGCCGCGCTGCTCGCCGCGGCGCGGGACGCCGGCCTGCCCACGCGCGGCGGCGCCTGCCCCCCCGAGGCCGCGGCGGCCGCGTTCGAGGCCCGGCGCGCGAGGGCCGAGGCCGAGGCCGTGGCCGCGCGCGCCGCCGACGCCGAGGCGGAGGCGCGGGCGCTGCCGCCCGTCACGCTCGTGATGCCTCCCGCGCACGCGCTGCTGCTGCGGCGCGAGGGAACGCGCGTCGTCACCGTGGCCGCGGGCGCCCGCCACCTGCTGTGCGTCTCGGAGATTGGGCAGCTGTGGTCTGCGGGGGACAACCGCGCGGGCCAGTGCGGCCGCGGCGGCGCGGGAGCGGGCGCGGCGCCCGAGCGCCGCCTCCTGCCCGTCGCCGGCCTGCGCGGCGCGCGCGTCGTGGCCGCGGCTGCCGGCGACCGGCACTCGGTCGCGCTCGCGGTCGACGGCTCGGTCTTCACCTTTGGCGACGGCCGCTTCGGGCAGCTGGGCCACGCGGCCCTGGCGCAAGCGTCGCACGTGCTGGCGGGGCACGTGGCGGGGGCCGCGGCGGGCTTTGTCGTCACGCAGTGGCCGCAGCAGCCGCAGCAGCCCCCCCCGAGCGCCGGCCTGCCGCCGCCGCCGCCGCCGCCGCGGCCTGGCACGCCGCGCGGCTGCGTCGCGCTCATCCTGCCCGTGGCGCGCCTGGTCGAGTCGCTCAACCCGGCGAAGCTTGCGCCCGGCGACCGCGTCACCTCGGTGGCCGCGGGAGCCAACCACACGCTGGCCGTGACGGTCGGCGGGGAGCTGCTGGCCTGGGGCCTCAACGCGAGCGGGTGCCTTGGCCTCGGCGGCGATCTGGCCGGCGGCGGGGGGCCGGCGGGGGCGGGGGCGGGGGCGGGGGCAGGGGCGCGGGCGGCCCCTCTCGGTCCGGTCAGCGGGGCGTGGGTTCCAAAGCGCGCGGCTTTGGTGCTCCCGCCCGGGGGTGCGGGCGGCGGCGGCGGTGCGGTGTTGCCCGGAGGAGGGACGCCGTTTGGGCCGTTTGCGGCCGGGGCCGCGGCCGACGCGCCGCCGCTGGGGCCGCGGCTGCCGCCGCCGCCGCCGCCGCCGCCGCCGCCCAGCGCGCAGCGGGCGCGCGTGCTGCAGGCGGCGGGCGGGCGGGAGCACTCCCTGGCGCTGGCGCTGGTGGCTGGCAGGCCGTGCGTCCTGGCCTCCGGGAGCAACCGGACGGGGCAGCTGGGCTGCGGCTGGGCGCCGGTCGCAGGCGGAGCCGCGGCGGGGGCGAGGGCGGGGGCGGGGGCAGCGGCGGGAGCGGCCGCGCGCGCCGCCGAGAAAGCGCGACCCCCCCCGCCGCCGCCGCGCTTTTGGCGCGATCACTTTGCGCCCGTCCCGACCCTCTGCGCCGGCGAACCCTCTCACGCCCTCGCGCGCGCTGCCGCGGGCCCCCCCCAGTGGCGCCTCGGCGGCGACCCGGACGGCGCCCTCGCCCTGCTGCCCCCGCCGTCGTCCCGGCGCGCGGCAGAGACGGCGGCGGCCGCCGCCCGCCGCGCCCTCCCCATTACCGCCGTCCAGGCCGGCGGCGGCGCGTGCGCGGCCGTGGCCGAGGGCGGCGGCTTGTTCGTCTGGGGCGAGAACGCGCGCGGGAGCCTGGGCCTGGGCCCGCCGCCGCGGTACGGCTATCCGGCGCAGCAGGCGCGCGCGGGCGGGGGCGGGGCGGCCGGGCCGCTGCCCTACCCAAACGTGGCGCTGCCCGCGCGCGTCGCGGCGGGCGGCAGCGGCGGCGGCGGCGGCGCGGCGGGCGGCGGCGCGGCACGCGTGGTGCACCCGGACCGCACGCTGCGGCGGGGCAAGCGCGAGCCGCTTCGCGTGCGGCCCATCGCCGCAGCGGCTGCGGCGGGGCCGGCGGACATGGACGCCGCGTGAGAAGGGCGGAGGGGGCGAGAGAGCGAGCGGCCTCGCCCCGGCGTCGCCGCCCCGCCGTCGTCGTCGTCGCTGCTTGGTCGCCGGCGCCGCTCGACGCTCAAAAAGTTTGGGCCCACCCCCGAGTTCTGTAGTTCTGAGCCCGAGGACGAGTCCTGAGCACAAACCAATCCCGAATCGCGCACACACGCACAAACATGTCAACCGCACCGATGCATCTCTGTCCTCACGATGGACCGCGCATCCGCCCACTTTCCTCCATATGACTTGAAAACCACGTTCGAACCCATTAGGGCCCTTTTTGCTTTTCTTTCCGCGAACGCCAGACCTTGAACTAACGGTCACTCATGAGCGACCACCACCACAACGGCAACCACGGTGGCGGCGGTGGCCTCCACGGCCAGCGGCAGGCGCACCACCGCGCCAACGCCCCGGGCGCCTCGTCGTCGTCGTCCTCGGCCGCCGCCGCCGCCGCCGCCGTCGCTCAGCTGCCGCCGATGTCGCCGCCGCTGCCGCTCCCGCCGCGCGCCCATTCGGCGGCGCCCGCTTCTGCTGGTGCTGCGGGCGGGAGCGCCGCCGCGGACGGCGTGCCGGGCGGCACCGGACGCAGGCGACGCTCGTCGTCCGGTGCAGGAGGAGGAGGGGGGAGCGGCGGCGCGCAGCGCTCCTCGCGCCGGCACAGCGACGCCGGCGGCGGAGGCAGCGCAAGCGCGGGGAGCGCCGCGCGACGCCGCGGCCGCCGCCGCCGCGCCGCCGCCATTGCGATCGCGGCCCCGTGCTCGGCGATGGCCGCGCTGCTGATCGGCTGGTTCGCCTCGGGCCGGGGCGGCGGCGGCGGCGGCGGCGGCGGCAGCAGGGGCCCTGTGCGCTGGCACGACGCCACATGGGTCACCGCCTACTTTGGCGACAACCCGGCGCTGAGGCTGCTCGGAGCGTACGGCGGCGGCGCGAGGCGCGGCTATGGCGGCGGCGGCGGCGTCGGCGGCAGCGGCAGCGGCGGCTTCGGCGGCCGGCGCGCGGGCACCGCCGCCGACCCCGCCCCCCCGGGGCACGGCGGCCCGGGCGTGCACGCGCTCGTGCTCTACGCCTACGCGGGCCACGCCGATCCGGAGGCGCCCGCCAACCTGCGCTACTTCATGCGCGAGGCGGTGGCGGGCGACCGCGCGGCGCACTACCTCGTGGCGGTCGAGCTGCCGCCGGGCCACCCGGCGCGGCTGGCGGCAGAGGCGGGCGCGGCGGCCGCCGGCGACGAGGCGGGCGCGGCGGCGGCGGCGACGGACCGAGCGGGCGAGGGCGCTCCGTCGGCGGCGACGGACCGAGCGGGCGAGGAGCAAGGTTTGGGTCCGGGAGACGACGGATCGGCGCAGGCAGAGGCCCCGGGCTCCGCGGAGAGGCGCAGGCGGGGCATGCGCGGGCCGCTGGCGGGGCTGGTGGTCGTGCCAGAGACGGCAGGCGGAGGCGGAGGGGGAGCAGGCGGCGGCGCGCCGACGAACAGCAGCAGCGGCGGCAACAGCAGCAGCAGCGCCGGCGCCGTCTCTGCTCGCGCGCTCGGCCTGCCCCCGCTCCCCCACGTCCGCCGCCCGCACCTCCCCGCCAACGCGCGCTACGTGTTCCACGCGGGAGGGTGCTACGACATGGGCATGTGGGCGCACCTGCTGCTCGGCCGGGACCACGGCGGCGGCGGCGGCGGAACGGGCTCGGGCGTCGGAACGGGCGGCGGCAGCGGCGACGGCGGCGCGATTGGTGACGGCGGCGCGAACGGCGGCGGCGGCAAAAACAACAGGCAGGGCCCGCGCCTCGTCCCGGACTGGCGCCGCTACCGCCTCTTCGTCTTCATCAACTCGTCCGTCCGCGGCCCCTTCCTCCCCTCCTACGCCCGCGGCCGCCTCCACTGGACCGACCCCTTCTCCTCGCGCCTCGGCGGCCCCGGCGACGTCGCCCTCGTCGGCCCGACCGTCTCGTGCGAGGGCAGCCCCCTGGGCGGCGACGCCGCGGGCGGGGACTGGCGCCGCACCCCCCACGTGCAGACGTACGCGTGGGCCGTGGGCCGGACCGGGTTGGCAACGTTGCTGCGCGACGGGACGGTGCTGCGGTGCCACCGCGGTCGGTGGGACGCGATCTATTTCGGGGAGCTGGGCGCGAGCGCGGCGGTCCTCAGGTCCGGAAAGAACCTGGCGGCGATGATGGCGCGGTACCAGGGGGTGGACTGGCGGGTGGAGCAGCGGCGGCAGGAGCAGATGCAGCGGCTCGAGCGGCGGCGGCAGCAGGAGCAGCAGGAGCAGCTGGAGGGGATCGGCGGCGGGACGGCGGGCGGCGGTGGCGGCGGCAGCGCGGGCGGCAGCGCGGGCGCGTGCAACGGCGGCGCGACGCCGCTGTTCGAGTTTTCAAACGACGGCGTGGGCGTCGACCCGCTCGAGGTCGTGTTCGTGAAAGTCAAGCGCGGCCACGTGGCCGAGGGTTCCTACGGCATCGGGTCCGTCTCGGCGGCGCACCGCGCGCTCGCGTACGACCGCTGGCAGGCCGAGGCCGACGCGGACGCCGAGGCGGCGGCGGCGGCGGCGGCGCTGGCGGCGGGCGGCGGCGGCGGCGGCGGCGGCGGCGGCGGCGGCTTCGCGCCCCCTCCCCTCAGCGCCCGGCGCGCCGAGTCCCTCGCCGCCAACGCCTACGCCTCGGAGCTCCCCCGCTTCCGCGCGCCCCGCGTGCTCGAGGCCAAGGCGCGCGGCCGGGGCTGCTTCGACGCCGAGGCGTACGCCCGATGGAACGGAGACCTGGCGCCGCTGGCGGCGGCGGCGGAAAACGCGGCGGCGGCGGACGACAAGGCGCCCTCCTCGGCGGCGGCAATCGCGGCGGCGGCGGACGACGGCTCCGCTGCCGCTGCTGCTGCTGCGGACCGCGCCGACGCGCGCGCCGGCGCCCTGTGGCGGCACTACGTCTACTTTGGGCAGTTCGAGGCGGGCAGGCGCTTCCGGTTCACGTGCCCGATGGACTACGAGCGGCTGGCGCGGGCGCCGGGCGACGCGCCCGCGTGATTCTTGTGGTTTCTTGGTTTGGGATTTTTTTGGCGAGGGGGGAGAGGGGAGACGCGCCGCGGAGAGACACCGGCGACGGGCGGGGGAAACACGCGCGCACGACGCCGCCAGGACAAAAAACGACGCAAACGACGCGCTCTCGTGCCGCCCTCTTGTGGCACGCGCGCTCGGACTGCTTTCTCGACACTTGACCCTCTTATGTGAAATCTTATCGTTTCTCGACACTTGACCCTCTTATGTGAAATCTTATCGGAGAGCAAAGAAAGACACGTTTTTATATTTTGTTTACAATCAGGCGACGGCCGGCCCCCCCCGAAAAAAAAAAAAAAAGGGCGAATCCGCCCCCCTCGTGTGCTTCTCTTCCGAATGGTGGTTCAAACGTCCGCCTCCTCCCCTCTAAAACCCGGAGAACGCCTTCTTGTCCGACGCCCCCGCGGGGATCACGCGCAGCACGTTGAACCGCACCGTCTTGGACAGCGGCCGGCACTGGCCCACCACCACCGTGTCGCCCTCGCGCACGCGGAAGCAGGGGGACACGTGCGCCGACAGGTTGGAGTGGCGCTTCTCGTACCGTGCGTACTTCTTGACGTAGTGCAGGTAGTCGCGGCGGATGACGATGGTGCGCTGCATCTTGGCGCTGTGGACGATGCCGGTGAGGATGCGGCCACGGATGGCGACGTCGCCCGTGAAGGGGCACTTCTTGTCGATGTAGGTGCCTGGGGTTGTTTGTTTGTTTGTGTTTGGTGGGTGGTGGGTTGGTGGTGGGTTTTGTTTTTGGTTGGTTGTGGGTGGTGGGTTGTTCTTGGTTGGGTCGTTTTGGGGGGCAGAAGGGGAGAGCGCAAAAAACAACCAGCGATCGCCGCCGCCGCCGGTCGGTCGCTGGTCGCCGAAACGCGCCGCCGCGCAACGCACCCTCGATCGCCTCCTTGGGCGTCTTGAAGCCGAGGCCCACGTTCTTGTAGAAGCGGGTGCCGAACTTGCCCGGGGCCGTCTTCTTCGTGGCTTTGGTGAAGCCGACGTTGACGCCGAGCTGCTTCTGGTACGCGCGCTCGTTCTGTGGGTTTGCGGGGGCGGCGAGGGAGGAGAGGGCAGGAGGAGCAGCAGCAGGGAGACGCATGGTGTTTTGGCAGGGGGGGAAGAGGGGAGGAGAGGGGCGTCAGCGTGATCGGATGCGCGTCGGAACGAACCGATCAGAGGGCGGGCGGGAGAGAGCCGAGGAGCAGCCGTCTTTGATCCTGGCGTTTGAGAAGTGCGAGAGAGGGTCAAGAAATGAACAGAGGGCCGCCGCTCCTTCTGCTCCGCTGAGCGCGACGACGCACCTGCTCCGCCATCGTGAACCTGTGGGGAAGGCTTTGCTGTGTGCGGGTGAACCTAGTTCAGGAAAAGAAAGAAGGAGATCGGGAATCGGAGGGTGGGGGGGCCGAGACTTGAGGGGCGGGGGGTGAGGCTGCAGCCGCCGTCGTCCGCCATCGGCGCCGCCACCGGTCGCCGCCCGCCGCCCGCCACGCCGCGATCGATCACAGAGGCGATCCTCAGAGGGGCTTTGCTGGACGTTGGATTTTTACAGAGGTTACGCGCGCGCGTGTGCGCGTGTGTGTCGCGCTCGCTCGCGCGCATACAAGGGAGATATATGTAGGCATGGGATTTGTTGCCCCTCCCCCCGTCGACAAAAAAAGGCAAAAAGGAACAAAAAAGACCGAAAGACGGCGGGGCGACGTGCTTTTTGGGGGGGGCGGTACAGAGCGGGGGCGGAAAAAAACCGCTCGCCTCTTTTTCCTCTCTCTCTCTCGTTTGTTTTATAGGGGTGAGGGAAGAGAGCGAGCGGCGCGCGCGCGGGGCAAAATTGCGGGGGGCTCGGGTGGGCGGGCAGGAGCGGGTGGAGGGGCGGGCGGGCGCTGGGGCAAGAGCGCGCGTGCAAGCGCAGGCGCCTCGAGGACGACCCGCCGCCGCCGTCGCCGCGGGCGGCCAGGCGCGCGGCGATCGCGCTGCTCGAGCACGCCCACCGACACGCACGCGCCCGTGAGGTCGAACGCAAAGCTGGCGCGCGCCTTTCTTTCCTCGCGAGCGTCGCGCGCCCCCGCCCCCCCCGCCCCCCCCTCTGCGACGACAAAAAGGCGCCAAAGAGAGAGCAAAAAACAGGAACAAGAAGGACAAGGCGACGACGACGACGCCAGGGCAACCGGGAAGCAGGAGCCAAAGAGCGGAGAGCGAAGCGTCGACCGACCGACTCGCCCATTCACACCTTTGCCGGCTCGGCGCGCGCCGCGCCCGACGCCGACGCCGCGACCGCCGGCGCCGCCCCCCGCGCCGGCGCGGGCGCCGCCGCGCCGCCGCCCGCCGCGCCCAGCTGCCCCTGCCCCTGCTGCTGCTGCTGCTGCTGCTGCTGGCGCCGGCGCGCCTCGACCATCGCCACGGCCACCTCCATCACGCCGCTGCGCGCCAACCCGGGCGGCTGCACCGGCCGGTTGGTCCACTCCTCCTTGCCGCGCACCAGCGCGTCCCACTGGTCGTCCGCGTCTGCCGCCGCCTCTATGTAGGCGGCCTCGGCCTCGGACGCCGCCCACGTGCCGGCCCGCGTGGTCGCGCCCTCGGCCGCCGCGCGCTCCTGCCGCGCGGCGCGCCAGTCGGCGGCGCGCACGGCAAACTCCTCGAACTGGCCGAGGCGGCGGAACTTGGCGTAGCGGTCGAGCCGGATCTCCGCGCCAGACATGGACTCGAAGGGGCGGTACGTCTCCATCAGCGCCCGGCGCACCATCGGGAACGCGGCCATCGGGTCGGCGTGCGCGCCGCCCAGCGGCTCGGGGACGATCACGTCCATGACCCCGAAGCGCACGAGCTCGGGCGCCGTGATGCGCAGCGCCTCGGTGGCGGCGGGCGCGGCGCCGCGCGACTTCCACAGGATGGCGGCGCACGCCTCGGGCGAGGCGACGTAGTAGACCGCGTTCTCCATGATGAGGTTGCGGTTGGCGCAGCCGATCGCCAGGGCGCCGCCCGAGCCGCCCTCGCCGATCACGACCGACAGGATGGGCACGCGCAGGCCAAACATCTCGCGCAGGTTGTACGCGATGGCCTCGCCCTGCCCCAGCTCCTCGGCCGTCTTGCCGGCGTAGGCCCCCGGCGTGTCCACGAGCGTGACGATGGGAAGGCCGAACTTGTCCGCCTGGCGCATGAAGCGCATGGCCTTGCGGTATCCGTTGGGCTGCGGCATGCCGAAGTTGCGCCGGATGTTCTCCTTGGTGTTGCGCCCCTTCTGGTGGCCGATGAACATGAAGGACACGCCGTCGATGGAGCCGATGCCGCACACCACGGCCGGGTCGTCCAGGCCCGCGCGGTCGCCGTGCAGCTCGACAAACTTGTCGGTGATGTTTAGGATGACGTCCAGGCAGGTGGGGCGGTTGGGGTGGCGCGCGACCTGCAGGCGCTGGACGGGGGTGAGGCGGGAGTAGGTCTCCTTGCGGAGCTGTGCGGTGGGATGTGTCGTGGGTTTGAGGGGTTGTGGGTTTGTGTTGTTGGGGTTTTGGGGGTGCGGCGGCGACAACAATAGCGTTTTTATTTGTTTTGGGAAGGGCGGGTGTGTGTGTGTCAAAATGGAGAGAGGTGAGGGTGGTGAGCGCACGGGGCTAGCGGTTCGAGGCCGAAAACAGGGGGGAACGAAAGCCGAGAGGGGGAAGAGAGAGAGAGAGCGCGACGCCGGAGCGGCGACCGGCGTGCCGGCGGCGGCGGCGACGGGCCGACAGCAGGGCCCCCCGCCCTTTTCTTTCCTCGCGCCTGGGTCGTGACAGAGCGCGCTGCGACGCTTCCAGGTCTCGGAGCGCGGCCCGACGCAAAGACGGGCGTCGCCCGCGCGGTCGCCGCCCCCTGACGCACGGAAACGGACGAGCGAGCGAGCGAGCGCGCGCACCAAACGCGCGCACACAGCCCCCCCTCCCCCTTGCGCCGAGCGAGCGGCGCCGAGCGCGCGGAGTCAGCGCCCGCCCGCCGCCGCCCGCCCGCCCGGCCGCCCGCCCGCTTGATTTTTGGGGGGGGTAAGCGCCCGCCCCTTGAAACGCACCTGCTGCGCGCGGGTCTCGAGCTCGGCGATGGACTGCGACACGTCGACGCCGTTCTCCTCGGCGACCTTGCGGACCTGTGGGTGTGGGCGATGGGGTGGGCGTGTGGCGCGCGAAATTTGGGCGCGGGTGGAAAAGGGCGAGCGTTGGTTTGGGGGGAGAGACAGGGGGAAGGGAAAATCGACTCGGGCGCACGCCCACACTCCCCACACACCCGCCGACGCGGCGCCGCACCTCCTTGATGCGCTTGTCCAGCTCCAGCAGCGGCTTCTCAAAGTCGAGCGTCGTCAGGTTGGGCGCGCGATCGGTCGTGGGGCCAAAGCGCGACAAGAGCGCCTCGAGCCAGGGCCCTCCGGCGCGCGCAGACGCGCCCTCGTCCGAGCCCGCGCGGCCGAACGCCGAGACGCGGCCGCTGCTGCAGGCGCCGCACGTGCGGGCGCTGGCCGCCGGCGCGCGGCCCATCCCTTTGGCGAGCATTTTCGGGGAGAGCGCGCGCGGAGGGAGACTCCCTTTTGGATTTGTCTTGTCTTCCTCGTGTGATCTCCCGCCGCCGATCTATCGGTGTGCGTCTTTATGTTGTGTGTTTAGTTGCGGGTGCCTTCTCGAGTGTCGGCGCGGCGTGCGCGACAATTGAGGCTAGCACTGCTAGCCGCTAGCAGGTCGCGATTTTCACCTGACTATTTTGTTTTCGGCAAGAGACTCGTGGCGATGCTTGGCTGCTCAACCAGAGCGCATCACACTCGGAACGCCAACGAACGTACGACCTTAGACGGCCTCCCCTTCGCCTGACGATTGGCGATCGTCACTCGATCAGCAACGACAATCGAAAAATCTGTCGACGTCCACTGCGCCCTCTCTTCCCTCTCTTCAACGCGCGCGCCCCCGTCGATAACCACAATGGGGACGGCCGAGAGCGAGGCGGCCAAGCGGCGAGAGAAGCTCAAGGAGAAGAAGGCGCGGCAGAAGCAGCACAAGCACCAGCTCAGGTGAGAGAGGGACGTGGGCGAAAGAGCAGGAACGTCATGGCCCCGCGTTTTCGACTCACGCACACCGTCCCACCCCTCTATTCCGACCCACCATCACACGCACATCACTCCAACAGGCAAGAGTTGCAGCGCGTCCGGGGACAGGTGAGCCGTCGTTTGGGCGCTGGGTCGCCGCTGCCGCCGCCGCCGCCGCCGCCGCTCGGTGCCCGCCGACGCGCGCGCGCTCTCTCTCTCTCTCTCTCTCACCGCGCGCGCGCCCCTCACTCCGCTCGCTGCTCTTCCTTTGAACAAATCAAACCAAACCGCAGGGAGCCGCCAACGGAGCAGAGACAGCAGCGGCAGCAGCAGCAGCAGCAGCATTAGACGCCGAAGACGCGGTCGAGTACGTCTCGGCCCCCTTGCCCGCCGACCTGCTCGCCGCCATGGCCGCGGGGCGCGAGGCCGACGCGGCCGCGCGCGCCGAGGCGGCCGCGCGCGCGGCGGCGGCCGAGTGCGCAGCGGCGGCGGCGGGCGGAGCAGCGGGAGCAGCGGCGATAGCGGCAGCAGCAGCAGCAGAAGGGGCCGAGGGGGCGACGGTGGTGGCGCCCACGGCGGAGGAGGACGAGGCGACGCGCGTGGCGGCCGCCCGCGCGAGGGAGGCGGCGCGCGCGCTAGCGGAGCAGGGGCCCTACGCCGACCTGCAGGCCGCGTTCCGCCGCTTCCTCCCGGCCGAGGTCGTGACGGGCGCGGCGCCGCTCCTGGACAGCGAGGAGGAGGAGGAGGCCGCGCGCCAGCAGCAGCAGCAGCAGCAGCAGCAGGAGGAGGACGACGCGCGACGGCGGCGGAAAAAAGGGAAAAAGCGGCAGGGCGGCAACGACGAGGAGGAGCGGGGGTGCGGCGCCATGTCGCCCTCCTCCTCGTCTGCTTCGGACGAGGACGCCAGCGGCTCTTCCTCCTCCGGCGACGAGGACGGCGACGGCGACGGCGCCCGCCGCGGCGCCGACGGCGCCGCCCTGCTCACCAAGCGCGAGCGCCGTGCGCTCGCGCGCCGCCGCGTCGCCGAGCTCAAGCGCCGCTGCCCGCGGCCCGAGGTCGTCGAGGCGTGGGACGCGACCGCGCCCGACCCCGAGCTCCTCGTCGCCCTGAAAGCCGAGCGCAACACCGTGCCCGTCCCCCGCCACTGGTCCGCGAAGCGAAAATATCTCTTCGGGAAGCGCGGCGTCGACAAGACGCCCTTCCGCCTGCCCGATTATCTCGAGGCCACCGGCATCACCGAGATGCGCGCCGCCCAGGGGGACGGCGACGCCGATAAGCGCCTCAAGCAAAAGTCGCGCGAGCGCGTGTCCGGGCGCGCGGGCAAGCTCGACATCGACTATGCGGTGCTGCACGACGCGTTTTTTCGACACCAGACGCGCCCGCGCTCGCTTACCGGATTCGGCGACCTCTATTACGAGGGAAAGGAGTACGACGCCCCGCCCGCCGCCGCCGCCTCGGCGCGCCCCGGGTTTCTGTCGCAGGAGCTGCGCGCCGCCCTGGGCATGCTGCCGGACGGGGCCGACCCGCTGCCCTCGACCGCCGCCGCCGCCGCGTCGGGCGCGCCGCCGCCGCCGCCTTGGCTTGTGGCGATGCAACGGTACGGCCCCCCGCCCGCCTACCCGTCGCTGAAAATCCCGGGATTGAACGCGCCGCTGCCCCCCGGGGCCCGGTACGGCTACCACCCGGGCGGGTGGGGCAAGCCGCCCGTGGACGAGCGGGGCGCGCCGGCGTACGGCGACCCTTTCGGCACGGGCGAGGGCGGCGGCGGCGCGGGCGGCGGGGACGAGAGCGAGGCCGAGGCGGCGGCGCTGCGGCGGGGGCCCCGGTGGGGGGCCATGCCGGACGAGGACGGCGCGGGCGACGGCGGCGAGACGTCGTCCTCTGACGACGAGGCGGACGAGGCGCGGGCGGGCGGGGCGGCGGACGAGGTGGAGGAGCTCGAGGTGGCCGACGGCGGCGGCGGCGCAGGGGCCGAGGCGCTGCTGCTGGCCGAGGGCGCCGCCACAGGGCTGGCGACGGGCGGCGGCCTCGCGACGGGCGGCGGCGGCGGCGCGGCGTCGCCCAGCGCGGTCGAGCTGCGCAAGGCCGGAGGGACCGACAGCGTGGCGCAGCCGCGGCAGCTGTACCAGGTCCTCGAGCAGCGCAAGGCGGCGGTGGTGCCCGGGCAGATCCTGGGGACGGACCATGTGTACGTGGTGCCGCCGGCTGGGCTGGCGGCGGGGGGGCTGCTGGGTGCCGGCGGTTCCGCCGCCGCCGCCGGCGTCGCCTCGTCGGCCGAGGGCGCGGCGTCGACGGCCGCCGGCGCCTCCTCCTCCGCCGCGCCGGGCGGTGGCGCCGCCGCCGCGCGCCAGCGCCGCCTCAAGGACGTCCTCCGCGCCGCCGGCGCCGCCCCGTCCGACGTCGAGGTGGCGCTCGACCCGGACGAGCTCGAGGGCTTGGACCCGGCCGCCGTCCGCCGGCTGTACGAGGCGCGCGTGGCCGCCGCGCGCGAGGCGAGCGGGCGCGCGGAGCTCGGCGGGATGGTCGGCGCGCAGGCGGCGGCGCAGAAGCGGCGGCTGGCGCGGCAGGCGGAGCAGCGCGCGGCCAAGAAGGCTAAAGGCGGCGGCGGGGGGGACGACCCGGACTCGTTCAAGTTTTGAGAGGATAGGAGAGGAGAGGGGGAGGAGAGTGGAATGAGAGGATGTTTTTCTTTTGCTTGATTCGATCGTGAGGGGGTCGCCGACGCTCCCGCCGCCCGATCGATCGACCCTTTTGGAAAGTGGGAATGTTTTTTAAACGCAACCGATTACTTTTCCTTGGCCCCGACGGCCCCGCTGCTGCTCGTCCTCGCCCCCGTCGACCTTCCCCTCGTCCCTCGCGGCGCTGCGCTGCGCAGGCGACGATCTGCGCGCCCGAGGCCTCGACGATCCGGGCCTTCTCTCGCCGGCCCGTCGTCGTCGTTCCTTGGCAGTTTTCTGGCGCGGCGGCCCTCCTCGCGCGCGTCGAGCACGAAGGCTCGTGCCCGACGCGCGCGAGAAGCGCCGCTGATATGCCGCAACAACGGGCCTGCGAGCGGCCCGGGCTCGACGATTGCAGAAGCAGAAGCAGAGAGGGGGGAGCAGAAGCAGGAGCAGAATCAGCCGCGCTGCAGCCGCCGCAGCAGCAGTCGCTGCCGCCGGCGCCGCAGCTCTCGGTCACGCGGCGCAAACCCCCAGCCTTGCCGCCGCGCGTTGGTGCTGTTTGGGGAGGTGGTCCAGGTTTGGGGAAGGCATGGTAACTTTCAAGGTGAATCTGCAACCGCGCGACGTCGATGGCACGCTGCAGGGCAAACGGCGCCAACCGGGACGGACGTCACCAAGTTACGCCGCGAGCGAACACGGCAACGGCCTGTTCATTGACAGCGGCGACGGCGACGGCGACGGCGACGGCAGCGGCAACGGGCAGCGGCGACGGCTGCGACGACGCCAGCCACCGCAGCCGCCGTAGCCGCCGCAGCTGTCGCGGCGGCTGCCGTCGTCACAGCCGGTGGCGCTGTCGTTGCCGTCGTCGCTGTCGCGCAAAAGGCCGTGGCCGCGCTCGCCCTCGACGCAACTTCGTACTTTGTCACGGTTGGTGCCGTGGATCCGGCCATCATGCCATCGACGTTGCGCGGCTACAGGGTCTCGGCCTCCTTCAGCTTGACGCCCCGCGTCCTCTCAAAACAGCACCATAGCGCGGCGGAGGGACGAGGGGGGTTTTCGGCGCATGACCGAATGCGGCGGCGGCGGTTGTAACTGTGACTGTGGCAGTGGCGGCGGCGGCGGCCTTCGTGGCGGCGGCGGGGCTGCTATAAACAGGCACCATAGCGGGGAAAAGTGTTTGCGCCCAACGAGCACGCGCGTCCCTGTTTTCTGTGCGATTTCTGACCTGGGGGGAAGGGGCCGTTGGTCCAGGGATCTTCGTCGGCGCGGCAGAGGGGGCCGTTCCTCTCTCTCGCAACGCCGCCGCTGCCGTTTTCGCCCCCCCTTCTTGTGCCCTTTTTTTGCGACGACTCACAAAGCCTTAATGGGTGGCCGGCGACCGAGGGGCATCTCGCACGGCTTGCTATCACTTGTGCGGTAGAGTTGGTTGGGGGAGGGAGATGTGGAAGGGCAGCGGCAGAGAGCGCGACGGGACACGGGGCAGCGCCGTGGCCACAGGAAGGGCGGACGGCGCGCCCTGAGCGGACTGACCGCGGGCTGTCCGTCTTTGTGTGTTCAGCTACATTGTTGTGCTTTTTTTTTGAACACGAGGGGGAGAGAATACAAGGGCGAAAAGAGCGGAACCAAGAGGTGGAGAAAAAAAGTAAAAAAAACGCTCCCCTCTTCGCCGGCGCCCCTCAAGCGAGCCGGCGAGCGAGAGGAGAAAACTAGACGCTGACACCAGTCCGTCCACTCGGAACGCCCGTGCGCCAGCTCGAGCACCATATCTAGCCGCTCCGCCAGCCGCTCCCGGAGCGCCGGAGCAGCGGCGCGAGCCCCGGCTTGCACACGTAGGCGTAGGCCGAGATGCCGCGCTCGCCGACGCCCGCGGCGCGGCCGTCCTCCGCGCGCCACCGTGCGCCCAAGCGTCCAGCGCCGCGACCACCCGGCCGAGCGCGAGCGGGGGCAGGCCGCGCGCGGCGCGCGGGGCGTTGAGGCAGACGACCAGCGCGTCGACGTACTCGCTAAAACACTTCCAATTGCTGAACGTCGACCTGTCTTTTTTGCCGCGGGAGGACGACTGGGCGCCGCCGCCGCCGCCACCGCCGTCGTCGGGCGCGACGTCCCCCTCTTGCCTCGCCCTCTTGCGCCCCGGCGGCCGCTCCCGCTTGCGCTCCTGGTGGCGGCGCTCGCGCTCGCGCAGGCTCTGGTAACCGTTGGCCGGCGAGCTCCGGGTCAGGAGCTCCCACGCGCGCGCCAGGCTGCCGGCGTTCGAGACCGTCGGCAGCCCGAAGAAGGCAAAGCAGCTGCCGGCGTCGCCGCCGCCGCCGCCGACCTCGAAAGCGGGGGGCTCCTTTCTCCCCTGCGTCGTCGGCGAGTTTTCTGGTTGTCGCGCGTGAACCTCGCGAAACACTTGTCAACGAGCTACCGCCGCCGGCGCGGCATCTGCACGCTGATCGAGCTCTGCGACTTGAAAATCCTGATGCTCTGGTCGGCGTACAACACCTCGAACAGGCCCTGCCCGCGGATCGGCAGCGACACGGCCCACCCCCCGCCCCGTCCTCCCGCCTCGTCGTCCTCGCCGCCGCCGCCGCCGCGCGTGAAATCCAGCCGCCCGCCCTGCACGTCCGCCCTCACCGCCGCCGGGAACACGGGCGGGCCGTCCGAGAGAGAAGTAAACTCACCGTAGGCGGACACCACCAGCGGGCCGTAGTCGACGCGGTTGACGAGGCGGCGCGTGCGTGGATCAAACTGCTGCGAGGCCACAACGCCACTGCCGTCGCCGTCGTAGTCGTTGCTCGGCGACGGCCGCCGCCGCGCCCCGCCCGACAGTTTTTCCGCCAAGTCGGCGGTCGCGCGCCACAGCGGGAACCCGCCGGATGCGTAGACCACCTGGAACTCGCCAGGGCCGAGCGCGCGCAGGTCGAACGGCTGTTCGTTTGCGGCGGCCGCGAGGGCGACGATGGCGGCGTCGGCGGCGCGGCGCTCCGCTGCGGCCAGCGGTCGGCGCGGGGCGACCGCGCCGATCAGCTCTCGCCGGGCCTCCGCGACGCGGCGCTTGGCGGCCGCGCTGGGGCCGCCAAAGGAGGAGATGAGCTGCTGCAGCAGCATTTGAACGTGTTGGCGGGATGAGAGTGGAGAGGTGAGGAGAGGTGGAGGAGGGTGGAGGAGGGTGTGTCCGTCGTCCGCAGTGTGCTGCGGGGCAAGCAGTGCTGCCTTTCTCTCTCTGTGCCTGTTAGCGGGTCTGTGTGCGTGCGCGGCGATAAACAAAATCTAGGAAGGACACGAGAACAATGACGGACGGCAAGAACACCAGCCCGCGCCGCCCACCTTAATCGCCGGCGGCGTGGCCAGCGCCCTCGCCGCGCTTGTCGCAGGCGCGCTGCAGGCGCGCGGCCGACAGGCGCTGCATGCGTCCAGGGTCCTCAGCAGGCTGCGGCAGGCGGACAGCGCCGGGGCCATCAGCCCGCTCCGCCCAGTTTGATCGCCGGCGGCGTGGCCAGCGGCGCCATCTGAATGAACGCCGCCGCCACTTTTTGCTGCTGCTGCGCCTGCGCCTGCCCCTGCCCCGGCCCCGGCCCCTGCCCCGGCCCCTTGCCCTCCCCCGCCATCAGGCCCCGCCGCCGCCCCCGCCGCGCGCACCACACGATCCCGCCGACCGCCAGCCCAAGCGCCAGCAGCGCGCCGACGACCACCCCCGCCACCGCGCCCGCGCCGGCCGGCGTCAGGCCGACGATCTTTGCCCCTCCGGCGTCGCGCTCGGCCACGGTCAGGCCCGACCCGCGCTCGAGCAGGCCGACGCCCGAGTGCATGGCCGCGTACAGGGCCAGGGAGGCGCTGAACTCGCGGCGCAGGGCGCGCTCGCGCCCGGCGCCGGACAGGCGCAGCAGCGCCTGGCAGCGGGGGCCCAGGCGGCGGTCGTCGCGCGGGCCGGCCCCCGCGCCCGCGGCGCCAGCCGCCGCCGCCTCGTCGCGGCGCCTCTGCTCCTCCCCGCGGTGCACCCCGACCAGGCACGCGTCCACGGCCCCCGGGGTCTGCGCCAGTCCCGGGTCGGCCACCAGGCACAGGCGCCGCGCGTCGGCGTCGCAGGCCGACGTCAGCGGCCCGCCCGGCGCCCACAGGAACAGGAAAGCATGCGCCGCGCGCGACAGCTCCGCCTCGCACGCCTCGGCGAGCACGCCCGCGGCCGCGGCCCCGCTCGAGGACGCGTGCCGCTCGAGGCAGCGCAGGACGGCCCCGCCACCGCCGCCGCGCGCGTTGCTCTCGCCCGACGGATCCGCGGCGGCGGCGGCCGCCGCCGCCGCCCTGGCGGCCTCCTGCGCGTCGGCCGCCGGGCAGAGCAGCCTCGCGTCCTCCCCGCAGGCCGCCACGAGCCTGTGGTCCAGTCGCCAGCTGACCTGCCGTCCGTGCACGCGGGCGGCCAGGGCCACGCGGCACGCCCCGCCGAACGCGTCCGAGCCCGCGCGCGCGGCCAGGCACCGCAGCAGCCGGCCGTCGCCCCCCCGGCGCTGCGCGCGGCCGCCGCCGCCGCCGCCGCAGAACGCCGCGCGCTCGGGCGCGCACGCCCGCAGGAGCGGCGAGGCGGCGGCGGCGGCCGTCAGGTCGTAGGGGGCGGCGCCGCCGAAGCGCGCGCCCGCGAAGCCCACCTCGGAGGCGCGCATGCCCCGGACGGCCGCGGCCGCGGCGGCGATGGCAGCGTCGTCGAGGCCGCCCCCGCCGCCTTTGGCCGTCGGCGGGGGTAGCGCGTCTGCTCCTAGTGCGCCGCCGCCATCGCCATCGCCAAGCGCGTCGTCCGAGTAGTCGTCCAATGGCGCATCGGCCCGCCCTCCTTCTCCTTCCGCTGGCGCTGGTCGCGCATAGGCTACGGGCCCCGCGGTCGCCGCGAGCGCGGCCAGCAGAAGCAGCAAGGCCGCGCGCGCACGCCCGACAAACGCTGATCGCCTGCGCTCCATCGTGTTGATTGGTTTCCGTCGTCGGGTTGCAATTCTCGAGGTGTCTGGGTGATGGGGGCTGGATGGGGTCGGTAAAGGTGAACAAGTATTGAAAGAGTGGGGCCGCGTGCGCGGATGGCACGGCGCATTATGGGGATTGTCGTCGCCGTCGCCGCCGCTCAACGCGGAAGGCTCGTTTGCGCGCGTGCCTGCCTCCTCCTCCTCCTCCTTCTTTCGGTCGCTCTCCTTCTTACACACACAGATCCGCCACTCCACCAAGAGAGAGAAGACGGGAGAGCGATCACCGTCCCCCGTACGCGTCGTTGATCGCGCTCACCTGCTTGGCGAGCTTGCCCCCGGCCTTCCACTGGCCCCTCGGGGCCGCCGCCGCCGCCGCCGCCGCTCCGGACGGCGCCGCCGCCGCGCCCGCGCCGCCCGCCCCGGCGACGGTCGACACCGACCGGCCGTGGGACCAGGGGTTGCCCGGGGCCGTCCTGCCGCTCTGCATCAGCTCGGCCAGGCCCATCTTCTTTCCTTTGCCCTTTTTTTCGGCGGCTGCCGGGGCGGGCTCGGGCTCGGGCTCGGGCGCAAAGGCGGCGGCGGAAGAGGAGGAGGCGCCGGCGAAAGGAGCGCCGCCCAGCGAAGGGAACGCCTCCGCACTCGGAGGCGCCGCGGCGCGCCCGCCCAGGCGCGCGGCCGCCGTGCCGCCGCCGCCGCCACCAGCAGCAGCGGCGGGACGCGCCGCCGCCGCCGCAGCAGCGGCGGCCGCGGTCGGGCGGCGCGCCGCGACGGCGGCAGCCGTCGGCATCGCCGGGGCGTCGCCAAAGGCCGCCCCGCTGCCGCCGTTGTTCTTGCTGCTGCTGCCGCCCGCCGCCGCGGCCGCCGCCATCGCCTTGCCCGCCATCGTAGGAAGCCCGCACGCCTCGCACACGCGCGCCGCGGGGGCGTTGATCGTCGCGCACCCGCCGCAGAGCCACGCGCTGCGGCGCTCGGCCTCGGCCGCCGCCGCCAGCGCGGCCTCGGGCGGCACCCAGCCCCCGCGCCCGCCGGCGGCGGCGCCCGGGTCGTGCGCGGCGTGCGACGACAGGAAGGCGCGGTGCGCGTCGATCAGCGCGCCCCTGCGCGCGTCGTCGTGCAGCAGGGCGGCCAGCTCGGCGGCCACGGGCGTCAGGCCCAGGCGCACGAGGGTCGCGTGGTAGTCGGCGGCCTGGCGCTGGAGCGCCTGCTGCCGCCTTTTCAGGTTGCCGCCGCCGCCGCCGCCATTGCCGCCGCCATTGCCGCCGCCGCCGGCCTCGGCGCCGAGGGCAAAGTCGGCCGAGGCCTGCCGGAAGATGGCGAGCGCGCCGTCGCCCTCGAGGCGCGCGCGCACCTTCTCCATCAGGACCTTGTTGGCCGCGCGCATGGCCTGGGAGGGACCGCCGCCGTTGCCCGTTGCTGCTGCCGCCGAGGGCGCCGGGCGCGCGCGCCCGGCCTTGCTGGCCGCGCCGCCGCCGCCGCCGCCGCCGCCGCCGCCGCCGCCGCCGCCGCCGCCGCCCCCGGTCGCCGGGCCCGCGTTTGCTGCTGCTGCGAGCGTGGGGAAATCGTGGGGCCGCGGGGGCGGCGGGGCCGGGGGGGCCGCGCGCGGGTCGCCCGGGCGGGGCGCGCGCGTCCGCACGGGCACCCACGACGGGTGCGCCATGCCCTCTTCGTCTTCGTCGCCGCCGCCGTTGTTGTTGCTGTTGCTGTTGCTGTTGCTGCCGTTGTTGCCGCCGCTCCCTCCTGCTCCTCCTGCCCCTCTTCCCCCAGCGGCGGCGGCGCTGCCGAGCGCGGGAAAGGCCGCCGCGCTCGCCGCCGGGGCAGCCGCCATCGCCGGCAGATTGCCCGTAGATACGCTCCCGCGCCCGCCGCCGCCATCGCCGCCGCCGCCGGCCGATGCGGCGGCCGACGCGGCCGTCCGAGCAGGCGCCGCGGCAAAAGGGGCGGCGGCGGCGGCGGCCGGCGCGGCCAGCGACCGGTGCACGACCCGCACGCCGCCGCCGGGCGCCGGCCCCACGGCGGCGGCCGCCGAGGCGGCGACGCGCTGCCCCAGCGCCTGCCGCTGCGCGTCGCCCTCGCGCGCGCGGCGGCGCTGCCCGCGCGACGCCAGCGGCAGCGCGGGAAAGTCCTCGGCGCGCAGCGGCTGCCCCCTTGTGGCGCCGGACGCGCCGCCCACCCACGTGCCGAGCGCCGACATGGCGACGCCCGCGCCGGCCGAGGGCCCCGCGCCGCCGGAAGCAAGGCCGCCGGGGTCGTCGGTCGCGCCGACCGCCGGAAAGTCGGCGGCGCTGAAGGCGACGCTCGAGGGCCGAGGCTCGGCGCTGGCCGCCGCGGATCCGCCGCCGCCGCCGCCCCCACCACCTCCGCCGCCGCCGCCGCCGCCCATTGCCGACTCGGACCGACTGTGCCTCATGCCGCCGCCGCCGCCACCGCCGCCGTCCCGTCCGCCCCCGTCGCGTCCGCCCCCGTCGCGTCCGCCCCCGTCTCGTCCGCCCCC
>Ga0335398_10002476_pt1 | contig 29136 bp, 35 predicted proteins | sample BON03_FD_205742 | JGI IMG/M metagenome (GOLD analysis project Ga0335398, IMG submission 205742) | Freshwater microbial communities from Lake Bonney liftoff mats and glacier meltwater in Antarctica - BON-03 (spades assembly) (version 2) | ecosystem: Environmental > Aquatic > Freshwater > Ice >... | reverse complement strand
GGAAAATGGGGAGTTGGACTTGGGGCATATCCCTCACTGACATTTGCGTGATTTTAACGCCAGCTCCGGTTCATCTCATTTCCCGCACAACCCCTGTTTCACTCCTCAGGTCAGGATGTCTGAGGCTGATCTCACTTTTTTTAACGCCCTCTTTGCCGAGGTAGGCAGGATGTTCAGGGGGGATTTTGGGGACTTTCAGCCGATAGACCTCAGATATCACGACTACCAGCACACGCTCCAAGCCACCCTTTGTATGGCTGAACTTCTAGTCGGACGCCATCTTGCCGGTGCCCTACCTCGCTACAGCTGGCGTCATATCGAACTGGGGCTTGCCGCCATCCTGCTCCATGACTCCGGCTATTTGAAGACTCGATCTGACGGAGAAGGCACGGGGGCCAAATACACCTACACCCATGTCTTGCGGAGTGAGTCGGTCGCCGCTTCCCATCTCCCGCGTTTCGGACTGAACCCGAACGAGGTCAAAATTGTGCTCGGCGGGATCAGATGCACCGGTCCCACCGCGAAAGTTGAAGAGCAAAATTACGAAAATGATGCTGATCTATTATTAGGTTGTTGCGTCGCCACCGCCGACTATCTCAGCCAAATGGCGGCCGCCGACTACCCCGACCAATTGGACGTGCTGTTCCACGAATTCGAAGAATCTGACAACTACCAATCCGTTCCAGCCAAAGACCGGCTATTTAAATCAGCGCAGGATTTGGTCGCGCAAACGCCCGGTTTTTGGCAGCACATCGTTTTCCCCAAGCTCGGGAAAGATTTTCGCGGCGTTTACCATTATCTGGCGGTTCCCTACCCCAACGGTTCCAACCCCTACGTCGTTGCGATCGAGAAAAATATCTCAATTATCAATAACCGGGTAAACCAACCTTCCCATTCCAAGCTTCCGGCCTAACTTTAGCCAATGCTAGCAACGGTCTTTTCTGCCGCCCTCCAAGGAATTGAGGCGGAATTGGTCCATGTGGAGGTCAACGCGGGAGAAACCGGGGAGCCGGATATTATTCTCGTCGGACTCCCCGATGCCGCGGTTAAAGAATCAAAGGATCGGGTCTCCTCCGCCCTCGCCAACAGTGGTTTCAAATCGCCGGAAACGCGCTGCACTATAAATCTAGCCCCCGGTCACCTCCGGAAAGAGGGTCCCTGTTACGATCTGCCTATCGCCCTTGGACTACTGGCTGCGACGGACCAATTGGTGCAGAAGCAATTATCGGATTTTCTCATCGCCGGAGAACTGAGTTTGTCTGGCGCCACTCGTCCGGTCAGAGGAGCGCTCGCCATGGCTCGTCTCGCGCGAAAGCTAGGCAAACGTGGACTACTGCTCCCGCCAGAATCTGCCGAGCAGGCTGCCTTACTTCAAGAATTGGAAGTCTACGCCATCGAGTCTCTCGATCAGGCCCAACGATTTCTCTCCGGTGAGATTTCTCTTCCGCGCGCGATCCCTCTTCCTCCCGACATCGAAGGCGTTGAATCGATGGCGGATTTCTCCGATGTAAAAGGACAAGCCGCCGTGCGACGAGCAATCGAAGTCGCCGTGGCTGGCTTTCACAACATCTTGGCCATAGGGCCGCCAGGATCTGGGAAGTCCATGATCGCGAAGCGGGTGCCATCGATTATGCCGGTCCCGACCTTGGATGAATCATTGGAAGTTCTCAGTATTCAATCGGTCGCCGCTCCCGCCAGTAGTTCGAATTCGATTCACTTTGGCCGACGCCCTTTTCGCAGTCCACATCACACCATTTCTGATGTCGGCCTGCTAGGCGGCGGAACCATTCCGGGTCCCGGAGAAGTTTCTTTGGCTCACAACGGGGTGCTCTTTTTGGATGAACTTCCTGAGTTCAAACGCAGCGCGCTGGAAGTGCTGCGACAACCTTTGGAAGATGGCCTCGTCACCATCTCGCGCAGCGCCGGGAAGATAACGCTGCCTTGTGCGTTCATGTTGATCGCCGCGATGAACCCGTGCCCCTGTGGATATTTAGGCGACAGCCAACACGCCTGTCGCTGCACCCCGACTCAGATTCAACGCTACCGCGCTCGCGTGAGTGGCCCCTTGCTCGACCGGATCGACATTCACATCGAAGCCCCCGCCGTATCGGTATCGGAATTACGATCAGGCAAACCCGGAGAACCTTCGGCCGCGATTCGGGAACGGATCGAAAAAGCGCGTTCAATTCAACGTCTCCGTTTTTCCGATACTTCGGTCACCAACAACGCCCGCATGACCCATAAACAAGTGCGGCAGGTCTGTAATATTAGTCGGGAGCTGGGCGATCTGCTCGAACGAGCGATGAATCAACTTTCCCTGTCTGCTCGCGCCTACGATCGCATTCTGAAAGTATCCCGCACCATTGCCGATCTGGCGGGCGCCGAACACATCGCCGCCCCTCACCTACTCGAAGCGATCCAATACCGCAGCCTCGATCGCACCAACAGCATTTAGACTCCCCTACGGGGACGGTTTGTCATCTTTCATTCATACAATCCAGCTGAGGATGAAAACTGCTCCAGATTACAAAAACGGGGCCGCTGAAAGAGCTCGTTGGGGAAAGCATTACGAACCCATTAAATGATAGACGAGAGATCCACATCCGAGCAGAAGATCAGCATATTGCATGAGGCGGACCACCCCGGGGAGGACGATTGTAGGACCCGCTAAGGCTCAGGAAAGGATTTATCTACGACCACCGGGAGTGGCCTGACACCTGCAAGTCAGGTGGCAAAGGCTTCTAAGGATCCTTTACCGTGGGTAGCTGCCGTTGCGCCCTCGTGTGCTTTCATAGGCATCAGCTTACTCACCCCACCTCACCCCACTTTGCTCACCAGTAAGCAGATTTAGGCACCATTTTCACGTTCGAGTATAGGGGTTGGTCCTGAGAGAAATGAAACAGGAATTACCTAGCAGCCTGTCGGACTTAGAAACGAATCTCAATAAGATGGCCTCGAAGGTGCCTCAGTCTCAATCCAATCACTTCGCGGCGAACTTTGAAGTCATCATTGAGCCTATAGATCGCTTCGAGGGGTTAAGTCCGACCGCCTCCTAGAGCCGAATACGAACTCGTCCAGAGATGAACCTATCGGGCGTAATTCTCCTAGATGGCAGATCTCTTCATGTAGTTTGATTGGATCAGAGCCCGGAAGATAAACGATAACCTGGGCGGGAACAAAACCAACGCGGATCCACCGGGAGGCGAATCTGAGAGATTCGACCCTACGACGTGCGGCTCATGGTAGGTAAATACCCCATCGCTATTTATCGGTATTGCGCGTCTACTGCATGGCGCACGATGGCGTTGTCACGCGACGATGACCGGGTGTAGATCCGACTTGAGACCGGCGTCCCGCGAACGTAATCGCCGTTCAATACTACCAGCATGCCTACGAAAGCAACAAACCCAGCAATCGCAAAATGCTACCTCGACGCGTTGCGCTTACAACTTGATGCCCCGCGGACAGGTGGAATCACGCAGGCGAGAGCAATCGGTCGCGATGCCCTGGCGGCAAGCTGCGATACCTTGGAACTGGCGCAAATACATGAACGCGCTTTGAACGCGCTGGCGCTGGAATACGACTTTACCAAGATCCGCAACGGACTCCAGCGCCGCGCCAGCCGATTCTTTACCGAAGTGCTCGTGCCCTTAGAAGGGGCGCACCGCACCACTCGGAAATCGCTCGCGGAGTCGCGGCAAAGCACCGAGATCCTGCGCCAAAACAGCGCCGCGTTAGCGAAGAGTATTCGCACGCTTAAACGGGAGGTGGCTCGGCGTCGGGCTACGGAGGAGGCTCAGAAAACGGGTATTAAGCGCAACCGCCAGCTCCTTGCGCAATCTCGGATCATGCAGGCAAAACTGCGTAGATTCAACCACCAGATTCTCTGCGCCCAGGAAAACGAACGGCGCAAGATCAGCCAGGAGTTGCATGATGAGGTCGTGCAGACCTTGGTGGGCATCAATGTCCATTTGGCGACATTGGGACAGGCGGCCGCGATCGGCACTCGCTCCCTGCAAACCAAAATCGCGAGGACCCAACAACTCGTTGAAAAATCGGTGAACGCAGTGCATCAGTTCGCCTGCGATCTGAGCCCGGCAATGCTCGACGATCTCGGACTCATTCCGGCGCTCCAGGCGCTCATGAAAACCATGGCCGCCCGGAAAAAGATGCGCATCCAATTGAATGCGTTCGCCGGGGTCGAGGCCATGGAAGAGATTCGGCGCATCGTGCTCTATCGCGTGGTGCAGGAGGCACTCACCAACGTGACTCGGCACGCCAATGCCAGCCTAGTCACCGTAAAGATCCATGAACTCGGCAATACGATCCGCACGGAGGTGCACGACAATGGAAAATCGTTCCGGGTTGACCGGGTATTGGAGTCAAAGACAACCAAACGTCTCGGTCTTCTCGGCATGCGGGAGCGGGTGGAAATGGTGGGCGGCACGTTGAACATTGAATCAGCACCCGACCATGGCACCACCGTGCGGGTAGGTATTCCATTTTTCGCGAAAGGCAATTTATGAGCAAAACGAAGAAAATCACTGTCCTGCTGGCTGAAGATCACGCCGTAGTGCGTCAGGGAATACGCACCTTATTGGAGACGGAGGGTAATTGCGAGGTAGTCGGACAAGCTCAGACGGGCCGGGAGGCGGTAACGCTCGCGGCCGCGCTAAGCCCTGACGTCATACTCATGGATATTGCCATGCCAGAGCTCAACGGACTTGCAGCGACCGGACAAATTTTGGCTCACAATCCGGAGGCCCGCGTGCTCATTCTCTCGGCCCACAGTGACGATGAATACATCGAGCGCACGACGGCGGTCGGGGCGGCGGGCTTTTTGGAAAAACAAACCTCGGCGAAGATTCTCGCCACCGCCATTCATGAGGTCGCTGGCGGTAAAAACTATTATAGTCCGGCGATCGCCATGCGGCTGGCCGCAGAAAGAAAACGGCCGCGTGACCGAAATGGGTTGATTAAAAAAAACAGCACGCGGTTGACATCCCGCGAGACGGAAGTGCTCCAATTGGTGGCTGAGGGCCACGCCAACAAGCAGGTGGCCGGCTTGCTCAGCATCAGCATCAAGACCGTAGAAAAACACCGGCAGCATTTGATGGAAAAACTGGACATTCATGAGACCGCGGGCCTGACCCGCTACGCCATCGCTCACGGTATCATCGAGAGCGGATTGCACATCAAGCTGACCTGATCGGGACCAGCCCCGAACGCTCGAACTTCCGGCGTTGCGGCCAAGGCAAGCGAGACCAAACGCAGCTCATACCGGTAACCCTCCATAATGGCTCCAAACGCGAATTGCTAGGCTGCGCGCGTCATGGCTGCAACCGTGTCCCCCGCCACGGCGCCAAGCAAGGTAGGTGATTGCCCCATAGCAACGATGACGTGCGAGCACCTAGACTCCCCGGTCCCTTCGCTTATCAAACCTAAAAAACTACCCGCTCTCCTAATCTCCCGCTCATCGCCGATAACCTGCCGCAAAGGAAACTCACCGGAAACGACTCCGGATATATAATGGATGAACTCCTTCACCCACCACCAGGTCGTGATCATCAAATCTAGGGTGGACCAAAAATCGCAGAGACCGTCGCCCCGGGCCTTCCGAGTGCCGGATGATTGGCCGGTCGCTCCCTGGCCTATTCATCGCCCTCTTCCTCCCTACGCTTTATGAAAAAAATATCGGATTAAACCGACGAGGATCGTCTCGAGATCGGCCAAATCCTCAACCTTCTACTCGCCAACGAGTATGTGCTCTCGAACACCACCACCCGGGACTACCACCGGAACGTGACCGAGCCGGGACTTCTCAGCCTGCACCAGCAATTCGAATCCCACTACGTTCAGATTGCCGACCGGATAGTCGACATTGCCGAGTGAGCCCGCGCCATCGGCACGGGAGCCCGAAGTAACTGGACCGAAGTTGACCAAGGCCTCCCGCCTATTCGTGGATCCCGGCACTGGTCTCGGCCCCCAACAGATGCTCGCCGAGTTGCTTGCCCTCTACAAGGATCTGACCTCGCAACTCCTCCCCAACAACGTCGATTGCGCTGAGTGCTACAAGGCCACCGTCACCGCCGACTTCCTTACCGGCCCTGATGGGGCACCATGAAAAAAACGGCTTGGATGCTCCGATCCCAGCTTGAGACGCAAACGGCGGACACCCCTGTGGGGCTCAAACAACCCTACCCCAAAAAAAGACTATTTTATGCTACATAATACCAAGCAACTCTACGGCGACAAGATCGCGGCCCTAGGAGCCGGTCGGACTTAACCCCTCGAAGCGATCTATAGGCTCAAGGATGACTTCAAAGTTCGCCGCGAAGTGATTGGATTGAGACTGAGGCACCTTCGAGGCCGTCTTATTGAGATTCGTTTCTAAGTCCGACAGGCTCCTAGACGGCGACATCGGCCACTTGAAGAGTTTTTATTTCGACGACAAGACTTGGGTTATTCGCTACCTAGTTGCGGATACCGGAGATTGGCTGGCTGGGCCTCTCGCACCCTGCTCTCTCCCCACGCCTTTACCACCCGGTGGTCAGGTTGAAAAGACCTTGCACGTCAAACTGCGTCGCAAGCAAATCGAAGAAAATCCGTCGATCGAATTGAATCGCCCGGTTTCCCGTCAATACGAGATCGACTACTACAAGTATTACGGCTGGCCGGCTTATCGGAATGGCTCCGGGTTGTGGGGCATCGGCGGCCTTCCGGTGCTCATGCCGCCCTTGCGCGAGGATTCGGAGTCCAAATTGCAACACCATCACCGCGACGACAAGCACCTCCGAAGTTGTCGCGCCGTAACCGGCTACAGCATCCGCACCACCGACGGTGACATCGGCGAGGTCTCGGGCTTTCTGATCGACAATAAAAGCTGGGCGATCCCCGATCTCATTGTCGAAACCGGGCACTGGTATGCCCACAAGCAGTTCCAGATTCCGACCGACCGGATCACCCAGATCAACTACGAGGGCTCGGCGGTGCACGTAAACCTCAGCAAGACGGATAGCCAACATACCGCGGAAACCCACGTTGATCAAACAGGAGAGGACACCCCATGAATTACTACCCACCCAAACCAGACCGCGCCGCCAACTCACCGGGCCTCGGTTGGGTGACGCGGGTGATGGCTCAAGACCGTTCGCGCCAACTGACCGTGATGTCCGGTCGAGCCTCGCCCCAAATAAATCAAGCCGACTACGAACGGACCAAGCGGGAAGTCACTGGCGAAACCGACCTCGACCTCCAAGATGCCCTGATTGACGCCATCCCCGAATCGGGGCGCTGGGATCCCGTGGCCGGCGCGACGGGACATCAGACTCCGGGGGATTTCTGTGATTACCTTGCAATCGTTATTGCCTAGTTTTTTGGCGGTAACAAAACGCGTCCCCACGCGCGGCTGGAGTCGGGTTACGCTTACGACCGACGTGCAATACGGAATTACAGCTCTTTGCGCAGCTTGAGCAGTTCCTTCCGTCGCGTTGGGCTGACTTTTGGGTAGCTCATTTTAAGTGCCTTCAGGGAGTCGACCACGATCTGAGAGATAAGTAACCGAGCGTTCTTTTTGTCGTCGGCCGGAATCACAAACCACGGAGAATCCTCGGTGCTCGTGGCCGGCAGGCAGGCTTCATACGCGCGCATATAATCGTCCCAGTGTTTGCGCTCCGCCACATCGGCTTCGCTGAATTTCCAGTTCTTGTCTGGCTTATCAATCCGGGAGAGAAAGCGTTCGCGTTGCACGTCCTTGGACAGGTGCAGGAAGAACTTGATCACACGTGCGCCACCGCGATGCAGATGTGCTTCCATTGCTTTGATCGACCGGAACCGCTCCTCCCAGATGGCGTGGCCGGCGATGGCGGAGTCAGACAATCCCTGGGCGCGAAGCAACTTCGGATGGACACGCACAATCAGCACTTCCTCGTAATAGGAACGATTGAAGATGCCGATCCGCCCGCGCTCCGGCAGGCACTTGTTTGTGCGCCACAAAAAGTCGTGCTCCCGTTCCTCGGCGCTCGGTTGCTTGAAGCTGAACACCTGGCAACCCTGCGGATTGACGCCGGACATGACGTGCCGAATCGCGCCGTCCTTGCCGGCCGCGTCCATCGCCTGGAAAATCAGGAGCAATGAGGTTCGATTGGAGGCGTAGTGCAGGCGTTGCAGCTTGGCCAATGTATCCACTTGTTTGTCGAGCAGCTTGTGATAGCCCCCTTTGGAATCATAGACGCGTTTCACCTTCGTGGGCCACTTTGCGAGGTCGATTTCCGTCGCGGGAGGCACGCGGAATTTAGCGGGGTCGATTTTGAACTTCATATTAAGGGGGGCCTGCCCGTTCAATCGCTCTCGATAGGACGTCGGCGCCTCTCCGGTGACGCGGCTGAATACACGATAGAACTGGAAAAGGGATTGGAAGCCGGCTGCAGATGCCGCTTTACTGATTCGAACATGAACGTTTTGGAGGAGGAGTTTTCACCGATTCGACGCGCGTGCGGGCTAAATATTCGGTGAAGGTAAGCCCCACCGCCTTTTTTAAATGGTTTGCAGAAATAGCAGGGACTCATCTTGGCGGCGCGGGCCACGTCCTCTAGCCCGATTATCTCAACCTGATGCTTCGTGATGAACGCGCGGTTCTCAATGCCCCAGGGTGACTCCAACGTGCTCCTGCTCATGAGCAGCTGGTTATTGGCGGCGGCCAGATGCTCCGCGAAGATCACTAGGAGCTGGATGATCGCTCGATACTGGTCGGGCTTGACCACAGGCGTTTTTAGATAGGCAGATTCCAACTCCCGATTAACAACGCCCGCACTCGGCCCCGCAGGGGCCCGACCAATGCCTTTAATTCGGCGCGCCGAAGGCGATGAAAGGAAAACCTGCCCCGTTTGCAGGGAGCCCAAGACATGATGACCGACGCGGACGGGCACCACCGATTCGCTCAGGCCAGCGTGGCACTGCAATGTGATCGATTGCATCGCCATTGACTCCTCTGCCCGCTGTTGAAACTGCAGACAGGCCGTACAGGTCTTGTTTGCCCTAGTCATCAGGGCGCAAAACGGATTGATGTGCTTCGACCCTGCCAACGGCACAGCAAAGGATCCCGGTGCGCGCAATACTAAGGTAAGCCCGGTGGTAGATTCAAACGCCTGTAGATAGTCGCGGAATAACTTCGATCGCCGCAAAATTAAGGTAGGGTTGACGACGTGAGATTGCCCCGCCTCTGCGGCCCCCATCCTCTCAGGAATGGGACGCACCCAAGGAAGGGTAGCGGTCGCGGAGACGGGTTTAAGTGGTTCGGAGATCACTATGATCGGGCAACCAACAGGTTAGCCTTTTGAAAGTGTCCGAGTAATTCGGTCGGGTCAGTGCTAGCGAGATTGGAGGCGAGAACCTGACGAACTTTGTCCCGAGATTTCGGTGTCAATGTGTTGAACAGTTGTCTGTGGATCGGCGCACTGACCGCGAGAAGGCAGCCCGACACATCCCCGTCTCCCAGCAGTGCGTCGATTTCCTCCGCCAACTGCTGAATCAGCCGGTCGTCTTGTTCGCCTTCTTGTTGCAAGCTTTCGCCTGCGGACAGATCACCAGACGCGCCCCCGGCGCCGCCGCCGCGGGGAAAACGCCCAGCTTGATCGGTTGACAACTTTTCATGGGCTTCCTTTGGGTGTAGCTCGTCGATCAATAGCAAGCGAGGTCGCCGGTCGGTCGCATTCTGAGACTGAGAATAGGCACGGAGTAGGCCACGATCAGCCACGATGATAATGTTGGTGTTCATAAGTTTCTGGAACTTGGGGTTCAGCGGCGGCTACAATTCAATGCGGGCCCGCCATGACGGATGTTACGTTGCGCTGGTCCGGTGGGGCGCGAGTGGTGGAATCCGAAAAAAATGAGAGCAGCGCGAACGTCGAGTGCACCCCCACGCCAATGCCCGTCGATTACGGGAAGACCCCATAGGTTCATTTGGCGTAATCGTCTTCCAACCATCTTCGAGCGCCGACGGCGTTGGTATGCTCAAAATAGCGGACATTCGCCTTCGTGAAAGGTCTGCAGAATGTCGCCATTCCTTCATGCCATTTCTTGTCGCCGACCACCGCCAGGCGGTCGATATCGCTAAAGTGATGCACCGCAAACTTGGTGTCCGCCCAGAGTGCGCTGGCCGTCCAGCCGTGAAACCCGATCAGGTCAAAGAGCACGTGCAACTTGCCGTATTGCCGGACGAGGCGTTCGAACTCCGGCACAAATTGCTCGTAATCGGTGATAACCAGTTTCCCGGTGACGTGAACTCTGAGCAGTTTCCCGCCGTCCTCTTCCTTAATTTGAATGGGCATTTTGGACTCTTTTAATGGGGTTGAATTTATAGCCCTCTCGGCCTGCGGTTGAGAGGTGAAGACACCCATTGTTGCGAGCGGTTCACTTCTAATCTCAGCTTAAGACTAAACCTCGGGGCGGCTTTCTACTATGGGGTGTTGACCCACCTGCAAATCTAGGAAGGCGGGCCGCACCGCTACCGGTCGTCGGAACCAACCGCGCAGGTTGCCACCCACACGTCGATTCCGCGGCGGTCACGCTAGTTGATCGGGCCAGAGGAGTCTCACCCCGACACCGGCGGAAGCGATTGACGCTAGCCAATCCGTCTCACGATCACGCTTGCCCAACGCACCATTCCCGAACGACGCACCGATCAACTGCTGCCTGCCAAAAAACGAAACCGATTCACGATCCTGAGTTCCAACAGTGAGGGAACCCTGCGAACCAAATCCCAGGTGCAAACCCATCGGCGAAGCCCGATGCGCCGCTGACAGGCAATATTCTGATCTTTGATGAATCGAGCGCTTCGCCACAGAAGATCGATCATTTTGTGGCCTGGCTAAAACAGCGACAGCCCGATCTGGCGGGGCGAATCATCGGCCCATTCGTGCTGGAACACGACTAAGTGACTCCGCGTTTGCCTCTGACCGAGGAACGCGACCTCTAGGAATAAACTCAGTACGCGAACTCACCCCCTCACCCCATGGCGCCGAGATCGTTTCTTGGCCGCGGTCGGGACCTTCACGATTTTGGAGGGTTTTACCTCATGGGCTAGGAGCTGTTCAAGGCCATCACCGCCTCGTCGGACGTGCGGCGGGAGGTCGCCAGCCGACGTTCGGCCTCAAACCAAAAGTCTTCATCTCGCCCCGCCGGCCGACCCCGCTTCATCCCAGAGTTCGAACGCTCTGTGGGAAATTGAATCGTGGCCCGGAACGAGATCCACGTGAGAGACAAAAGTTGTGGCGAAATTAAGGGTAGAGTTTGAGTTAAAGGTTGGGGTTCGTTCCCCGAGGCCGCCAGTAGTGTCGTCATCTCCCCTCAGCCGCGCTATGGGGTATTGAACGACTCTCAAATCGATTACCTCACTACTGGCCACCCAAAGATCCCGATCCCTGCTCGGAGTCCCTTGGGCTACTGTCCGACTCCATCGCCCGCCTCCGCCCCTTACTCTGGATGCAGCATGTGCTTGGGATCCAACGCTTCGTCCAACGCCGCCACATCCATCAGTTTCTCTTCCAGCACGACCTCCCGGAGGGTCTTGCCTTCGGCAAACGCTTTCTTCGCCACCGCACTGGCCTTATCGTATCCGATATACGGATTCAAAGCCGTGACCAACATCAGCGATTCCCGGACATTTCGTTCCGTCTGGGCCTGATTGATGTCCAACCCGTCCACGCACCGTTCGGCAAACGTCCGCGCTCCTTGTCCCAGACAGCGAATGGCTTCGTGCAGTGAATACGCAATCAACGGCAGGGTGACATTGAGTTGGAACTGACCATCACGACCGCACTGCGCTACGGTTTGGCAAAGCCCCTGCGAATAATGGCAAACTTGGATCAACATTTCGCTCATCACCGGATTCACTTTTCCCGGCATGATGGAGGAACCCGGCTGGGTCACGGGGAGTTTTAACTCCCCCAAACCGCAGCGTGGACCCGATCCCAGCAAACGAATGTCGCTCGCGATTTTGGTCAGGCTCACGCCAATGGCGGTAAGCTGGCCCGCCACTTCCACACAATCATCGCGCGCCGCCTGCGCTTCGAAATGATTATCCGCCTCTCGCAATGCCAGACCGGTGATTTCGTTTAGAACCGCCACGACGCGCCCGGGGAAATCGGGATGCCGATTGATGCCCGTGCCCACGGCCGTGCCCCCAATGGCCAATTCTCCGAGCACCGCCGTCGCTCGATCGACCCGGTCGATCGCTTTCGCCACCTGCGCCGCAAACCCCGAAAACTCCTGCCCGGCGGTCAACGGTGTCGCATCCATTAGATGAGTGCGTCCGATTTTAACGACGGATTTGAACGCCTCCGCTTTGCCGCGCAACGCCTTATGCAACGTCGCCAAGGAGGGTTTCAAATCTTCCTGCAACGCCTGCGCCACACTCAGGTGCAGTGCAGTCGGAATCGTGTCATTGGAAGACTGACCAAGGTTACAGTCATCATTCGGGTGAATCGGCTCCTTCGAGCCGACGGGAAACCCCGCCAGTTGGCTCGCACGATTCGCAATCACCTCATTCACATTCATGTTGGTGGAGGTGCCGGAACCCGTTTGAAAAACATCGACCGGAAAGTGGTCCTGATGCTGTCCCTCATACAGCTCTAGACCTATCCGCTCGATCCAAACCGCCTTGTCCTCCCTCAACTGTCCCAAAGATCTATTCGCGCTGGCACACGCCTGTTTCAATAAACCCATGGCGCGAATAAACCGGGACGGCATGCGGTAGCCGCTGATCGGAAAATTCAAAATCGCTCGCTGGGTCGAAGCCCCATACAGCGCATCATCCGGCACTTCCATTTCTCCCATCGAATCCGTTTCTTTTCGCATAAAGTGAGTGTAACCGAGTTATTCGCTAAATCCACTCCAGAGCGCAGGCAATTTCCATCCCGGGCGGAGGCAGGAAAAGTGCCCCGCAGTTGGGGGTGCTCGCCAACGGTGCCCCATTTGATTTGGATGTAGTCTTGATTCAATTACAAAGGCCTCGGGATATTTTCGGTCAGCGATCGTTTTTATCGGCCATTATATTTTTCATTCTAATGGCACGCTCGACCCCCACGTGCTGCTTCCGCGCGGACTTAGGGCTTCATCTGGAAACGTCCCCAAATCATACGCCCAAACTCGAGACCACCAGAACCGTGGTTTGATGCAAAGCGCCCGGTGCGAGCCGCAGGGTTGCGCCGTTTTCGTTGCGGACGCGTTGAAGAAACCGCAGGGGATCAACGATTTTCCAGCGCGCAGTGGTGTCGACGGAGATGAACTGCTCTCCCCGGGTTGGAATCTGGTTGGGATCTCCATCCCATTCTATCAGGCGTTTGTCGAAACGACGCACCTCTTGGATGAAAGGCGCCTTGAAGTGAAGCCCTGGCTCAGTGATGGGCTCACCGACTGGTGCACCAAACTGGATAATTATTGCCTGCTCGGCTTCGTCGATGGTGTAGAGAGATGCGAAAGCGAAGACCACGGCAATCGTGCCCAGCAAGCCCCCGGTGACGGCAACTAAGTTTGAGCGGTTCATCGTGCACCTCCTTCCTGGCGAGCGAGGATCGCGGTAGACTCACTCAAATTGAGCAAAGGCAGCGGCGGCGTTGCCCCATCTGCGTCTGGCATATAAAGGCGTCCGACCCGGGGCAGCACCTCGTCAATCATCTCCAAATAGAGACGTTGTTTCGTGACCTCAGGAACCTTCAGATACTCCGCTAGAATCGCGTCGAATCTGGCCGCTTCACCCCGCGCCCCGTTGATTCGTTCTAGCGCGTATTCTTGCGATTCGGCGATGACTCGCTTCGCATCGCCTTCCGCCAATGGCAGCACTTGGTTGCGGCGCTTTTCGGCTTCATTGATCAGGCGCTCCCGTTCCTGTTCGGCCCGGTTCACTTCATTAAAGGCTGGTTTGACTTTCTCGGGGGGAGTGACGTCCTGCAATTCGATGCTGCTGATCTGAATGCCAACATCAAAACGATCCAGAATCCCTTGCAATTCACCCCGCGCGGCGGCCGCCACGGCCACTCGATTTTCCGTCAGCACGTCGCTGCCCAGACTGTTCCTACCACCCGACGCATGACTGCTTCCGAGGTATCACGCAGGGTTTGAATCGGGTCACGGGCCCGACGCAGATACTTGTTCGGGTCACTGACGCGAAACTGCACCACCCATTCCACGTCAATCACCTTGAGATCTCCTGTCAGCATGAGTGACTCGTCCCGGTGATCGGGATTCTTGGCGTATTGGGTACGGTCATCAATCCCGGTGGTTCTAAACCCAAACTCTTCCTTGAGCACCCGAGCCGTCGGCACGGTGCGAACGCGATCGACGCCGAAGGGAATCTTGAAATGAAGACCCGGCTCCACGATTGCCACGACTTTCCCGAATCGCTTCACTACCCCCTCCTCCTCGGGTTGAACCGTGTAGAAGCTGGAGGCCACGCCGGTCAGGATGATCGCGCCGATCAACAACATCGCAACCTGTCCCCGACGTTGTCGCCATTTTCGGCCAATTTTGTGCAAGTTAATCGGAAAGTCGTCGTCACGCATTTTGGTTATATTTCGATTTTGAGGCTGAATAGATTGGTAAAGGCCACGTCCACGTGAGCAGCGGATTGTTCAACCCATAAATCTGGCAACCGAGAGGTCGTTCGCGGCGCGCCAATACGCGTCCAACTTCTGGAGCAGTTCGGGAGTGAGCATCGTCACATTCGTTTTCATGATTGATTTTAATCCGACAGTTTCGTCTTTCGCAGTCGCAGGGCATTGGTGATCACGGATACCGAGCTAAAACTCATGGCGACGCCGGCGATCATCGGGCTGAGTAGCACGCCGAAGAAGGGATAGAGCACTCCCGCCGCGACGGGGATCCCCAGCGCGTTGTAGCCGAACGCGAAGAACAGGTTTTGCCGAATATTGCGCATGGTGGCGCGGCTAAGATGGATTGCCTTGGCAATGGCGCGGAGATCGCCTTGCACGAGCGTGACCCCGGCGCTTTGCATCGCTACGTCCGTGCCCGTGCCCATCGCGATTCCTACATCTGCGGTGGCCAAGGCCGGAGCGTCGTTAACGCCGTCGCCCGCCATGGCCACTATTTTTCCGTCTTGTTGTAATTTTTGGATACAGTCTTTTTTGGCCCGCGGTTCGACTTCGGCTTCCACCGCGTCAATGCCGAGTGTCTTGGCCACAGGGTCGGCGGTGTTCCGGTTATCACCGGTGAGCATGACGATCTGCAGTCCGAGCGAATGCAGGTCGCGAATCGCATCCGGCGTAGTAGACTTCACCGGATCTGCCACCGCGAGTAAGCCCGCCGCTTTGTTGCCCACCGCGACAAAAATGACGGTTTGGCCCGAGTGCTGAAGTTCTTCCGCTTTGGTTTCCAAAGTCCCCAGATCGGTCACTCCTTCGTCGCGCAGGAAACTTGGCTTGCCAACCAACACGGCATTTTTGGATACCCGACCGAAGACCCCGCCGCCGGTGACGGAACGGAAGTCGTCCACCGATTCAAGACCTAGGTTCTTAGCTTTGGCGCTATCAACGATCGCAGCGGCTAGTGGATGTTCGCTGCTTCGTTCTAACGAAGCCGCCAGACTGAGCAATTCGTTTTGATCGAAGTCTTCAACCGTCACTGTATCCACGAGACGTGGTTTTCCTTCGGTGAGCGTGCCGGTTTTGTCCACGACGAGGGTGGTGACTTTCTCCAAGCGCTCGAGTGCCTCGGCGCTTTTCACGAGCACACCTTCCGTGGCGCCCCGCCCTACCCCAACCATGATGGACATGGGCGTTGCCAACCCGAGCGCACACGGACAAGCGATGATCAGCACGGCGACCGCGTTCACGATGGCATAGGCCAGCCGTGGCTCCGGACCGAAGAACATCCACAGCGCAAAGGTGAGCACGGCCACGGCCACGACCGTCGGAACGAAAATAGTGGCGACCTTGTCCGCCAATCCCTGAATCGGAGCGCGACTGCGTTGCGCTTCGGCGACGAGATTCACGATCTGCGCGAGTAAGGTGTCGCTGCCGACTTTCTCTGCCCGCATGACAAAACTGCCGGGGCCGTTCAGCGTGCCGCCGGTCACGTTATCGCCGACGTTCTTTTCCACCGGCAACGGCTCCCCCGTGATCATGGATTCTTCCACGCTGGAATGCCCTTCGGTAAGGACGCCATCAACCGGAACTTTTTCACCGGGACGAACCCGTAGCAGATCGTCGGCCTGAACGTCTTCGAGCTGAACTTCCTCGTCGCCTTTCTCACCGACGCGATGCGCGACGGGCGGAGCGAGATTCAGCAACGCTTTGATGGCGCTCCCCGCCCGACTGCGGGCGCGGAGTTCGAGCACCTGCCCCAACAGCACAAGTACCACAATCACTGCGGCCGCTTCAAAATAAAGGTCCACCACGCCGTGCGGTCGCATGGCGGGTGGAAAAACCCCTGGCCCGAGGATGGCCACCACGCTGTAGAAAAACGCTGTGCCGACGCCGATGGCGATCAAGGTGAACATGTTCAAATTCCACGTCGCCAAGGAACGCCAACCGCGCTTGAAAAACGGCCAACCCGCCCACAGCACAACGGGAGTGGAAAGGGAAAATTGTATCCAACGTGAGGTGACGCTCATCACCCAGCTGTCGTGGCCCAGCGACGGAATCAGGTGAGCCATGGCGAGCAGAAAAACCGGCAGCGCGAATGCGCTACCGATCCAGAGGCGTCGCGTCATATCACGCAGTTCGGCGTGATCCGTGTCGTCAGAGTCAGTTGTAACCGTCTTCAAGTCCAACGCCATGCCGCACTTGGGACAATCGCCCGGATGTTCCTGCTGCACCTCGGGGTGCATTGGGCAGGTGTAGATGGCCGCAGCCGAATTCTGTGCTTCTCGATTCATCGGTAATTACATGATCGACGGGTCACGGCAGCGAAGAGTCGGAGCCGGGTGGCCCGTGCGAATTTTCTTCTACGGGGTGCCGCTTGGTCTGGAACTATTTCTGTCCTTTGGGTGGGCCTTGGGGGGCGTCCAAATTTTTGGTCATGCCCGCCATTTCTTTCTTCATTCCGCCCATCCCCCGCATCATGGGACACTGCGCCATGGACTCCGGACCCATCTGCATGTGTTGCATCATGTGCCCCATCATCCCCTCACCCATTTTTGCCTGCTCTGCCTCGCGCGTGGTTCGCTGGTCCGTCAACTGCGTGACGATACCAGCCATCAGGTCCAATTTTTGTTTTTCCGGGGCGCGATTCATTTTGTGGACCTGCTTGGCGAGGGCGATGTTTTGCATCTCTAGCGCTTTCCCCATTTTCTGGTGGCGTTTCATCATTTGGTCGCAACCTGCCATCATCTTTCCGCTCATCATCGGCTTTCCGGCTTTGGCCGGAGTCGGTCGAGCAACGAGCGGGGTCCACGCCGCCGAAACCACTGCGAGGCAGAATACCATGCGAGGGAGAAGTTTTGTTGGGATTTTTCGTTTCATAATGGGTTTCGTTTTCGGGATGTTTTCGATAGTCATTTTTTCGACTCCAATGCGCTCCGGATGCACGGTCATTTGTCACCAAGCCAAACGTAACAGTAACAAAACTTTATCATACGCCGTTTGAGCTGTGTGCCCATGGGGTTAAACCCTACCGAACCCCGATTGCGGCACTCGATCGCGCCAAGGTCCTACCGGTTACGGTCCTCCGGTGGAGGGCAGCTCGATCCAAACGTCTATCTGCCGACCGAAAAGCACTTCAGATCGCCAAGCGCAAAACTGAAAATCGTTTAGAGAACCCCGGGGATCGACGCATACGGTGGCGTCGCCCATTCAGGATTTTTTGAGCAGGACGAACGGCTCGAAACGCACAAACCTAAATGACGTTTTGATTGCGTTCCGGCTCCTGAGAACACCGGTGGCCGCGACGCCGACTGGAATTCGCCCGGCTTCGTTTTCGTCGCCCTTAAGCCACCCGTAGAGCGGGGTCACGCTACCGAAAAGCGGCAACGGTGGCTCACCGACTGGGCTCGGTTTCGCGTCTGAATCGGGCGAAACTCGCCCGATCTCCAATCAATACCACCCGCTCAAACCACTGGTGCCAGATTGCAGCGTCGTGCTCTCGGCGCTGGCGAACGTCAGCAGCAGCAACCCTGGCAAAATCGAAAAGACATTCCAGGTCGGTGCGCCCCCATCTGCCGACGACGAACTCGCCCGAGGGCATCGGAATCCCAACGGTTTTGCGGGCATTCATCCCAAATATTACGGCGACCGCCTGAACCCATTATCGCGACGGTAGGGTTTCTACCCATAGCAAGCCGCCAAATAAAAGTTAGGATGGATATCCTGACATTACGATACCCACAACCCTATTAGAAACAGATAAAACCATGAATCGAGAAACCACCCTAAATAACCTCCAAACAGCGCTGGCGATGGAATTGACCGCCACACATCAGTATCAATTGCATGCGAGCGTTCTGACCGATTGGGGAATTGATCGACTCGCCGCGCAAATGCGGGAGGAAATGCAGGAGGAGTTAAGCCATTCCGATGACTACATTGCGCGGATCCTGTTCCTCAAAGGTGAGCCGAAACTTGTGCTCGCGAAACCCCCGGTGATTGCCGAATCGCTCGTGCAATTATTCCAATCGGACCTAACTGACGAGAAGGAGGCCATCACCTTCTACACTTCAGCAGCCCGCCAAGCTGATGAGGCGGGCGATATTGGAACCCGATCACTTTTCGAGCGCATTGCCATGGACGAAGAGGGCCATATGGCTTGGCTCGAACTCCAACTCGACCTCCTCCAGAGAATGGGTGAACCCGCGTATATCTCCAAGCATATGTCAGCGCCGGGAGAGGATGAACCCGTTTAACCTCACTGCGAAATTCACCGAGAAAGCACCGAGAAAGCAACGGCCGACCCGCTCTGAGCTCGTCATGGTGCCGCAAAGAAGTAGACTCAAAAATCTAGCCAATCACGCACGACATTCACGCCCAGTGTATTCAGCATAACCCGACGGACGAATTTGTGAACTATGTCCACGGATCAAACATCGCCCGTGGCATCCGCGTTGACGATGCCACGCTGGAATACGGCATTACCCACCTCAAACCATGAGCCAGAAAATCAAAGCATCCGAACTATTTATCAAAGCGCTGGAGAATGAAGGTGTCGAATTCATCTTCGGCGTCCCGGGCGAAGAAAACCTCGACCTGCTCGACTCGCTTTCCCGCTCGAAAATCCGGCTCATTCTAACCCGGCACGAGCAGACCGCCGGTTTCATGGCCGCCACCTACGGTCGCCTAACGGGCAAGACGGGCGTCTGCCTCGCTACCCTCGGACCCGGTGCCACCAACCTCATGACTGCCGCCGCCTACGCTCAGCTCGGCGCTATGCCCATGCTCATGATCACCGGCCAGAAACCGATTCTCACCAGCAAGCAGGGTCTCTTCCAGATTATCAACGTGGTCGACATGATGGCCCCGGTCACCAAATCCACAAAGCAGATCGTCTCCGCCGCAGCCATCCCTTCATGTATTCGCAACGCCTTTCGCATCGCCAAAGAAGAGCGTCCCGGAGCAGTCCACCTCGAGCTGCCGGAGGACGTCGCCAGCGAAAGCTGCGCGGCCGAGCCCATCATCGCGAGCGACCACCGGCGCCCCGTGGTCGAGGAAAAAGCCGTCACGCAGGCCCTCGACCTGCTCCGAGCCGCCCGCCGCCCCGTCCTTCTCATCGGCGCGGCTGCCAACCGTAAAATGACAAGCCGCATGCTTCGTGCCTTCGTCGACAAGCAGGGCATCCCCTTCGTCACCACTCAAATGGGTAAGGGCGTGGTCGACGAGACCCATCCGAAGTTTCTCGGCAACGCAGCCGTCTCAGCCGATGACTTTCCCCACCGTGCACTCGCCGCCGCCGACCTCATCCTGAACGTCGGCCACGATGTCGTCGAAAAACCGCCCTTCCATATGAACACGGGCGAGCGGAAAGTTATTCACATCAACTTCAAGACCGCCGAGGTCGACCCCATCTACTTCCCTCAGGCTGGTATGGTCGGCGATATCTCCCACAGCATCTGGCGGCTCAACGAAGCCCTCGAACCACAGCCCCACTGGGACTTCACTTTCTTTAAGGAAGTCGCCGCCGCCCGCCGCGAACACAGCGGCCGGGACCAAAACGACGACCGCTTTCCCGTGCTGCCTCAGCACCTAGTCAAAATTGTCCGCGAGGTGCTTCCCGACGACGGCATAATCGCCCTCGACAACGGCGTCTATAAGATCTGGTTCGCCCGTAACTACCCCGCCCGCCTGCCCAACACCGTTCTCCTCGACAACGCCCTCGCCTCCATGGGCGCAGGCCTACCCTCTGCCATGGCTGCCAAGATGGTTCATCCCGACCGTCGGGTGCTAGCCGTCTGCGGGGACGGCGGGTTTATGATGAACTCGCAAGATCTCGAGACCGCCATCCGACTCGGCCTCGACCTCGTCGTCCTCATCCTCAACGACGCCTCCTACGGCATGATCCGCTGGAAACAGGCCGAGATGGGCTTCAAAGATTTCGGGCTTCAGTTCGGCAATCCCGACTTCGTCAAATACGCCGAGGCTTATGGAGCCACCGGCCACCGCATCGCCGCCACGGCGGAGCTCGGTCCTACCCTCGAAAAAGCCTTCACCGCTGGCGGCGTCCACCTCATCGACCTACCCGTCGATTACTCCCAAAACGGCTCCATGCTCTTCCACGAGATCCCCGCGGAAAGCGCCCGGTTGATCCCTTAAGCCGAACAAAAATACGCGGGCCGTTCACCCTGACCATTGTCGTTGAAAAAACAAAAACAGCCAAAACATGACTCCACACGAAAAAATTACCCTCCCCGGCAAAAACCTCAGTCCCTCACCGCCGGTGCGACCGTTGCCGAGGTCGCGTTGTGGAACAACGACTCGGGCGACAACCGGACTTCTGAGCGACCGCTGAACGACAAGGTCTAGATGGAAGACTACATTCCCGTGAACCTACCGAAACATCGTTCGATTGACGTTTTGTTCGACGTCCACGACATCGCAGAGGGCCGACGATGATTCAACTGTCTGATGCCAAGCCGCTCCTCGCCTTGTCGCTGTTGGTCGGGCTGCTCGCGTGGGAAACGATCCATCCGTTCTTTCCGTTTCCAAAGGATCGGCGGCGACTCAATCATGGCTTTGGAAATATTCTTCTCGGCGTGGTCAACGGCCTGATGACTACGTTTGTATTTGTAGGGCTCTGGTGGTTCGCGTCCGAATGGGCGGCGCGAAACGGATTCGGATTACTCCACTGGCTGGCGCTGCCGCAGGTGGTAGCAGGGACACTGGCCGTCCTCCTGCTCGATGTTTGGACCTATCTCTGGCATCGGATGAATCATCGCATCCCATTTCTCTGGCGCTTTCACCGGGTGCACCACTCCGACCCGCACATGGATGTCACCACCGCGAACCGTTTCCACATCGGCGAGATTTTAATGTCATCGGTTCTCCGCGTCCCCGTGATTGTCTTGCTGGGGGTCCGGATTGAACAGATCGCGCTTTACGAGTTACTCATGTTCGCCGTCGTCCAATTCCACCATGCGAATATCGGTGTAACGGAAAGATGGGACCGCGGGTTACGTCTCTTCATCGTCACGCCCTTCATGCACAAGGTGCATCATTCCCGGTGGCAACCTGAAACAGATTCCAACTATTCGTCGTTCCTCTCCATCTGGGACCGCGTGTTCGGCAGTTTCCGTATCAATCATAAACCCTCGTCCATCCACATCGGATCGAAAGATTACGACTCGTCGGAGCAGCAATCGGTGCCGGGCATGCTTAAAACCCCGTGGACCAGCCCGAAGACTTCAAACCCAAAGAAACGATCATGACAGCACTGCATCTGATAAGTCTTACAACCTTACTGCTGGCTGGCTGCTCCCAAGCGTCGAACCCCGCAGCGGAGCTGGAAACCATGATCCACACGGTTTCCTCGGATTTCAGTGATGTTCCCCAAATTCCCACGTCGGATCTCGCTGCGTGGTTGGCCGATCCCACTCGCGGGCCTCCGATTCTTCTGGATGTGAGGGAGCCCGAGGAGTTCGCGGTGAGCCACTTGCCCGGAGCGATCTGGGTGTCGCCTGACGCGACATCCGATCAACTCCTTAGCAGGATCGATTTCTCCCGTCCCATCATACTTTATTGTTCGGTCGGCTACCGGTCATCCGTTCTCGCCCGCCGCCTGATCGCCGCCGGGGTGGGACAAACGATGAATCTTGAAGGCTCCATTTTCAAATGGGCGAACGAAGGCCGGCCCATGGTCCGGGACGGTGAAGCCACTGACAAAGCACATCCTTACAACCGAAAGTTCGGCCGCATGCTACAGGAACCGCTTCGGACTTACCGTTAAGAAATCAAACGCGCCGTTATTCTTCTAATCCTAACAGCTCACCCGCTCTCAAAACCCTGAAATAATCAGCCGCCTTAGGCATCCTATTAAAATGCGAAAATCCTATCCCATCTATATCGCCAACCAAGCCGAAAGCCCCAATGACGATCTCACCGTAACCGACAAGTTTTCCGGCGAAACCATCGCCCGAGTTCCCCGCGCCGACGCCGAAACCATCGACCGCGCCATCGCCGCAGCCTGCGAAGCCGCGCCAGCCATGGCCGCGATGAAACCCTACCAGCGGGAAGCCATCCTCCGTCACTGCATCGCCCGCTTCCGCGAGCGCTACGACGAATTGGCCGACCTCCTCCGCGCCGAGGCGGGCAAGCCGATCCAAGACAGCCGGGGCGAGGTCGATCGCCTGATCGACACCTTCGAGATCGCCGCCCGCGAGACCCAGAACGCCAACGGCGAGGTTCTAAACCTCGAAATCGGCGAACGCACCGCTGGCTACCGCGGCTTCACCAAGCGCGTGCCCATCGGCCCCTGCGCTTTAATTACGCCCTTCAATTTCCCCCTCAACCTGGTCGCCCACAAAGTCGCCCCCGCCCTCGCCGCCGGCTGCCCTTTCGTCCTCAAAGCCGCCAGTCGCACCCCCCTCAGCGCCCTCGTGCTCGGTGAAATCCTCGCCGAAACCGAGCTGCCCAAAGGGGCCTTCTCCATTTTCCCCTGCGAAGTGAAAGCCGCCGCCGCCCTCACCCAAGACGAGCGCCTCAAACTCCTCAGCTTCACCGGTTCGCCCAAGGTCGGCTGGATGCTCAAATCCCAAGCCGGCAAAAAGAAAGTCGTGCTGGAACTCGGCGGCAACGCCGCCTGTGTAATCGACGAAGGCGTCGATCTCGAAGATGCCGTGCCCCGCATCATCAAGGGTGCCTTTTACCAATCTGGCCAGAGCTGCATCTCCGTTCAGCGTATCTTAGTTCACCACTCCCTCGCCCAGGCTTTTGAGCAGAAATTCGTCGCCGCGACCCGCGAACTGAAGTCCGGCGACCCCGCAGACGAAGCCACCTTCATCGGCCCGATGATCGCCGAGAGCGAGGCCGAACGCCTCGAAACCTGGATCGATGAAGCCCGTAAAGCCGGAGCAGAACTGCTCTGCGGCGGCACCCGCCAAGGCGCCATCCACGAAGCCACCGTTCTCAAGGCCGTCCCCCGTGACCAGAAGCTCCAACGCGAGGAAGCCTTTGGCCCCGTCGCCGTGATCGACGTCTTCGATGATTTCGACGCTGCCCTTGATCAGGTCAACGACAGCGCCTACGGCATCCATGCCGGTGTATTCACTCTCCGCATCGACCACGCCTTCCGCGCTTGGGATCGTCTCGAGGTCGGCGGCGTCCTAATCAACGAGATCCCCTCCTGGCGCGTCGACAACCTCCCCTACGGCGGCGTCAAAGACTCCGGCCTCGGCCGCGAAGGCATCCGCTACGCGATCGAGGACATGACCGAGATTCGCTCCCTCGTCTTTCGTGACACCCCGACTCAATAGGCCGAGGATAAACCCACTCCCCGTTCGTGCCAACTGCATGATAACGAAGATCGAATCACTGCCTCCCGTAAATGCTCGGTTATTTGTCATCAAGCACACATGGTAAAACGTTACCATACGCCATTTGAGCGGTGTGCCCTTGGAGTTACGCCTTACCGAACTCCGATGGCGGCGCTCCTTCGGTGGCTGGCAGCTCGATCCAAACGTCGATCTATTGACCAAAAAAGCCGGGAATATTGCGTGGAAAACCCGGGGGGGCGACGCATTCAATGCTGTCGCCCATCCGGGATCTTTTGCGCAGGACGAACGGCTCAAAGCGCACAAACTTCAGTGAGGATTGCTTTCGTTCCGGCCCCTGAGAAACCCGGTGGCTACGACGCCGACTGGAATTCGCTCCGATTCGTTTTCGTCGTCATCCCCCCACTCGTTGGAGTGGGGTGACGCTACCGAACAGCGACACCGGGAGCTCACCGACTGGGTTTGGCCTATCCCAATCGCTTGAATTAAATAGAATTATTTAACGCAAAGGTGCAGCGAGGCAAAGCTCCCAAAGATCTAAAATTAAACCTCATATTCTTGGTCTTCGCGCCTTGGCGACTTGGTGTTAGAGGCTGATTCTCTTGAGCGGGCGGTAATAGCGGTAGCGAGCCCGCGCCGGGTTTTACGCTCCCGGACACCGAGAGCAAACCGTGGGGGCGCTCCGGCTTTCGTGGTTGTGCCGCCGTCGGTGGACTCCCGGGGGATTTCTTCGAGTGGTGCAAGCGGCTTTCTTCCGGCACCAAACTGGCGTGCGTAGAAGTGGGCTAGCTTTTCGCGCGGGTAGCCGAGCAGGTATAACGTGGAGAGGATAAGGTGGATGAGCGTGGTGCGCCACGGGCCATGCGCGTGGTAGCGGCGGGCGTTGGTAAAGATGTGAGCCGGTGCCTGACTCACGCCGCCGAGGTGGCCGAGCGCGCGGTAAAGATCGGCGTCTTCGAGCAACGGCACGACCGGGTATCCGCTGATGCGGTGGAAGGCTTCGGTGGTGCAGAAAATGCCGTGGTCGCCATAGGCGATGCCGGTGAGGTCCACCTTGAGATTGCTCAACGCGTCGCTGATGCGGAATACCCACGCCGGTTCATCGAACCAAATGCGGAAGCATCCGCCACAGCAGCCGGTGGAGAGGACTTTCTCGATGCGTGCGAGTGCGTCGCGAGGCGGGATGGAATCGCTGTGCAAGAACCACAGCACTTCTCCCGTGGCCACCGATGCGCCGGCATTCATCTGCGCAGCGCGACCACGCGGAGCGTGGATGACGCGGTCGGCGGTGTGGGCGATTTTCAGCGTGTCGTCGTCGCTGCCGCCGTCGGCGACAATCACCTCCGCGCCGGTGAAATCGCGGCGCAGCACTGTGAGCAGCGAGTCGAGTGAGGGTTCCTCGTTCAGGGTCGGAATGATGATGGAGAGACGTGGTTTCATTGCGCTGGTTTTGCCGGCGGCGGCGACGCCCGCCGCAGATAGTTTTCGGGCAAGCGCCGGTTGATTAAGTCGTGCAACCCCGTGCTGGAGCGGCCTTGCCACCAGCAGGATCCCCACGTCGCCAGCGCCGTGCAGTCGCCCACGTTCAGGTTCACGCGAAAGCGTTTCTGCGGGTGGTGTGCGGTGAGTGGCTTACGCTCTAGGCTGGCCAGCAGGTTGGCATGGATGCAGGCAGCCTGGCGCAGGCGGAACACGCTGAGTTTCGGCAGATCGAAGCCTTTCATGACGGCGAGTTGCGCGTTTTTACCGAGTCCAGGCGAGCCATTTGCCCATGAGTTTTTTCACGAAGGGCGTGAGCCGGGTGCGGCTGTAGAGGTCGCCGACTTTGCGGATGGCTTCGGCTTGCGTCGGATAAGGATGAATGGCCGAGCCGATCGTCTTCAATCCGAGCTTACCGTTCATCGCCAGCGTGATTTCGGAAATAAGGTCACCAGCGTGCGCAGCGACGATCGTGGCACCCAGAATTTCGTCGGTCCCCTTCCGCACATGCACGCGCACGAAGCCCGCGGTCTCGCCGTCAAGGATGGCGCGGTCCACCTTGGCGAGTTCCTGGGTGTAGGTGTCCACCTCGATACCCTTTGCCTTCGCGTCCTTTTCGTAGAGGCCAACGTGAGCGATCTCCGGCGAGGTGTAGGTGGCCCACGGGATGATGAGTGAACTCACTTTGGCGCGGCCCTTGAAGAGCGCATTCTGAATCACGATGCGCGCCATGAAATCCGCGGCATGAGTAAATTGAAACGGCGAGCAGATGTCGCCGCAGGCGAAGATGCGCGGGTTCGCGGTCTGCAAGCGGTCGCTGACCTTCACGCCCTTTTTGTCGAAGGCGACGCCGGCGGCTTCGAGGCCGAGTCCCTCGACATTGGGGGCGCGACCTACGGCGACCAGGAGTTGATCCACTAATACGTCATAGCCATTTTCGGGCAACTTGACTTGCAGACGAACGCCGTTCGGGTCTTTGGCCAGTTGGAGTTGCTTGCCGTGATTTAGAAATTTTACGCCGTCGCGAAGCATCGTCGCCTCCAAAATAGCCGACGCGTCGCGATCTTCTCGCGGCAGAATCCCTGCTTCGGCGCGGACCAAATAAACTTCCGCCCCCAATCGCGCGAAGGCCTGCGCCATCTCGCAGCCGATCGGCCCGGCACCGATGATACCGAGTCGTTTGGGTAATTCCGTGAGCGAGAAAAGCGTTTCGTTGGTCAGGTAGGGGATCTCGCTCAAACCATCGATCGGCGGTGCCGCTGCCCGCGCGCCGGTGGCGATAACGGCCTTGGAAAAGCGCAGCGTCTGCCCCGCGACTTCCACGCTGCCCGGACCGGTGAATTTTCCGCCGCCGAGAAAAACATCCACGCCGAGTTCGGTGAAGCGTTTCGCGGAATCATGCGGACTGATGTCGGCGCGTAGGCGGCGCATCCGTTCCATTGCCTTCCCGAAATCCACCGTCACACCAGCAGGGACATTGACGCCGAAATCGGCCGCTTCGCGCACCGCCGCCGCCGCGCGTGCCGCGCGGATGATGGCCTTGGACGGCACGCAGCCGACGTTCAGGCAATCGCCGCCGAGCAAGTGTTTCTCGATCAGCGCGACCTTGGCGCCGAGTCCCGCCGCGCCGATGGCCGCCACCAACCCCGCCGTGCCGCCGCCAATCACGACAAGGTTGTAGCACTTGGCGGGCGGCGGGGTTTTCCAGTCCCGCGGATGGACGTGGGAGACGAGTTTTTGATTGTGACTGTCCCACGGCAGGACCGGCGGTTGGTTTTGTTCGTTCATAAAAATGTCTCGGCGGGCGGTTGTTACGGGACCTTTTTCGCGAGCGCTTTTTTCGCGACGCGCGTGACGAAAACGGTGACGACAACCGTGGCTAGGAGGCCGACGCCGTAGAGCACCCATTCGCTGGTGGAGCGCGTGTGCTCGTCGGTGGCGGCCTTGGCCAGCGAGCCGAGATACACATACATGACCGTGCCCGGCATCATGCCGATCCAAGAGGCGAGGACGAAATCCCGCAGCTTCACCTGCGTCAGGCCGAAGGCGTAATTTAATAGGGTGAACGGAAACACGGGCGAGAGCCGCGTCAGTCCGACGATTTTCCAGCCTTCGCCCGCTACGGCCTTGTCGATTGCGGCGAAACGCTCGTTGCCCTCGATTTTTCGGGCGACGGCGTCGCGGGCGAGATAGCGGCCGACGAGAAACGCGCACGTCGCCGCCAGCGTTGACCCGATGGAGGCATAGACCGACCCCCATACCACGCCAAAGATCGCGCCCGCCCCCAGCGTCAGGGCCGAGCCCGGGATGAACAGCACTGTGGCCACAATGTAGAGACCGATGAAAATGATCGGCCCCCATGGACCCAGTTGCCCCACCCACTCGAGGCCCAGCTTGAGTCGGTCCTGAAGATGCAGTTCTTTGGCGACGACGAAAAGTACAACGGCGAGGGCGAGATACCCCAGCCATTTCCAATTGAAGCCGGATTTGCCGGCGGATTTTTTTGGTTGAGTCACGGAGATGCTTCTCTTTCTGGGTTCATGGATTTGGAGTGATGGGGCAAGGGGTCACTTGCCCTGTTCGTTCAACGACCAGTCGTAGTCGGTGTAGCGGATTTTTAAACCGTCTGTGCTGCCCGCTTTCTCCGGCCAGTAAGGTTGCAACGCCGCAAGCACCGAACCAGATTTCTTCTCGAAGTCGCCGCCATACCATTTGAAAATGGGCGAGAGATAGACGGTGCGCTCGGAGGCGCCGATTCGGTTCTTGTTTGTGTCGGCAAGAAATTGTTTCGCCTGATCCGCGAGTTGTGCTTCCAGGAGCGAGCCGGTATAAACCTCGCCCCGCAAGGGCGGGCAGCCTTTCGCCGCGCAAACCAGCGCAAAATGGATGCGCGGCTCGGCGTAGTCCACGCGCAGAATTTTATGTTCCACGGTGTTCAAGTCCATGGTTTCGCCGAAAAGTTCTACGACGGACTGATCCCAAGGGCCGCTGAACCAGCCGCCGATGTCTTTGATGCTCTTGAGCGGGTAATGGTCAATGATGAGCCGAAGGGTGTAAGCGTTGTAAGTGTTACTCAGAAATGCGATTTGCTGCGGCTCACTCCACTTCTCGAACTCAGCCTTGCTCACGGCTGCGACTTGGTTGAGGTAGCGGTCCAAGTCCTGCGGATGCGCTTTCAACGACGCGTAATCCACCCGGGCATTTTTGACGTATTGCTTGAGCACGCCGTCGAAAATTGCGTGCGACTGGTCGAAGCCCGCTGCGGCCACGGGTGATGCCAACGTCGAGCTACCGAGCGCGAGGGCGAATAAATGGAGGAAGGTTTTTGATGTTGTCATGTTTCTTTTCCTGGTGCGAAAGCGATGGGTAGTTCTGGATATTCCAATTCCGGGTAACTTTTATGCGGTGAGGGCTGCCATGCCGCGCGATAATACTTTGCGACCTGCGTTCAACGACGGTTCTTGCAACCGGCGGCGGAGCATTTCCTTCCCCCCGCGATATCCTCGACATGATCGTGCCGAAGGGCAACTTCAGCACTTCCGCCATTTTCTTGGAGGAAAGTGCCTCTAGCAGCCTGTCGGACTTAGGATTAAAATAACATTAAAGGTTGACTATCAACGTATAAAGAATTTTTATACGTCCATGGCCACACGATTCGTCATTATAGATCGGGACACCCCGTTGCTGCTGCCGCCGGACTTGCGCGATTGGGTGCCGTCGAGCCATCTGGT
>Ga0335398_10002472_pt1 | contig 29190 bp, 20 predicted proteins | sample BON03_FD_205742 | JGI IMG/M metagenome (GOLD analysis project Ga0335398, IMG submission 205742) | Freshwater microbial communities from Lake Bonney liftoff mats and glacier meltwater in Antarctica - BON-03 (spades assembly) (version 2) | ecosystem: Environmental > Aquatic > Freshwater > Ice >... | reverse complement strand
AATGTGTTAGCTTTAAACTCTCCAAATTTTTACGAGCTAGGTTTAAATTCCGGCGAGGTTATGTTGGGACAAATCATTTTTTAAATACGTTAAAACATTCAATTCCTTTTTTTATCTGCTCATCAGTGTAACTTACAGAAGTATTACCATTTTTATTAACATTAAAAGTTTTAGCTAAAGTATAAAGTCTATCTTCTTCTGTTTCATTATACATTTCATTATCTTTAATGTTTTTAGTATAATCTTCTCCAAAAATTTTAGTAGATTTTGCATCTAATAGAAGTTTTTCTATATCAGTTATAGAAGTAAAGTCAAGTTCTACTGTACCTAAAACTTTCTTAATTTCATAAGGCATAACATTATACATTGTAATAGGACTATTTATAGTACCAGACTGAAAATAACTCTTTACTGCTAACATTAATGCTTCTTTAGAATGTCTATCATATAATTCCAACCAACTTCTTGTGTAAAGATTAGATTCTTCACTATTTAAAGCTGCTCCTCCATACAAAGAAACTACTTCTTTTCCATCTTCTACATTAAAAATTAAATCTTCTAGTAATTTATTAACATACTGCTCTGTAGCTTTAGCATGCAAAGCTTTAAGTTCTAGCATTTTTGCTTTAACTTCTCTTTTAAGTCCTGGATACGTATTAGTTAGCTTTTGTTGAATTAAATAAGTAGCTACTCGTGCTTCTCTAGTTGCAATATCTCTAACCTTTCTTACTTGAGAATCTTTAGAATCAATTATATCTCTAACAGTTTTAATTCCATTTTCTCTAAGTAAAGCTTTTAAAGGAAACATTTTATCAGTAAGATTTTTAGTATTGTTTGCAAGAGTTTTAAACTTGCCTAAAAATGTTTCTTTTAATTTACCTGAACTATCCGTGTATTGAAATACTCTATTAAAATTAGAAAAGTATCGCATAAGCTGATTTTCGTACATCTTAAATTGTTCTGTAATAAAAAGGTTTTCTGATATAGTAGTACCAACTCCTTTTGTATCAAAGCTAATTACTTTGTTAAACTTGTCTAGTAAATCTCCATGATACTCTAAATTTTTATATAGGGCTAAAATCCTCTTACTTGCAGGAGAGTCTAAATCTGCTTTAAGATTCTTAACTACATCTACTTTACCAGCTTTAAAAGGAATATAATCATAAACACTATAATCTTTGTTTAAAACACTTCCAGATTTGTTATTCTGTTTTTTATTTATATAATCTATAACCGCAGTATTATTAATTAGATAGAATATTTCTTCAACACTTACTCTTAGTCTTATCAATAAATTTACTACTTTTGTAGTTTCGGGATTAAAGTTTACTACACTAATTCTATCGTCGTTTGCAACGTCTACAGTAGAACCTATAGTTTGAGAAAATATCTGTGATATAAATTCTCCATTAACGTTCTCTATTCTATTTAAAGGTAATACTCCTCCTCGTGGTTTAGGTACATTCTTAAAGCTTTCTAATAGAGTAGATAATTTAGGTATTTCTGTTAGAGCTTTTTTAACCATTATATTAATTGGTACATCTTTAATACCAACATCATACATTTGACAAATTGCATGACTACTACTATTTATATTTTGAATACCAAGTGTATCTTTTGCTGATAAAAATCCATTTCGTTTATTTATAACTTTAGTTGGGTCTAAATAATCTTTTCTACTCATGTAAGTACTAACTCCTTTTGCTTTTTGAATAGCGTCAAAGATAGGATTTATAATATCTTGATTATCTGGTTTTAATACTAATTCTTTTTGATGAGTTAAAATATCATTATACAAATTCATTAATTTATTATCAACATTTTCTACATCGTATTCAGAAAAGTTCTTTCTGTATTTTTCTATATAATCATTGATCCAATCTAAAGCTTGTTTTTCGATGGCATTTTTCGGATTATTATTTTTATATAGTTCATATAATACCACTTTATCTTTTGTTGAATTATAAGTAGAGCCTTCAATATTGTAAGAATATTGAAGATACTCTACTATTTCTGGTATTTTTTCAGATATACTTATTGCAACAAGTAAGGTTGTATCTAACAATTTTTGAAAATTCACCTTGAATGCAGGATAATAAATGAATAATTTATTTATATCAAAATCTGATCCCGTTTTAGTTGTAATTTCAAAAGGAACTACAACTGCATTACCATACATCTCTGGTAAAAATCCTTTTACAATTGTACGATCAATAGAATTTAAATACTGAGTTGGAATACGATAAGAAATCATAGTAGGCAACTCTACGCCTTCTTTTAATTCATATATATTAGTTTCAGGATTAAATACCACTGAGTCTGCAAAATAATCTTTGTACTCAAAAGGAAGATATACTTCCATTTTTCCATCTACATATTGTAAATCTCTACTAGTTTTTATATTTCCTCCCTCAGCCTCAAATCCAACACTACTTACTTGAACTTTCATATCTCCAAACATTTTATGTTTAGACATATCTATCATCTTTAGTATAATAGCTTCTAACTTCTCTTTTCCAGACATTAAATCAAATTTTGTTAAATTTTGTATATGAGTTTGAAAGTCAACTGGCAATCCACGATTTACAGCTTCTCTTAATAATGTAGATTTAATTTTTGATATATCTTTAGGATTATCTAATTCAAATCTATCATTAATTTGAAGTTTTTCTTTTAATGCTTTTAACATTCCATCTGTCTTCTCATTCATTAACTCGTCATGTAGCATAACAAGTTGTTGTTTGTTCAGACCATTTATTATATCACCATCTTTTATATCAATAAACATTTGCTTTCTGGACTGAGTACCACTAGTAACTTTTTCGTGAGGATTACTAGTTTCTACTTGTATATTATACCATTTCCATTCCAAAAGATGAATAGCGTCTGGGTCATTTGAAACTTGCTGCTCTAAATTAGTATTATAATTTCCATTTTCATCGTACATTATATGTACACTTTTAGCTCCTACTTTAACAGCAGACTCAAACATAACAATATCCAAGTTTTTACTCTCCATCAACTTACGTATACTATCAAGATTCTTACCCCTAGTTAAATGTTTATCAAGAGGAATTACAGATAGTTTATAAAAAACTGGATGTCCTTTTTCATTAAAACCAAATCCTTGCGGCTTAATAACTTTTTGGTAAGCTTCAATTTCTTTATAAGCAGCCTCAATTTCTTGAATATCCTTACTACTTTTTATTAATTCATGTAATTTTTCTGCATTTTCGTCAAACATACCACTACTACGCATCATAAATACATAGCTCTCATAATTCATATATCCTTGAGCATCTGTACCATTTACTTCTAAGTCAGGATATAGATCAGTTGGAATTTCTACATCTTTTAAAATTAAACTCCTAGTATGATTATTTATCTTTGTTCCGTGCAATTCATTATACTCTTTTATATAAGCCTCATCATGTCTTATATTACTTTTTGCAGAAGTAAGTCCGTATAATCGTTTGGCAGGGTCTTTATAGTAAGCTAAATCACCTGTACCATTTCTAGTCATTTCTAATTGTCCCATTGTATAAAGAGCTTCATAAGTAAAGAAAGGATAATCATTATAAATATCTTTTCCATCAGAATCTTTAAGTTGAGTTATTATTCTATTATCTTTAAAATACTTTTCTGTAGCTACTGCTCTATCTTCAATATCTTGTATAGCTTTAGAAATTAACTTATTTCTATTATTAACGTAGTATTTATACTTATTTTTCTTAATTTCATCAATCTCTTCTTTAGACAAGTTTTTAAAATCAATTTTATCATCAGCTTCTGTTTTAAAGAAAGACATAAATTCATTATTATAGCCATTATCAAAAATACCTAATTGATAAGAGTAACTAACCTCTAGCATTGGCCTTAGTTTGAAATTGATAAAGTCTCTTTTATCCATTTTACTAGGGCGTAAAGGCACTACTTTCCAATATAAATTTTTAAGTTTTTCTTCTAGTTCTTTAATTGCACTATCAGTTATTATAGCTTGTGCTGTATCCTTTATTTTTACCCACTTTTTAAAAGCTTCTTTATAAGTTTTTATTGTATTTTTAAGAGCTTGTACTTGTTCAGGCCTTGGTGTAGTTGGAATACTCGAAGTTAACTCAACTCCCCATAAAGTAGACTTATCTCCTGCAAATGTATAAGGAGTTATACCACTTAATACAGCGTTAAGATACATATTACTCATATCTATCTTTCCTAATTTAGAAGCAACTGTATCTTTATCTACAATTGTAGGTTTTCCAAAATCAGAATCGCTACTTTCGTAAAGATCAGACTGTAATCCGTTAAGAGGGTATATATTATTATTAGGATATATTTTAGATAATCCGTGGAAGTTTTGTATAGTAAATACAGGTTTTCCACCTGCATTATAAATATTATAAACTGATTTATTTTCAGTTACAGATAATTCAATTTCTGCTAATTTTCCTAGATTTCCTCTTAACTCTGATCTTTTTTCTGAAGCTGTTTTACCTCCAGATTTATGCCTTGTTAAAGTATTAGTTATAAAATGATAAACAGTTTCTAATTGATTATAGTTTTTTATTAATTGCTTATCTGTAAATTTAGGAAGGTAAATGTTTAAATCTTCAAACAATTTTCTATAATTATCTTTATTTAATCTACCTTTAGTAAAGTTTTTATTTATAGTAGAATAATATCTATCTATTAAACGCTCTCTATGTTTTTCTTTTGTAGCGTTTATCCAATATACTCTAGACTTTCCATTAATTTGTTCTACTTTTAACATCATGTATTCATTCCTCAATTTAGCTAGTTGGGAATAAAAAACATTTTGAAATTTATGTACATTATTTTGTTGTACTTTATCCGAAATCTTTTCTCCTAAAAGTAATTTTTCTTTTAGTTGTACATAAAATTTGTCTTCACTAGTACGAATAAAATCAAAAAATTCTTTACTATCAGAGATATTTGCAAAATCTTGATAAAGTTTATTTAAAGCATTATCTAATTCATAAATACCTCCTGTTGGAGTAGTAAGATTGTATAAGAATAGTCGTAACTTACTTTGAGCTTTCTCAAAGTGATTTACTTCGTTGCTTTCAGCTTGTAGAAAAGAGTCTTTTCCTTTTTCATCTCCTGCTTTTTCGTAGATTTCTAATTCTACATCATCTATTGTAGCTTTTAATTGATTAGATGCGTAGATTTTAAATCTACTAACTAATTCTGGAGTAACGTCCATTCTAGTAAGGACATTAGCCTCTTTACCCACTTTATACAAAGCTCCTAAAAGAACATCTGTAGAGTCTTTACCTATTAGTTTACCTACAAATTCTTTATCATTTAAAATATTTGTAAGTAGTTTTCCATCATTTAAAGCAGTGATCATTCCTACATTTGATCCTAAATTTGAAACTTTACCTGCAACAGCAGCAACAAATTTACTCACAATGTGCATACTCTTTTCAAAATACTTTGAAATTTCTGCTTCCGTTAATACTGCTTTAGAATAATGGTCAAAAGTAGTTTCTCGTCTTTGTAATTTATATTTACCTTCATAGATATTTTGAAATACTTCTCGTTTAAATTCATTACTACCATCAGCACCAAAAATAGATTTTAGAAAATTAGTGATTGCATCAAACATTTCTTTAATAAAACCCTTTTTCTCCATTCCTAAAGCGTAATATCTGTAATCCTCAGCTAATTGCTCTTCTGTTTGACCGCTTTCTTTGTATAAACGTTCTCTTTGCTCTGGAGTTAAAGCAAATTGAGTGACTATGTGAAATTCTTCGTGAAAATCTGTACCTAAAACAGCCTTGTGGCTTAAAATAATTTTTGCAAATCTGGTCACTACACCCCAAAGTCCTTCCGTATCTAGTAAATCTTCTGCAACTTTTAAGTCAATATCATATCTTTCTTTTATACGAAATCTAGCTTTATCATAGTCTTCCTGCTCCATATAACCCACATATTCTTTAACTGGATTAATTTTTAATATTTCTTCAAAATTCTTTCTTTTAATACTAGTAGAAATCGTTTCTTCCTTTTTATTTTTTATAGTTTCGTCGTTGAAACCATGGTTAGATATCCATTCAATGCCAGAAGAACGATGGTCGGCAAGTTGAAAAATACATTCTTGCAAGCTTACAATATTAAGAGTATAGCACGCCCATCGCACAATTTTCTTTCGCGTGCGTACATCTCTGTCAAAGACATCTAAATTTCCTTCAAAGAGACTTTGGGATTCTTTAAAAAACTGAGCGGTACATACGACATGCTTGTGGGTATTTCTTCCATCACGAGTTGGACAGATAGCAGATTCCAGTTTTTTGCGAAGGGAGTCTCTTTCGGAAGAGCTTTTCACACCTCTTTCATCCGCCCACTGCCAAAACTTCCCGATATCATGCAGTAGGGCTGCCAGGTAAACAATATCTCTTGTTTGTGTCATCGTGTTGTGGTTATATTTCGTTCTTTAATTTGACTCACCGTCCCGAGCCCGAGACTCACGCCCTTACCTAGGCCCACGTAGTCGGGCAAGAACACGTTGCAGCGGTAGCGGATATCAAAGGCCAGAAATTTTTGTTGCTTTTTGGGTACTATTTTACTTTTGAATACTTGGTCTATACGAAGGGAGATAGGACGATCAACGTCCCAGTTCATGCCTTTGGCAAAGAACAAAATATTTTGAGAATATTCTTTAGAAGTTCAGCGTGCATCAGATCATCCCCCAATTCTAGATAGCGGAGATAGTCCACGCACACCAGCGCTGGGTTGCGTCCGATGCGTTTGTATTGGATGACGGGATAGCCATAAAGGAATTCCCGGTCGTTGAGGTGGTTGTGGAAGAGCATATGCTCCGGTCCAGCCTTGGCTATGACCCCTCCCCGAAAAGCAGGGATTTCATAGGCGGTAATTTCGGTATCAAACTGGATGCGGAGAAAACGGATTTTTTTTAAGGTGTATGTCGAAATGGTGGAATTAATTTATGGGCCGAATTTAGGCAAACAGAGTGCAATGTATTTGCACTGTTTGATTTTTTTATCAAAAAAGTACACCAACTACCAAAGTTACCTAATTGAATATACAAATTCTATTAATCTTAGTGAACGGTTGAACCCTCTTAATAAACCTTATACTCCCAACTACTCGGAGCAGAATACCTATCCGCGACACGGTTCGGAACCGTGGTACGGATTAACTTCACCAAAGCCGACTATCCCAAACGCTTTCTGTCCGAACTCCAAGCCGAGCCCGAGATCATGTCGCCAATGATGGGGAAGTTCTCGCCAGGCCACTATGGGAGCAGGAAGGCCCCTAGACCGCCGTATAAAAAAAATACCTGACAGGTTTTTGAAACCTGTCAGGTATAATTCACTAAATCCTTTTACCCTATGAATCTATTCGGAACTTACCCTATCTTCTTCAAATCAACCGGCAGTTTCCATACCCGGATACCCGTGGCTGAATAAATCGCGTTGCAAAGTGCGGGTGCTACCGGGGGTAATGCGGGCTCACCTACTCCACCGGGAGCATTTTCGTTTTCTACGATGTGAATCTCTACCTTCGGCATTTCGTCAATCCGCATCATCTGGTATTGATGGTAGTTGGATTGCTGCGCTTTGCCGTTCGCAAAGGTAATCGCGGGCTTGGTGGCAGCAGTAATCCCCATCACGATGTTGCCTTCGGTTTGGGCACGGACGTTGTCCGGGTTAACGTACATACCGCAGTCAAGCACGGTTACCACGCGATCAATGACGACACCGGTACCCTGTTTTTTAACAAATACGGCATGCGCACATACGCTATCGAACGACTTGGCGATGGCAACCCCTTTACCCATACCTTCGGGTAATTTGGCGTTCCAGTCAGATTTTGTCTCCAACGTTTTGAGCACATTCAAAAAGCGCTCATTGTCTTTCATTAACTCCATGCGAGCCGCCAAAGGGTCTTTTCTGGCGGCCTCGGCCAATTCATCGAAGAAACATTCGTGACCAAAACTGCTGTTGGATGGATACACCGAACGCCACCACAGAATGGGCACTTCCGTCTTGACGCGGGTGAAACCAACTTTGTAGTTAGGTATTGCGTAAGGGCTTTCCTCGTGACTGATGGCTTCTCCCGCCCATGGATCGGGACTACCCTCTTTGAAAGACTGAAATACCTGTCCCATGATAGATTCACCGAGTAAGGTATGCTGAAAGGCAACGATATTTCCATTGGCATCTACCCCACCCCGCATGGCGCTCAGCATTGCCGGGCGGTACGGTCCTTGTTGGATATCATCTTCCCGGGTCCATACTACCTTGACCGGAGCTTTTACCTGTTTGGACAAATAAACGGCTTCCAACACGAAGTCAAGGTAGCCTTTTCGGCCGAAGGCACCGCCCAAGAAGGGTACATGCACCGTCACTTGCTCAGGCTTAATACCCAAATAGGCCGATACTTCAGTAATAGCGCCATCCGGTCCTTGGACGGGTGCCCATATCTCACAACTACCGTCTTCTTTTACGTGCGCCACGGCTACCTCCGGCTCCATGGGCGCGTGGGCTAGCAAAGGGGTTTCGTACATGGCCTGCCTTACGATTTTAGCCGAACCCAACGCCATCTCAACATCACCAACGTTAGAATAGCTTGGTGCTTCCTGCGTGGCGGCCGCGTGCAATTTAGCGGTGTACTTAGCCGAATCCATTTCTGCGTAAGAGCCACCGTTATCCCATTGGATCTTTAATGCTTTACGCCCTTGTAAGGCCGCCCAATAATTATCGGCCAATACGGCTACACTTTCCAGGGCTTTGTATGGTAGCTTCCGCTCGCCTTTGATGGCCATTCTAAATCCGGGTATTTTTTTGGCGTTGGTATCATCAAAGGACACCACCTTCCCGTGGATCACCGGACTACGCTCAATGGAAGCGAACAGCATCCCCGGTACTTCGATGTCCATTCCAAACTCAGCCGTTCCCGTTACCTTCGAAGGCACTTCTGGGCGAGGTAGCGCTCTGCCTAATATCTTAAAATCTTTTTTGGCTTTGAGCGGCAACTCCTTGGGTACTTCCAGCAAAGAAGCCTGCTCCACCAACTCGCCGTAGCCTAGCGATTTACCAGAAGGTTTGTGGTAGATTCTTCCTTCCTCGGCGTAGCAGTCGGCTTTGCTTACTTTCCATTCGGTAGCGGCTGCCTGCAGGAACATTTCACGGGCGGCCGCTCCGGCTTCCCGTAGTCGCTTCCAACCCGTCCGGACGGTACTACTACCTCCCGAAAGTTGATCTCCGTATTTCCGTAGACCAGTTGATTGCTCAATCTTTATCTGATCCATCGTAACTTCTAGCTCCTCCGCAATCATCATCGGTACCGCTTGCCAACTCGCTTGTCCCATATCAGGACGGTGGTTGATGAGCGTGATACCTCCGGCATTATCAATGATAATAAAGGGATGCAACTCGAAGGAAAGCACGGCCGCGGTTTCGTTGGCCAGGTTAACCAACTTTTCTTTTTTTCCTTTAGCCTGAGCAGAGAAACCCAGCACCAATCCTACTCCAGAGAGACCAGCTATCCTCAGGAAATCTCTTCGACTAGCGGCTGTGCTGGTAGCCGATGTACTATTATTCTTCTCCTGTGACGCCATTTTCTTTCAGGTTTTTAGATGCTTTGTGAATAGCTGTTCTGACTCTTTTGTACGTACCGCAACGACAGATATTGCCCCGCATTGCAGCGTCAATATCGGCATCCGTTGGGTTAGGTTTTGTGTCGAGCAAAGCCACTGCTGACATAATCTGACCGGACTGGCAATACCCACACTGGGGTACCTGCTCTTCAATCCACGCTTTTTGTACCGCATGAAGGTTAGCCTCAGTACCGATGCCTTCGATCGTCGTAATTTTTTTACCGGCCGCGGCGGTTACTGGATAGGAGCACGAACGGGTTGGTTTTCCGTCCACGTGAACGGTGCAGGCGCCACACTGCGATATTCCGCAGCCAAACTTAGTACCTTTCAGGCCAACCACGTCACGGATGGCCCACAACAAAGGCATACGTGCGTCCACATCCAGCTCTTGCGGCTTGCCATTAATGGTAAGCGATATCTTTGCCATGGAGTTTATTTTTTGTAAAAAGTATGATAAATGATTTCTAAGGTCTATCTAAAAAATAGCACCACAATTTATGAATATTCGTTGGCTAAAACAAAAGCAGCCCCGGTACTCATCGTAATAAAATAAATATGACTACTTTTCGATTTTTTAGCGAATCGCCACCGCTATTGAACAACTAATCCCTGAAAAAGCCTTTTTGTTATTTTAACCAAAATATGGAAAATTTAAGGTATTTAAAATTTACCCTCCCGCTCTTATTCTTTCTCACTGCTTGCCAATCGAATAAACTCACTAATCATAAAAAACAAGACCTGATCAGCTACTATGAAAAGGCTATAAAAGACACCGAAGAGATTAAAGATCAGAGCGTTTATAGAAAGTTAGTACCCATCAACGATCATAATAAAAAACTGGTCTGGAAAACAATCGGGGGCGAGAAGCACTTGTTAATGGTTGCTTGGAAGCATAATGCAACCCATTTTTTACCCTATATTGATTCAACGAGTTTTAATACAGCTGGTTATCCGATTTGGGGAACAACCGCCCCTGAGTTGCTCAATAGGTTGAAGAAAGAAAAGTCTGACGAGCCTACTTTACGTCCAAAACGACTGCTGGGCTTACCACCACACCTTGATTATAACTATTTTATTGAATTTTGGGTTAGACCAAGTGATTTATTCAGACCCTGCGCTGATAACGAAATATACGACCGGAAGTGTACTACCTGCTTACCCGATGAAACAGACCCCAGCCATACCACTTGGATGGTAAGTAACATAACCGAAAGGAATAAACAAACAGACTTATTGAACAAATACCCATGGACCCAACTGGGGTATACCTACGACTGGAATCCAAATAATCGGAAACATATTGGGTTGAGTGAATATGTAATCAAAACGAACAGAAACATTAAAGTGAAAGCCGTGTACACGACTTCCGAATATTTCCGTAAAATGGAAACTCGTTCGCGAATAAGATCAGCCGCTACAAATGTAAGCATCGTACCCTAAGCGAAGAACGGTCATCTGTCGTTCAGAGACAGATCTACTTGATTCTTTGGACCCCAATAACAGGAAATTTAATCTTCAAATTTAATATAAGCCATACAATGCTCATTGATCTTCGTTCAGATACTATTACCCGTCCCACCCAAGGTATGCAAGAAGCCATGTGGTCTGCTCCCGTGGGCGACGACGTCTTTGGTGACGACCCATCCGTAAATGCCCTCGAACAAAAGACGGCCCAGCTATTTGGGATGGAAGCCGCCCTGTTTTGTCCATCCGGTACTATGACCAACCAATTGGCGATCCGCGTACATACTCAGCCCGGTTCGGATGTCATCTGCGACAAACTATCCCATATTTACCTCTACGAAGGAGGTGGTATTATGCTCAACTCTTTATCTTCGGTGAAACTATTAGACGGTGACCGGGGAAGGCTAGACGCCCAGCAAGTAGCCGATGCTATCAGTCCATTGAATGATGTGCATTCTACCATCACCCGTTTGGTATCCCTCGAAAACACCATGAATAAAGGCGGTGGATGCTACTACGATCTCGACGAAATAAGGGCCATTCGGGGAGTTTGTGATGCCCACGATATTCCGCTTCACCTGGATGGTGCCCGTCTTTTCAACGCGTTGGTAGCAACCGGCGAAACGCCCGCTCAACACGGTGAGCTATTCGATAGTATCAGCATCTGCTTATCCAAAGGATTAGGTTGTCCGGTGGGTTCGCTACTTTTGGGCAAAGCCGACTTTATTACCAAGGCCCGACGTTTCCGTAAGGTCATGGGTGGTGGCTGGCGTCAGGCTGGTTTTTTGGCGGCGGCCGGTACTTACGCGCTCGATCACCAGGTCGATCGTCTGAAAGAAGACCACGCCCGCGCCAAAAGCATTGGTGAGATGCTACGTCACAAATTAGAAGTAGAGTATACCTACCCCATTGATACTAATATTGTTATCTTTAAACTACCCGAATCCATCCTGGCCGCGGACTACGTCCGGAAGCTAGATATGCTTCGCATCAAGGCCGTTACTTTTGGTAAACACCTGGTAAGGTTCGTCACCCACCACGATTTTACGGACGATCACTTAACGGAATTAGAAAAGCAATTAGCGAAATTGTAATTCGATCTCAATACATTAGAAAAGCGATACTCCTGCCCAAGGATTGTCGCTTTTTTTATGTTTGTATTCGTATCTTCCTGACCCGCATCATACGATACAAGAATCCTCCCGTCTACCTTTACGAACTTATACCCTGCATTTAATGGATTTAAAGAGCATACAAACCGAAGTGGATGCCAGCTACCTCTACGGTATACTAGCCCAACAAGAAGAAGATCCGAATATCGCCCATATTTTTGGCCAGATGAGCGAAATAGAAAAGAGCCATGCCCTTGCCTTTATGGCAAAAAATAGCGCACCAACGGCCAACTTACCTCCTCCATCCCGCCGGGCTCGAATACTAAACAGTATTGGAAAGATCTTCGGCTATGACTACATCTTGGGAGTACTGCTCGATACCGAGAAGAGCCTTTCCGCATCGGTAATGAAGGCACGAAAAACCCACCAATCGGCTCCCTCCCTTTCCGATACGGCCCACGTAACTATCCTGAAAAACATCCTGGATAATACGAACAAAATCTCCGGAGCGGGGTTGGCGAGATTTGAGAAACACCACCGTTCCGTGGGCGGAAATGCCCTTCGCGCCGCCGTGTTGGGGGGCAATGACGGTTTGGTATCTAATTTCAGCCTGGTAATGGGAATAGCGGGAGCCACAAGTGGAAAATCGGAAGTACTACTTGCCGGAATGGCTGGACTATTGGCCGGAGCCTTATCCATGGCATTGGGGGAATGGATTTCCGTTAAAAGCTCGCAGGAACTCAACGAAAATCAAATGCAATTGGAAATGGACGAACTGGAAGCCAACCCGGAAGGAGAAGAAAAAGAGCTGGCCTTGATCTATCAGACCAAAGGAATACCGGAAGAGCAAGCCCTAAAAATGGCCAAGGATATCATGATGAACAAGGAACACGCCCATGCGGTATTGGTGAAGGAAGAGCTTGGAATCAATGCCGAAGACTTACAGGGCTCGGCCATGGAGGCTGCGCTTTCGTCCTTTTTCCTGTTTGCCATCGGGGCCATTATACCCGTTATTCCATTTTTCTTTCTGGGCGGAATGCAAGCCATTATATTAAGTACGGTGCTAAGTACGCTCGGACTCTTTATAATCGGGGCTGCTATTACGTTATTTACCGGTAAAAGTGTTTGGTACTCTGGTATGCGTCAGGTTCTGTTTGGATTGATTGCCGCTGCCATTACTTTCGGCATCGGTAAGTTAATTGGAGTATCAATGGTCGGCTAATTATCTGTTGAAGTAAAATTTGTCAGAACAAGAGACCGCCCCACGCGGTCTTTTTGTATTTTTAGCGACTCAAAGCAACAAATACAACTATCTCTAACCTAAATCGAATGAAGAAACTATCCTGTTTACTAGCGGGAATTGCCGTTTTAGGATTAACCGGAACGCTTTCCGCGCAGTCCCTTCCTCCCGCTCTCTTTCAATCCATGAAAGTCCGCAGTATTGGTCCGGCCGTGATGTCAGGCCGAATCACGACGGTGGATGCAGTTCAAACCAACCCCAACATTATATACGCCGGAGCCGCTTCCGGCGGCGTTTGGAAGACCGAAAACGGCGGTGGTACCTGGGAGCCCATTTTTGATGATCAACCAACGCTCAACGTTGGATCCTTGGCCATTCAACAGTCTAACCCCAGCGTAGTGTGGGTAGGCACGGGCGAAGGAAACCCCCGCAACTCGGTGAGCATAGGCGAGGGCATCTACAAAACTCTCGATGCCGGCAAAACTTGGCAGCGCATGGGGCTGGAAAAAACCCGGAACATCCACAAGGTTATCATTGACCCTACTAACCCTGATGTCGTGTACGCCGGGGCGATTGGAAACCCCTACGCAGAGCACCCTGATCGGGGAGTTTTTAAAACAACCGACGGTGGCAAAACCTGGACCAAAATCCTTTTCACCAACGAAAAGTCAGGTGTTGGCGACATGATAATGGACCCCGCCAACCCGCAAAAGATTCTGGTAGCGATGTGGGAGCACAAGCGTACTCCCTACGACTTTCAGTCGGGTGGCCCCGGCTCGGGTTTGTACCTTACGTACGACGGGGGTAAAACGTGGAAGAAACTTGGCAAAGAGCAAGGACTACCCGAAGGCGACTACGGCCGCTGTGGGGTGGCCATCTCCCCCGCCAACCCCAACCGTATGTATGCCATGGTGGAAGCCAAAAAGAATGGCCTCTACACGACCACGGATGGCGGCTTCAAATGGACTAAGGTTACCGAAGATCCCGATATCGCTACCAATCGTCCTTTCTACTTTAACGACATCATTGCTGATCCCGTCAACGAAAATAAACTGTACGCACTTTGGCAGACGGTCAATGTGAGTATTGACGGAGGCAAGTCATTTACAACCGTGGCAAACTTCCGGCAGGCCCACGCCGATCACCACGCGCTTTGGATTCACCCCAAAGATCCTTCCTACATCATTAATGGAAACGACGGCGGCCTTTCTATTTCAAGGGATGGTGGTCAGAAGTGGATATTTTCAACCGGAATTCCAGTAGGACAGTTTTATCACGTCAATGTCGATAACGAGATACCCTACAATGTGTACGGAGGTTTGCAAGACAATGGTTCCTGGAAAGGCCCCGCCTATACCTGGATGAGCGACGGACTTCGTAACTACCTCTGGCAAAGCCTCTGGGGCGGCGACGGTTTTGACGTACTCCCCGACCCTGATAACGCCCGCTACGGCTACGCCATGTCACAGGGAGGAAACCTGGGACGTTATGACGCCGAAACTGGACAGAATTACAGCATTCGTCCACCCGCACCAGACCTTACTACCCGGCTTCGATTCAATTGGAACGCCGCCCTGGCCCAGGACCCGCTCGACAATAACACCATTTATTACGGTAGCCAGTTTGTGCACAAAAGCACCGATAAGGGTAAAAGCTGGACCATTGTTTCGTCTGACTTGACCACCAACGACCCCAAAAAGCAGAAGCAGGATGAAAGCGGTGGACTTTCACTGGACGTAACATCGGCCGAAAACAATACTACGATTCTGGCAATAACTCCTTCCTTTAAGGAAAAAGGGGTTATCTGGGTAACGACCGACGATGGCAACGTACAGCTCACCCGCGATGGGGGTAAGACCTGGACCAATCTACGAGATAAAATACCTGGCTTGCCCAAAGAGGCATGGATCCCGCAGGTGAAGGTCTCTAAACTCAACGCTGCCGAGGCCTATATCGTAGCTAACCACTACCGCATGGGCGACTTTGCACCCTACATCTACCGTACCCGCAACTACGGCCAAAGCTGGGAGCGAATCGCTGACGACAAGAAAATGCGGGGCTACGCGTTGAGCGTACTCCCCGACACCGAAGTATCTAACTTGATTTTTGCCGGTACTGAGCACGGCTTATGGGTGAGTGTGGATGATGGTAAAAACTGGAATCAGTGGAAGCATGGCATACCATCTACCTCCGTAATGGACCTAACCATTCAGGAGCGGGAAGCCGATCTGATCATTGGTACCTTCGGTCGGTCGTTGTATGCGCTGGACGATATCCGTCCCTTGCGTACGATTGCTAGCAATAACAAAATTCTGGCCAACAAACTGGTAGCCTTCAAAACTCCCGATGCCTATTTGGCCGAAACCAAAGATATACCGGGTTATGGTTCGGGAGGAGATGGACTCTATGAGGCCTCTAACCGCACGCGGCAAGCTCGTCTCACTTACTTCCTAAATCCTGATATGGGGAAGTCTACCAAGCCAGACACCGCTACTGTGCGCGTGTACGATGCTGGCGGGAAGTTAATCCGTACCTTCATTGATAAGCCCGATACCGTTGGAATACAACGCACTACCTGGGACCTCCGCGAGCGCGGCATTCGCCAACCCGGCAGCAAGAAGCCCTGTCCCAAATCCGCCGAACCTACCGGGTTACCCGTCCTACCCGGATCGTACAAAGTGGTCATCAGCTATAAAGATTTGAAGGATTCGACCATGGTAAACGTACTGGCTGATCCTCGGTTTACCTACCCCAAAGAAGCTATCCTGGCGCGTCGGGCCATGGCGGACCGATTGGCAATCACCGGCGAAAAACTAACCGCGGCCATCGACCAGCTCAATGATGCTGATAACACGCTAAAAGTACTGGCGGATCAGGTAAAAAGTACCGAAGATGCTAGTTGGAAGGGTTGGAGTAAAAAGGTAAAGGCCATGCAGGATACCGTTAAGGCCAAACGTGAATTGATTGAGCCCAAGCCACTCGGAAAGCAAGGGTACGGTCGGCCTTTCCGCCAAACCGCACTCACCGTATGGCGCGACGCATACTATACCGCGGCGGGCTCTCCTTACTCAGGTGGCAAACCTTTCGCACCCAATGCTGACGACGAAAAGATGATTGAAGATGCCGAGCAGTATTCAGCCAAAATCCTGTCTCAGCTTAATTCATTTTTCAATACCGAGTGGGAAGCATTTAGGAAAGAAGCCGAGGCTCAGCCCTCTTTGTTGTTTAAGAACTACACGGATTAATTCCTGACTGATCCAGAATAAGGAATTCCATGGTACCCCGGAGCGAATACTGGTTAAACGACTGGTACTTTCTTCGGGGTATTTTTTTGTGATTATAATAAATACTATAAAAATAGTTAGTTAACTATAAAAATAGTTTTAAATTTGGTCCATGGAAATAGAAAAACTAACCAATAAGGAAGAGGAGGTCATGCAAGTACTCTGGACGATGGAGAAAGCTTTCGTTAAAGATGTGCTACCTCACTTTACTGAACCGCCCTTACATTACAATACGCTCTCAACCATTATCCGAAATCTGGAAGAGAAAGGGTACGTGGCGCACCGACAGTACGGCAATACCTACCAGTACTACCCGGCCATTCCCAAAGAGGCATACCGGGATCATTTCGTACTCAATAAAGTAGTGGGGAACTACTTCAATGACTCTTACAAGGATCTGGTTGCTTCTTTTGCCAAGCAAGAAAAAGTAAGCCCTAATGAACTACGCGAGATCATAAAAATGATTGAAGAAGATTCCACCACCTAAACCCCATCACTCATGCTTTTCCCGTACCTGATCAAAGTAAGCCTGTTACTGGGCGGCCTGACGCTGGGCTACCGTTGGCTCATTCAGTTTGAATCATTCTCGAAAGTGAACCGGGCTTTACTATGGCTTAATGTAGCGGCGGCCTGGTTGCTACCCCTGATCCCACTGGCGGAGTGGGGGCCGGTAGAGGTGCAACAGGAATTTCACCAAACCCTCCCCGAATTGGTGCGAAGTATACCGGTGGCTACCCGCTATTTTTTACTCCCACCCGCAGCTACCAGCCCTATTCTCTATCAGTCTGCTACCGGCTGGCAAATTTCTGATTGGCTGCTTTTGGTGTACGGCATAGGGTTACTACTCATGACGGGGCGTTTTCTGTACCGGCTGAGTGGATTGCTTCTTTCGCTGCGCAATGCACCAGCCGAACCCCTGGGTGAGGGTATTCTGCTAGTATGTAACGAACAGAATAACTCGCCCTACTCCTTCTTTCGCTGGATTGTCTGCAATCCGGATAGCCATTCCGACGGCGCCTTACAGCAAATTCTGGCCCATGAAAGCGAGCATGTAAGGCAGTGGCATAGCGCCGATTTACTTTTGGCTGAGCTGCAACGGATAGCCCTTTGGTTCAATCCCTTTTCCTGGGTGCATCAGCGATTGGTGCAGGGCAATCTGGAGTTTCTGGCCGACCGGGCGGTGTTGGAACATGGGTACGAGAAAAAACAATACCAGCTTAACTTGCTAAAAACCGCCCTGCAAACTAACGAACTCCCCCTGACCAACTCTTTTGCCCAATCCTTGCTCAAAAAGCGCATCAAAATGATGAACCGGAGACCATCTCCCTACTGGGTGTGGGGAAAGTATGCTTTTCTATTGAGTACGCTCTATCTGTCTTCGGCCTTTGTGGCTCCGTATAAGCATCAGATCGTGGAAATAACACCGGAGGTGGTGAAGCCTTTAGTGAGTGCATTGGTAGAAGAGGCGCTATCAGAACCTGGAAAAACACTTAAAGAATCTATACTTGATCCAAAAGCCATTGAAAATATAGAGCCAGACTCTCTAAGTCAGGAAGACATGGACACGGTGAAGTACCAACCCAAAAAATGGGTATTGGTTAGGGGAGATACTCTCTATTGGGCTGTCCCGGCGCGGGCTACGCTGAGTGATTTGAATAGTATACAGGAAGGAATCAAAAGCTTTGGAAGTGAAATGACCATCAACTCCTTTAAATATGATCCATTGCAACTCTTCCTTACCTCCCTTACTTTAAAGATCAAGCAGAAGGGCGGGAGTGGAACTATCGACGCTGGTGTGGCGCAGTACTCACCTATAAAAGGATGTTCTGGCTATATCACCAAATCGGGGGGACTGGGTATGGGACAGACTCCGCCAACTTCTCTACAAAAACAGCTCCAACAAGACTACCAGGAAGCAAATGGATTAAAACAGCAAAATAGCATAACTTATGCCAGGGATAGCCTGGAACAGGTTCTGAAAAAGAACGGGGGCAGTTATGGGAACAGTACGTATCTCAAAAAATACCTGGAAGGCAGCTACGCCAATACTATTCTACGAGAGGAAGGTATTGGCAAATCGGAAAGTAATACATTACTACTCACTGAGCTGGTGAAGAGTGCTGATTTTCTGCTGGACGGAACGCCTTCAACCTTTGAAAAACTGAATCAGTTACCTTTTCATCAATTTGACAACGTGACTATTCTGAAAGCTCAGAATGGCCAAAAATTTATCTCCGTATTCACCCGGTAAGTACCTTATCCATCTGTATAAATATGAAAAAGAAAGCACTTTTATTCAGCATAGCTCTTTGTGTTATTAGCCACTTGCTTTTGGGGCAGGATACTATTCGTCTAACATTTGATAGAAGTGTTGAAGGGCATTTTAATGCATTGTACCCAGGTATGGCATTGACCAATACCAAATCTTTCAAAGGTGTACCGGAAGCAATGGACCAACAGGTATTCCTCATCAATCTGCAGAGGAGTCAGTCAAGTGTTACAAATTATCAAAAAGGATATTTTTCGGAAAAAGATTTTGATAAGTTAATGAAGGCCTATAAACTCGACACAACGGGACTTTATAGAGGTAAGGATCTCAACAACAGCTTACCTATTGTATCGGCACTCTATCCAGGAAACCGGAAAGTAATCATCGCAGATTTGAATTTTAACAATGATTTTAGTGATGATAAGATTTTTGAATACCTGATACCCGATTTCAACGCTAGGTATCCCCAGGATTCTATTGAAGCTTTGTATGTAAACTATGATTATTTCTATGAAGGAAAGCTTCAAAAAAGGCAACTACCCATCAAACTTTTGCCGGCTACCCACGGGTTTAACTCGGCCAATCCGGAGGATAAACCGTTAATGGTTATAATTTCGATTAACCAGTGGCGAAGCGCCCACTTCAAACTCGAAGGAAAAGAGTATGAAATTGCCTTGGATCACCCTCAGGATATTAATGCCAACTATACCCAAAACTGTGATCTGGAGGTAAAAAACGTAGCTTCGAACAAGCCGATTCGATTCGAGCCCTCTTTAAAACCCGGTGTATTTTTTTCGTTAGGTGGTAAAATGGTCAAGCTAAACAACATTGCTTTCTTCGGAGATACGGCTGATTTGATCATAAAATAACTGGAAAATATATTTTTTAACGTATGATAACCACTATTCTCCCTGAGACGTTGCCTAGCCTCTTTTATATTTAATTTCAAAAAAACATCTAACTATTTAATTTTCAGTACGTATTGGTACAGTTTTTTAGGGGTAATAATTGTAAAGAATAAACACTGCATCACCGAGTACTTTCACTCGGGAAAATAAAAATCCACACCAGTAGCTGTTTATTTATAAAAGATATTACTCATTAAAACTTAAACTATCCATGAACGCAACCGAAGAACTAAAATCAAAAGCTGCCGAATTAAAAGCAAGAATAGACAACTACAACCCTAACCACAAGGAAGGACCCGTAGCGTCAGCCATAGAGGATTACACCTCCCGTTTACCATCCGATGTATTCCTGTGGGCCGCTTTTGGTTCCATTGCGGTATCGGCGGCATTAAAGTTTACCGGCCGCGACAGAGACGCCCAATTTATAGGGCAATGGGCCCCGTCGTTTATGCTGTTGGGTATTTACAACAAAATAGTCAAAGTAAATGGGTACCAGCGAGATAAGAGGTAAAGGATTCCACACCCGGAAAGCCATTATAAAAAGCAGAAGGAGGAAGCCGTGGCTTCCTCCTTCTGCTTTTTATACCCAATAAGAACGGCTTATCGCCAGCTCAAACTTACCGTCTTTTCAGCGTCTTTGGTATTCCCGGCGAAGGCATGGAGCGTCAAACTCACCCCTTCCTTCCTGAACTTACCCGAAATCCAGCCAACCGGCTCAGTATCCGAAAAATTATAACCAATAGCGGGTTGGTTGATCAAATGTATTCCTTCAAAAGTATCGTATCGGTATTGGTGCGAATGCCCGTAAAACACCGCCTTTACTTTTTGATGCGGCCGGATGATCGAAAATAGCTGATCAAAATCCAGCAGTGCACCATCCCTCTCAAACGGCGGATGGTGCACAAACAGTACGGTGGGCTTGTTATCTGATTTTTGGAGAAATTCCCCGAGCCACGTGCGCTGACCTTGCCCAAGATATCCAGGTGTTTTATTCACAAACATCAGAGAATCGAGCAAAACAAAACGGGTAGTGGGTTGCTCAATGACGGCAACCCGCTTTTCTTTTACCGCTTGGGCCTCCCCCGGGCTCGAAAATATTTCCTGAATATTCTCCCGGTGGTCGTGGTTGCCCAACGTCATATAAATCGGCTTTTTCTCAGCAATCGGGGACAAGAGACTTTTAACTTGCCCGTAATCTCCCTTTTCACCCGTCAGCCGGGCCACATCACCGTTGATCAACACCGCATCCGGATTGGCTTTCAGTACCTGAGGGACTACTTGCTGTAAATTTTTGTGGGGGAAAAAACCCCGGTAGGTATTCTGCATATCTTCGGCCACGTGGGTATCCGAAAGCAGAGCCAAATAGGTTTCATCGGTCCTACTTTGGCCCAGCACGGAAGTCATACCTAACCCATAGGCGGTCATCAGTCCGGCAGCTTGGGCGGATGATTTGAGAAAAGAGCGACGGTTTTGCTTGTAAAAAATTTGGGGCATGACGGTTTAGGGTTAGGTCAAAGTGATATATAAAGTTTATGAATATTTGGCAAAAGTTACGAACCCAAAACGGAACGCATAGTACTTTAACGTTATTATTGGGTTAAATAATCAACCCGTAACTCCTACGAGAAGTTGATTCATCGTATTGTTAGTAATCCAAATTTTCGTAGGGGTATCTTTTGATAAAAGTACGCAAATAACGCATCAATTACCGCCGCCCTACCGCCACAATAGCCCCACCTATCACCAAGGGAAATAAAGGATCGAGCAAGGTACCATCTACCCCAATTAACAGGTTTAGTAAAGCGATGCAAATGCCGCCGATGGTCCACATAACCGTAGTGGCCACCGACCAGGCAGCCATTTGCTGACGCACGTCCACAATCCCCATCAAGCGATTGACCACCCAAAATAGACTATCGTTGAAATAACTAAAAAACATGGCGCCAATGGCCGCCGCCTGCGCGGCCAGCAGCATATTAACGCCCGGAATCTGAGCCAGAATCGGTGCAGAAATGGAGGCGGCGGTAATCATTGCTACCGTTCCCGACCCTTGAATGAGCCGAACAAGGGTAGCGACTATGAATGGAATCATCACCGGCGAAATGGGTAATCCGGCCACCTGTTCGGCCAGTTGATTTCCGGCCCCACTTTCGCGCACTACCGCACCCAACGCCCCGCCCGCCCCGGTTACCATCAATATAATTCCGGCGGATTGCAACCCTTCTTCCAAGCGTCCCAAGGTGGCCGCCCGATCGAGATTTGGCACGAGGGTATACACGGCTAATAGGGTACTGCACGCCAATGCAATGATAGGATTACCAAAAAAGTACACCACCTGTACGATCGTCTGCTCTTCCATTCCTTCATTTCCGGGCAGTTTAGCGACCGTAGAAACAATGGCTTTACAAAAAATCAAGAGGATAGGTACCAGAATAGGGAGCAGCGATAACGTAAGGCTCGGTAAGGTTTGGGCTTCTTTATCCCGCAGATAATTTTCCTGAACTTCTTTGAGGTCCTCTTCGGGGACGATATTTCCGGTAAAATTCGGATATTTTTTACCAAGCCACTGAGCATACCACACGACTCCGAGCATACAAGGTACTGCCATGCCCAAACCTAATAGTAGCATGGAACCAATATCTACCCCAAAGATGGCTGCCACCCCCAAAGGACCGGGCGTAGGTGGAACGGTGGAGTGGGTTACCATGAGTCCACCCGCAAGGGCAATACCTAAGGTCAGCAATGAACGGCCGCTTCGTTTGGCCAGCGCCTTCGTGACGGGATAAAGGATGATAAAGGCGGAATCCACGAAAATGGGGATACTGACAATATACCCCGTAACGGCCATGGCCCACTCCTCTTTGCGCTGCCCTAGCCATTTGATCAGACTAAACGCGATCTGTTCGCCGGCGCCGGATACTTCCAGAATTCGGCCCATCATAACGCCAAGGCCGATGACAATACCGATGCTCCCCAGCGTAGAACCGAACCCCTGCGAAATAACCGACACGGTCTTATCCATGGATAGTCCCCCGATGATACCCGCAATACTTGCCGCAATCAACATGGCAATCAGAGCGTGGACTTTGGTGCGCATCACCAGAAATATGAGTACTACTACGGCTACTACCAGCCCAATAATGGGTATCGGGATACTACTCATACAGATTTCCGGAGGTCGTTGGTGATAAATTGTTCAATGAAATAATCAAAATTAAGATCTACGTTAAAACCTGCATCAAGCGTCCGGCTGTTATCAATCTTACCCGGCCAACTACTGACAATACGGCTAATGGCTTCGTTAGGCTCAAACCGAACTTTTGCCAGGGTTTGCTCATCTGAATGACGGAGTAAAGCGTCCAGCATGTCTTGTATAGTCACCCCAATGCCGGGCAAATTTAGGGTACGCCAATTCCCTAAGTTGGATATGTCAAAGATAGCCGCGTGCAGTAGGTTTTCAATGATCGTATCCGGACTAGCCAGCCACAAAGGCAAACTCGCCGGAACGGGGCAAATGGCTTCGTCACCCTGCAAAGGTTCGCGGATGATACTGCTCACAAAGGAAGATGCGGCTTTATTGGGTTTGCCGGGGCGCACACAAATCGTGGGTAAACGCAGTACGAGGCCATCCACGTAGCCTTTCCGTGAGTAGTCATTGACCAATAACTCCCCCATCGCTTTTTGAGTACCGTAAGAAGACTGCGGAGTAATTACGCTCGTATCATCTACTACTTCGGGTAAAGCTCCCCCGTAGACCGCCAGTGAACTAGAAAAAATAAAACGGATGGAGGAACTTGACGATCGACAGGCTTCCAATAACCTACGGGTAACGTCAAGATTGATCTGATACCCCAGCTCAAAATCGGATTCGGCGTGGCTACTGACGATGGCGGCCAAGTGAAATATCAGTTTGGTATTTGCCGAAATCAAAGATTCCGGTTCTCCCGGACCGAATAAGTCTTTTTGAATACAACGAACCCGACTATCCTCCGTTGGATTCGTTGGTTGATTGATATCGACCAGAACTAGTTCGGTAAAACCGACGGTACTGTTCGCGAGAGCTTTGGCCAGTCGCTGCCCCAAAAAACCTCCACCTCCTGTAATAATGATCTGCATGGTACTTCCCCGTTAAATTATCTCCACTGCTTTTTTACAAAAACCCTTGCGGCAAGAATCTACTTGCAAACCACACTTCTATTGCCAACGTAAAATTTCAGGACATTTCGCCTGCCTGGGAGGCAACTAACTATAAAATATACTCTATTTGCCATTCAAACCCTTTTTTATTATTTTTGTGTAAATTACAAATGCCGTAAACTTATGTTGTCAGCCTCCTTTTTATTCGAATCCTTAGGCATACTCAGCAAGCCTCACTTCCAGTGATTTTATACTCCCGTACCCCATTTATTACCTAGCACCCAGGTAAGTAACCCTCAGCTGGCACTGATTTTCTATCCGTTATTCTAACTGACTACTGATTCTATAACTTAAAACAATCTTTACGATTTTATATGAAAATACTAACCCGAGAACTCACCAAAGAAGACTATACTGACCTGAAAGCGGCCATGATTGAGGCCTACCAGGGAATTGGTGGGCAATATTGGCGCGAAGAGAAAATTGACATTCTGCTAGAAAAATTTCCGGAAGGACAAATTTGCGTAGAAGTAGATGATAAGGTGGTGGCCGTGGCACTTTCGATTATTATTACCTACTCAAAATTCGGTGATGAACATACCTACCAGGAAATAACGGGTGATTATACCTTCAAAACCCATAACCCCAAGGGCGATGTACTCTATGGCATTGAGGTTTTTGTGCATCCCGAATACCGTGACATGCGACTGGGACGCCGGCTCTACGACGCCCGTAAAGAACTTTGTGAGCGCCTGAACCTGCGTAGTATCGTGGCGGGTGGACGCATCCCGAGTTACAACACCTACGCCCATGAGCTTACCCCCAAGCAATATATTGACAAGGTGAAGCGTCGGGAATTGTACGACTCTACCCTTTCGTTCCAGCTAGCCAATGATTTCCACGTGCGGAAAGTACTAAACAACTACCTGCCCGGGGATACCGAATCTAAGGACTACGCTACCTTACTGGAATGGAATAACATCTACCATCAACCCGGCAAACGCACTACTCCCTCTGACTCCATCATCCGCATTGGCGTGGTACAATGGCAGATGCGGCTTTTCAAAGACGTAGAGGAGTTTTATGATCAGGTCGAGTTTTTTGTCGACGCCGTGAGCTCCTACAAGGCCGACTTTATTCTATTCCCCGAGTTCTTTAACATGCCTCTCTTGGCTCAGTTTAACGATATGCCCGAGCCCCAGGCCATCCGAAAACTGGCTGATTTTACGGGAGTGGTCAGAAAAAAGATGCAAGAGTTTGCCATTTCTTACAATGTAAACATCGTGGGAGGAAGTATGCCACTCGTTGAGGATGAACGACTTTACAACGCAGCCTATCTATACCGGCGCGACGGCAGTAGTGAAGAGTACCGCAAGACGCACATCACTCCCAACGAATCGCGCCACTATGGTATGGTTGGCGGGGATGAAATCAGAGTATTTGACACCGACTGCGGTAAGATCGGAATCGCCATTTGTTATGATGTAGAGTTCCCGGAGCAAAGCCGTATCCTCGCCAAACAAGGTATGGAGATCCTATTTGTGCCCTTTCTGACGGATACCCAGAATGGCTACATGCGCGTACGCAATTGCGCCATGGCCCGCGCCATCGAAAACGAGTGTTACGTGGCCATATCAGGCTGCGTGGGTAATCTGCCGCGCGTGGAGAACATGGATATTCACTACGCCCAATCCGCGGTGTTTACTCCCTCGGACTTTCAGTTCCCAACCAACGCCATCAAGTCAGAAACCACTCCCAATACAGAGATGATGCTGATTGTGGACCTGGATTTACTGCAATTGAAAGAGTTGCACGAGCACGGCTCGGTACAAACCATGAAGGATCGCCGGACTGATCTGTACGAAGTGACCCTAAAAAAGCAACCTATGCCGAAGGTAAAGCCAAAAGTTATTATCAGTACCGAAATAGTTGAATAGTGCTGGTTGTTAGCTACTTTATCTAAAAGGGGCGGAAAAACTTCCGCCCCTTTTAGATAAAGTAGTAGCTTGAAAATAGGTCAAGATATGTTGGGATATTTGATTGGAACTTATTTACTCTTTGGGGCCCCAAGGAGGGCCGAGGAATTGATGCTACCGTGCGACAATAGCCGAGCGGCGGGTAAATACAGGCGGGTACTGTAAAAATAGGAAACCAACCATGGCAAGTTGTTGTGACGGAAAAACATTCTCGGTCCAGGAAATGAGTACGGTCACGTAATCCCATTTTTCTGATTGGTTTGATTTTGCTAGAAAAAGCGAACACGTAACCCTGACTACTGTATTCATTTAACTATATTCAGATTTCAAAAGCATCTGATCTTATACTAGCCTCTTCCATCAAGCTTTTAAACCGTTCTTCATCGCATATATTTACAAACAAGGGATTAGTTGAAAGAAACCTATGAGGGAAAAATAATTGCATGGCATATTCTAAAAGGTCAAGTGCTTTTTCTTTTTCGTCGATCACTGCATAACATTCGGCCAGATGAAACGCAAAGTGACGGTCGTCTTTAGCTTCTTCTTTTAGTTCCTTTGTTGCCAATAAGTAGGCTTGCTCTTGGTTTCCCTGAAGGCCATATTTAAGGAACATTATCTGTCTGGTATATGCCCAGTCCGGGGCAGCTTTAGCGAGGCTATCTATGAGTGGAAATGCATCTTCATTTCTATTGGCCCAACAGTATGCGGATGCAAGCATCCATTGTGTGAGGGGACTTAATGAATCCATGTGGTAAGCCTTTTCAAAAAAGGGCAAACCTTCCTCAATATTTATATCATGAAAAAAGAACCTTTCATGATATAACTCATCGGGTTTAGCGGATCAATCTCGGTCATCTTCACTGCCACAGAATAGGTTATTGCACTCTTACCGGCATACAGGTAAGTTTCACTCAATCCAAATAGCGCATCGATATTATCAGGTTCAATTTCCAGTGCATGCTTCATAGAGTTGGCAGATTCTTGAAGCCTGCCATTAGTCCAATGTATCCATCCATCAACTACATAACTAAGGGCAGATCTGGGATTTAATTCAAATGATTTACTTGCATACTTTTCCGCTTGGGACAAGTATGATTGGTCAAGTTTATCGACAAAACGGAAATAGAAAATATGCCCAAAGCCGAGAAGTTCATATAACAAGTCATTTGGCCCTACCAAGTCGAGTCCGTTTTTTAATAGAGTAAGTGCATTCAGTATCGACTCCTTGGTACCACGAAACAATTCGTGCCTAGATTTTAGATAACAATCATATGCATGTACATTGTTAATTGGCCGATTAGCAATGTGAGCTACCTCTTCCGGGCTCAATTTTACTTTAAGAGAATCAACAATCGAACGGGAAATTTTTTCTTGCATATCAAAAATATCGTCCAAGGTCCCGTTATACTTTTCCGACCAAATATATGAATCGTTAACAACATCTATAAATTGGGCAGTTATCCGAATATTATTACCTTCTTTCCGTACACTCCCTTCAATTATATACCGTACATTCATTTCACCAGTAATCTCTTTTATCTTTTTCTGTGTGCCTTTCAAAGTCATTATGGAACTCCTGGAAATGACCAATAGTGAATTTATTTTGGGTAAATATGAAATAATTTCTTCTGTTAATCCATCGCTAAAATATTCCTGATCGAGGTCGCTACTCATATTAGAAAACAGCAATACAGCAATACTATTCTGTTGGCTATCTTGTAGTATATTTTTAGTTCCTGAGATTGATTTATCCAGCATTATTACTTCATATATTTTTATTGATTCTTTGACATTTTTAAGAATCTATTCTCGCACAAATTTTGTTTGAATCATCCCTTTATTCTGAACATTATGATGCACAGATTCAGATATATAAATACATCCGGGCTTTGCAATGGATTGTATTCTTGATGCGATATTTACACCATCTCCAAACACATCATCATTTTCGAAAACAACTTCTCCAAGGTGGATACTTATTCATAGTTGAAAATCTTTTGCCAAATTACAGTCTACCTGGATTTTTGTTGCGGCATTTACTTCATCAGAAACAGTACTGAAACTTGCCATCACACCATCACCTAATTCTTTTATCCAACGCCCGTTACATTTTTCAATGATTGGTTTTTGCAACTCTCTATTCTTTTTAAGTATTTCAAAGACTTTTTGCTCATCATTCCCCATTAGTGCTGTATAACCGACAATGTCGGTAAACATAATAGCGGCAAGTTGGCGGGATTGAGATATCAACACAGGCATACTATTTATTTTTTAGTTATTTCTAAACAGAGGTATTTAGCGTAGCGGACGCCCAGTTGCGTTTATACAAATGGGAGTAGCTCCTCAGGTTTGTTCAATATGATAAGTTCTCCAACGGTTTGACGGTCCCAAATAATTTCAATGAAATGTCGTATTTCCCCCGCTTTAATCTCATTCGAGCCAGTCTAGGTTTTACCATCCTAATGGATCATTCAGCCCCTGGCAGGTTTTTGAATACCAATATCGCTATTCAGACCGTCGACCGATTGCCCTGTAAGAGACCACTCTCTTAAATAATATTTTCTAAATTTGTTCGTAACAATACTGACTATGAACGATAAGTATAAGTTATTGAAAGAAAATCCCGGAATTTGTAAACGCCTGTTTGGTATAGAATTCGGTGATTTCGAAATTGTACTTGGAAAAGTTTAAATCGAGTTCGACGTTTTTTTGCGGGAAAACCCAATTTCCAACCGTGGACTCAACTCCGACTTCAATACTGCAAACCGATTATTGCTCACTTTGGAGTACTTGCGCCAGTACCCGACTTTCCTGAGCCTGGGTTTCTCGTATGGGATATCCGAAAGTTATGCCAATAAAATTTATCATGGAATCAGACCGATTTTAGCCAAGGTGGCAGGGTTGAAGAATCCGAGCAAGTTGAAATTCAAGGATGTCAGGAAAGTTCTGGTTGACGTGACCGTACAGCCCATAGAGCGGCCGAAAGTCGAGCAGCAGAAATACTACAATCGCTACAAAAAAAACATATTGTTAAGGTTCAAATAATTGAAAATAAGAAGGATAGTACCATTCTACACTGCCAGGTCGAGCCGGAGGGGCGCAAGTCGGACATTCGCGTTTTCAAGGAGACTGACTTGGCCATCCACCCGAAAATAAG
>Ga0335398_10002469_pt1 | contig 29202 bp, 17 predicted proteins | sample BON03_FD_205742 | JGI IMG/M metagenome (GOLD analysis project Ga0335398, IMG submission 205742) | Freshwater microbial communities from Lake Bonney liftoff mats and glacier meltwater in Antarctica - BON-03 (spades assembly) (version 2) | ecosystem: Environmental > Aquatic > Freshwater > Ice >... | reverse complement strand
TGGGCCCGCCGCTGCTCGTGGTGGCGACGGTGCTGACCGGTTGGTCGCTGTGGCAGTACCTGAGGGCGATGTGGCCGTGGATCAGCGGGAAGAAGCAGGGGGTTGTTGCGGCGGTTTGAAAAAAAAAGAGGGGCGTTTTTTTCCCACTTGTGGAGCGGAAAATCGATACGCCGCCGTCGCCAACCATTTTTCGCCGCCGGAAAAAAATTATGGTGCGCTCCCTTTGCTCGCCTCAAGCTTCCAGATCTTCTTCTTAAAACACGCAAAACGAAGAAATAGGGTTGGGCCCGCCCTTGCACTGATCCCCCTCATTTCCTGGTGTTGCTCTGTCCGTTCTTTGTCTTGAACGAAAACCGGAGGCGTTAGCGCCAAATTTGCGCCGGTTTTATTTTTTAGCGAAAAAGAGGATGAAGACCGCTATCCTGTCGACGCTGGTGCTGCTGCTGGCGAGCGGAACGCTTTCTCCCGCGCACGGTGAGTCAGGAGGGGGAAAGAGAGAGGGCGCGGAAGAAAAAGGGGGTGGGCAGCGGCAAAAGAAACAGCAGCTTTTTATTTTTTCCTGGGCGCGGGTGCACGGCGTCGCGGCAAAGGACGCGGGCGCGCGCTCAAGGGGAAACGCCGCGCGCTCAAGGGTTGAGGCACCCAGCGTCGGCGGCCGCTTCGACACAGCAAACAAAAGAGCTGATCGTTCCTTTCCCCTCACAAAAAAAAAAAATACACAAAAAAACGCACACAAAAAAACGACAGCCGCCCGCTCACTCCGCCAGGCAGAGCTGGTTCCCACCGGCATTGCGCTCGCCAACGCCCTCGCGCTCGGCGACGCGTCCGCCGCCGCCCAAGCCGCCGCCCAGGCCGCCGCGCCCGCGACCCCCGCGGCCGACGTGGCGGCCACGGCCAACGCCATCGCCCAGTCGACCGTGGCGCCGGGCTCGTCCGCCGAGGCCACCGCAGCGGCGGCCGCGCTGGCCGTCGCCCTGACGGGCGGGCAGGCCGTGGGCGTCGCCAACGCCTCCGCCGTCCTGTCAGGCGCCACCGCGTCGGCCGTCGCCAGCGCCGTCGCCTCCTCGGGCTGCACCACCACCGCGTCCTCGGTCATCTCGCAGGCCGCGGCGGCGGCGGCCTCGGCCGGCGCGGGATCCTCCTTTGCGTCGAGCGCCGCGAGCGCGTCGATCACGTGCGGCCTCGTCGGCCCGAGCCCGTCGCCCGAGGCGAGCCCCGCGCCGGAGGAGTCGCCGAGCCCCAGCCCTGCGTTTGAAGAGTCGCCGAGCCCGAGCCCTGCGTTTGACGAGTCGCCGAGCCCTGTGCCGGAAGAGTCGCCCTCTCCCGCCGTCGAGTCGCCGAGCCCTTCGCCGGAGGAGTCGCCCTCCCCCGCGCCCGAGGAGTCCCCCATGCCCGAGGCGTCGCCCTCGCCCATGCCCGAGGCGTCGCCCTCGCCCATGCCCGAGGCATCCCCCTCGCCCATGCCCGAGGCGTCGCCCTCGCCCATGCCCGAGGCGTCCCCCTCGCCCATGCCCGAGGCGTCGCCCTCGCCCGCCGCCGAGTCCCCGTCGCCGGCGCCCGAGGATCTGCCGCCTTCCCCCGAGCCAGACGCGTCGACGTCGCCGATGCCCGAGGGTCCTCCTTCCCCGAGCCCCTCACCCTCCCCTGTCATGCCGTCCCCATCTCCGTCCCCGTCTCCCTCCCCGTCTCCCGAAGACGACACCTCGCCGTGAGTATGGCGGAAAAGGCAAAATAAATTTGCTCGAGAGGCGCTCGAGGCGCGGAGCGTCTTTTTGTTCCTCCTCGACAAGGGCGCGCTCATATCCATCGTCGCCGTCGCCGTCGCCGTCGCCGTCGTCCCCCCTACTTCCTCCGCAACGTCAACACACAACTACGCGTCCCCCAGGCCGAGCTCGTCCCCAGAGCCGGTGAAGCAACAAGAGCCGCAGCAGCCCGAGCCCCCCGCCGACAAGGACCAGGCGTTCGGCGGCGGTCGGCCGCGGCCGTCTTTCTTTTCTTGCTCGGGCGACGCGGCGCGCCTGTGCTGTGACGGCGCGTCCAGCGGTAGAGCCTGCCCCTTTGACGTCGTCGCAGAGAGTCCGCGACGCCTGATCCGCCTGGGCAAGCGGTTCGACGCTGTGCGGTGCGAATGCCCCGACGCAACCGCGCCCTCCCCGACGGGCGGCGGCGGCGTGTGATCGGGCGTTTTTTTTCTTCACCTCTGTCTTTGTCTTTCTCTTTGTGGAAACTTTAGCAGGTTTCAAGCAATGTCTCTCCTAGCGCATTATCAATTGTCGCAACTCAAGTTGGATGCAGATCGTTTGTGTTATTCTGAGTTTTCTTTGTAGTTTTTCTCCGCGCCCCGCCGCCGACCGTCCGTGCGCTGCCCTCTCCCCCCCCCCCCCCCCCCCCCCCCCCCCCCCCCCCCCCCCCCCCCCCCCCCCCCGCGCCGCGCCCCCCCCCCCCCCCGCGCCCCGCCGCCGCCCGTCCGTGCGCTGCCCTCTCCCCCCCCGCCTCCCCTCAACCACCCACCAACCCACCCCCACCCTACTGCGGCGGCGGCGGCGGCCCGTCCTGCAGCGATTTCTGGTTCCACGTGAACTCGCGCTGCAGCCGCTCGGCCAGCGGCATGTTGACGGCCGAGTCCGGCCGAGCGCGCAGCGCGTTCTCCACGTCGCTGTAGGAGGGCGCGGGCCCCTCGCCGTCCGCCTCAAACAGCAGGCGCGCCCCTTGTCCCGCCGCCCCCGGCCCCGCGCGCGCGTCGCGCACTACGGCCACGCGCCAAGGCGCGGGGTAGGCGCGCACCGTGTACACGTCGTCGCCGAACACGCGTCTTCTCGTGAAGGCGAAGCTCGGCCGGAACGAGGACGCGGCCGCGAGCGCCTCGGCGCGCCCGAAGCCAAAGGGCCCGCCGTAGTCCGACAGGTCGGGCCGCCACTGCGGATTTACGATCACCGTGCAGGCGGCCGGCTTGTCGCCTGCGCCGCCGCCGCCCGCGGGCCGCTCGGCGTCGGCCGCGTCGGCCAGCGCGCGCAGGCGCCCGAGGGTCTGCACGGTCGGGAAGAGGACGCACGACAGGCCCGAGCGCGGCGCGCCCGTCCACGCGCCGACCGCGTCGCCGTCGTCCCAGATGGCCGGCGTCAGGCCGCCGCGGAGGCCCGGCTCGGCGGCGCGCACGCGCCGCAGCATCTCCTCGACCATCGGCTGCGCCGCCTTGAACTGCTGCCTGATGCCGCCCGGCCAGTCGTCCAAGTCGGTCGCTCCGATGAGCGGGAGCTCGATCTGCACGACCTGGCGCGTCCACCGACCGTCGCGCCAGGCGGCGACGACGGCGTCGGCGGCGAGGGCGATCTGGGCGTCCGGGGTGGTGGGCAGGGGGACGGCCGCGTCGGCCTCGAGCGGGGCGGGGGCGTACGCCGAGGCGCGGACGAGGAGGGCGGGGCGGCGGCAGCATGAGCGGCGCGCGGGCGTCGCCAGCAGCGGCCAGCTCGCGCTCGTGGCGGTCGCCGTTGTTGTTGTCGTGGCGATGCGGTTGCGGCGAGCGAGGTGCGCGCGCGCGGTCGGCACCATCTTGCCCGTGCTGCTGCTGCAGCTGCAGGCGCGGGCCGAGGACGATGGCGCCGCGTGCGGGTGCATCTCTGCTGTGATCACTTCTTGGTCTGTTTTGAAGGGGGGCCCAACAAGCGTGCGTGTGTCTCTTGTCCTTTGCTAGGCCTGACGCCGTAGTGAGGGCGAGTGTGTGTGTGTGTTTGTGTGTGTGCGTGCGATGAGGCGCGAGAGTGTGCGCGGTGAAGGGGAGACGTATTCGTCGCATCGGAGCGGCGAATGCGCGTGTCGGCGTCGTCGCGGCGCCCCCGCTCCCAAAAGCGCCACGGCGCCTCACCCCAGTTCCCTTCCCGCGTGTACGAGACAAACTCTCGCAACGCCGCTACTCATCATGTCGAGCTCGGGGCCGTCTGCGGCCAAGCGCAAGCGGTGAGCTTCGCCGACTGGAAACGCGAGAGCGGAGCGCGATCCAGTCTTTCGACAATGTCCGCCACTCACAACCCAATCAATGACACAAACACATAAAAGGCTCGCGGCCCTCGAGCAGAGCCAGGCGCTGGCCGGCAAGCGGCCGCGCGCGGACGACGGTGGCGGCGGCGTCGCTGCCGGCAGCCGGGCCACGGCGGCAGCGGCGGCTGGAGCAAGACCGGGCGGCGGCGGCGGCCCGCAGCAACAGCAGCAGCAGCAACAACAGCAGCAGCAGCAGCAACAGCAGTTTCCGTACGTGCGCCTGCCCGCGGACTTTGCGACCGCGCCGGGCACGGCCGCGCTGGCGTCAGCCCTGCGCCTGACGCGCGCGGGGACGGCGGGCACGCTGGTGGCGGTAGCAGCAGCAGCGGCGGCGGCGGCGGCATCGAGCGCCCGCCCGCCGCCGACGACGCCCGGCGCGCAGCAGCACCAGCAGCAGCAGCAGCAGCAGCAGCAACGGCACGTCCCCCGCCGCGCCGCCCTGGACGACGTGCTCGAGGCACTCCTGGCCCGCGGGGGCCTCAAGCCCGCCGATGCCCGCGCCACCTTGGCCACGCGCCTGCCCGCGCGCGGCGTGCTCATGCTCGAAAACCCGGCCGGCGCGGCCGCGCTGGCGCTCGGCGGCAAGCGCGCGGCGCGGCGGCGCGCGGCGGCGGCGGCGGCGGCGGCGCGGCGGCAGCGCAAGCGCGCGATGCCGCCGGACCCGCCGCCGCGGGTGGGCGGCGGGCGGCGATCCGGGGGGCTGTCGTCGCGGCTGCTGCCGCGCGCCAAGCGGGCGCAGGCGCTCGCGGAACCTGGGGCGGCAGCGGCAGCGGCAGAGGCAGCGGCAGCGGCAGCGGCAGCAGCGGCAGCGGCCCGTGCGGGCGACTGCGACCAAACAGTGCCGACAAGGGTTGCCGCCCGCGACCCGCTCAAGGCGGCGCTGGTTAAGGCGGCGGCCGAGGGCGACCCTCAGCTGACCAGCATGGTCCAGCTGCTCGAGCGGCAGTGGCGCGACTACGCCGCGCACCTGCTGTGGGGCGGCGGCATCAGCGGCGGCGAGGCATCAACGGCGGCGGCGGCGGCGAGAGGCGCGCCGCCGCCGCCGCCGCCGCTGCTTTCGCGCACGGACCTGCACGGCGCGCGCGTGCGGGTGGTGTCAGCGCGCGACCCTGCGCTTACAGGGCGCGAGGGAGTCATCGTGCGCGCGTCGTGGCGCGCGCTGCTGATCGCGGAGGACGCGACCAAGCTGCCCAAGCAGAAGAAGAAGGAGGAGGAGCGGTGGCGGCGGCGGCGGAAAGAGGCCGAGGAGGCTGGCGTAGTGGCGCCGCCGCCGCCGCCGCCGCCGAGGAAGCCTCGCGCCCTCCGCATCTCCTGCGTCCCGCGCGCCGGGACCGTCTTCTCGCTGCGCATGCCGTCGGTGCCCCTCGCGGCGGGCGGGCCCGCGGCGCCGCGGAGGGCGCTGATTGGCGGCGCCGGCGGCGCGGCGCCGGCGGCGGAGGGGGGCGACGGCGCGTGGCGGGAAATCGCGGGCGAGGCTCTTCCGCGCGTGGCGCGAGAGTAAAGTGTTGGCGCGAGGGTGCATTTTTTACACAATGAGGTTTTATGCTAGTGAGTAACTCAACGCGTCGGTCGCGCGCGCCTCGAGAATTCCAAGGCTTGAAACAACCTTTCGAGCCCCAAATCTCGCAAAATTCACTCTCCTCTGTGCCCTCACCGCCGCCGGCCCGCCGAGTGCGGCGACGCCGACGGCGGCGGTGGCGGCGGTACCAGCACGCCCTGCTGCAGGTCGGGCACGTACCCCTGCTCGAGCAGCTCGTTGTAGCGCGCCTTGCCGATGGCGATCGCCCGGCCAGAGTCGGGGTTCCAGATCTGGCCCGCGGCCACGAGCGGGCTGACCGAAACGACGCTGCCGGGCGTCGCCGCGCGCCGGGCGCCGGCCGGGGCCGCCGACGATGCGACGGCGGCGGCGGGCGCAGGGGCGGCGCGGCGGCGCGCCGAGGGCGGCGAGCGCTTGAGGTCGACGACGACGCGCTCGCGGGAGCCGCCAAACTCGCCCTCGTCCTCGTCCTCGTCCTCGCCGTGCCGGCCGCCCTCGTCGTGGTACTCCTCCTCGCTCGAGGGCGCATCGGCGGCCGCAAAGCGGCGCTGGCCGGCGGCCGGCGAATGAGGGGGCGCCCCTTGCTGCTGCTGCTGCCGCTGGTGCTGGTGCTGGTGCTGGTGCTGGTGCTGCTGCTGCTGCCGCGGGACGGCGGCGGTGGAGGCGGTCGCCGTTGTCGCCGTTAACCGCTGCCTCAGGGCCGCGAACGCGTTGCGGGGCCCCGGCTCGGGAGAAGCCTGCAGAGGCGGCGGCGACGGCGGCGGCTGCGCGGGGGCCGCGCGCCCCAGTCCGCCCCCGGGCCGGAGCGGCGACTGCGGCCGCACGGCCGGCGGCCGCGGCCACCGGGCGTCCAGGCGCGAGGGCGGCGAGGCGCTGGCGGGCTGGTCGCGCGGCTGGTGGTGCTGGCGCGGAGCGTCGTGCGACGGGAGGGGCGGGGACAGGTAGGCGGGCGCGGCGGCGGCCACCCACGGGTGCTGCTGCTGTTGGGCGGCCGCCGCCGCCGCTCCTGCGCCCCTTCCTGGGCCGCCGCCGCCTGGCTCGTGCTGCTGCTGCTGCTGCCGCGACCACTGCCACAGCCCCGCCTCCTCCCCCGCGTCCCCGTCCGGCCCGCGCCTCTGCTGCTGCTGCTGCTGCTGCTGCGCCCGCTGGCGCCCCTCTCCGGAAAGAGGGGCCGCGGGCCCGCCGGGCGACAAGGCCTGCGGGTTGCGCGCCGGCGACGGCCCGGCGGCGGCGCCTGGCGGCGTCGTGTGCTGCCGCCGCCACAGTCCGCCAAACAGCCCCCTTCCTCCTAATCCGCCCGCGGACGGCGGCGTCTGTAGCTCGTGCTGCTGCCGCTGGTTCTGCTGCCGGCCCCTTGCCTCCGATCGCCCCGTCATGTACCGCCGCTCCTCCTCCTCCTCCTGCTCGTCGTCCTGCTCCAGCCCCACGTCCTCCCCCCAGCTGACGCGGCGACGGTGCTGCTGCTGCTGCTGCTGCTGCCGCCCGCCCGCCCTCGCGCCGCCCCGGCCGCCGCCGCCGCCCGCCGCTGCCGCGCCCCTCTCCTCCTCCATCCTCGCGCGCCTCTCGCTCTCCCGCCGCCTCGGCGGCGGCACCCTGCGCGCCACCGCGCGCAGCGCGGCCCACGCGAGCATCCCGCCCGCCAGGGCCAAGCCCGCCGCACCGGACGTCGCCGAAGAGCAAACGGACGCCAGCGCGGCGAGGCGCAGCCCCTCCCGCACGGTCGCCCGAAGCTTCTGGCTGCGCGGGTCGTCGAGCCAGTAGGTGACGCACAGGCCCAGGGCCGAGGCGAGCGCGGCGTAGGCGAGCGCGGGCCGGCTGAGCAGCAGCGCGAGCCAGTCGGCGGGGGTGCGGGGCAGGGCGCGCCCGGCGGCCCAGGCCGCCCACCGGAGCGCGGCACAGGCGCCGGAGGTGGCTGTGCCGAGGGCGAGGGCCGAGGCGACGGCGGCGCCGCCCGCGCGGCGCGGGAGGGCGGCGCGCGCGACGAGGAACACGAGCACGGCGGCCGAGCCGGACACGAAGACCAGGGTCCCGGCCGTCAGGCGGAAGGCGGACGAGCCCGCGAGGCCCGGCGCCGCCGCAAAGAGCGCAAGGCCCGCGAGCGCCGAGGCCACGCGCCGGGCGCTCAGCGCGCGCGTGGCGGCCATCGCGCACCCGCCGCCGGCGGTGGCGGAGGCCGCGCCCAAGTAAGGGCGCCCGACAGGGCGCGCGGCGACCCAGGTGTCGTCAAACGGCGACGAGGAAAAGACGCAGGAGGGGTCGGCGTCGGCGTCGTCGGCGTCGCCGTTGTTGCTGCTGCCGCTGCTGCTGCCGCTGCTGCCGGCGCCCAGCAGCCACGCCCACCCGCACCAGAGCACGGGGCTCGGGCGGCGCGCCAGGGCGTGCTGGGCGAGCTCGGCGCGCGAGTGGCCCGTGTAGGTGTGGAACTGTTTTGTTGAATTTTGATGGTGTGTGTTGTGTGTTGTGAGTTTGGTTTTGTTTGTCCGTGTTTCGCTCGTTTTGGTTGCGGCGGAGAGAAAGGCGGCGACGGCAGCAGGCGCCGGCGCGCTCAATCATTCCAACCCTCGCACTCTCTCACCTTGCTTCCGCGTCCGGGGCACGAGACGGTCACCGTCACGGGCGACCACACGGCCACCGCGCGCTCCCACCAGTGCCCGGCCGCCGGGCAGCGCCACACGTCCCGCAGCTCGCCTCTGCCAAACTGAGCGCCGCCGCCGCCGCCGCTAATGCCGACGCCGATGCCAACGCCCGCGCCGCCAACAGCGGCAGCGACGAGGCGGCGCGCGGCGGCGGCCAAAGCGCCAGCAGGGCCCGACGACGACGCCACCTCCCCCGCGTGCGGGTTGGCGCGGACCAGGTCGACCGCGGCGCTCAGCGCCGGCTCGCGCGTGCAAGGCAGCGGGGGAGGGGGCGGCCAGGCGCTCGCCTTGGAAGGAGGAGCAGTGCTGTCGGCGTTGGCGTTGGCGCCGGCGGCGTCGGCGTCGGCGTCGACGCGCGCCGACGACAGCTCGTTTGCGCGGTCGTCGTCGTCGCCCTGCTCAGTGCGCTGGGCCCCGGCGATGGTGGCGGCCAGAATCAGAAGCATCAGAACCAGCGGCCATAGGCGATGGCGGCGCTCGGCGCGAGGCCGGCGCGCCATCGCGCGTTTTCTCGCGGGACGGGGAGGTCGCGATTCGTTTGCCTGTGGGGCTGTCTTCGCGAACGAGCGTGTGTAAGGCAAGCAGAGGTGATCACCTCTCTTCCAAAGATTCGTTTGTTGAGGGTGGTAAGCACAAAGACGGGGAGGCCACATTGAATAGGGCGATTGTAATGCATGCGCCGTCCCGACGGCGACCGTCGGCGCGCGCGCACGAGGGCCGCCATCGCACGCGCGCGTTGCCTTTTACACATCTCGATGCGCCCGTCCGTTGTCTGCGTCAGCGGATTCAGCACTGTTGCTCGTCTCACCGAGCAGGCCGCGGTCCCCCCCATTGGAGCGTGACGAGCGCCGGCCCACGCGCGCAGCGGCGGCGGCGGCGGCTGCTGCTGCTGCGGCGGCGGGGGCGGCGGCACGCACTGCTGGCGGCCGCGTCGATATCAGGCGGGCGGCTTTTGCATGGTCCAGAAGGCGGCCGTGTACTCGGTCGAGAGCATGGACTGGGGGTTGCCTGTCGAGTGTGTGTTTTTTGAGATGCGGTGAACGAAGGAAGGGGTGGTGGGCGAAATCGCGTAGGATGTTTTTTCTGGCTTGGCGGGCGGGCGAACAGGGGCTCTCGCTCGCGAGGACAGAACGGCGTCTCGTGCGGGCGGGGGGGGGAGAGTGAAACGAAACGCGCTTTGGAGAAAAACCAGTGCCGCCAAGAATCAATCGAGCTCACCCATGTACGGCGCTTTCACCAGCTCGCTGCGCACCTGCAGGAAGCCCATCGCCCGCGCCACGCGCGCGACCTCCTCCAGCGACAGCTCGATGCTCACGTCGCCGCCCCCGTCGCCGCCGCCGCCGCCGCTCTCGTCGTTCCCGTCGGCTCCGCCGCCCGAGCCGCCGCCGCCGCCGCTTTCCCTCGAGCCCGGGTCGGCGCCCGCCCAGTGCCAGAGCAGCGGGCCCAGGTTGACCCAGTAGCCCCCCGGCCGCAGCGTGTGCCATATAACCTCCAGGTAGCGCACCACGTTGCGCGCCGTGTCGAGGAAGAAGCAGGTGGCGACGGCGTCGAAGCGCGCGCGCATGCCCGGCGCCGCGTAGACCTCTTCAAAGTCGCCCGCGCACATCGAGAGGGGCGGCAGGCGGTCGTCGTCGCCCCCGCCACCGTTGTGTTCGCCGTGGCCGCCGCCGCCGCCTTGGCCGCTGCCCGCCCCGTTGCCGCCCGCTCCCCCTCCCTCTTCGCCCGTCCCGCCCCCGGCCTCCTCCTCCGCCCACCCCCCGGCCGCCAGCAGGTCCTGCGGCAGGGCGTCCGGCGCGCGCACCCCCCTGCACTGCCCCGCGTCCGACAGCTGGTTGAGCGTCGCGTGCGCCCACGGGTGCACTAAGCGGCAGTGGGGCGCGGACGAGGCGTTGAGCAAAAAGGACGAGGCCACCAGCATGTAGTAGGAGAACTCGCTCCCCTGGGCGCGCATGCCGGCGGCCGCGACGTCGACGCATAGGCGCGCGAGGCCGGCACCCGGCACGAGCACGGCCGGGCGGCGGCGGCGGCGGGCGTTGTTGTCAAGGCCCGCCTCGGGGCCCGGCGGCGGCAGCAGGCACCGCCGCAGCTCGCGCACGAGGCGGCCGTACGAGGCGTCGCGCTCCGGGGCGCCCTCGTCGGACCAGTCGCGCGCGACGTTCTTCAGGACGTAGCGGACCTTGTCGACGTCCTCGGGCGCGACGGCGGCCGGGGGGCTGTCGTCGCGGTGGTGCTCGTGCGCGCGGGCGTGGCCGTGGCCGTTGCCGTGGCCGTGGACGTGGGCGCGGTCGGGGCAGCGGCCGGCGGCCGAGGGCGGCGCTGCCGCTGCTGCTGCTGCTGCTGCTGCTGCTGCCGCTGCTGCTGCTGCTGTTGGTGCTGCCGCTCCTCCTGTCGCTCCCGCCGCCGCCGCCTCGCCCACGACCCCCTCCCGCTCGTCGCAGCCGCCGCCGTCGTCCCGGTCGTCGCCCGACCCCAGCACCCCGTCCACGCCCCCCTGCTCCTCAAACGCCTCGAGCATGCCGTCCAGAAACAGCTGGTTGGCGTCGCCCGCGCGGCGCGCGGCGGCGCACTTTCGCGCGAGCGGCTCGCCCAGCAGGGCGCGGTGGCCCGGGTCGCGGAGGGCGGCGAGGTTGCGCTCCCAGCGCCGGACCTCGGCCTCGAGGGCGGCGCGGTAGCCGCGGAAGGCGCGCAGGATGCGCTCGAGGGCGGCGCGCTCGAGGGCGAGCGCGGCGGGCGACAGGCGCTGGTGCTGGTGCCCGGGAGGGGACGGCGACCGGGACGGCGCGGCGGCGTTGTCGGCGGCGTCGGCGGCGGCAGCAGCGGGTGCTGGTGCTGGGGCTGGTCCTGGTGCTTCGGCGGGTGCCGCCGCCGCTGCTGCTGCAGTCGCGACCTGCTCACCCGGCCCCGGATCGGCGAGGTGGTCGACGTCCATTGCGTGAGAGGGGAGGAGAGGAGTTCGTGAACGCGCGCGTCGCCGAGAAGGCCGACAAGCGACCTGATCGTCGTGATACTAGGCGCGATCGCACGAGTTGGATTGGCAGTACTTGTCGACGTCGCGCGAGAGAGGTGCAATTGAACGATCGGGGCGTTGGCGTTAACGTTCGCGCCGTGCGGCGTTTGGTTCGTTCCGCTTCCGCCGCCGAGCGAACGCGCACAAAACCACCGTCCGTCGCCACCCGCACGCCACGAGACAACCACGACGGATCGCTCTGTTCCTCTTTCTCACAACAACGCACAACCACACAGCTCTCCTCTCCTCTCTCCCACCTCGACCGAGGCCCACGCGAAACCAAAATCATCCAACCGCAAACGCGATCCCAATCGCGCGACGATGGCGGAGGACGCGCAGGCGCCCAAGACCGAGTTTCAGAACAAGCTCGAGGAGCAGGCGGCGGCCAAGGGAGGGCTGAGCTACTCGTACTTTGCCGCCGGCCGCGGGACGACCGCCGCGCCGCCGCCAAAGCCGCTCACGCCGCGCGCGGCAGAGGCGGCGGCCGCGGCCGCCAGCAAGGCGGGCGGGGGCAGCGCTTGGAACGCGGCGGGCACGTACGAGGAGCGCGACGTCAGCGCGTGGGCCCGCGCCCGCGTCGAGGCCTTACTCAAAGGGGAGGAGCAGGAGAAGGCCGTCGAGCTGGTCTCGGCGGCGGCCACGGGCGAGGCGCACGTCTTTTTCGTCCGCGGCAGGCGGCGCGCCGCCTTCGAGCTGGACGTCTCGCTCGTCTGGCGGTCCGCGTCCGCGGCCGACGAGGGGGTGATCCGCGGCACCGCCAAGGCGACCAACGTCACGGGCGACGACGTGGACGACGAGGACGACGTGGATGTCGTGGTCGCGCTCGACGGCGACGGCGGCGCCGACGCGGCGGCGGCCAAGGCGGCGCAAAAGGCGGCGCGGCAGGAATTGCGGGCGCTGCTGTGCGAGCGGCTGCGGCAGCTGCGGCAGGAGATGCGCGACGGGCTGGCGACGTAACAGGCGCTTGTAAAGAACAACAAAAACCTTTGGTCACCACCCTCTATCATCCCCTGGCGGCGACCGCGCGCAACGGTTTGTGCGGCTGCTCCTTCTTCGCCCGCAGCGCGCGCCGCGCGCGACCGCGACCGGGCGCCGGCGCGGTCGCCGGCCCCTCGGCTTTGGCCCGTGGCACCCGCCGCAGCCCGCCGTCCAGCGCGCGGATCGCCGCGCCCCCGTCGTCCGCGCCCCCGCCGCTGCCGCCCCCGCCCTCACCGCCGCCGCCCGTCGTCTCCGCCGCTGCCGTTGCGCCAGACGCCGCAAACCCCTGCTGCCGCGCGACCAGCGAGTCGAACAGCGAGACGAGGACGCGAGCGTCGGCGGCGGCGTAGGCGACCTGTGCCGCCGAGAGCGGCCGCGCCGCCCACGCGCTCCGCTGCTCGCGCTTGTCCAGCGGGACGCCCAGCGCCGCCTCGCACAGGCGGCTGAGGGACGGCACGGGCCCGAGCGGGCCGCCGGGCGACGCGGGCGCCTTGTACGCCAGGGCCGGCAGCACGGCGCGCGCGAGCAGCGTGAGGTCGACGTGCCCGCGGACGGGGGCGCTGCCGGCAGGGGCGACGTCGGCGGCGGGGGTGCCTCCGGAGGCGCCCGAGGCACCGTCGGCCGAGAGGGCCGCGGGCGCAAAGCAGGGCAGGCGCGGATAGCTCTCCGCGAGGCGCCGGAGGTCGTGGTCGAGGCCGAATCCCGCCTTGACGAGCCAGGGCGACGCCAGCAGGCGCGTGAGCGCGGCGTCGAAGACCGCCTCGGCGGGCGTGAGCGGCGAGGGGCATGACGGCGGCAGGGGCATCAGCGCTGGCAGGTCGAGCAGGAACACGCGGTCGCGCAGGGCCAGCTGCAGCAGCGAGACGGGAGGGCGGCCCGACGACGACGACGGGCGCTGCTGCTGCTGCTGCTGCTGCTGCTGCTGTTGCTGCCCGTCCGAGGAGCTCTCGTCGCCGCTGCCGTAGGGGGGCCACTCGGCGTCGATGCCGACGACGGCGGCGCGGTCCGAGAGCAAAAAGCGGCTGCTGCCGAGGGCGCCGACTTGCGAGTCCGTCGCGTGCTGCACGTCGTCGTCGTCGTCGTCCGCTCCGTCGGGCGGGCACAAGCCCGCCCGCTCGCGCCGCCACCGGAGACGCTGCTCGCGCTCGGCGTCGCGAAGCGCCGCCGCGCAGGCCTCCAGGCCGGCCAGGTCGGCGACGAGCGAGACGGCGGCGGCGGCCCCGCCCTCGCCCTCGCCGGGCGGCATTCGGTAGTAATCTTCTTCGCGGGGCGCGGCGGCGTCCGGCGGCGGATCGCCCGCTGGGGCGCCCCCTGCGGAGGCGGAGGCGGAGGCGGAGGCGGAGGCGGAGGCGCCAGGTTCGGACGACGAACAAGGAGGAGAGAGCCTGCAAGGGTCGTCCCCGCCCGGGCGCAGCGCGGACGTCGGGGCGTCCTGCCCGAGCCACGCGCGCGCGTACGCCGCCGCCCCCTGCTCCTTGCCGGCCTCCCCGACCGCGCGCCGCAGCGCCAGCAGGTCGCGCGCCGAGCGCAGCGCACCGGGCGCCAGGCCGGCCGACGCCTCCGCCGCCCGGAGGGTCGCGTCGCGCTCTGAGCGCGACGCAAACAGCACCTCGACCTCGCACGCGATCACGTCGACGGTCGTGGCGGCGGCGGCATTGCCGGGGCCGGCCGCGCCGCTCCCTCCCTCGTCTTCGTCTTCGCAAACGGGCCCCTGCTGCGGCGGCTGCTGCCGGTGCTGCGCCACGCGGCCGGTCACGGCCACGACGCAGCCCGGCTTGACGGACGCCAGCAGGCGCGCGAGGGGCTCGGCCCCCATGCGCCGCTCGAGCGTCTTGCCGGCGACAAACTGCACCTCGACGGCGCCGCCGCCGCCGCCGCCGCCGCCGCCGCCGTTACCGTCGCGGCTGCCGTCACCCTGACAAGGCCGCGCCCACGGGCGAGGAGGGCGCCTGGCGGAGGGATGGCCCCCTCTTTGGTGCTTGGCGTGCTGGTGCCGCCCGCCGCCGCCCCCCAGGCTGCCGTCGCCCCCCGCCCCCTCCGGGCTGCCCTCGGGGACCAGCGTCCCAAACATCAGCAGCCGGGCGACGCGCCGCCGCGCGCCGACGGCCGCCACGACCCGCACGAGCTCGCTGCCGGGTGCCCACGGCAGCGGCAACGAGGGGCCGTCCTTGCTGCTGCTGCTGCCGCCGCTGCTGTTGCTGCCCGCAGCAACGCCACTGCCGCTCTCGTCCTCGCTGCTCGAGCCGCCGCTCGTGGCCCCGGCCGCGGCGGCCGCGCCTGCCTGTTTCGCCCCCGCCGCCGCCGCAAACGCGCCCACCTCGGCACACGACGCCCGCAGGAGCGCCGCCACAGGAACGCACATCTCAACCCCCTCGCGCCCGCCGCCGCCAAAGACGACGGCCGTCTCGGGGCCGCCGCCGCCGTCGCCGCCGCCGCCGCCGCTGCCGTCCCCGCCGCCCTCCTCCGCTCGCCTCTTGCCGGCGCGCGTGACCGCCACGTCGACGAGCGTGCGTAATGGGCGCGCGTGGCCGCAAGGGGGAACGGTCCCGACGACAAAGCCGCCCCACTCGAGCGCCTCGGCCGTCGTCGACAGCCGCACGGCGCGTCGCGGCAGGCCCAGGTGCGCGGCGACGGCGCGCTCGTCGAGGCGGTCGCGCAGGCGCAGGACGGCCAGCACGGGCAGCGGCGGCGCGCCGCCGGGCAGCCTGGCCGACAGGACGATGCTCTTGACGACGTGGTCGCGCTCGTCCTGCTCGGAGAGCGAGGCGCGGGCGACCAGCGCGGCTTCGGGGCAGTGGCGGGCCAGGTAGCGCGAGAGGTGGGCGTCGTCGAGCGGCGGCGGCCGCGGCTGCTGCGGATCGCCGCCGCCCCCGCCGCCGCCGCCGCCAAAGCAGCCGGCGCCACGCGCGCGCTCGCCGCCGCGACCGCTCTCTCGCCGCCGCGACAGCGAGCGTCGCAAGGCCAGCAGCGAGCGGAGCAGGGGCAGGGGCTTGGTCCCGCCGGTGGCAAGCACTCGTCCTCCTCCTCCTCCCGCAGCTGCGGATGCGTCGCGGGCCATCATCGCAGGCGAGAGGGCGCGGCGGCGTGGTGATGATACGAGTGCGGGTGCACGCTGTTACTCAACGTTAACGTGACGGACTCGAGCGCGCGCGCCCCTTTCACCTAGTGTCAAGCCCCAAAGAAAAAGGCGCCGACGAGCGGCGGCGGGCGCAGCGCGCGCGAGGCCGCCGCCGCTGCCTCCTCTCCGGCCCTCTCCCCCTCTGCCTTCTTCCCGCCCCCGCCGCCCTTGACCATCACGACCATCGCCGCCGACCGCGCGGGGTCCAGGTGCGCGTCGTAAAACGCCAGCAAGTCCGCGCGCCCGAGCGCCCCGGCCGCTGCCGCCTTGCGCTCGCGCCAGCGCCAGTCGCGCCGGCTGGAGCGGACGGGGCGCCAGCAGCGCGCCGCCGCGTCGGCCAGCGATCGCGCGGGCTCGAGGTAGCGGGAGCACAGGGCGGCGCGGTGCGCGTCCAGGTCGGCGTCGGGCATGCCCTCGAGCTCGGCGCGGAACGACGACAGCCACTCCTTGGCGGCGGCGGCCAAACGCTCGGGCTCCGTCGCGGGGCTCTGCACGCGGATGCAGAGGTGCTTGATGGCACGCGGGCGGAGCGGGTCGTCGTCGTTGTCGCCATTGTTGTCGTTTCCGTTGTTGTCGCCGTCCGCCTCGGGCCCCGGTGCAGAAGCAGGGACGACGGCAGCGCCAGCCGCGGCGGCGTCGACGACGACGGCGGCCGCGGCGTGCGCGGGGCGGCCGCCGCCGCCGTACGAGGCCGAGTAGAGCGAGACGGCGTAGCCCAGGCGCCGCACGGTGCGCAGGTCGTGGAAGCAGGCCTTGGAGGAGGCCTGCACGAACAGGTCGAGCAGAGCCGACTGGCGCGCGTGGGCGTCGGCCTCTCGTTCCTCCTCCTCCTCCTTTTTAGCGGCCGGGGGCGAGGCAGCGGCGGCGGCGGCGGCGGCGGCGGCCGCGGCCGAGCGAGCGGGCGGCGGCGGCGGCGGCACCTGCGTCATCATGATCATGGCGTGGTTGGTGTTGGCCGGGTTGGGGTTGCGCACGGACAGCGAGCGCGCGGCCGCCGGCACGGTCGAGAGGTCGACGACGGGCAGCGTCGGCCACGAGGAGACGGCGTTGTCGTGCGGGATGCCTGGCGGCCGCAGCAGCCTCTCGAGCGACGCGGCCACGCCGACGGCCTCCTCGCGGGAGATATTGCCGTACAAAAGGGCGTCGGCGTGCATCGGGGCGCGAGGGGGCGGCGGCGGCTGCTGCTGGGCATCGCCGCCGGCGCCGCCGCCGCCGTCGTCGCGCGCGCAGCCAAACACGGCGCGGCAGAGCGCGAGGACGTCGACCGGCGTGACGGCAAACGTGGGATTCGCCGCCGCCGCCGCCGCCGCCGCCGCCGCCGCCTCGCCCTCCTCCCCCGCCTCCTCCCCCGCCTCGCCGCACAGCGCCGCCAGCAGCTCCTCCGCGTGGTGCCTGCCCGGCTGCAGCGCGCGCTCGGCCGCGTACTCTGCGTGCGCCTGCGGGTTGCCGTGCGCCCAGTTGCGCAGGTCGCGGCTCAGCTGGCCCGCCACTCGGGCGAAGCGCGCCTCAACGTCCGCCAGCGACAGGGACCGGGCGGCGCCCAGCGCGCGCTCGAGGAGCCGGGGCAGCACGTCGGAGAAGCCGGAGGCGCTGAGCGACAGGCCGTCGAGCTCGGTCGACAGCCCCACCGACGAGCCGGCGACCTGCGCGTCGTAGAGCGCCGGCTCGAGCACGTCGTCGAGGACGCGCGCGAGCAGGCGCGCGCGCACGGCGGCCGAGGGGCCGGCGGCGTAGGTCGCGGGCGTCACCAGGCGCACGCGGAACTGCGCCTTGGGCACGCCGAAGCGCGCGGCGTCGGGCGCGTGCCACACGTGCAGGCCGGCCGAGGCGTGGACGAGCTCGGGGCGGCGGGCAGCCGGGGCGGCGGCCGGGGCGGCGGCGGCAGTGGCGGGGGCGGGGCTGGGCGCCGCTGGATCCTCGCGGAGGCCGAGGTCGTGCGGCAGGGCCCACGGCGCCGGCAGGGGCAGGAAGAGCTCGCCGCGGCGCGGCGCAAAGTCGCCCGCCCCTGCCGCGGCCGCCGCCGCCGCCGCGCCCTCCTCCTGCACCTCCTCCCCCACCTCGTCCACGGCCGCGTACGCGCTCATTGTCGACAGCCACCGCTCGGGTAGTGCCGACGACGCGTGCCTGGCGCCGTACCACCTCTCCGTTTCAGGAACGTCCGCCCTGCCGCGGTGCGAGGGGGAGACGTGCGTGACGACCAGGGCGCCGGGCGTGTCCAGGCGGCCGAGAAAGGCCGCGCAGGCGGACGCGTCGAAGGGTCCCTCGAAGAGGGCGGGGCCCGACATCACGCGCTCCGGCGGGTAGTGCGCCGCGGCGGCCGCGAGCCCCTGCGCCAAGCCGAGCACCTCGGCGCGGTCGCGGTACTCGAACCGCAGCTCGGCGCAGCGGGCGGCCTGCCGCCACGTCCGCGCCCACTCGCCCTCGGGCGCGCATCGCAGCAGCCGCACGGCGCGGTGCAGGGTGGCGGCGACGTGCTCGGCGCGCGCGTCGCCCGCGGCGGTCAGGTCGACCGACACGTGCCACTGCATGATGCCCGTGTCGGAGGTGAGCCCGTCGCTGCTGCCGCTGTTGCCGCCGTTGCCGTTGCCGTCGCCGTCGCCGGCGCCGTTGCCGCCCGTGCTGCCCGCCAGCAGGGGCGACGCGGCCGACAGGCGCACGTCCTCGCACACGCCCGCCGTGAGCGACGTGATCAGGCCCTGGCGCTTGAGCATCTCGGCCGCCGACCCGACCGCCTCGTGGCCGACGACGTGCGCGGCCCAAGCCCAGGGGGCCACGGCGGCGGACGCCAAGGCCGGGCCGTCGCTGCCGTTGCCGCTGCCGTTGCCGTTACCGCTGCGGAGGCCGTCGCTGCTGCCCGCCTTTTCGCCGAGCGACGAGTACGGGACGTGCCACGTCAGCTCCAGCTGCCGCAGCTCGCGCATGGGAGCGACGCGCACGATGCGGCCGAGGCTCGACGCAGGAAAACAGCTCGCAGCGAGCGTGCGGCCGGCGGACGGCTCCAGCACTGGGGAGGCGTATTTTTCTCGTCCGACAGGAGCGGCGGCAGCAGAGGCGGCCGCTGCTCCTTCCCCTTGTCCTCCCTCTGCTGCCTCATCCGCCGACGCCCGCACGCCCGCAAAGGCGCCGCGCACCATGGCTTCGAGCTCGTCGAGCGGCTGCGGCCCGACGACCGCCGCCGTCACGGCCGGGCCCACGTACCCGGCGCGCCACAGCGCCCGCATGGCCGCCGCCACGTCGACGCCGCGGGCCGCCGGCGCCTCGCGCAGCGTCTCGATCGAGCCCGTCGAGAAGCCGCTGAGCGGGGGGCCCAGCGACGAGCGCGACAGCTGCAGGGCGCGCCGCGAGTCGCTGTTGCGGTTGCGCGAGAACTCTGCGTGCACGTTCTCGACCTCGCGCGCCAGCGACTCTGGCCGGAGCAGCGGGCAGGCCAAAGCAGCGCCCAGCCGCGCCACGGCGCCGCCGAGGCCCGCGGCCGCGCAGCGCGCGTGGTAGCGGGTCGTGGCGGCGGCCGTGGACGCGTTGCTGCCGCCGCCGTGCTTGGCGAGGTGCTGCTTGTAGTCGGCCTCGCCGGGAAAGGGGGCGCTGCCGAGGTGGACGGCGTGCTCGAGGAAGTGGGCGAGGCCGTGGAGGGCGAGGCGGTCGCGGTCGGGGTCGGGGTTCGCCGCCGCCTGGGCCTGGGCCTGCGCCTGCGCCTGCGCCTGCGCCTCGTCGAGCTCGGGCTGAAGGGGCTCGACCGCGCGGGCGCCCGCGTCGACGGCGGCGGCGCCCCCTGGTTCGGAAACCGCCGCCGAGCCGTCCGACAGGTAGCCCGTCTGGACGACGGCGGCGACCGCGCCGAAGGAGGCGGCCGGGTCCTGGACCACCACCGCCCGCACGCGGTTGTGCTCGAGCTCGACGAACCGAAGGCGGCGGCCCGCGATCGTCTCGGCGACGGGCACGCGCACGGCTGGTGCGGCTGCGGCTGCGGCTGCGCTCGCCGTCGCCGTCGCCGTCGCCGTCGCTGTCGCCGTCGCCATCGCCATCGAGCGCCGCGCGTGCGAGAGGGCCCTTGCGGCTGCGGCTGCGGCTGCTGCTCCTGCTCCTGCTCCTGATGCTGCTGCTGTCGTCGCTGCTCGGGCGGCGCACGAGGTTGCGTGGCGATGGTGCATGTGCTTCTTCTCGGGGGGCCGGTGATCCGTTCGCACAGAGGAGGTGGGAGTGGTGTGCGCTCGCTCTGTGCCGCTCTTTGGTCGTTATTAGAAGAGACGAAGCGGCGGTCGTGCAACCCAAAGCTTTCAGTTCTCGAAAGGCAGGCGAGCACGAAAGGAAGATTGCTTCAAGGCGATCGACCCCCACCAAGTTCCCAGCCTTCTCCGGATGTCGACCAAGAAACGGCCCCGTCTTCAAGAGCAACAACAGCAGCAGCAAAAGGACGACGACGACGTCCACCTCGAGCTAGTCGTCGCCGGCTGCGGCGCGGGCGACACCGCTGTGTACCACGGCGAGGCGTCGTCGTGCTTTCTGCTCCGAGCGCGACGAGTCAGTGGCGGGACGGCGGCGGGACGGCGCCGCGGGCCAGCGCCGCCGGCGACGACGACCCCGCTGCTCGTTGTCGATCTTGGCTTTGGGGCGCAGCGCGCCATTGCTGCTCTGTGCGCAGGCGGCGTTTTTCCGCCCTCCACACCCGTCTACATCAGCCACAACCACAGCGACCACAGCGCCGAGCTGCCCGTGGTCGCCTCCGTCGAGCGTGCCCGCCGCGTCGCCGAGGCGGCCAGCGGCGCCGAAGCGGCAGTATCGCCCGCGCTCGACGTGATCGCCGAGCTCGCGGTGCTAGACAAGCTGGCCCACCGACGCCTCGACGAACTATTGTCGACGGGCCTGCCTCTGTCGGCGTTTGTCACCATGCGCCTGGTCGAGGCCGACCGGCCGCCGCTCCCCCCGGTGCTCGGCGGCGCCGCGGCCGCCGCGCGCCGCACGATCTTCTCGCTCGACGCGCTCGGGCCGCCGCCGCCGCCGCCGCTGCCGTGGGAGCTGGGCCTGTGGCCGCGGGCCGCGCGCCACTCGGAGCCGTGCTACGGGTTTGTCCTGTACGCGCGGCGGAGGAAGCGGCCGCGGCCGCAGGAGGAGGAGGAGGAGGACGGGGCGGCCGCGGACGGCGGGTGGACGCCGATCCTCGGGTGGGGCGGGGATTCGGGCGCCGACGAGCAGCACTACAGAGCGCTCGCGATCGCGCCCCTCGCGTTTATCGACGCGCGGCCGGGGGAGGGGACGCCCGAGCACGCGAGCGTGGCGCAGGTCCTCGAGGCGTGCCGGCCGGGGGGGGCGTTGGCGCGTTGCCGGCGCGTCGTCCTGTACGGCCACGGCGACGCGCGCGCGCGCGCCGAGGCGGCGGCACTAGTCGTCGGGGCGGCGGCGGCAAACGGCGGCGGTCCGGCAGTCGAGGTGGCCGCGCCGGGCCTCGTGGTGGCGGTGCCGTGGCGCGAGTGTGAGGACGGGGAGTGAGGAGAGGGGGAGGTCGAGCGAGAGGCGGGACGAGGCGCGGCGATAGCGCGACGACGATGCGCGCCGAGCAAATTCTACAAGACGCAAGACTCCTGCCCCTGCGCGCGCGCCCACCCGACCGCACGCACTTTCGTTGTTTTCTCTCATAACAGTCGTACCAATCATCGCTTTCGACCCGACCCCCTTGAACCGTGCCAACCCACGCAATCTCTTCTCGCGGGTCCTCACATCCTCTCCTCGCCTTGTCACCCGCCCCCAATCCCACCCGCATGCGGCCGCGCGCGGGCGTCCGCGCCGGCGCGCTGGCGTCCTCCTGGCCCTGCGCGGGGCTGCGGCCCCTGGTGCGGCCCCCGGCGCGTTCGCACCGCGCGCCAAAGATGATGGAGGACGCAGCGAGGAGGAGGAGGACGCCAGAGGCGAGCGCGCGGCAGCACAGGGCGGGGGCCCCCTCTGCCCTGCCCGCGGAGGCCGAGGGCGCGTCGCAGCAGATGCACGCGTACACGACCGATCGCACGCCGGACAGCGCGCCCAAGCTGGTCGCGGCCGCCGACGTGGACAGCCATCGGAGCTTGCGGTGCGTTGTTTTCTTCCTTTCTCACAGAAGGACCCCCCCGAAAGATTAAGGGCAGGCTTGAGGGCCCCCCTCTCGGGCAAGCAGCTGCCGGCCGACCAACGGGTCGAGCGCCGCCACCGCCGTCGGCCGTACCGCGGTGCTCTGGGGCGCGCGCCCACCACCGGAGCAAGAGAACAAAGGGGCGCGCCGACGACGCTGCTCTCGCGCGCGCGCGCCGTTGACCCGCCGACGCCGACGCCGACGCCGACGACGCCTCCCTCTCTCGCTCCGCGTAGAACTAAACGGCCCCACACCGAACCAACCACCAACCACCAACCACCAAACAAAAAAACAGCGCCCAGCCGTGGCCCCCAAAGTCGTCCCTCTACCTGTTCCGCACCGACGGCATGTCGTGCTCCCGCGAGCTCGTCACGGGCAGCGGCCAGCTCCGCTTCGCGCACCCGTCCACGCAGCAGCACCTGCTCGTGTGGCGCGAGCGGCCGCGCTCGGTCATGGTGCTCAAGAAGCGCGGGTCGGAGCTCGCGGGGGAGTTTGTGCAGGTGGTGCGGTACCTGGGCGAGACGGAGCGCTTGCGCGTGGTGGTGGAGCCGGCCGAGTACGACGCGCTGCTGCTGGCGGCGCAGTTTCGATTCGGAGCAGCAGGAGGGATGGGAGCGGGAGCGGGCGCGGGAGCGGGGGGGACGGGCGGCGGCGGCGGCGCGGCCGCGTCGGCCACGACGGGCGCCCACGCCGCCGACGGCGCGCTCGCCGCCTCCTCGCGCTACCTGTACACCTTCACGCCCCAGGAGCGCGAGCGCGGCCTCGCCGACGCCGTCGACTTTGTCGTGTGCCTGGGCGGAGACGGCGTCATCCTGCACGCGGGCGGCCTGTTCGGCCGCTCCATCCCGCCCGTGGTCTCGTTCCACCTCGGTTCGATGGGCTTTTTGACCAACCACGACTTTGCCGACTTTCGGTCGCACCTGCGCGACGTCATCCACGGCTCGGAGCGGCTCGAGGCGTGCAGCGGCGAGGCGCTCGCGGCGCCGGTGCAAGGGGCGGCGGCGGCGGCGGCGGCGGCGGCAGCAAACGACCGCCGCGGCAACGGCGCGCTCGCCCCCCAGCAGCAGCAGCAGTATGAGCAGCCGCATCAGCATGAGCAGCACCCGCAGCAGCACCAGCAGCAGCGGCAGCGGCAGCAGCTGGGCGTCATGGTCACCCTCCGCATGCGCCTTGAGTGCTCGGTCGTGCGCCGGGGGTGCGACCGCCCCGAGCAGGTCTACGAGGTGCTCAACGAGGTGGTCGTCGACCGCGGTGCCGACTCGTTCCTCACCAACCTCGAGTGCCGCGTCAACGGCCGCCTGATCACGCGCGTGCAGGCCGACGGCGTCATGCTGGCCACGGCCAGCGGGTCGACCGCCTACTCGGCCGCCGCGGGAGGGTCCATGGTCCACCCAAACGTCCCGTCCATCCTGCTGACGCCCGTGTGCCCGCACTCGCTCAACTTCCGCCCTGTCGTCCTGCCGGACTACGTGGAGCTCGAGCTGCGCGTGCCCGACGCCGCGCGCGCCGGCGCGTGGGTGTGCTTTGACGGCAAGCACCGGCAGCAGCTCGGACGGGGCGACAGCGTGCACGTGCGAATGTCGCCGAATCCGATGCCGACGATCAACAAGGCCGACCTGACGGGGGACTGGTTCGAGTCGCTGGAGCGGTGCTTTCGGTGGTCCAACCGCGCGGAGCAGAAGGCCTTGCTGGAGGGCGCGCGCGCGGGCGTGGCGGCCGAGGCCGACTCGAGCAACTCGGCGTCGCGCGACGACCGCGACGAGGGCGCGGCGGCCAGCGACGGCGAGCGGGCCGAGCAGCGCGCGTGCAGGCAGGCCGAGGCCGAGGCAATGGCGCGGGCGTTTGCGTACGCGGCCGCGATGGAGCCCGCCGCGGCCGCCGCGCCGCCGGGAGGAGCAGGAGCAGCAGCAGGAGCAGCGGGAGGATTGCGTGGCGCCGGGTCGTCGGCGTCGACCGTCGCCTCTTGGGACGGCGGCGCGCCCGGCACGCCGACCGCCGGCGGCGGCGGCGGCGGCGGCAACGGCTCTGGTTCTGTGGGCGGCGGCCTGGGCTCGAGCGTTCCCGTGAACGCCTACTACGCGGGTCCAGCGCTGCAAGGGCAGCAGGAGCAGCAGCAGCAGCCGCAGCAGCAGCAGCCGGGGTCGCCCGCCCCCCCCGCGCCGCGCGCGCTGTCGCCGTTTGCGTGGACGCCGCTGCCGCCCATGCCGCCGCCGCCGGGCGACTGGTGACTGGGATGGTGCGTCGGGTGCCGCGCGTCTGTTGCGTTTTGTGTCCTCTCTCCCTCCTGTTGTCACCGGCGCCGCACATCGGCCTCTCTTTTTTGATTTGGTTTCTTTTCGAGCCTGGCTGCTGCTCTTCCCCTGCTTCTTCTTCTTCTCTTCTTTTCGGCCGAATTTATTTTTGCGTCCGCCGCAAATTTTTCGTTTTGTCAGCATTTTGTCTCTCGGGGTTTTTGTGCCTCCCCGACCCATCGTTTCGTTCAGGCGGCCTCCTCTCCCTTTTTGAATCTCGGTCGCAACCTGTCGCTCTGCGCGCCTGAAGGCGGTCAGCGGCAACAACAACAACAACAGCAACAGCCCACGTGCAGACACATACACCAACCAGGCGACCCTCGTTTCGTTTCATGCAACGGCGTTGATTTAGGGATTTTGCAAAATGGTGCGCTCTGCTGCTAGCGACGACGTTTTCTTTCTCAGCGATGTCTAGCGGTGCAAGCAGGCGACCCGTGGAGCCCGAAAAGGACGAAGGGAAGCCACACTTCACATATGACAAATTTTACATTTGAGGAGAAAAATGGATCTGACTCTTGATTGCATCCGTCCCCCGGCTTCTTTAGCTCAGTGGTAGAGCGCACGCTTAGTAAGCGTGAGGTCGCGAGATCGAACCTCGCAAGAAGCATGCGATTGGGAATAGGGACAGGGAAATGATTTCCCTCCCAGTTGGACTTTGCCTGGACTTTTCCTGTTTTGGCCCTGAACGAAAAACAGAGCGCGGTTCGCAACAAAGGACAAGACGGGACCATGGTCCCGTCTTGTCCTTTGTTTTTGCTGGGAGCTCCCATCCTGGGAGGCTTGCGTCAGCGAAATCAACCTCTCATGTGTCGCGCAGCGCCAGGCTTTTTTTTTTTTTTTTTCCGGACGGCGGGGCGGCGGGACGAGCCGGGTTTAGGGGGGGGAATGGCGGGCAGGGCGATTGCTCGAGAGCACACTAACATACCCGGCCTGGCGCGGAGACGCGGGTGGTACGTCGGTGGTGCGCCTGCACTGCCGGGGGGACCTCGCCTGGAGAGGTGATGAGCGATGAGCGTTGAAAGCGCAAAAGCAGCGGGCCGCGATCAGTCGTCGCAGAGATGGCGGCACGACGTCCCGACGGACTGCGACCCGCCCTTACACGGTATGTAATGGGGTGTTATTAGCGCGCGGTCGCTCGCGCGGGAATGGGACGGACCACACACAAAGTCTCGTCACATCCAGGCGCACCAACACATCAACATCGCGACCCCCAACACACGCGTCCGCAACAAACACCCCTCGAAAGCCGCCGAAACGCGAAAAAGAGCTCGCCCCTCTGTCCCGCGCCCTGTCCCATCTCTGCCACCCCTGTGCAACGCCGTCCAAGACGACCCTTTTCTTTACGCGCGTGGCGGCGATGGCGGCCGCCGTGCCATTCGCGCGCAGCATCGGCCGGCAGACGGCGCTCGCCGCGGCCGCCGCGCCGTCGCCGTCGCCGGCGGCACCGCCGTTGTTGCTGCGCTCGCCGCCGCCCGCTTCCGACGCCTGCTGCTGCCGTTGGGCCTGGCCGCGGCACCACGCCCTCCAATCAGCCCCGCCGCGCGGCCAGCGCGTGGCTGCGTTTGCGTCGAGGTCCGGCGGCGGATCCGATGGCGCCTCCTCGGGCCCCAAGCGGCGCAGGAAAGACGGCGGCGGGGGCGGCCGCGCGGCCGCCCCCGCGCCGCCCTCGCAGCCGCCGCGCCCGCCGGGCGCGCCCCCGGACCTGCCCGCGCCCACGCCAGAGGTGGGCTGGATGTGGTCCGGGGGCGGCAGCGGCGGGCGCGCGGCCGCCACCAAGCAGTCGCTAAAGAGCGCGGGCCTGCGCGCCAAAAAGTGAGTGGGGGTCTCTTTCTCGCAGCAGCCAGTCTTTTTCCTACCAGGGGGGGGGCGCGGCGCGCGCCCATGACGTCGCCTTGCGACGCTTCTCCCAAAACAGACTGCGCAGCCCGGTCCCACACACGCTCACAGACATTCCACACGACCAAACCAACAACACCACCAACAACAACGGCGCACAGGTCCCTCGGCCAGAACTTCCTCACCGACGAAGCGGTGCTCGCGCGCATCGTCCGCGCCGCGGGCGTCACGCCCGGCGACCGCGTGCTCGAGGTCGGGCCCGGCACGGGCAACCTGACGCGCCACCTCATCTCGGCGCGCGCGCGCGTGACGGCGGTGGAGAAGGACGACGCGCTGGCGGCGCGGCTGCGGGAGGCGGCGCCCGGCCTCGAGGGGCTGGTGCACGGGGACGTGCTGCGCGTGGGGCTGGGCGCGGTGGTGGCGCAGATGCTGCGGTCGGGCGGCGGAGGTGGCGGCGGCGGCGGCGGCGGCGGCGACGGCACGGAGAGCGGCCAGGAGGGGGGCGCGAGCGATCCCTCGTCCTCGTCCTCGTCCTCGTCCTCGTCCTCGTCCTCGTCCTCCTCCGCCCCTTGTCGCACGGTCAAGATCGTCGCCAACCTGCCCTACAATATCACCAAGGAGTTCTTGCTGGCCTCCCTGCCGCTCGGCGGCGTTCTGGAAAGCCGAGGAGGCGACGACAGCGGCAACGAAAGCGGCGGCGGCGGCGGCGACAGAGGCGACGACGGAAGCGAAATCGGGAGCGACGGCGGCGGCGGCGGCGGCGGCGGCGTGAGCGAGGTGACGCTCATGCTCGAGGAGGACGCCGCGCGGCGCCTCGCCGATGCGCGGCCCAGCCGTCCCGACTACCGCGCCATGTCCGTGCTGGTGCACCGCTGGTCGCGGCCGCGCTACCTTTTCCGCATCCCGCGCGACCGCTACTACCCGGCGCCGGGGGTGGACGGCGCCATGGTCACTTTTTTGCTGGTGGCGCCGCGCGACCGCCCCCCGCTGCCGCTGCCGCCGGGCGGGGCCGCCGAGCGCGCGCACGCCGCGCTGGTCAACGCGGCCTTCTCCGAGCGGCGCAAGATGATGCGCAACGTCCTGACCTCGGGCCTGGGGCGCGGCGGGCGCGACTGGGGCGCGCCCACGCGCGACCCGGCTGTCGTCGCCGCCGCGCTTGTCGAGGTCGGCGCGCGCGACGAGGCGCGGCCGCAGGAGCTTTCCTCCGCGCGGTTCGCGGCGTTCCACTGCGCGTTGGCGCGGCGGGCGGCCGAGGCGGGCGGGGGCGGCGGCGGGGGTCGCGCTGCGGACGGGGGGGATGGGCAGGGCGACGATGAAGATGATGGCGACGAATGTTAAACGTAAAAAGCGCTCCTCGCGCCGCTGGCGTCGACCGGAATCGGGATGTGAGAGAGGGGGCTTCGGGAAACGGTCAACCTGACCGCCGCGCAGCAGAGTCTCCCCCTCCTCCCCCCCTCCTCCGCCTGTCTCGCTCCTCGGCCGCCTGCCTCCGCCGCTTGGCGTCGCCCGGGGCGCCGGGCTGGAGCGGCCCGCCGTCGTCGCGCGACACGCGAAAGGCCGCGTCCGAGCGCGCGTCGCGGTTGCGCGGGACGAGCGCCGCGCGGCCGTCGCCGCCGCCGACGCCGCCGCCGCCCCCCTCGCCGCCGCCGTCGCCTCCCGCGCCACCGTCGTCCGCGGCCGCGCCCGCCGTGCCCAGCCACAGCCACGCCGGCTCGGGCAGGCGCGCCGCGCGCGGCGGCGTCAGGAGCGGGCGGCGGCGCGCGTCCGACCCGGCCGGCCCCGCCGACAGGGCGCGCGGGCGCAGGGCCGCGGCCACGCCCTCGGACCAAGACAGCAGGTCGAGCAGCCGCGACGCCGAGGCGGCGGCCGAGGCGGCGGCGGCGGACGAGGCGGACGACGGAGACGAGGGCGGAGACGAGGCCCGTTGGCCCGCCCGGCTCGCGCCCGCGGCGGCGGCCGCCACCGCGCGCAGCGTGGGCACTCGCGTGAAGCCCTGGCCGGCGTCGCTCAGTCCCCCGCCGCCGTACTCTTCCTCTGGCTCTTGCTCCCAACCCTCGCCCCGCCGGCGCGCCGCCGCCATGTTTGCCAGCGCGGGCGCCGCCCGGCGCAGCCGCTCGACCGCCTCTGCCGCCGCCGCCGCAAACCGCTCGGCCGCCGCCGCCGCCGCCGCCTCGTCGTCTTCGCCGTCGTCGTCGCCGCGAGCTCGTCCTCCTCGGCCATCCCCCGACGACGACGCCTCCCTGCGCGCCAAGATCGGCGCCAGCGCGTCAAAGACGGCGCGCGCAGACGTCGCGCGCAGCAGCACAAACTCGGCGCGCGCGTTTTTGGCGGCGGCGCGCGCCGCGGAGAGGTCGACGGCGCGCGTCTGCCCCGGCTTGCGCGCCACGGCCAGCACTGCGTCGCACCCCCCGTCCGCCGCCGCCAGGGACGTGCTGACGACGACGCGTCCGGCAAAACCCGCACCTTCGAGCGCTTTCAGGAGGCGGGGCTCGTCGACGCCGACGCGCCAGATGCGCAGAGGGGGAGGGGGGCCGCCTGCGTTTCGCGACCCGGATTGAGCGCCGGCGTCGGCGCCGGCGTCGAGGAGGAAGAGCGCGCGCCGGCGCGCGAGCGCGGCGTCGGCGGGCTCGCCGTCGTCGCCGACAAAGGCGCGCGCGGCCGTCGGCGCCGCGTCAACGCGGGCCCTCTTCGAAGTTTGTTGTCGCGACCACGTCCATGGTGCTGCCTGCGCGCGAGGCCGCCGGCGGTCGAGCGCGGACGATGAACGGCGAAAGAGGGCCGAGGGGGAATTGGTGATCAGCATGGTTTGTGCGGCATGCGCAGCCTCTTGCCTGGGCCGAATCAATGCGGGGCAAAGGTCATTGTGGGTGTCATGGATTGGTCGTCGGCGTTGTTGTGCGTGGGTACTGTCGCGAGGGTCGCGCCCCTGTGGTGGCGAGGTGGCGAAAGCGCCGCGCTTTCGAAGCGCTCGCTCGTCGGCGTCGTTGTTTTTGCGGCGAGAGGTCGCCTCGCTCATTCCTCGTTCTTCTTCTTCGATGTCGCACGCAGCGGCGTGCACGGTACACATCCACGTCCATCGGCACGCCGTCGTTTAACATCACGACCACGTGCACACAATCGCTTCAAACGCAGCAACCATGCAAGACGACTGAGAGGAAACCAACACTGCCGGGGGGTCAAAGAAGAGGGAGAGGTTGCAGGGAAACCAAGCTGGTCTTGGTGTGTGTGGAGTATCTCCGGGGTGGGTGGTTGGTCGACGTCACAACGTTGTCGACGACGTTGGTTGCGATAGCGACATGTGCATGGAAGAGGAGGGAGCGAGGAGACTTTTTTGAGGTTGCGGAAGGGAAAAAGCGAGAGGGGGAGCGCGACGGGAGTCGTTGGGCGACAGGGGCGGCGGCGGCGGCGGGGGGAAAAGGGGGGAGGGGGGGAGGGGGGGCAAGAAGGAGCGCCCTCACAAGCACGCAGGCTGCAGGACCGCCATAATAGCCTCACCATAGTAGCCTTGGTCCGGCAAAACCGGACGGGAACGGGGAGAGAGACAGCCTCGGGCGAATCAAAAAAATTGAAAAGGGCACTTTTTTCACCCCTAGTCGGCACCCTTCCTCTCTCTCGCGCTCGCTCGCTTCGCTGTCCTTCCTAGTGTGTGTACGTGCGAAACTGCGTA
>Ga0335398_10002456_pt1 | contig 29292 bp, 22 predicted proteins | sample BON03_FD_205742 | JGI IMG/M metagenome (GOLD analysis project Ga0335398, IMG submission 205742) | Freshwater microbial communities from Lake Bonney liftoff mats and glacier meltwater in Antarctica - BON-03 (spades assembly) (version 2) | ecosystem: Environmental > Aquatic > Freshwater > Ice >... | reverse complement strand
GCCGCTGAGCAAGCCGCCTGCCAGCGGGCTCCAGACCATCAGCCCGAGTTGCTGGTCCTGCAGCAGCGGCACGATCTCGCGTTCCAGGTCGCGCCCGGCGATCGTGTAATAGGCTTGCACACTTTCGAAACGTGCCAGATTGCGTTTGTCGGAAATACCCAGGCCTTTCATGATCTGCCAGGCCGCCATGTTGCACAGGCCGATATAGCGGACCTTGCCGCTACGCACCATGTCGTTCAGGGTATCGAGCACTTCGTCCATTGGTGTCAACGGGTCATAGCCGTGCAACTGGTACAAGTCGATGTGGTCGAGTTGCAGGCGTTTGAGACTGGCATCAAGCTGGTGCATCAGGTGGTAACGCGACTGGCCGCCGGCATTGACGACCTTCTCCTTCATGACGCCATAGGCCTTGGTGGCAATCACCAGTTCGTCGCGCGGCAGTCCCAGTTGGCGGATGGCATGGCCGGTGATGGTCTCCGATTCACCCAGACCGTAGACATTGGCGGTATCAAAAAAGTTGACCCCGGCGTCGAAGGCTTGTTTCACCAGGGCGGTGGAGTCGTCCTGCGCCAGACCGCCGACCACTTTCCAAAGGCCCGATGTGCCACCAAAGGTCATCGTGCCCATGCACAACTCGGAAACATAAAGGCCGGTTCGGCCCAGCAAACGGTAGCGCATGTCGTTTCCCCGGATCAGGTGGTGAAGTCTCGCAATCTAGCATCGATCGGTGATAGCCCTACGCAGTACCGCTGGCTTGGGGCTCCTTAGAATGTTGGGCCTCTTCCAGAAAGCTCGCCACCATGTCCCAGGGAAACATCCGCATCCGCGGAGCACGTCAGCACAATCTCAAGAACCTTGACCTGGACATCCGTACCGGCGAGCTCACGGTCGTCACCGGGCCGAGCGGCTCGGGCAAGTCCAGCCTGGTGTTCGACACCTTGTACGCCGAAGGTCAGCGGCGTTATGTCGAGACTTTTTCGGCCTATGCACGGCAGTTCCTCGACCGCATGGACAAACCGGCGGTGGACAAGGTGGAGGGCGTGCCGCCGGCGATCGCGATCGATCAGACCAATCCGGTGCGCTCGTCGCGCTCGACCGTTGGCACGATGACCGAACTCAATGACCATCTGAAACTGCTGTTCGCGCGCGCCGGCCAGTTGTTTGACCGTAGTACCGGTCTGGCGGTACGGCACGACACACCCGAGACGATTTACGCGCAGCTGCAGCAATTGGCAGCGCTGGGGGACCCGCGCCTGGTTGTGACGTTCCCGGTGGAGTTGCCAACCGACACGACGCCCGAGGAAATCACGCAATGGTTGTCGGTGAGCGGCTATACCCGGGTGCAGGCCGAGCGCGAGGTGGAGGTCGCGGCTGGCGCTGTCGCATCGCCGAAGCCGTCCCGTGGCGCGGCGGCCAAGTCCGCCAAAGGCGCCAAGACCAAGGTCGGCGCAGCCGCCGATGGCCCGCTTCGGCGCAAGCTGCTGGACGTGGTGGCCGACCGGTTCCGGCTGGGTAACACCGAGCAGGTCCGCGTGGTCGAGGCGATTGAAGCGGCGCTCAAGCGGGGCAGCGGGCGCATCAACGTGTATGCGCTGGCCGAAGGCGACGCGGCGGAGCGGATCTGGAAATTTTCCACCGGGCTGCATTGCCCGCAAAGCGATCTGCGGTATACCGATCCGATTGCGTCGGCGTTTTCGTTCAATTCGGCGGTGGGTGCCTGCGACACCTGCCGCGGCTTCGGTCGCGTGATCGGCGTCGATTACGGCCTGGTGATACCGAACGAGAAACTCACGCTGCGTGCGGGCGCGATCAAACCGATGCAGACGCCGGCGTGGCAGGAATGCCAGGACGATCTGATGCGCCATGCGGAAGATGCCGGCATTCCGCGCGACACACCATGGAACAAGCTGAGCCAGGAGCAGCGCGACTGGGTCGTCAATGGCTCGCCGAACTGGAATGGCAAGTGGAACCAGCACTGGTTCGGCGTCAAGCGCTTCTTCGAATACCTGGAGACCAAGGCCTACAAGATGCACATCCGGGTGCTGCTGTCCAAGTACCGCAGCTACACGCCGTGCCCCACCTGCGGGGGCGCGCGCCTCAAGACCGAAAGCCTGTTGTGGCGCATCGGCAGCGCGCCAGACGCCGACGCGGTGATGGACCCGGCGCAGCGTTTCTTGCCGCAAGGGGTGAGCTGGACCCGGGCGCAGCTCGAGGCCATGCCCGGCCTGTGCCTGCACGACCTGATGCTGCTGCCAATCGAGCGCCTGCGCCGGTTCTTCGACCGGATCAGCCAGCAAACTGCGGTGCCCGGCTCGGTGCCCACGTCGGTCGGCGACCACAAGGCGCTGGCGCTGTTGTTCGAGGAAATCACCACGCGGTTGCGATATCTGGTCGATGTCGGCATCGGCTACCTGAGCCTGGACCGCCAGAGCCGCACCTTGTCGGGCGGCGAGGTGCAACGAATCAACCTGACGACGGCGCTTGGCACTTCGCTGGTCAATACGCTGTTTGTGCTGGACGAGCCCAGCATCGGCCTGCATCCGCGCGACATGCACCGCATCATCGAAGCCATGCAGCGCCTGCGTGACGCCGGCAACACGCTGGTGGTGGTCGAACACGACCCGGCTGTCATGCTGGCGGCGGACCGCATGATTGACATGGGGCCGGGCCCGGGCGAAAAGGGCGGGCAGATCGTGTTTGACGGCTCGACACAGGACTTGCGCGGCGCTGACACCTTGACCGGCGCCTACCTGAGCGGGCGCAAACAGGTCGGCATGGGTTTTCAGCGGCTGGTGAATGCTGCCACGCCGCGCCTGCTGCTGGAGGGGGTTCGCGAGCACAACCTGAAGAATGTGTCGGTCGAGATCCCGCTGCAGCGCCTGGTCTGCGTCACCGGGGTCAGTGGCTCCGGTAAATCCACGCTGGTGCAGGATGTGCTGGCGCCGGCGCTGATGCGGCATTTCGGCCGGTCCACCGAGGCGCCAGGCCGGCACGACCGCCTGCTCGGTGCCGAGTTGCTGGCCGATGTGGTGTTTGTCGACCAGTCGCCAATCGGCAAGACCGCACGCTCCAACCCGGTGAGTTATGTCGGCGCGTGGGACGCGCTGCGCGAGCTGTTTGCCAATGCGCCGCTGTCGCGCCAGCGTGGCTATACCGCGTCCAAGTTCAGCTTCAACAGCGGCGACGGGCGCTGCGCCACCTGCCGTGGCTCGGGGTTCGAGCATGTGGAGATGCAGTTCCTCAGCGACGTCTACTTGCGCTGCCCCGACTGCGACGGCAAGCGTTATCGACCCGAAGTGCTGGAAGTACGGATTGAACGCAAGCGGCCCGCCGTGGGAGCATCTTTGCCGGCGCCATTGGGCAGCGCCCGCAGTTCCGTTGCCGAGGGTGCGCCAGACGGCCCTCGCCTGATGACCAACCCGACCTTGGTGCGCCGGTCCGATCCGGTGGCGAGCCGTTTCGTCAGCATGAACGTGGCCGACGTTTTGAACCTCACGGTCAGCGAGGCCGCGCAGCTGTTTGCCGAAGACCGCGACGTGATCCGAGCGCTGCAGCCAATCGTCGATGTGGGGCTGGAGTACGTCAAGCTCGGCCAGCCCGTGCCCACCTTGTCGGGTGGCGAGGCCCAGCGGCTCAAGCTGGCAGGGTATCTGGCCCAGGCTGCGCGCGACGGCAGCAGCAGCCGTCAGCCTGTGGCGCGCCATGGCAGCCTGTTCATGTTCGACGAGCCGACCACCGGCCTGCATTTCGACGATATTGCCAAACTGATGCGCGCCTTGCGCAAGCTGCTCGACGCCGGGCACTCGCTGCTGGTGATCGAACACAACCTGGATGTGATCCGCGCCAGCGACTGGCTGCTCGACCTGGGGCCGGAAGGTGGCGATGCCGGCGGCGAAGTGGTGGCTGTTGGCACGCCCGATGACCTGCGCCAGCACCTGACATCGCATACCGGCCGTGCGCTGCGTGAATACGACGCCAGCGTCGGGCTGGGCGCGCATGCGGCGCAGGAGGCGCGTGTTTTGCCAGCGCCCAAGCCGGCCACGCCAGGCACCGGCAGCGACAACACAATCCGCATCGTCAATGCCAAGGAGCACAACCTGAAGTCGCTGTCGGTGGCGATCCCGCGCGACAAATTCAATGTGATCACTGGCGTCAGCGGCTCGGGCAAGTCGACACTGGCCTTCGACATCCTGTTCAACGAAGGCCAGCGGCGCTATCTGGAATCGCTCAACGCCTATGCGCGCAGCATCGTGCAGCCGGCAGGGCGGCCCGAGGTGGACGCGGTGTATGGCATTCCGCCGACGGTCGCGATCGAGCAGCGGCTGTCGCGCGGCGGGCGCAAGTCGACGGTTGGTACGGCCACCGAGGTCTGGCATTTCCTGCGCCTGCTCTACGTCAAGCTGGGGGTGCAGCATTGCATCCACGACGGCGCGGCCGTTGCGCCGCAGACGCCGGACAGCATTGCAGCGCAGCTGATGAAAACCTTCCGAGGCCAGCACGTGGGCTTGCTGGCGCCACTGGTGGTCAACCGCAAAGGGGTCTATACCGAACTGGCCGATTGGGCGCGGCCACGCGGCTTTACCCATCTGCGCGTCGACGGCAATTTCCTGCCAACCACGAATTTCCCGCGTATCGACCGGTTCAAGGAACACACCATCGAACTGCCGGTGGTCAGCCTGGACATCGCGCCGGAGCACGAGGCCGTGCTGCGCGAGATGCTGGCGCGTGCACTCGAGCATGGCAAGGGCGTGGTGCATGTACTGAGCAGCCTGACCGGTTTGCGTGAGGCGATGCGGGACGGCACTGCAACCGCCGACATCGGCAGCTTGCAAGTGTTCTCGACCCGGCGCGCCTGCCCGGTCTGCAGCACCAGTTATGCCGAGCTCGATCCGCGGCTGTTTTCGTACAACAGCAAACACGGCTGGTGCCCGGACTGCGTTGGCACCGGTGTGCGCCTGACCAAGGAGCAGCGCAAGGCGCTGGACGATTCGGTCAAGGAAGACAACGGCGGGCGCGAACAGACTTTTGCCGAGGTCGACGTGGAAGGCCTGGCCGACGATGCCTGTCCGTCCTGCCAGGGCACCCGGCTCAATGCCGTCGCACGGGGTGTACGCTTCGGCGCGCTGGCAGAGGGGGCAACACATCGGCAGGGCGGCACATCGGCGGCGGACGCAGTGGGGGCGCTGGCGACCACGGCGCAGCATGGCATCGCGATCACCGCCCTGGCCCGCATGGGGATCGCCGACATCCGCCATTGGGTGGAGGCCCTGCAGGTGACCGATCGCCTGAGCCAGCGCGAGCAGGATATTGCGCGAGACCTGATTCCGGAGATCCGAAGCCGCCTGCTGTTCCTGGAGGAAGTCGGCCTGGGCTACCTGACGCTGGACCGCGGCGCGCCGACCCTCAGCGGCGGCGAGGCGCAGCGCATACGGCTGGCCGCGCAACTGGGCAGCAACCTGCAAGGGGTGTGTTACGTACTCGACGAGCCGACGATCGGCCTGCATGCGCGCGACAACCAGATCCTGCTCAAGGCCTTGAAGAGCCTGAGCGACAAGGGCAATACGCTGGTCGTGGTCGAGCATGACGAGGAAACGATCCGCCACGCCGATCACATCATCGACATCGGACCGGGGGCGGGAAAGCGTGGTGGCAGCCTGGTGGCCGAAGGCACTGTTTCCGCCGTGATGGCGTCCGGCGATTCGCAGACCGGGCGGTATCTGCTGCACGCGATGAAGCACCCCTTGCAAATGCGACGGCCTGTGGTGAGCATCGGCGATGGCAGCGCCACCGGCGCGAATTCAGCGCGCGGTTATGCAGACCTTGACTCGGCAGTGGAGGCGCCGCGGCCCTGGCTGCACGTACGCAACGCGACGCTGCATAACCTGCATCGGGTAGACGTGTCGGTCCCGCTCGCACGACTGGTGGCGGTTACCGGCGTCAGTGGCTCGGGCAAGTCGACGTTGGCGCGGGATGTGCTCCTGACAAATGTCCAGACGGCAGTCGCAAGACGCAGCACCAAGGCCGGGCGTGACGCGCTGGCTGCAGGCGAAAAGATCGCCTGGATCGGCTGCGAGGGCGTCAGCGGCTACGAGTCGGTCGACCGGGTGCTGGAGGTCGACCAGACGCCGATTGGCAAGACACCGCGCAGCTGCCCCGCCACCTATATCGGCTTCTGGGACACGATCCGCAAGCTGTTTGCCGATACGCTGGAAGCCCGTGCGCGCGGCTACGCGGCCAACCGCTTCAGCTTCAACACCGGCGACGGCCGTTGCCCCGGCTGTGAAGGCCAGGGCATCCGCACTGTGGCCATGAGTTTTCTGCCCGACGTGAAGGTCTTGTGCGAAACCTGCCGCGGCACCCGCTTCAACCCCGAGACACTGGCCGTGACCTGGCGGGGCAAGAATATTGGCGACGTGTTGCAGATGGAGGTGGACGAGGCGGTCGACTTCTTCGCCGCGATGACCCACATCAGCCATCCGCTGCAGTTGCTCAAGGATGTGGGGCTGGGATATCTGACCTTGGGTCAGCCGTCGCCCACCCTCAGTGGTGGCGAGGCGCAGCGCATCAAGCTGGTGACCGAGCTGTCCAAGGTGCGCGACGACATCACGCGCCGCGGCCAGAAGGCGCCCCATACCTTGTACGTGCTGGACGAGCCCACCGTAGGCCTGCACATGGCCGACGTCGAAAAACTGATACGGGTGCTGCACCGGCTGGTCGACGGGGGGCATAGCGTGGTGGTCATCGAACACGATCTGGACGTGATCGCCGAGGCCGACTGGGTCATCGACCTGGGGCCGGAAGGCGGTGACGCCGGCGGACGGGTGGTGGCAGCCGATACACCGGAGGCGGTGGTTCTGCGCCAGACCCATACCGGTAAGGCGCTGGCGCCGGTGCTGGCACGTTGAGCGCAAGAGGGCACACCATGATCACCTTCTACAACCATTTGCACAGCCTGCATCAGGGCAAGATGGAAATGTTCCGCGGCCAGATGGTGCCGTGTTTTGAAGTGGCAGCGCGGGTCGACCATGTGTTGTCCGAGCTGAGGGCGCGCAAGCTGGGCCCCATCCAGGCGCCCGGACATGGCGACCCGGCGATGCTGGCCAGAATTCACGATCCGGCCTATCTGCATTTCCTGGCGCATGCCTGGGAGGACTGGGTCGCCCTGGATCCGGCCAACAAGGACCGCGACGCGTTGCCGTCGGTATGGCCCAACCATGGATTGCGCAGCGATGTTTTGCCCGCAAATTTTGCCGCGCGCATGGGCCGCTACGCGTTCGATACGGGTTCGCCGTTGACTTCCGGCACCTGGGTGGCTGCATTGGAAGGTGCAAACTGCGCCGTCAATGCCGCCCATGCTGTGGTCGATGGCGCGCGCTCGGCATTCGCGCTGAGCCGCCCGCCCGGGCACCATGCCGGCAGCGATTTTTTTGGCGGTTATTGCTTTCTCAACAATGCGGCGCTGGCCGCGCAGGCCTTGCGCGAGCGCGGCCTGGAGCGTGTTGCGATCCTGGACGTGGACTACCACCACGGAAATGGTACGCAGCAGATTTTCTATGCGCGGGCGGACGTATTCTTTGCCAGCATTCACGGCGATCCGCATACCGAGTACCCGTTTTTCCTGGGACATGCGGACGAGACCGGTAGCGGTGCCGGTGCCGGGTGCAACCTCAACCTGCCCTTGCCTCGGGGGACCGGGTTCACGGCATGGCGTAGCGCCTTGAAGCATGCGCTGCGCTGTATCTGCGAATTTCAGCCGCAGGCGCTGGTGGTGTCACTGGGACTCGACACCTTTGAGGGCGACCCGATCTCCGGCTTCACGCTGCAAAGCGCAGACTACTTCGCCGTTGGTGAGGACCTGGCCGCGGCAGGCTTGCCGACAGTGTTCATTTTCGAAGGCGGTTACGCAGTAGCCCAACTCGGCGTGAATGCAGTCAACGTACTGGAGGGTTTCAGCCGGCACGCTGGCTGACGACTGGCCGGTGGCTGCCGTCAGATCTGGCTGCGATGGCGCGTACGCAACAGCGCGATCCAGCCCAGCAGCGCGACGGCCGCCAGCATGGCGGGGAAACCCAGCGCGGGTGACCATTGCAGCAGCGCGCCCGACGCCGCGGAGGCTGTCATGCTGCCGAGCGTGTAGGTCAGCACCAGCACCGCGGTACTGTTGACCAGCGTGATGCCCTGTTCGCGCGAACCGATGTCGATCATGGCCAGGGTATAGAGGCTGCCGCCCGCGCCGCCCCACAGAAAAACGACCGGCCACGCCAGCCACAGGATGGGCGCGACCAAGGGCACGAGGCAGGTGGCCACCAGCGTCAGGAAGGCCAGTGCCATCATCAGCTGGCGTCTGCCGGCGGCCGGGTCGACGAAGCGATCGGCCCAGATGCCGACCGGCAACATCATCAGTGCGCTGCCCAGGCCACTGGCCGCCACCAGTAGCGCCGCGGCGCTCGCATCCAGCCCCAGTGTCAGGCCATACAGCGGCAGGATGGAGGTGATGCCACTCTCAAAAAAGCCGCCGACGAAACCGGCCAGCATGATGATCGGGTGGCGGATGAGCGCCTGCCAGACCCCGCGCACGCCCACCGGCGAGGTGGCGGCATCGTCGGCGTCCGGCAACGGCGGTATCAGGAAACTCCAGAGCAGGCCTGCGACGAGAAATGCAATGGCCGCCCACAAGGCCTGCGCACTGGTCGGGCCGATCCAGACCAGGACGGCCGGGCCAATCACGAAGGTGGTGCCGACCATGGTCTCGAACAGGCCGATATATCGGCCGCGCCGGCCCGGAGGAGCAAATTCGGCCACCACCGCCTCGGCCAGCACCCAGCGCAGTCCCGATGCGGCGCCGGCCAGCAGTTCCAGTGCGAACCAGGTCGGAAGATGGTCGGTCAGCAAAAAGCCCACGGATGCAACCGCTGGAACAGCGGCTGCCAGCCATAGCGCCGGCCGCCGCCCCAGTTTTTGCGCCACCCAGGAGCTGAACGGCGTGAAGAGAAAGATGCCAGCCCAACCGCAGGCAGCGAACAGACCGGCCACCGTGGTGGAGACATCGTCACCCTTGAGCCGTAACAGCAGCCAGGGCAGCAGCATGAAGTAGCCGATCAGCTCCAGAAACGTGGAGCCGAAGATGCTGACCAAACCCAGCCGGGCATGGGGGTGGGGCTGCTGCGGGGCAGTTCCGGCGGAGTGCGTACGCATGGGCCGATTGCGGCGCGATCGGTCAGGCGCCGGTTGCGCCGATCCGGGCTTGCAACAATGCGCTGGCAAACTGCGCGAAACCGGCGCCGCGCTCGGCTGGCGTGACGTAACGTGGAAGGTGGGTCAGGTCTGGCAGGAAGCGTCGGATATTGGCAACGCCTACCGAATGGTCGAAGGCCTCGAACATCTTCTGGTCATTGGTCGAGTCGCCAACATAGGCCCAGCGCGCGCGCTCGCGCTCGAGATCGCGGCCATACAACTCGCGTACGATCCAGCGCGCCCCTTCGAGCTTGTTGTGGGCGCCGTACCAACCGTTGACGTGGATGCTGCTGACCGTGGCCGACATACCCTCGGACTGCATGATGGCGACGACCCGCGCAATCTGTTCGGCACTCAGGCGGCTGAACTCGCTGTGGTCGATGGCGATATCCGTTTCGCGGCTGGGCGAGTCCTGTGCCATGGTGCTGCCGGGCACCTCCCGCAGCACACGCGCTGCCACCGCCTGCATGCGCTGGAAGTTTATTTCGCGCGTGCTGGCAGCCTGCTGGTACAGGCGGCGCAGACCGACCTGAACTTCGCCATGGGGTGAATGGGCCATCTGCCGGACCAGGGCGACGGAGCCGTTTTCCGCCACGATTGCGTCCACTGGCCAGCTACGGGCAAAAGGCTCACTCCAGCCGACCGGTCGACCGGTGATGGCAATCACGTGGTAGCCGGCTTCCTTGAGTTGGCCCAAAGCGCTCAGCGCGTCATCGGTGATGGCGCCTTCTGTCGTCAACGTATCGTCAATGTCGGTGAAAACACCAAAAATTTCACGTTTATCCAGGTCAGACCAGGCGGCCAGCGGCAACATCGGCGGCACCTGAGTCACCCGGCGGCTTGCAATGCCAGTCCGGCGTGTTCCCGCAAGGGGTGGAAATGGATCTTGGGAAACCGCTCCTGGGCCAGTCGCACGTCGTACGGCGATGTAGTCAGGTAGGTCAGCGTTTCGGCCGCGTCGAGCGCCATGCGCATCGGGTAGGCGTCGGTGAAGGCGCGCAATTCCTGTGGCGTGTCGGCGGTGATCCAGCGCGCGCCCACATATTGACAGGAATCGAGCCGGATGTCGGCGTCGTATTCACCCTTGAGGCGGTGTTGCACCACCTCGAACTGGAGCTGGCCAATCGCACCGAGCAACATCGGTCCACCGACATGCGGGCGAAACACCTGAATGGCGCCTTCTTCGCCCAACTGGGCCAATCCTTGCTGCAATTGCTTGGTACGGAGCGGATTTCGCAGGATAACGGCCTGGAACAATTCCGGCGCGAAGAACGGCAGACCGGTGAATTGCAATGCCACCGAGCCATCGGTGATGGTGTCACCGAGTTGTACGCCGCCGTGCGTGGTGAAACCGACGATGTCGCCGGCAAAGGCTTCTTCGACCGCTTCCCGACGCTGGCTCATGAAGGTCACCACGCTGGTCGGGCGCAGTTCCTTGCCGGTGCGCTGCACCTTGAGCTTCAAGCCCGGCGTGTACTTGCCCGAGCAGATACGCACGAAGGCGATGCGGTCGCGGTGCGATGGGTCCATATTGGCCTGCACCTTGAACACCACGCCGGAGAAGGCGTCGTCCTCGGGTTCGACACGTTTGACCACGGGCTCGGTGCCCGGCGCTGCCTTGGGCGGAACCAGCGAACTGATGCGCGGCTGGGGCGGTGGCGCCAGATCGACCAGTGCGTCGAGCACCTCCATGACGCCGAAGTTGTTCACGCCGGAGCCGAAGAAAACCGGTGTCTGCCTGCCCGCCAGGAATTCGTCGCGGTCGAAGGTCGGCGACGCGCCGCTGACCAACTCCATATTGGCTTCGGCCAGCTCGAAGTCATGGCCGAAGCGTTTATGCAAGGTGTCGCGTTGTGTCAGCGGCACCGTGTCGAAATCTTGCGGACGGCGATCCTGGCCGGACTGGAACACGGTCATGGCCTGGGTACGCAGATTCACGATACCGCCGAAATGCTTACCCTGGCCGACCGGCCAAGTCAGTGGCACACAGGACATGCCCAGCTCGCGCTCAATCTCGTCGAGCAGTTCCAGCGGCTCGCGCACCTCCCGGTCCATCTTGTTGACGAAGGTGATGATGGGCGTGTTGCGCTGGCGGCAGACTTCGATCAGGCGCCGCGTCTGGGCCTCGACGCCGTTGGCAGCGTCAATCACCATCAGGGCGGCGTCGACGGCGGTCAGCACCCGGTAGGTGTCTTCCGAAAAATCCTTGTGGCCGGGGGTGTCGAGCAGGTTGATGACATGGTCGCGGTAGACCATCTGCATCACCGAGCTGGCAACCGAGATACCGCGTTGCTTCTCGATCTCCATCCAGTCGCTGGTGGCATGGCGCGTGGCCTTGCGCGCCTTGACCGAGCCGGCAATCTGGATCGCGCCGGAGAACAGCAACAGCTTTTCGGTCAGCGTGGTCTTGCCTGCGTCGGGGTGGGAGATGATGGCGAAGGTTCTTCTTCTCCGTGTCTCTTCTAGGAATTTTTGGTGTTCCATCTGATAATTATTGGAATTATGTACACGTCTATGTACACACTTTATGTGGGTGCTGGAGCCGCTTACTGACGGCCAGCGTAACCCACTATTGTCGCGTGTTAGGGGGATGGCACACCGTTTTGCCTGGCTTTGGCAAGTGCCCCTGGCAGAAGGGTCTGTGCAAAGTCCACTTGTCCGAAAAAGAATTGCAAATGTCGGGCGGGAGTATTTTATGTCGGACTTAAGCGCCCGCATTTCATCATTGATCGCGGCCTGTATGACCGGCGTGACCAATTGCGCCTGCTGATTGAATTCAAGCAAGCGGCCCCAAGCCGCTTGTTCTGGGCGGGCCGTCCGGGTATGCGCGTAGTGCAGGCTCTGTATTGGCTCAAGGACACGCTGTCATCGGATGCGGATCGGGTGCGCAGCCGGATAGGCAAGATTCTGATTGAACCGGTACATGGGTGTGCCATTCACGATGATCTGCAAAATGGCTTTGGTGCGTTGCCCGCATGGATGCAAGATTACCTGCGTACCGTGCCCGCATTCGACCCGACACCAAAACAAAATGACATGCGAGACACGAAGAGCCAACCGCCATTGAAGCCGCGCCGAAAAAGTATCCCGGCAAAGCTGCCGTCATGAACCCCGCTTTGGCAACTGTGATTGCCGCAAGCGATGCGGATCGGCGCGACCTATTCCTGGCGACGGCTGCGCGTCTTGGCACGGCTGTCCAGAACGTCGAGAAAGACTTCTGGGTGTGCTGGACGTTGAGCTTGTCCTGACCTGTTGTCGCCGACGCGAAATTGACCCAGGGCGCCGGAAATCATTGACCCACCTGGACGGCAAACCCGAAACGTCCGGTATCCCAATTTTGAAATGCCATATAGGTCTTTCTCAAAGGGGCTTGATTTTGTGCAACTATTGCACAATAATCCAACCGTGCCATTGCTTCACCGACTGCCCAACATGACCATCCGGGTGAATGCGCCAGACCACTTGCCTCCCCATGTGCATGTGGTGATGGCAGACCGGCGTGATGCGCTGGTCGATCTGGCAACGCTTGCCATCACCAGCCGCACCCTAAGGGCGTCGGACATTGCCGATGCGTTGATCTGGATAGCGGCCAACAGCGCATATTGCGCCCAAGTTTTCAAGGAGTGCAAGCCATGATTCACGACCCGCAACACACCATCAAGGCGCTGGCGCTGCGTGCGCCTGCCGCCCTGACCCTGACATTTGCTGACGGCGCAAGCCTGGTGGTTGACTTGGCTGGTGTGATCAATAGCCACCCGGCGCTGGCCGCGCTGAACGATGAGGCCGTATTCGCCCGCGCCCATATCGACGCACTGGGCGGCTATGTGGTGTGGATTGAGGATGAACTGGAGATGGCCGCCGACAACCTGCGCAACCTGGCCACCGAGCAGGCCGGCGGCATTGGCCCCGAACGGGTGCTCAACTGGATGGCCCACCACAGCCTCACCCAAAACCGCGCCGCGCAAGCGATAGGCGTGTCGCGCCGCATGTTGAACTACTACCTATCGGGTGCCAAGCCCATTCCCAAAACGGTGTGGCTGGCCTGCCTTGGCTGGGAGACTGTGCAGGAGTTGACAGCGGCTTGACCGGTGCTGGGCATTCACCACATCTTTACAAGGCCGGTGCGCTGCATTCGGTTCCCTGCTAGGTTCTGCGTATTTGGCATGTACACGCGGTAAGGGCCGGGTCTTTCGCTCATCCTCAGATGAGCTTGTCTTTGTGACTCATGCCTAAAGGTTAGAATTACCGCCTTCCGAGGAGCGTTGCAGTTCCCGACGATGTCATGTCGATCGTGAACGAGGCTCGGACAGCGTGGATATTGCGGTCGCAAGACCGGTCCATCCGCACCAACGGCGCTCACCCACTGGTCTGTGTGGTGAGCCTTCTTCTCAAGGTGTTCTGCATGGACGGTGGTTGTACGAATCAACCATTGGAGTGACCTATGAGCGCCGTTTTTACCCCGATCCAGAACCAGGACTTTGACATTGCCGACCTGAGCCTTGCCGCTTGGGGCCGCAAGGAACTGGACATCGCCCAGACTGAAATGCCGGGCCTGATGGCGATCCGCGAGGAATATGCCAAGTCGCAGCCGCTCAAGGGCGCGCGCATCGCGGGTTCGCTGCACATGACGATCCAGACCGGCGTGCTGGTCGAAACGCTGCAGGCGCTGGGCGCGCAAGTGCGCTGGGCCTCGTGCAACATCTACTCCACGCAAGACCATGCGGCGGCTGCCTTGGTATCGGTGGGTACGCCGGTGTTCGCCTACAAGGGCGAGACCCTGGCCGACTACTGGGATTACACCCACCGCATCTTCGAATTCGGCACCAAGGGCGCGAAGGCCGAAGGCCCGAACATGATCCTGGACGACGGCGGCGACGCCACGCTGCTGATGCACCTGGGCGCGCAGGCGGAAAAGGACATCAAGCTACTGGCCAAGCCCGGTAGCGAAGAGGAGGTCTGCCTGTTTGCCGCCATCAAGGCCAAGCTCAAGCAGGACCCGACCTGGTATAGCCGGCGCCTGAAACAGATCATCGGCGTGACCGAAGAGACCACCACTGGCGTGTTGCGCCTGAACGAGATGTCGGCCAAGGGCACCTTGACGCTGCGCGCGATCAACGTCAACGACTCGGTGACCAAGTCCAAGTTCGACAACCTGTATGGCTGCCGTGAATCGCTGGTCGACGCGATCAAGCGCGCCACCGACGTGATGATTGCCGGCAAGGTCGCCCTGGTGGCCGGTTATGGCGACGTGGGCAAGGGTTCGGCACAAGCACTGCGTGCGTTGAGCGCCCAGGTCTGGGTGACCGAAATCGACCCGATCAATGCCTTGCAGGCGGCGATGGAAGGTTACAAGGTCGTGACGATGGAATATGCAGCCGACAAGGCCGACATCTTCGTGTCGGCCACCGGCAACAAGAACGTCATCACCTATAAGCACATGGATGCGATGAAGGACCAAGCCATCGTCTGCAATATCGGCCATTTCGACAATGAGATCGACGTTGCATCGTTGTCCAAGTGCAAATGGGACGAGATCAAGCCGCAGGTGGACCACGTGATCTTCCCGGCCAAGGGCAAGAAGCCGGCCAAGCGCATCATCTTGCTGGCCAAAGGCCGGCTGGTGAACCTGGGTTGTGGCACGGGCCACCCGAGCTTCGTGATGTCGTCAAGCTTTGCCAACCAGACCATTGCCCAGATCGAGCTGTACACCAAGCCCAAGGCCTACAAGGCCGGCAAGGTCTATGTGTTGCCCAAGCATCTGGACGAAAAGGTCGCGCGTCTGCACCTGAAGAAAGTCGGCGTCATGCTGACCGAGCTGACCGACGAGCAGGCCAAGTACATCGGCGTACAAAAGGACGGCCCGTACAAGGCCGAGACCTACCGCTATTGATCTGCTTGGCAGCGGCAGCGACCCGGTGCGATTGCGCCGAGCGCTGCACAGAGGGCTTCTGCGCCAGACACTTCCGCTCGCCGGCGGCCAGATCGGCCACGGCTGCGGCATGTTTTTACTTGACCTGAACGGGGCACTATGCGCATCGATCAACTACTGGTACAGCGCGGGCTGGCCGGAACCCGCTCCCAGGCACAACGCCTGATCGGCGCCGGCGTGCGCTGGAAAACCGACGGCGATTGGCGCACCGTGGCCAAGAACGGCGACGACGTCGCACCCGATGCCCAGATCGAGCTGCTGGATACGGCCGAAGCGCGGTATGTATCCCGTGGCGGGCTGAAGCTGGCGGGAGCACTGCTGCACCGGAAAATCCAGGTTGACGGCCTCTTGTGCCTGGATCTGGGTCAGTCGACCGGCGGCTTCACCGATTGCCTGTTGCAGGCCGGTGCCGGCCATGTGGTGGGCGTGGATGTGGGCTCGGGCCAGTTGAACGAGGTGCTGCGCGACGATCCGCGCGTCACTTGCGTAGAGAAGGTCAATGCGCGGAACCTGGAGTTGGACGACATCGTGCCCGCTTTGGCGCAAAGCGTGCCGGAGATGGTGTTCGACGGATTCGACATGATCGTCGGTGATCTGGCCTTCATCTCGCAGACGCTGGTGCTGCCGGCTGCGGTGCCCATGCTCAAACCCGGGGGCGTGGTACTGATGCTGGTCAAGCCGCAGTTCGAGTTGCAACCGGGCCAGGTGGGCAAGGGCGGCATCGTGACCGATGCATCCATGTTCGCTCTGGTAGAACGTCGCGTGCGCGACGCGCACAAGGCGCTGGGTCTGCAGGTGCAAGCCTATTTTGCGTCGTCGATCCAGGGCGGCGACGGTAATCAGGAATTTTTCATTCATTCGAATCGCGCACAGGAGTGAGCATCATGTCGGATACCCCATTGCCGATCAGCCTCGAGTTTTTCCCCAGCAAGACGGCCGAAGGCACCGAGAAAATCCGCGTGGTGCGTCAGGCCTTGTACGGGCTCAAGCCCGAGTTCTGTTCGGTCACCTATGGCGCCGGTGGTTCGACCCAGGACGGTACCTTCAGTGCAGTGGCCGAGATCATGGCCGAAGGCATGGAGGCCGCACCGCATTTTTCGTGTGTGGGTGCGACCAAGTCCAGTGTGCGCGAGCAGCTGAGTCTGCTGCAGTCGCGCGGCGTCAAGCGCATCGTCGCCCTGCGCGGCGACATGCCCAGCCCCTATGGATCAGAAGGGGAGTTTCGCCACGCCTGCGATCTGGTCGAATTTGTCCGGGACGAAACCGGCGACCATTTCTTTCTGGAGGTGGCGGCTTACCCGGAGACGCACCCGCGCGCGCGCAGTCCCGAGCACGACCTGCACGCGTTCGCCATGAAGGTCAAGAGTGGAGCCAACTCGGCCATCACCCAGTACTTCTACAACTCGGACGCGTATTTCCAGTTTGTCGATGATGCCACGCGCCTGGGGGTCACGGTGCCCATCATTCCCGGCATCATGCCTATCACCAATGCCAGTCAACTGATGCGCTTTTCCGACATGTGCGGCGCCGAGATCCCGCGCTGGGTCAAGCTGCGCCTGCAGGCCTACCGTGACGACATCGCCTCGATCCGGGCCTTCGGGCTCGATGTGGTGACCGGGCTGTGCGAAAAACTGCGTGCCGGTGGTGTGCCCGCGCTGCATTTCTACACCATGAACCAGAGCGCGCCCACGCTGGAGATCTGTCGGCGGTTGGGGATTTGAACTTGCGGGTCTTTCGCGACTCGTCGGTGACGGGGTTGGCGTATGCCGGATTGACCGGCGGAGCGGCTAAGATAAGCCATCGTTTTTGACCTCCAGGCATCAGACCATGAAGATTCTTGTTACCGGCGCGGCCGGGTTCATCGGCATGACCACGACGCTGCGCCTGCTCGAGCGCGGCGACGAGGTGGTCGGCCTGGACAACATGAACGACTATTACGACGTGACGCTCAAGGAGCGGCGGCTCGCGCGGCTCACGCCCAGTCCGAACTTCCGGTTCATCAAGGCCGATGTGGCGGATCGTGTGGCCATGGAGCAATTGTTTGCCACCGAGAAGTTCGAGCGGGTGATCCATTTGGCAGCGCAGGCCGGTGTGCGCTATTCGCTGCAGAATCCGCATGCCTATGTTGACAGCAACATCGTCGGATTCATGAACATCTTGGAGGGTTGCCGGCACAACCAGGTTGGGCACCTGGTGTATGCGTCGAGCTCCAGCGTGTATGGCGGCAACACGCGCATGCCGTTCTCCGAGCACGACAGCGTTGACCACCCGGTCAGCATGTATGCGGCGACCAAAAAAGCGAATGAACTGATGGCGCATACCTACAGCCATCTCTTCGCTCTGCCCACGACCGGCCTGCGGTTTTTCACGGTTTACGGACCGTGGGGCCGCCCGGATATGGCGTTGTTCCTGTTCACCAAGGCGATTCTCGAGGGCCGTGCCATCGACGTCTTCAACGAAGGCAACATGCAGCGCGACTTCACCTTTGTCGACGACATCGTTGAAGGTGTGTTGCGCGTGCTGGATCGACCGGCCACATCCAGCCCCACGTACGATCCGTTGGTGGCCGACCCGGCTACGAGCAATGCGCCTTACCGGGTGTTCAACATCGGCAACAACAACCCGGTGCCGCTGCTCGACTTCATTGCCTGCATCGAAGAAGCCCTGGGCCGCAAGGCCGAGAAAAACCTGTTGCCGTTGCAGGATGGCGATGTGCCCGCAACCTATGCCAACACCGATGCCTTGCGTTATTGGGTGGGTTTCGTACCGGCGACGCCGATCAAAGACGGCATTGCGCGTTTCGTGACCTGGTACCGGGACTATTACAAAGTCTGAGACCTTGTGTGCCAGACCAATAAATTGCGCAGCAATTTTTGCTCTGGCACCAACATTTCGTCGGAAGTTGGCTGTCCAACTTGTGTGCCGGATCAACAAATTGCGCAGCAATTTTTTGCTCGGGCACCAACACTTTGTAGCTGTCCGGATGTCGGACGGGATTTGGCCGTGGTGCGGTTCAAGTCCTGGCGCCACTGATTTGTGCGATCAGGCCGCGGGCCGCGGCTTCGCACAGATCAAGCACATACTCGAACCCTTTCGGACCTCCGTAGTAAGGGTCGGGTATCTCCAGCAATCCCAGTTCGGGCGCAAACTCCAGAAAAAGCCGCAACTTGTGCGCATGCTCGCTTGGGCAGATCTTGCGCAGGTCGTCCAGATTGGACTGGTCCATGGCGAGAATCAGGTCGAACTTGGCAAAGTCCTTTTCGGCCACGCGCCGCGAGCGCAGTCGGCCGAGTCGGTATCCACGCTCTGTTAATGCGGCATTTGCCCGGGCATCGGCACGCGCACCCAACCAACTTGCGCGCGTGCCAGCCGAATCGACATGGGTGTCCGATGCACGTCCTGCCCGCTCGGCCAGCTGGGCCATGACCACCTGCGCCATCGGGGAGCGGCAGATGTTGGCGGTACAAACCATCAGCAGACGGGTCATGCGGGCGGACCCGTGCGGGAAATGTGTCGAATGCAGTGCGTCATAGGCCCCGAGCTTGCCACACCGCGAGCGTATGCCCGAGGTTTCCGTGCCTGTTCTCAGATCTTGCGATCGAGCTCCTGCTGCATGGTCGCGGCCAACCGGGCGAACAATACCAGCTTCTTCTGGGTTTCCCGGTAGCGCTCGGCGATACGTGCCGAGACGGCCAGCAGAAACCGCGCGCCTAGCGCGGGTTGCTCCTGGATCAAAGTCTCCAGCGCCTCGCGGGTCAGCACCGCGCAGGCAATGTCGGTGCTGGCGGTACACGACGCAGAGCGCGGCCCGGTATCGAGCACCCCCATCTCGCCGATCAGGCTGCCCGGGCCGAGCACCGTCACGGTGACCGGCCTGGTACGACTGACTGTGATGTTTTCGACCAGCACTTCGCCATCGATCAGCAACACCATGAACCCGGTGTTGACGGCGTCGCCTTCAGTGATGAAGGTCTCGCCGGCCGGTACCCGTTCGGGCCGCATGTAGCTGACGACAATCTTGGCCTCGATCAAGCTCAGCTGCATCAGCGCCGAGGGCGCGATCAGCAGCTGGGCTGCATGGTCCCGCCGATACTCTTCGCGGGTCAGGGGCACGGGATCGGTGGCCGCAAACGGCGGTGCATCGACCTCGAGTGGATGGGCGTCCCGGGCTGGCACCATAAGGATCCCCTTTTGGCAAAATGATCAATTGCAATACTGCCGCGATGGTAATGCAGCGCGGGTGGTGCCGGCGGTTTGCGCAGGGGCAATTACACTGTGGCGCAGCTTTGATGGCGGGTTCCGCAAACTTGCTTCGCTATGCCGAGGCGCTACAGTGTCTGGCGGGTTGCGTTCGGTGGGGAAGGGGTAATAATTGTCCGACGTCAATCGAATGGTGGAACTTGCCTGCGTGCCCAGCGGCTGAGCGAGGCCATGCGGGGTATCAGTTGGGCAATTACAGGGGTCATAGATGGCAGATCAGGAAGATGACTTGGAACCCGCGCCGACCGGCGAGCAAGCAGCGGTCAAGCAGGGTCCTGTCGCCATCTTGACGCAGGTGGAGAAAACCTACCAGCTTGACTCTGTCAGCGTGCCGGTTATCAAGGGCGTCAGTATCCTGGTGCGGCACGCTTGCTTTACTGTGCTTCTGGGACCGTCTGGCAGCGGCAAGACGACCTTGCTCAACATGATCGGTTGCATCGACAAACCCGACAAGGGCGAGATCATCGTGGCCGACACCAAAGTCGGCGAACTCAGCGATGACGAACTGTCGGACTTCCGCGCCAAGAACATCGGTTTCATTTTCCAGAACTTCAACCTATTGCCGGTGCTTAGCGCCTACGAGAATATTGAATACCCACTGCTGCTGGCAGGCGCCTCGGCAAAGAAGCGCGGAACCCGCGTGCCGCGGCTGTTAGAGGCCGTTGGCCTGAGCGACCGCGCCAAGAACCTGCCGGGTCAGTTGTCGGGGGGGCAGCGCCAACGGGTGGCGATTGCGCGGGCTTTGGCGCGCAAGCCCAAGTTGGTAATTGCGGACGAGCCGACGGCGAACCTGGATAGTCAGACTGGTGCCGCCATCCTGAACCTGATGCGGCGGATGGTTGAGCGTTACGAAATCTCGTTCATCTTTTCGTCGCACGATCCGGAGGTGATCAAGGCGGCGGATGATGTCATTCATTTGAAAGATGGGTTGATCCAGAAAATTCAGCGCAAAGGTTTCGGGGACGCATCATGATGACTTTGAATCTTGCGATTCGAAATCTGTTGCGAAACCGCAGGCGATCATTGGCCACGCTCGTCGCCATGTCGATCGGATGTGCTGCGATCCTGCTGTTTGGTGGATTCAGCGGGAATATCAATTACGAATTGCACACTCGCATCGTTCAGCGAGGAGGGCATTTACAGATTCAACATCGAGACTTCTACCTGTATGGCAGTGGTAACCCTACTGCCTATGGAATTGACAATTACGAAAAAATCATCAAGGCCATTCAGGAAGACGATGTGCTGAACAAAATGGTGGTTGTAGCCACGCCATCGCTTCAATTCGGCGGCATTGCCGGAAACTACGCAGCCAGTGTGTCAAGAACCGTGATCGGGAACGGCTATGTTCCAGAGGACATCAATCGAATGCGCGCGTGGAACGACTTTGGCTTGCGCTCCAAGGCACCTCTGTCGGCTTTGGAGGGGTCCAGCCTCGATGCGGCCGTGGTGGGGATCGGGGTCGCTCGGGTGTTGCAATTGTGCAGCGAACTGAAAATCGAGAATTGTCCAAAACCCGAGACGGAAACCCGTTCCGACGGGAATGCACTTCCTGCAGATATTGCGCAATTGAGCAATCTGGAGTCGCCATCGGCAGCTGCGACGGGAAACACGAACCGGGTGGAAGTGTTGGTTGTGAATGCGAAGGGCGCGCCGAATGTTACGTCGGTCAACGTCATTCGTGCCGAAGACCAAGGTGTGAAGGAGCTCGACGAGGTTTCCCTGATCATGCATCTGGAGAAGATTCAGCAACTGATATACGGACGAACCGAACCGAAAGTAACAGCTATCATTCTTCAGCTAAGGCACTCGAATCAAGTCGCTGAAGCAAAAGAAAGACTCAGACCGATTCTCGACAAATTTTCTACTAAGCAACCCCTTGCGATTCAAGATTTCCGTGATCTCAACCCCTTCTTCGTACAAACTGTGCAAATGTTCGACACAATTTTTGGATTTGTGTTTGTATTGATTGGTGCGATAGTTCTGTTTACGGTTAGTAATACGATGAATACCGCGGTGGTAGAGCGCACTGTGGAAATCGGCACACTGAGAGCAATCGGATTGCGCCGCTCCGGAATCCGCAGTCTTTTCGTGATAGAGGGCACCTTGCTTGGCTTTTTTGGGGCGGTGCTTGGCGTCGTATTGGCGTTCATTGTTTCAGCCATTGTCAATAATATGAATATTCCATGGCTCCCGCCCAGTAACGTCGAAGTTGTGCCATTGACCATTTTGGTGGCAGGCGAAACCAAAATGATTGTTGGAACGACGATTGGCCTGATCTGCATTGCGATTGCGTCCGCGTGGTGGCCGTCGCATCGAGCTGCGCAAATGAAAGTGGTAGAGGCGTTGCGCCATGTATAGAGATTTGCCGAACCGCATGAAGATGCTGATGGCCGTTGTCGGTGTGTCGGCTGCATGCGTTTTCCAGAGTCCTGTTGATGCGGCAACCAGGGCGACTGAAGCACTGGTGGCGAGCGATGCCATCCGCAATCCCGGGCGGCCATTCGCGGTCACTGTCACCTTGACGGAATTTTTAAACGGTCGGCAGGTGGATACCAGTACGCTTAGGAGTTACTCTCGTACGGATCAAGCCAGCGGTCAATTTTCCAGTCTCATCCAGTTTGTGCTTCCCGCGCGCGATGCTGGAAAGTTGATGCTCAAGAACGGTAATGACATGTGGTTCTACGATCCCACAAGCAAGGCCAGTGTCAGACTGTCGCCGCAGCAGCGACTTCTGGGGCAGGCTTCCAACGGAGATGTGGCGACTGTCAACCTGGCAAAGGACTACAAAGCAGTTTTGGCTGCTGAAGAAGAGGTGCAAGACGGTGAGCGAAAGATGCGGCGAGCGCTCAAGCTCATGCTGACTGCCGTCTCGCCAGACGTGACATACGCCAGCATCGAACTGTGGGTCGATGCTGAAAACAATCGCCCATTGAAGGGAAAGTTTTATGCCGAGTCGTCGCGCCTTTTGAAGACGGTTTATTACCGCAAATTTCAGGTGCAACTTGGCGCGGAACGGCCGACAGAATCTGTCATTATTGATGGATTGAATCCCCAGGCAGTTACCTTGATGCGCTTTTCGGATTATTCGGCGCGAAATATTCCGGAGCTCTGGATGCAGCGCGATTATTTGCCACGTTTTCAACCGGAGTAGTCATGATGGCGCGCAGTATTTCTTTTGGCTACGGCATGCTGGCGATCATTTCCGCCAGTCTTTGTCTCCTCTCGCCTGTCAAGGCCCAGGACATGGCGCAAGCCAAAGAGGCCGACCCATTGGCGCTGGAAAGCGCGCCAGTGGAGAAAGTCGAGTCAGGTGGCGGCATAAGGGTTTTTCTGGAGGGCTCCATCGGGTCAAGTTCGAGGCGCTTTGGCCTGGGCACCTACGACACGCGGCGCGCATCCCTAGACATATCATATTCAGGACGCGTCGCTCCAGGGCTCCGCGCGGTGTTTTCCAATCGCACTGACAACCTGCAGCCAGCCCCTGCAGGGCTTGATTCAACGGTCAACAGTCTTCGGGAGGCATATCTGAGTTGGCAAATTGAAGGATCCGATACGATCGTCGATCTGGGGCGAATCAATGCCCGCAGTGGTCCGGGTTATGGCTACAACCCGACAGACTTCTTTCGAGACGGGAGTTTGAGGGTATTGACCAGTGCGGACCCGTTCGCCCTGCGTCAGAATCGACTGGGCTCGGTCATGCTGCGCGGTCAGCAAATTTGGGTTGATGGCTCTTTGTCCATTGCCGTTTCGCCAAAACTCACCTCTCGCCCCAGTACTGACGGTTGGAGGCTCGATCTTGGCTCGACCAATAACCGCAATCGCGCCCTGGTCACGCTTGGCACCAAGTTTTCGCAAAACCTCAATACACAGGTTCTGCTTTACAAGGAAGACAGTCTGTCCGCATCGCTAGGTGCCAATATGACGGTGCTTATTTCGGACGCCGCAGTGGCCCATCTCGAATGGACACGAGGGACGGAGCCAGACCTTCTGAGTCGCGTCTTGCCGGCGCCTTCAAGGTCGGCTACGCGCAATCGGTTTGTGGGCGGGGTGACGTACACCACGCTGGGAAAAACATCGATAACGGCAGAATATCAATACAACGGTTTCGGGCTCGACCAAACGGGTTGGGCCAATCTGGGTGGCACGCCTGCTGCGCAGCTGGCGTACGTGGGTGGCGCACTGCGATTGCAGGAGTTGGCGCGCCAACAAGCGGTTTTGATCTATGTCACGCAAAAAGGCCTGTTCCTGAAAGATCTCGATATGACAGCCTATTTGCGGTTCAGTCCTGGCGACAGCAGCAAGCTGGCATGGGTGGAGCTGCGCCACCATTGGCAGAACTTCGATCTTGCCTTTCAGTTGCAGCAAACCATGGGGAGTGCCAAGAGCGAGTTTGGCGCGTTGCCAGAGCGCAGGGCAGTGCAGTTGCTAGGCACATACTACTTTTGATCCCATAGTGCTCGCCCGCCGCCCGTCATACGCCGAATCACGAAAGCATCTTGGTCTTCAACATCCATTGATGGCAATCTTCCAGCATTTCCCTTAAGGTTGAAGATTTGTAATCAAGCTCTTTCGCAGCCAAGGCTGAATCGGAGTAAATGGTTTCAGTCAATATATCAATCGTATGGGGCGTCAGCATGGGGTTGCGACGAAGCGCGCTTGATATCAAAAACTCAGACCAACCATAGGCCTTGAATAGAGCCGTCGGAAGTCTCCAGCGCGGTCCGGGAGCGTTTAAAATTCGCGCAATTTCTTGAGAGACCTGAAGCCACGTGACATCGGGTCCTCCCAGAATGAAATGCTGCCCTTTATTACCGCGATGGAAGGCTGTCACATGGGCTTCAGCGACTTTCAAGGCATGGCAAACACTGCCGCCCCCGGGAGGCGCAAAAGGTAGTGGCAAGCCCCTTTTGATTTCCAAAAACATTTTGGACCACGTGTCTTTGTCGTAGGATCCGAACACGGCTGAGGGGTGCAAGTAAACGACATCCAGGCCGCTGGAAAGACCCTTGTCAACTTCTTCATCGGCCAGGCGCTTCGAGTGGATGTAAGGATCTTTACACCAGAGGTTTCGCTCAGCACTTTCGGTCAGGGGGCGGTACTTATGAAAATCATAAGTCAACACGGTCGAGGTGTAAATGAGTCGTCCAATTGATTTTTCTTTACATGTTTCAATCACATTCCGTGTGCCGGTTTGATTGATCAAGTAGCGCGAATTTTCCAGGTGATGCGGCAAATGCCCAACCGACCCTGCCACATGAAATACGGCGTCGACATTTTGCGGAATTCCTCTTTTCAGAGATTCAAGATCGGTGATATCTCCCAAGGCGAATTCAATCTTTTGACACTTTTTGAGTTCGGTTAAATCCGATGTCTTTCGGTGAAGCGCAATGATCTCCCAGCCCTGTCGATCCAGCGCCTTAACCAAATGCGTACCCAAAAATCCGGTGCCACCTGTGACAAAAGCTTTCATTTTTGAAATTCCTTCCCGAATTGAATGCCAACGTTTTCACACGTCAAATCAAGTTGATCTAAAAGTTCCAGAACAGTTGGTTTCAAAAAAAGTCCAGTGCGTGCAGTGTATTCTAGAAACTCGAAGGTCATTTGCCAATGATGAAGGTCTGCTTTGCCTTCGCGGATCATGCGACAAAATTCGTATTCAAAGCTACTGAAGCCGAATTGGTGAACATCCACCACACCTAATAAGGGGATCAGCTGGTGGTTTGTTGCGGCCGGGCTATATTCTTTTGAACGAAGCAAACCCCACTCTCTGACTTTGGCTTTGATTTCTTCTTCGTCGAGATCCCACACATACAGCGGGAAAACCAGTTGCGCCCTTTCATTCGAATCCCACTCAGAGTCTTTCCACCATCTTGCCAAATCAACTGAATCGAAAATCTGATTTAATTTCAGACCGGCGACTTCCGTGCGGTCGCTGGCTTCAACCGAAGGCGGCGATTTATAGTCGTCCAGCTTCAAACCATTTTGTACCTGGTAACGTGAATAGCCGCACAAAATGATTGGAATTCTTTTTTCGGCGGCAATCTTCCGAGCCGTGTCGAGCATGAATTCACCATCGCTGAAATCAACAGTGCCATAACTTCCTTCGGCGTTCAGATGGGTTAATGCGTATCTAAATAATTGGATGTAAAACTTCTTGGGCGGTTTCACGAAAATATGATCTAGATCCATCTTCACCACCATCTCATTGACGTTTTCAATGGCGATCGGACTCATGAATCCGTTGTCGATGGTGTAAGCCAATAACCTTAAGTTTGGGTGTTCTTGGCGAATTCGATGAATCATGTAGGTGCTGTCTTTGCCACCACTAAATAGTACCAAGGCGTCGTAGTTGCGCCTTTGACCTGAAGTCGATTCCGAAAGTGTGGCGTTAAATTGTTCAACTAAAACTTCATTTCGAACTTCACGCTGCGAAGAGGGCTTGGACTTTTGATCCAGACAAAGTTGGCAAATCCCTGCCGCATTAAGTTTGACCATTTTTTCAGAGGCCGCACACTGACCGCAACGCTTCGCATATTTCGACGGAACAAACCGGCGATGTAACGGCCAAATAAATTGAACATAGAATTCAAAAATCCGAATGACACGCAGCGTTTTATTTTTCATGGGTATGAGTTTAAAAGTTTTGCGTTTTCGAGTAAAAAGCGGCCATCAAAGATCCGAACCTAGGCGACGACGGATGGTTCTCTTGACCTGCGAACCCTAGTGCAACACGTTGGACGGTGCAACACGTTGGACATATGCCCGCAACTTCATCACTGTTGAGATTGTGCGCTGAAGTGGCACCATTGCGGCAGCCTGACGCAGCAGTCAGACGCATTAGCAAAAATTCTACCCTCATATTCAGGCAGTCAATGGCTCGCAACAGGCAGTGGATGTTGTTCCCGGCCGCGCAGCTCGGCTCAGCGCAGGCAACGTATCGCCCAGTACACCCTGCATCCAGCACCAATCTAGGCGGCCGTCGGACTCCGTGTGCCCGATGGCTGGCCGGTTGCATGCGTAGCAGCCGCAGCCCCGCCGCCTGACCTGAAAACTGCCTCGACATCGGGCAAACCCTTGCGCTTCGTGGCCCCTCACCGGGCTCGACCCGAGTCAGGCGCAGCCCCGCGCGGCGTCGACTGCTGGGAGTCAGAGCGTGCATCAGCGCTTGCATCTGCGCTGGCATCGGTAACACCGTCGACCGCCGCAGGTGCGGCCCGCGCCAACCAGACTGGCAACGCAGCCTGGCCGGCCTGGGCTTGGCCGGCGATCGGCGGCAGGGCCAGAGCAAACAGCATGGGCTTCATGGGCGGAACTCCTGTTCGATGCCGTCGTCGGCAAGAGTCTGTGCGCTGAACAGTCGGGCGGGTAACTTGCGATCGTAGACAGCTTTCTCCACGGTCAATTGGGTGGAATGGCCGGTTTTCAGGTCGGTAACAAGGCTGTCGGTGGCCGTCCAGTCGCCCTGAATGCGCTTGTGCGCCAACAGTTCCCAGCGTTTGAAAGGCGCAGTGGGGTCACGTTCAAAGTAGTCCACGCGGTGGGCCAGCAGGGTTTGCGGGTCTATCCAGCTGATGCGCTTCAGGTAGACGGAGTCCTCGGGTTCTATGGGCGTGCACTCCAGCACCTCGAACGACACGCCCTTGACGGTCAGCTGGTCCAGCAGGCGGTGGCGGTCCCGGCTGGGCTTACGTTCCTGCAGGTCTTCGTAGTACAGGTCTGAGCCGACAAAGCGCCCGCCCCTTCGGTCGCCAGCGATTCGCCGCACGCGGTCAAGTTCCGGCAGGTAGAGCGACTGGTCGTTGCTGCCGTCGGCCCGGTTCGAGCTTAGTAGTCCTGCGCCGGCAATGTCTTTGGCCTCCAACAAGCGCACGAGATATGCCGTTTCTCCACGGCTTGGTTCGATGCGCTCGGGAATCAGTTCGCGAACCCGTGGGGCGGCGCCGGTCGGGCAGGTCCATCCGGCCGATGGTCGTGAAGTCGTGGCGGTTGGGGCGGTCAAATACCGACAGGGCGAGCGTTGCCTCGTCAACGGTGACGGCTCGGTTACCCCACCGTGCAAGAAGAAGTTGGCCAGCTCGGCGCCTTTGCAACTGCATGTTTAGGGGCAAATAGATTGTCTGGGGCTGTGGTGGGGACTGTATTTGTGCTCTGTGCCGCGCCGGGTGGTGCAATCGCGCCAACTTGGGAAGCCCGCCGCCTCACAAGCATACGTCGCTGGCCAGCGTGGTGCCGTTCACGTGATTGTCTAATGGATCACGGCAGCGCCAGAGAGTGTCGAAAGGCTTTACATGTGCGTCTCTACTTTGCCAAGGCATTGACGAGATCAAGGAAAAAAGCTTTGTATATCAGGAACTTGAGAATGCTCACCGAAGTTGGCATGTGTTTTGCTTTGTTTCACTTGTAGGCATTGTGGTGAGGCAATTAAATACCATCAAAGCACTGTGTCTCCCGCTGGTCCTTAACCATATTGGAGTGAATATGTTTCGTAAAAGTCTTGTTGCAGCGGCGCTTGCGTCGAGCTTGGTCTTCATTTCCGGGGTCGCTCAGGCTGACTTCATTACTCTCAACCCCTCGGCGGCGAATACGGGTTGCCTTGACTTGAATGGTGCTGCCTGCGGTGCTGTCAGTGCGGGCACTGCTGCATTCTCAACTGATAACGTTGGCCTCGATTACCGCGGCGTACTTGATATCGCGCTGAATCGAGCCAACTCAATTGCTGGTGGATTTATGGGTGCGTCGACTTACAAGGAGTCGGGGAATCTGAGATTTGAATCCTTTGAGCTCAGCAATGTAGATGTTACTGAGATCGCTGATATTAACAGGGCAGTGGGCGGCACCTACGATATTTACGGCACCTTCCTGTTGGAGGGTCTCGGTTTGTGGGTTAGCGCAACCACCTTTATCACTAGCACAATCAGCAGCTTCACCGTGAAGCTTTTCGCGTCGCCCAACGGCGGAACTACGCAAACCATCGTTAATCCGTCGTCTGGTGTTGATGCCAGTGGTGGCGTGACGTTCGGCAGCGAAGATTTCCTGCTTGGAACGGCTTCAATCGTGGCGGATCCAACTAACTTCGGCCAGGCAAGCATTAATACCTCAAATGGAAAGGCGACTACGAGTATCGTCGCGTTGCTCGACTTTAACCCGGCTCCTGGAACGCAGCCGCCGAATGGTTTTTTTCAAGCTCCCGACCCATTTAACATAAATATCGGTTCGCAGGCGGGTTCAGAGGCGACCGACACGGTGTGGGCAGCCAACGGCTTAGGTGTTCGGATTACCACTGTTCAAAACGGTGGTGGAAGCCTGTCATTTGAGGAATTCACTGTTCCTGAGCCGAGTGCTTTGGCATTGACGGGACTGGCCCTAGTCGCTCTGGGCTTTTCGCGTCGCCGGAAAGTGACCGCGCAGTAGCTCGGCGCTGAGGGCCGAAAAGAACCAGGGGCGTAGCGTAGGCTGCGCCCCTTTTTACGTGTGCGCCCAGCATGGGCAAACTCCTGCGGGTGCAAGTACAGTCGTAAGTTGATCACAGCGACCGAAGCGAAGCGCAACTGTATGAGGGCGACCGAGTGTGGGAAGGAAGCGTGGAGCGTAAATTGCTTGTCCGTGGATAAGAGCCAAATAGACGGCGGTGCCGGGCAGGGCCAGCCGGCCAAAAGCTGTAAAGCTCTTGTGGTCACGGCAAGGTGGCGTAAATCTGGCGGCTGTGCAGTGAAGGAATGCGTTCTTACCTGGGGAGGGCTGTGAACGGTTGTCAGAAAGCGCGTAAATCTGGCGGCAAAGGCTACTGGGTTCGATCCTGAGTTAATCGTGCAAGGGGGTGTTGGAAGGAGCCCGGAGGGCGACTGGAGACACCCCCTTGCACGTGG
>Ga0335398_10002430_pt1 | contig 29482 bp, 20 predicted proteins | sample BON03_FD_205742 | JGI IMG/M metagenome (GOLD analysis project Ga0335398, IMG submission 205742) | Freshwater microbial communities from Lake Bonney liftoff mats and glacier meltwater in Antarctica - BON-03 (spades assembly) (version 2) | ecosystem: Environmental > Aquatic > Freshwater > Ice >... | reverse complement strand
TGCACTTTAGAAGTATCTATGAAGCAACTACAAAAGAAAAAGCCGCTGAACAACTTGAGGGTTGGAATCAAAAAAACACAGAACTAAATCTAACCAAATTCAACACCGCTGCAAACACAATTAAGTACAATAAAGAGAACATTCTTAACTTCTTTGAGAATAGAAGTACCAATGCCAGTGCGGAGTCTTTTAACTCCAAAATAAAGCTCTTTAGGGCTAACCTTAGAGGCGTATCTGATACTGACTTTTTCCTCTTTAGACTAAGTAAGCTTTTTGCCTAGCTCCCCATAAAATACAGCTGACCCTTTTTTTTTTAATTTTTCTGCCGCAGGCTCAACATTAAGCCTGCCTGCCGCAGGCGAAATCAATTACTTCCATTTGGCGGTGCTTTAGCTCCGCTATATGGTCTGTAAAAGGGAGAGGCTTTAGCCTAATGTTTTTTTATGTAGTCCCGTTTATTCATCTAGCCCTACCTGCTTTTACGGGATATTCTTCTCGTGCTTCGTCTGACTCTGGCTGACAATCATATTCGAAATTACTAGGCCATTAGTTACCTAACTACCGTTACTGTACTCTTCAAGTTATACCACAGATTATCGGTGCCTTTGGCTCTGATGGTAACTGCGTATGCTCCCATAGGTGCTTCTGCTGCATCCCAACCTGGACTAGTTTGGTCTAGCTGTGCTATCTTCTGTCCATATCTGTTATAGATATTCACCTCGTAAAACTCTATACCAAAAGTGACAGGACGCCATACATCATTGAGCCCATCTGCATTAGGTGTGAAAGCTGTAGGAATGAAGATGACGGGTTTAAACGGAACGCACTCCACATTACTATAGCTTACTTGCTGTGGGTACTCATTTTCGTAAGCTGCTATTCTATAGCATTTATACGTGCTAAACCCAGCAAGTGCAGATGCTAAAAAGGTATTATCCTGATATGTTTTCGCTCCACTTCTATCTTCTCGGTAGATCTCTGTGTATGTGTTATTTTCATTTTGCACTTCTAATCCATATTCACATGCTCCTTTTTTCCAATCTCCATATGGAGTCCAATTGAGCAAACTGATGGTATTGTCCTCACTTCCTTTTCCTGTTAGCACTATATTTTGGCCGATGTTGCTTTGGAGTGTTTTTTCTTCACATACATTGGTTCCAAATATGGTGTACGTAGCTATTTCGTGGAGCGATTCTTTGGTGGTAGCATCTGTGTAGGTAGAACTGACTGCATCTGCTAGCCAAGCACCATTTCGGAAAAGCTGATAGCCCGTAGCTCCAGCAAAACTATCCCAAGTGATCTCTATCTGCTGATCAGGATTTACGGTCACTAGACTAAGATACGGCGTATCTGCACTCAGAAAACCCGGGTGTACTATCACAGTCTGACTATCTGTGGTCACGCAGCCTGTAGGGCCATGAATAGACTGATAGAGGGTTAGATATTGAGATGTAGAGACTCCTGCAGCCAATAGATAAGTATGAGATGATTCCCCTAGTATAGAAGTAGACTTCACTCCATCTCCCCACGTATAAATGACACTATCTCTTACATCTGAGTATGTGGTATTTACTGCTACTCGCACAGGCGAGCATCCTTCTACAGGTGCTGCGGTGATGCCCGGGCGTGGGGCTTCTAGTATCTCTACGTTATTGTTTAGGCTAAAACTGTCTATACAGTAGCCATCATCTATAGTAAGTTGTATCTTATAATCTCCTGATTGAGAGTAGGTTTTATACTGCTTGGTATTGGTAGCCCCATCCCATCCTTCCCCCAAGGGGAAGGTGATGGTACTGTCTGTCCCATCACCAAAAGTCCAATGATATATGATATCTCGTCCTTTATTTACTACCTTGCTGAGATCTTGGATCTGGTAGGCTATCCACTCGCAGCCTATAGTATCTGCTACACTAAATTTAGGAATACTAGATTCTACTACTGCCACTTCGTGGCTATACCAAACCCAGCCACCTGCGGCATTATAGGCTCGTAGTTTTACGAGGTAAGTACCTGGAGCAGTATATCTATGCTTTACTCCCCAAGCAGCCTCATTGGCAATATTGTCTATACCTGATAGGAGTAGATTATTATCATCATCTATCTCGGCACTATCTCCATCTCCGAAGTAGAACCTATACCGCTCAAAGTGAGTAGAGTCTGTAAGATTACGAAATCCTGCATACAAGCCGCTGCATAGTGTATCTGCTTCAAACTTCACTTTTTTGTGAGGTTTATCGTAGGTAGGAACTAAAGACAACGTAAAAGCTTTAATGATTGATTGTGATATGGGATTTAAATAATACTCTGGTGGTTCATTAAATACAATAACTCCATCTTCACCAGGATTTTCAATAACTCCTACATAACCTTTTTGACCTTGGTCCTTGCTTATAGCATAAGGAAAGACATAAATTTTACCATTAGGTCCTAAGCGAAGACGATTGAACCAGCTATTCAGCCGCAACCTGTCAATTTCCATTCCATCTTTAAACTTTATTAGGTAACTTTCTAAACTCGAAGACACACTGTATAACATATATGTATACCTTCTATCAGATGCTGCTGCAACATCTGTAAACACTTCGCTTGCACGAGAAGTACCATTTAATTTTATGGTGATATCTCTATTAAAATAAACGCCTTTTTTATTTGAAAACCCATTGATGAAATCAAAATCTAACGTGCTATAGTTTCGATTATAATAAAGTCCTGTATTATTAACTATCTCATCGTCTGAAAATAGGATGTCTATTTGGCTAAAATCACTATTGATACGCTGTCCCATAGGGCCTCCTGAGCTTTCGCCTTGATCGAGTGCATAAGACCATTTGTACTCAAACTGATTAATCAATCGCCGATGACTAAAGCGACCGATTTTAAGCGAGTCGGACTTCTCATATAGGGCATAGACATCGCCCTTATGTTGAAGAAATGACATTCGTCTAATTCCTAAATATGTTTGCTTATAGCTATACCCTTCAATCCAATAGCTTGCAACAATAGATGCTGAACTAATCTCATAGTCTATTTTTAAAATTCTTGATTCATCGCGACTTACACCATACCTTATCTGAGCTAATATCGACAGTGTATCCTGATGTTCATATATATAGGACGATCCATAATAATTAATACTATCATGAATACCTGAAGTTGTAAAAAGCACGTTATCTTGAGAGTCATACACTTCTATGATATGATCTGGGACAGTAAGTCTGCGATTATGTCTGGTGTAGTACTTTAGGCTACCATCTCTGCTGTTCACCGTAACATTGTCAAAATGTAATAAGTTTCTATCTGACCGTTTCCAGTTTATATCAGTCAATGTGGTAAGTGACGGTGGTTCCGTATTAAAATCCATTTTAAACCCAATCCCCATGCCGTCTACTACCCATACATTGTTGTCTTGTGCTAAACTATAGGTAAATAAAAACACCAAAAGCAAGGTCGATATGACCTTGCTTACAGTGCTTACTATTTTAGAGAGCAATAGCATTAATCTACTATTAGTTTATGTGCCGTTTGTCCATCTTCGGTTTTTATCTGAATAAAATACATCCCCTTAGCTAACGAAGATATATCTACTTGCGTATTGGATTGTCCTTCGAATGTAAAGATTGCTTTTCCATTTAGATCTAGCACCTGTGCGGTATAGTCCTCATTTTCAGATGTCACTATGGTGAGGTTTTTACTTGCTGGATTAGGAAATAGCCTTACCTGTGCTAGTTTATTGATCTCCTTATTAGCTGCTGTCTCAACATACTGTTCATTTATTACTTTTCTCTCGCCCGTATAAGTGTCTAATGCAGTACGTGTATCGGCAAAATGAAAGAGCACATCCGCTGCCAATTGACCTGTAAACGAAGATTCTGTAGCTAGACTTTTAAGCTTAGCTATTTCCTTCCCGTTTAGTCTATACAGTCGCTTTTCGCTAGATGCTGGCATCAGTGTAGCTATCAGATTATCCATTTTATTATATACTCCTTCAAATTCTAGCGAATTAAGTGCCACTTTAACTTCATCTGTACGTCCACTAAACAAATCATCCAATACATCGTCTATCGGATCAGTTTGTTGAGGTTGACTAGCGATTATATCCCATTCAGTCTCATCTTTGTCATAAACAAGGCAAGGATCTAATACTGGGCATGTTATTCCTGAAGAAGGAAAAGGTCCAATTACTTCTGCCACTAATGGGGAATTAGTAAATTGTGCTGCGTAAATATTTGGTGGACCATTAGGGTCTGGTGAGCGATAGATAAAAGAAGTGGTTACTGTTCCATCAATATCAGAAAAGGGGTTGCCTCCCCAGCTACTCCAATCATTTTTATTATGTAGTGATACTGTCCCTTGATTAGCTAATGGACCTGTCACAAACCAGTCGTTGTACAAGCCAATGTATGTATTACAGGTTATCTGCATCTCCGTATTATCACTGCTAATCTTGTGACCCGTGCCTAAGTAAGGTGCTATAGATGCGTTTTCTATTCTATTTAAACGTACATTTTCTCCTCCGTAGCTAGAGTGCCAAGCATTTTGAGATGTATAGATAGCAAGGAAATTTTGATCCAGAGTATTATAAATTTCATTCTCTAATATCTCAGTGCCCCATCCCCACGAATTATAAACTCCAAGTTTGGTGTCATTAATACCATTAAAAGGATAGACATAGTCATCCCAATGAATATTGTTTTTATAGATGAGACTGTTTTTCCCTACTCCGTCTATTATTGCTTCTCTATTATTATCAAACTCAGCTTCAGCCACTCTAAAACGAGTAGACCTTCCGTGGTTAGTATATCCATTTTTGATACCTGAATATAGTCCTATAAATTTTGAATTTCGAGTTAGATTAGGCTTACACCCTTCTGTGATTGCTGCTGGGTCTAGCACTCCAAACATTACATCTAAACTACCTCCAAAAGAACTAATACCAGCACACATTCCAAGGTTTGTAAAATATGTGTTTTTAAATTCACACCCTTCAAATTTGAGGTGACTGTACAGGTTATTATAGTACGAGTTATTTTGATGCCCTTGATATTTCACAAAGTAGTCTAAACCTTTAGTATAAGAAGTCTTATCCTCACAGAGAAACTTTAGTAAAGAATATCGCTCTGTGTACCCTGGAGTCACAGACCAAGAAGTCTGAGCACTATTATGAAATATGGATATATTGTTATTAACGAAATTACCTATAGGGTTAGGAGGTGTAAACTGATCACCAATAATATCTGCATATAAACCAACAGCAGATGGACTTTGTTGTGAATTGTTGTACGCATCTATATAACCATCATACACAGAAACACCTACTGTAGCATTTGATATGGTAGAATTTTCCATTTCTAGTTCTGCTGGATACGCACCATAAACTATTTGCGTGCCAACATCTACACCACCCCAGGTACTGAAGCAACTTGTATTATCCAAAGCTGTTAATTCTGCCCCGTTTAATAATTCCAATCTACCACCTGGCATAATTATTACACCAGCATCTGACTGATAAGCATTATTTGCTTGTTGATTATCTTCGAGATACCTTACATCATAGAATTGAATTCGATTATACTGATGAATCGGAATTCTTAAGGTATACCCAGATTCAATAACCACTTGAGCTTTTACTATTTTGGAGCTCCCCCATGTTCTTACTCCTGGCACATTGCCCATAGCTGTAGCAAGAGAATAGGTATATGTTCCTTGGTTTGCTACTATGTCAGGTATAGGTAAGAGTGGGTCGTTTGGTATACAATCATCCGAAATTATAGCAAAATCCCAATTTTCACGTTCCATGCCATTATTACCAGATGCTACTATCTCATTATTACAGGTTATAGCACAGTCAAAACCGCAAGTACTTGCTAACTGATCCGAACGTGGACCCGATCCTCCTAAAAACACCTTATGCCAATCATTACTAAGTGCATATGTACCTGTGTTGTAAGTACATGCTACCAGCATAAAATTATCATGATAGTCATCCGTATTATTAGGAGACTCTCGTTTTAGAGCTTTATCCCAGTCTCCTGTAGTAGCAAGGGTATAAATTTTATTGTCATAGTTGAATTTGCTTCTCCAGAAAAAATCATCCCCAGAAAGGTGAGATGTGTGAAGATAATCCTCCACCACAATTTTTTTATTGCTTGCATCCCATGTCAATATATGATTAATATGATCTCCACTAATTAACTGTGAGCGGTCACCTTCTCCACAGAGAGTTAAGTCTACTTTATTTTTTAAAATATGGTGTGACAATGAGCTAAAAACAAAAGCGTCACCCGTCAAATTCTGTTCTATGTTGTTTCCTACATCATCGAACCTACGACCCACAAATGAGGCATGGTCTGGATCTGTGTATGCTTGACACACCCAATATCCTTTAGGAAAATCGGTATAATCAAAAAAACCAGCCGCTGGATAAATCGTAGTATTGGGAGCAGTCGATCCTGGGTCAGAATCAAACAGGTCATAGTCGTGTTGGGTACTCAAAGATAAATCAAAAGCTGCTACAATGGCATCTTTGTCTATAATAGTAGATCCAGAGTATTCGTATGTGGTACCCGATACAAGTAAGTGAGTTGGCTGTTCACTAGCATCCTTTGGTTGACCAGAAGGCAAACACCCACTTGGATATACAAGATTAATTCCTCTAAGTTCTCCATTAAACTCCATACTTGATACATCCTCAACGAAAGTTTGGGCAAGAATAGTACCATTAATATCTAATTTCGCTATCCACAATTGGGGTTTTCCATTCTTATACTTGTGACCTGCGGCAAAGTATTCGTATCTATTCAGTGTAGTGTTTTTATATCCTCGAATGGCATAGAACCTGGTACTAGTGGCATCGGTTTCTTCGAGTACAAATGGTTTATTGGTAGTAGAACTGAACTCGTAATCACAGGGATAATAGATTGCTTTCGTTCTATTTACACCCGCGTACTTTACTATAGCAAAGCCTGCTCCAACATATCCTTTACCAGGCAGCTCACTTACATCTACTATAGAACTTATTTTTTCCTCTATAGTGTAAGTGGCAGAAGTGCTTAAACCATATACCTCTTTATAGATTGTATGCTGCTTTTCATTTAAGTCCTCGTCTAGTTTGATTAGTGCTGGCCATTTGTGAGTTGCTTGCCATTTACCGCTTATTATTTCCTTCGGCTCTACAAATCCTCCATTTACTATATCTCCATTTTTATCTTCAATGGTAGAAAAAATCCATTCTTCATTATCATGAGTTGCATCTATTAGCTCTTGGTCCGTACCGAAATGATTAGTCTTAAGAACTACACCAGGGGTCTGTCCTACTGCATCTTCCAGATGGCAGACAAAAAAGGTCGTAATCAATAAGATCACTAGTAAATTGGGACTAAGAAAAATGGTACTAAGCCAATTGCTGAGAGTTTTTGTCAGGTTCACCTCTCTTTTAAGTTGATTTTTGTTTTTCATTATTTTGATTTTTTTTAATTTAATACTCATTAAAAATCATAAAAATCATTCGCCTCGGTCAATTAGCCATTATGCGTTAAATGCTTTTGGTGGCATTTCTGGTTGGTTATTTTGACATTTCTTTCATTTAGAAGTTCTCCATATAGTCGACATTAAGGGAGTTACTATCTAGTGTTTACAATTTCATATTGTCCAAATATAACACAATAAAAAGAAGCATACAAAACACTTTTTTACTTAGTGTCCTTTTTACACTATCCAAAGAAGTGAGTTTTCACTTGCAGTAAAAAATTAGATAAAGGGGTGGTTTTCACCCCTTTTTTTATGTTCTGATGTGAGATAGCTATAAGCCTAAGCCAGTGCTCTGCAAGATCATAATATGCCGTAAACACTGTATTCTGATCATAGATGTGCCCAGGCTCCGAGCTTACTCCATTTAACTCAAAAATCTTAATATTCTTGCCGGCTTGCAAGTCCTTGTAGCTAGGCACTTTAAGATCGTACCGGCCATAGAATACGCCTGTCAGCTCATTACTTAGTGTAGTGAATACCTGATTTACCTCCTTGGTTATATGTTTATTAGCATCTATAAACCGTGTTCCTTTTATATGATTACCAATACGATGTACTATAAAATCTTCATCTAGAGCAGGAACTATTGCAAGTCGCTCTGTATATTCCCTTACCACTAATTTATAGTAGATTCTATTGCGTGGCGATTTTTGAAGTAATGTGTCTACAGTGCTCACCCCATCCCCCTTTACTGTAAGAAACTCCTTCTCTGTTATAGAGCTTACTATGCCCATTTGCTCATTGGGCATTTTGCTATAGAGTATCCCTAGCTCTAGCGGATAGTCTATATATTCTTGTATTAAAAATTCGGACACTTTAGCTGCATAGGACACCATATCTTGCAGAGTATGTATCAGGCGTACACCATTACCCCTCTCCCCTACGTTTGGTTTTAATATAACCGGCAGTTGCAGGTTGTTTTCCGTTAGTAATTTTTTGGCTAAATCTAAGTTGAGTCCATTCGAAACATTAATACTCAATGCTTTGTACTCGTTTGGTATCAATGCTAAGATTTCATCTTTTCGTTCGCCAAAGAATCCTCCCATGTCTATGCTAGGATTTGCCGCTGTAAAATAAAGCAGCTTTCTAGTTCGAATAACGCCGTATACATAGATAGGTAGCATAGGTAAAAACATGAGGTACCAAGGCCAAAACTCGTATCGAGTTAGTTTATATATAAATGTATTTGAATTTTTCAAACGATGCCATGCAATGCTACAATAATCCAAGTAAATAACGAACTGTGTGCCAAAAACTTAACAAGCTAAGTATTTATATATATTTTTGCATAGATAGAAAAACATATGAACGAGGATACACACACAGAAATAATAGAAGAAGAGCCTAAGAGTAAGGCCTTACCTTTATTTATCTTTTTATTTCTTGCATCGCTTGCTATGTGTGCATTTTTGTTTTTTAAGTATGCTAAAAATGCAGCGAAAATTCAGCAACAAAATGAGGAGCTTACTCTTGCCTACAAAGCCTTAGATTTAAGGGCTGATTCATTGCAAAAAGAATTAGATTTCATCTACGAGCAGTTACAAAATAAAATAAATGAAAACTTGGCTCAAGAAGACTTAAAAGAAGATCTAAGAAATCAGCTCATTTCTCAACAAGGAGCTTTAGCCGCAGCTAGAAGAAAAATAAGCAAACTCATAGCTGGAGACGACGGATCTGGATCCAAAGGAGGTCCTAAAAATCTCTTAGAAGCAAAAAATCAAATAGCAACACTTCAAAAGACCAACACACAGAATATTGCCAAAATAGAGCAAACTCAAAAACAATATACCGAGGCTAAAGAACTCGCTCAATCCAATGGTTTATTAGCACTAGAATTTAAAGAAAATAATGAGAGCCTAGTAGCCATAAACTCTAATTTAGAAAAGAAGTTGAGCACTGCCAGTATACTTAGAATAGCTGGATTAAATATTATCATGTTAAGAGAAAAAAGAGGAAAACAAGAAGTGACGGATAAAGCAGCTAAAGTAGTACGTCTGAAAATTTCATTTTCTGTATTAGCCTCGGATCTTACTGAAAAGGAAAAGAAGGAACTAACTTTTAGAATAATAGGACCAGATAAAGCTGTACTAACTAAAGACACCAAAAAACTTACAAATAGTGACGACTTATATAGCTTCAAGGAAAATATCACATACGATGGTACAGAAAAGGGCGTAACGTTCTATTACAAACAAGATTCAGAATATAAATCTGGAGCTTACACTGTGCAAGTACTCAATAATGGTAAGTTATTAGATAATGCTGTTTTTAGCTTACGCTAAATCAATCACTAGCTGATTCATAAGCAAATAATCTAGAGTTTCTCGCTTTCTTATAAGATGTGCTTCTCCTTTATAAATGAGTACTTCTGCCGGTCTGCATCTACTATTGTAGTTACTACTCATACTAAAACCATAGGCACCTGCATTGTGAATAGCTAGTATATCTCCCACTCTTACTTCATTAAGCCTTCTATCATACCCAAAAGTGTCTGACTCGCAGATGTATCCTACTACTGAGTAGATACGCTCTGTGCCTCCAGCATTACTTATATTAACAATATGATGGTATGCATCGTACATCATGGGTCTTAGCAAGTGATTCTGCCCAGAATTGACACCTGCAAATACTGTAGAAGTAGTTTGCTTTACCACATTCACATCTACAAGCAGGAAACCAGCATTACTAACCAAAAATTTACCCGGCTCAAACCACAGCTGTAAATCTCTGCCGTAGTCTTTGCAAAACTCTTGGAAACTCTCCACTATTTGTTTACCAATAGCCTTTACATCTGCGGTGACATCTCCTTCTTTATACTTTACTTTAAAACCACTACCAAAATCCATAAATTCTAGCTCCGGAAAGGACTTGGCAGCTTCGTAGAGTAGCTTAGCTCCTCTTAAAAATACTTCAGCATCTAGGATATCGCTTCCTGTATGCATATGAAGTCCGTTTACTTTTATACCTAGATTATCTACAATACGCTTAATATGGGGTACTTGATATATACTAATACCAAATTTAGAATCGATGTGACCAACCGATATATGGCTATTACCCCCAGCCATAATGTGCGGATTAAGACGTATACAACAAGGTACTTTACCGCCATATTCATTTCCGAATCGCTCTAACGTACTTAGTTCATCAATATTAATGATCAAACCTAAATCTACGGCCTGTCTTATCTCTTCAAAACCTATACTATTTGGAGTAAAAAGTATTTCGCTAGGTTCGTATCCAGCTTTAAGACCAATCTGAGCTTCTTCTATAGACACCGTATCTAAACCGGCTCCTTCTTTTCGAAGCAGTTTAAGAATACTAATATTAGTAAGTGCCTTGCAGGCATATTTTAGATGTACATCTACACCAGCAAAAGCATTCTTTAGTTCGTGATAGTTACTTACTATCGTATCAGCATCATACACATATAAAGGAGCTCCGTGTTCTTCTACTATTGGCAGTAAGTCTACACCACCTAGTGTGTATCCTTTTTTCGTTAATTTCATAAAATTCTATTTGTTAAGTAGGTGCTATGGTAAAGAGTTTTGGAAAAGCTCGTATCGTGCTTCAAACGTCTCTCCTACTTTACTACCCAATGCTTTCCAGTGTGCATTAATAGCTTCTACTCTATTATCAGGATTTGGGTGTGTACTCAGAAACTGAGGCCCACTTCCTCCTCCGCTGGCTATTATTTTTTCAAAAAATTTAGCAGCACCCCGTGCGTCATACGCAGTTGGATTTAGATATTCCACAGATCTTAAGTCAGATTCTGATTCGTTATCTCGACTATACTTTAGACCTACCAGACCTTGTGCTATTTGTGCTAATGCACCTTTATCTTCTCCTAGCACTACAGACAGGAGCACATCTATACCATACTGTTGCGTAAGTGCGGCTGTAGAGTGACGCTCGTCTGCATGTGCTATCTCGTGTCCCATAACCCCAGCAAACTCGTGCTCAGCATCTAAGAACTTTATGATCCCAGTATACACGTATATGTATCCTCCGGGTGTACAGAAAGCGTTGAGTATGCTGTCGTCTTTTATAATACGCAGTCTCCAGTCAAAATCATCTTTATGCACAACATTACCTGAGTTTAAAATACTATCTCTAATTGCATATAAATAAGCGTAAGCTTGAGGATATTGAGCACTATCTAAAATGGGATATGTAGAAGGATCAGATTCTATCTCTTCTGCCACTTGAGCTCCAAAGGCTTTATCATCTTCTAATGAGAAGAAATTGATACCTCCACCTCCCTTTTTCTCCTTACATCCTGAGAGTGTGGCTGAGACAATGACAAGGGCAAAAAGAGCAGTTTTTATATGATTCATTATTATGCTATTATTAAAAAGGAAAACCTATAGCAAAGTTAATCGCAGTATTGTCAAATACCCATCTCTTGTCAGAAAAATCTTTGATCACCCATCTGTTCCCTTCGAGTTTAGATGGGTCGTGCAATGCGATACCCCAGTCTACTCTGAATACAACATATGTTAAGTCAAAACGCAATCCCATTCCGCTATTAATTGCAAATTCTTTATAGAATCTTTCCCATTCAAATTCTGCATTTTTAAAATTTTCATCTTGTTTAAAGTTCCAAATATTCCCCCCGTCTAAAAACAGAGCTCCGTCTAGCACCTTATCTATAATATCAAAACGATACTCCACATTTCCTTGCAGCATAAGTTCACCCGTTTTCTCTAGAGAGATAGAATTAAGGGAATCACTATAGCTACCTGGCCCTATAGTTCTTGGCCGCCACGCTCTAAGGCTATTACCACCTCCTACAAAAAATCGTCTCTCAAAAGGTAAAAATACAGAGTTACCGTAGGACAACCCAGCTCCAGCATATGTGTGGTACACAAAAGAATTATTCTCATCCAAAATATGTTTATACGTGGCATCAAAATCTGAACGTGCGTATTGGGAGTATTTTACACGGAAAATTTCCTTATTCACCCCTGTTTTATCTGTAAATAAATTAAAGTAGGCAGATGCCAAATTACCCGATATCTCTAAGGCGGTAGTTCTAATCTGCCAATATTTCAAATTATTCTTTTGTTTATTATTCCAATAAATGGATACAGTAGGGCCCGCTATTATATTATTAGTAAGTAGTTGAGTAGTGTAAAACTGAGTTGCGGGATCTAATGACAGTAAGAATCCTGGATCTGGTCGAGCTGCATTTATACTAAGCCTAAAAGGGGTGAAACCAAAAGAAGTTTGATTACGTGAAAATGCGTAAGTGAAACTAAACGGAAAAACATTTCGAGTAAAGTTTTGATTTCTATCGTGCAGAAAAGAAGCATTGAATTTAGTGCTCTTTTGCACAAAAGTTTGACTGATATTTTTCCTCTCAAAATAGACCAAGGATGGAATGACTAACGCAGCATTTACACTTTGCCTAAAGCTATTAAACGCTCCCTGATTATCTCCTTTTAATTGAGATTCTAATGCCGATAAAGTACTGATATTAAAAGTCTCTGCCCCTCCAAAAACATTCCTATTCTGCAGACTTAGACTATTTGCTATACCAAAGCTTTGCTGAACATCTGCTTGCAAACCACCACTTTGTCCTGTTAATATCGCCTGCGGTTCCCAAACGAAATTATGTTTTGGGGCTGTTTGTAGAATTATCTCTGCATCGAGACCGTTTACACTATCTGTTGCAGATGGGTAAAACCGAATAGTAACAAAATTAAACAAGCCCATAGACAACAAGTTGGAGTATGTTTTTTGTACTAAACTAGCGTTAAATAGTACTCCCGGTCTGAAAATTATATTTTTAGCTAATGAGCTAGGTTTTATAAAATAGGTGCCTTCTAAAAAATGTATACCACTATACATCAAAGATGTACTACTATCTGCATCTCCTATTTTGACGGTAATGCTCTTGATATACTGTTGCAAGTGAGGCTCAAATTTTTTGCCATTTCGTATATTGACTACCACATCAGCATAGAGCTTCTGTTGGTTGGTATCTACCTGAAAATCGATAAAAGAAGAATTGAAGTAGTAGAAGCCATTATTCCTCAGTAAGTCGGTAATCCTATTTCGCTCTGCTTCTATCTTTTCTAAATCGAGTCTTTGACCAATTTTAAGTTTCTGACTAGCCTTGGTTCTTTCTATTTGATCTGATATTGCTTTAGAGGTTGAATTATATTCTAGCGAATTTACTCTATGAAAATCTTGCAACGTTATGGTATAAACGACATTTGCTCTGTTTTTAAAGAGCTTCTTTGGCACTACGGTATAGCTTACTTCATTATCTAAGAATCCCTTACTAAAGTAATAATCAGACAACTTTTGAGCTGATAGAGCCATTTTGATAGAATCTACAAGTACGGGAGCCTCTCCTATTTTTTCGGCCAACCTTCTGAGCCTGGGTTGCTTCTTACGAATACCAAGTCCTTTATTCCCATATTGATATGCCCACAAGTGAAACTTAATAAAACCAAGTAACTCTCTATTCGGCTTCTGCTTTAAATTAGCCTTCTCGTCACTTAGCTCTACTCCTTTACTATCTCCTCGGTCTATTTTATTATGCACCAAAAGCTGCCTACCAGCAGGTACTACTCGAGTAATATTACAAGCGGATAAGCTGATAAACACCCAAAGTATGAGACAATATTTTAGTTTTGTATTCAAAATATATATTTCCTTGCCGAGTAAAGCCAAACTAAAACAGTACCAACAACTCCATTCTAAAAAACTTAGACAAAAGTATGGTCTATTTGTGGTAGAAGGATTAAAATCTGTAAACGAATTAGCAGCAAGTGACTGGCCGCTGGAGACTATACTGTGCACTCCTACATTTTTAGAGCGATATGGAGAAACGATAGACTTCGCTTTTGACCTTGTCAGTTCAGATGAACTCGACTTAATATCTCACCTTGCAAACCCACAAGAAATATTAGCTATAGCTAAAATAACTGAACGGAATACTCCAGTTTCTAATTGGCAAATAGCCTTAGATGGGGTCAATGACCCTGGTAACTTGGGCACCATTATCCGCATAGCAGACTGGTATGGCATTAACACCATATACTGCAGTAGCAATACAGTAGATTTCTATAATAGCAAGGTGATACAGAGTACTATGGGTTCATTTTTACGTGTAAATGTGATACACGGCGACCTAGCTGAATTATTAGCGGGCAAAGACGTATATGCTACCTTACTGAATGGGAAAAATATAAGAAGTCTAACTAAACCCTCTGGTGGAGTACTGCTCATAGGAAATGAAGCCAACGGTATAGAAAAAGATACCTTAGAAGCGGTAAGGCACACACCTATCACTATACCCGGTAATGGCAATACTGAAAGTCTCAATGCGGCTATGGCAACGGCTATTTGCTGTGAGCGACTATTGGGGTAATTAACAAACCATCGTTAGATAAATATACTCTTTTACAGCTTCTTTCAGTACATCATGCTGTTATTCAATAATTTAAACTTACCTTTGCACCTAATTTTAGCAGAGGAGCACCACTGTCGAGATAAAATCCTTAGTCGAGTAGGGATTTAGGGAATGTGCTCTATTGCTATATAAATAAAATATATAACAATGAGTACATTCAAAGAAATGGGCTTAAAATCCGAGATTTTAAGTGCCATAGAAGAGTTGGGTTATGAAACTCCAACTAAAATTCAAGAGCTAGCCTTACCGAAAATTTTAGAATCGAAGCAAGATCTTATCGCTTTCGCACAAACGGGCACAGGTAAAACTGCTGCATTCAGTCTACCTATCCTTAACCAGATAGACACAAGCAAAAATGGTATTAAGTGTATTATCCTAAGTCCTACAAGAGAACTTGGTTTACAAATCACCGAAGACATTAAAAGCTACAGTAAAAACATACCTGGATTTAAGGTAGTAGCTGTGTACGGTGGAGCAGACATCACCAGCCAGATCCGAAACATAGAGCGTGGATGCGACATAGTAGTAGGTACCCCTGGACGTACGCTCGATCTTATCAAGCGTAACCGCCTGAACCTAGAGGGTGTAGAATTCCTAGTATTAGATGAGGCAGATGAGATGCTAAGCATGGGTTTTGCAGAAGACCTAGACGCTATCTTAGCCAATACGCCTAAGGAGAAACAAACACTTTTATTCTCTGCGACTATGCCACCAGATATGGTGAAGCTGAGTAGAAAATACATGACTGATCCTGCTGAGATTTCTGCAGGCAGCAAGCAAGAAGCCAATACGAGTGTAACACACCTATACTACAAAATAAATAGCAGAGACCGCTATCCTGCACTCAAAAGAGCAGTAGACGTAGCACCAGATATCTATGGTATCATATTCTGTAGAACCAGAGCTGAGACGAAAGAAGTAGCAGAGCGTCTATCAGAAGATGGATACAACACGGATGCTTTGCATGGTGACCTATCTCAAGCACAACGTGATCATGTAATGGGCAAGTTCAGAAACCGTTCCCTTCAACTACTCGTAGCTACAGACGTAGCCGCTCGTGGTCTAGATGTAAACGAACTGACTCACGTAATCAACTTTAAACTACCAGATGAGGATGCCGTATACGTACACAGAAGTGGTAGAACAGGTAGAGCTGGAAAAGAAGGTATCTCGCTTACACTTCTTACCGGTAACGAGGAGAAAAGACTTCGCTACTTAGAGAAAAAAATAGGTCGTAAGTTTGAGAGAATAGATATCCCAGGCGGTAAAGAAATATGCGAAAAGCAGCTCTTTAATCTAATAGATAACATCAAGGAAACAGAGATAGCTAATAGTCATATAGACAATTTTTTAACTCAGATCTACGAAAAATTCGAGGATATGACTAAGGAGGAAGTTATCAAGAAAATAGTATCTGCAGAATTTAATAGATTCTTAGAATACTACCGTGATGCTCCAGACCTTAACAAAACTTCCGACAAGCGTGAGCGAGAACGAAATAGAGAGAACGATAATAATAGAGACGACGATAGAGGTGGAAGAAGAGAGCGAGGAGATAGAGATAGAGGTGGCGAAAGAAGTGAGCGTAAAGAGCACAAAACTGCTGACAATATGACGCGTTACTTTATAAACCAGGGTAATAAAGATGGGATGAGTCCTAAGATACTGATGGGAATGATAAACAGTAACTTGGGAGGAGCCACACCAGTGATAGGCCAAATAGAAATAATGAAAATGTTCTCCTTCTTTGAGATGGAGAGCGGTCATACTTCAGACCTTCAGCGTGCAGCCAAAGACATGGATTTCAATGGTAGAGAAATAGCAATAGAAGAAAGCTCACCAAAACCAAGCGGTGGAGGTAGAGATAGAGGTAGCGAAAGAAACGATAGAGGTGGAGATAGAGATCGTGGCGGAGATAGAAGCAGGAGCAGTGGAGATAGAAGTGGAGATAGAAACAGAAGCGGTGGAGATCGCGGTGGATATAGAGGCGGCAGTAGAGATGCCGGAAGTCGTGGTAGCAGTAGCCGAAGTTCTGGAAGTCACGGTGCTAAGCGTAGAACACGTAGTTAATCATCAGAATTACACAAATATAAAAATGCCCCGAGGAGACTCGGGGCATTTTTTATGTATTTGTTTCACGATTGAGCTTATCTATTTAAGATAACCTAATGCAGGAGGTTTCATCCTTTTTTGTGTAGCCCGTAGGAGAATCAAACATCAGGATTCATATGAAATATGACCAAACATTCGAATCGTGTCTTTAACAAGAAACAACTTTCTCTACCTCCTCACCCCTTGCCTATCCAAGCTTCTACGATACGCAGCTGCATTCCGATTATGCTCTGTTAATCCGTTTGCAAAGGCATGTCTGAGTGATCCGTCTGGCTTGGCACACATATAGTAATAGTTATGTTTTTTAGGTGCTATGGCTGCTTCTATCGCTCGCTTATCTGGACAGAAAATAGGTCCTGGAGGTAAGCCTGCATTGAGATACGTATTATACGGATGTTCTTTTTTTAAGTCTACATAGAGTAGTCTGCGTCGCTCTCCCTTGCCTATTACAAACCAAATCGTGGGATCTGCTCCTAGCGGAATGCCTTTATTTATTCTATTGAGATATAGTCCGGCTATGGTAGGCATTTCATCTGCAAATATGGCCTCACCATCTACTATACTAGCGAGTATCACAGCTTCCTTGGTAGTGAGTCCTTGTGCTTTGGCTTTGGCTTTTCGTTCAGCGGTCCAGTAGTTGTTATACTCGTCTACGAACCTAAGCAAGGCTTTATCTGCAGTAGTAGCCCAGTTAAAGTGATAGTGATCTGGAAGGAAAATGCTCCACTTATTCTCAGCTGTAAATCCATTTTGTGATACCCACTCATCCTTCATAGCTAAGCCCAACTCTTCTTCGCTTGCTTGTAGGTTCTTAGCTAAATACTTGATTACACTATCTCGTGTCATTTCACTTTTTAGCTTGATGATAACCTTCTCCCACTTACCATTACCCAGTTTTCTGACTAGCTCCAGATTACTCATACCAGCCCCTATTTTATACCGTCCGGGTTTATACTTTTGGGGTAGATTAGCCTGCTGAGCGACTAAATCAAAGGTTACTTTATTCTCTATCAAATTATGGACAGTAAGATTTTGGAGCACTTGCTCATAGCTATCATCAGAGCGAATATAGAAGTACTCCCCATCTGAGGCATTCGTATTTCCTAAAAATAAGACATAGTACGCTCCAGCTAGGGCAAAAAACCCTAGGAGTAGAAATATGCCAAAATATTTTCGTTGTGTTTTGTTCAAATCTCGATTTGCTTAGGGCAAATAAAGCAAAGTTTAGTATTAGATTTGCCCTGCATAGAATGAAGCTAGCAATAATAGGGTACGGCAAGATGGGTAAAACCATCGAAAATGTGGCTAAAGAAAGAGGCCACACTATAGGAGCCGTTATAGATTCCGATTTTACTGCAGAAGAAATTGCCCATTGTGATGTGGCTATAGAATTTAGTAGGCCAGATGCTGCAGTGGCAAATATCACAAAGTGTTTTAACGCTAAAGTGCCTGTAGTAGTAGGCACTACTGGCTGGTATGCACACTATAAGTCACTTGCCGAAAAGGCAGTAAAAGAAGATGCAGGATTATTTACTGCTACTAATTTTAGTGTAGGAGTCAATATACTTTTTCATCTTAATGAAAAATTAGCCAAGATTATGAATGGCTTTCCTCAATACGAAGTAAAAATGGATGAAACACACCATTTACAAAAATTAGATCATCCAAGTGGCACTGCTGTAACATTGGCCGAGAGCATCATTAACTCGCTTGATAGAAAAAAGAAATACATTGGTCTGCTAGAGGGACAGGATACGGATATTACACCGTTTGATTTGCAAATAGTGAGTAAACGTGAGCCCGAAGTTCCAGGTTTTCATCAGATAAGCTACACTAGCAACATAGATACCATTACCATAAGCCACAATGCTAAAAACAGACTTGGTTTTGCCCAAGGTGCTGTACTTGCTGCTGAGTGGATGAAAGATAAAAAAGGAGTTTTTGGCATGCAAGACTTGCTCAACTTTGAATAGAAAAAACATAAAATGAAACTAAACTTAAAAGAAGACTGGAAGCTACTGAGTAAAAGAGCAGCAATATTTTATATCGTTTTTACGGTCATTAATATTCTCACTTTTATTTTATTACTTACACAAACAGATGCTGGCTTTATAAGCCCACTTATTTATTTTGTATTTTGGCAAGTAGCTATTTGGGTGTATTACATGTTCCGCTATAAGTATCGCAAAAAGACCAGTGGCGGTGAATGGGTAGATGCAGCCATGTTTGCTATAATAGCGGCTACACTTATTCGTACGTTTTTTATAGAAGCATACCAAATACCTACTTCTTCTATGGAAAAATCTCTACTTAGAGGAGATTTCCTATTTGTGAGTAAGATTAATTATGGTGCAAGAGTGCCTATGACTCCTATCTCATTCCCTTTTGTACATCAAGAACTTCCTGTCACGGGAGGTAAGGCTTATTCTGAGGCTCTAAAACTGCCGTACTATAGACTGCCAGGTATTCAGAATATTAAAAACAATGACATCGTAGTATTCAACTATCCAGGAGAAGATGATTTTCCGGTAGATAAAAAAACAAACTATATCAAAAGATGTATTGGTATAGCTGGAGATAGCCTCAAAGTAGTAAATGGGCAAGTCTTCATAAACGGAACTGCTGTTCCTCTAGAAGAAAATGGTCAAATGTCATATCAAGTTACTACCAGTACTGTATTAGATCGTAAGGATCTAGAGAATATAGATATTTCTGAATATGGCTACAATGAATATGCAGCAGGATATGAAATGTGGATATCGGCAGCTAACAAAGAAGGACTAAGTAAACTAACTGGCATAGTGGACATCACACCAAAGATAGATCCTGCTGGCAAATACCCAGAAATCTATCCACATATACCAGACAGACTTGCTTGGAGTAGAGATAACTATGGTACTATCTATGTTCCAAAGAAAGGGGATATATTAAAAATGGATTCGACTACAGCTTGGATTTACAAAGACCTAATCCAGAAATACGAGGATAATCCCACCTTTACTATAGTAGGAGGCAAAGCAATGCTAGATGGCAAAGAGCTGAAAGAGTACACAGTAAAAATGAACTATTACTTCATGATGGGAGATAATAGGCACCGCAGTGCTGACTCTCGTTATTGGGGTTTTGTGCCAGAAGATCACGTAGTAGGAAAAGCCTTATTTATATGGATGAGTATAGAGCAAGACGGCATTTATGGCAATCGTCATAAAAATTTATTTAGCCGAATCCGTTGGGGTAGATTATTTAATCTTATTCACTAGTGAAAAGTAAGGAAGACTTACGGATAATCTTCTTGGGCAACCCAGAGTTTTCTCGCTATCATCTGGAGCAAATAATCACGAGTGGTTATACCGTAGTAGCCGTAATCTCAGCACCAGACAGACCTGGAGGCCGTGGCATGAAACTGCTTGCCACACCTGTAACTACTTATGCTAGGGAGCAAAATATCCCGTGCCTACAGCCTACAAACCTTAAGAACGATGAATTTCTAAAAAAGCTAGCCACGTACAATGCAGATCTGCAGGTAGTAATAGCTTTTAGAATGTTACCCGTCGTGGTTTGGGATATGCCGACACTGGGTACTATTAATCTGCATGCCTCACTCCTGCCTCAGTATAGAGGTGCAGCACCCATTAACTGGGCTATCATAAATGGGGAAAAGACAACAGGAGTAAGTACTTTTAAACTAAAACACGAAATAGACACGGGTGATTTACTAGTGCAAAAAGAATGTGCTATAGAAAGCACAGATAATGCCGGCACTTTACACGATAAATTAATGCATTTGGGTGGAGTAGCAGTGCTCGAAACTTTAGAAAAGCTAGTCACTGGAAATCTAGCTGAAATACCACAAAACGCATCTAAAACACTAAGAGAAGCTCCAAAACTTTTCACTGAAAATACCGCTATAACTTGGGATCAAAATGGAGAGAATATTATTAATCTAATAAGAGGTCTAAGTCCATACCCTGTGGCACATACTATTTTTGATGATAAGAAAATGCAGGTATTCCAAGCTAGGTTTGAAAGCACAGCAACGAGTCAAAAAAGTGGCATCTATAAGAGTGATGGAAAATCCTACTTAGCCGTAACCTGTGCCGATGGTATACTCTATCTAGAAAACATAAAACTACAAGGCAAACGTCAGATGCAGGTACGTGATTTTCTAAATGGCTATGACTTGGGTCATCTCAATATAGTAGGTGAGTAAGTAAGCATACAAGGAACCTTTTACTTCATTATCTTTGAGGTACTAAATAGTAAACTGTGTATCTACGAATTCTTTTTATTCTGGCTTTAAGCTATGCCGCCACCTCTTTTCAGGTGAGTCGTCATCGTAGTATTATGGTCGCAAAACCTCAGATTGCTGCTGATTCATCACTTATTGCTTCTCCCGTTTTTTTTAAAAAACTCAATCTTAGTTTGATAGAGGAGGTTGATTATCACATAGACCTAGGTCAAGATTACACTTCTATTAAAATCACAACGAGTGCACACTCCTCCGTTCAGCTTGCTTTTTGCAGCGAAAATGATACCATAGATTTTGGCACACTATACTCAAATGATGTAGTAGAAATGCCCCCTTCGTTTCGAGTTTTCTCTTCTCCTACTCGCTATATTACATTGCAGAGTAATGGGTATACATCCATAGAGATAGAGTTATTTTATGCTCCACCTGTGCAGCTACAATTACCTACCAATCTCAAAAATAAAAGTAATTGTACTAAACCACCTACTATATCACAAAACGAATGGAGAAGAGGACTACCACCCCCTAAGTCTGGAAGAAAAACCACTAGAGTAAAACACTGTATTGTACATCATTCTGCGGGTAGCAACACAGACACCAACTATGTAAATACCATACGCAACATCTACCTGTTCCATACAGAAAGCAATGGCTGGGATGACATAGGCTACAACTTTGTGATAGCTCCTAATGGCTCTATCTTCTCAGCTAGAGACCCACAAAACGAGGGAGACGAAGACAACATACAAGGTGCACACTTCTGTGCAAAAAATGGAGGTACAATGGGTATATGTTTACTTGGCAATTATAACCTCACCTCTCCCACCGCCGATATGCAAAATAGCTTAAAGGACTTGCTAGCCTGGAAACTAAAAAAAGAAGAATTAAACACTACTCAATACTTTCCTCATCCCGATGCTTTGGGAGATAACCTAAGCACAATCAGTATGCACAGAACTGGATGCCCTACTGAGTGCCCTGGCGATAGTGTAGCTATTCTGCTCAATACTATTGCATCTGAAACACAAGAGATAATAGACCAATGTAATGATGTGGTCGCGGTGTCTAAGCCGATACAGAAATACAAACAACGGATCTATCCAAACCCGAGCAATGGCAGATTCTACGTGATGATAGAAGCCGAAGCTAACATAGATACGTATGCCATAAAAGACCTGAATGGTAAACGAATATTCAAGTCTAATTTTCCTGCAAATGGGCTCATCAAAACGGATCTATATAGCGGAATGTATCTCATTGAATTATATTCAAATGAAGTCCCTATTTCATCCCAAAAAATAATAATTAGATAAGCCCTAAAACAAGGCAATTTAAGTCTGGGTTTCTAAAGTTGCTTTTGCCTGTCATTTAACTACTTTTGCAGCCTTTTTTATGTGGGAAAAAATAGCAATTACAATACTTCGGAATAGGCTAGCTCTTATCATATTCTTGGTGATTACTACTGCTCTTATGCTATATAAGACCACCCAAGTAGAATTAGCGTACGATAACCCTAAGTTTATTCCAGACGACGACAAGGACAACATAGCCTACCAAGAGTTTAAGCAAACCTTTGGAGATGATGGTAGTGTTATGGTTGTAGGAATCAACACTGAAAAAATTCGTCAATTAGACTTTTTCAACGACTGGCACGATCTTACTGCTGATCTTAACGAAACAGAAAATGTAAAGCAAGTCTTATCTATCTCTAACCTAAAAGAGCTGATAAAAGAGACCGAGATTCAGTACTACGAGGAAGATTCATTTGAAAACAACGTATTCAAAGCTCTAGAATACATAGGTAAGAAACCGACTAATCAAGCAGAACTAGATAGTCTATCCCTAGGTTTAAAAAATCTACGATTTTACGAAGGACTGTTGTATAGTGACACTTCAGACTTCTCTCTAATGGCTATTACATTAGAGAAATCTATACTAGATACCAAAGAGCGAGTGGCTTTCGTAAATGGACTACAGGAGAAAATAGAAACCGTATGTGCTAAGCACGATGTGGATGTACATTTCTCTGGCCTACCCTTTATACGCACCAAAATGTCGCAAATAATAAAGCAAGAACTGGTAAGGTTCACGCTTATATCTATACTGCTTACATCTCTTATTTTATTATTCTTTTTTAGGAGTTTCCCTACTCTGGCATTCTCCCTACTCACAGTTATAGTAGGAGTAATATGGTGTATGGGTATTTTGGTACTGCTAGGTTATAAAATCACCATGTTCATAGGCCTTTTGCCTCCGCTCATAGTGGTCATAGGTATAGCTAATTGTATCTATCTGCTCAATAAGTACCACGAAGAATTTAAAGCACACGGCAATAAAATACTAGCCTTACAGCGAGTAATATCTAAAGTAGGAAGAGCAGTATTATTTACTAACCTGACTACAGCAGTAGGATTTGGAGTATTCACACTAACTGGTAGTTCTGTATTACAAGAATTTGGTCTTACAGCATTCCTAGCACTAATGGCCGTTTTCCTTATCTCTATTATTCTTATCCCCGTTTTATTTAGCTACTTACCTAATCCTAAGACTAGGCACATAAAACACCTAGATTATAAATTCCTAAATAATCTAATAAGTCGTATCTCAGATATAGCCATCTACAACAGAAAAATGGTCTATATAGCCACCACAGTAATCGTGGTAGCTTCTATTGTAGGTATGTTCTTGCTTAAAAATGTGGGGTATATGGTAGATGATATTTCAAAGTCGGACAGAATGTATGTCGACCTGAAGTTTTTCGAAAAGAATGTGAAAGGCGTAATGCCATTTGAAATAGTAGTAGATACTAAAAAGCCAGAAGGAATTACAGATTTCCGGACTTTACTGAATATTGACTTACTAGAAAGAAGACTACAGACCTACGATGAGTTTTCTAAGCCCGTGTCTATATCCCAAACTATGCGTTTTCTAAACCAAGCTTACTATGATGGTGAGCCCAGAAGATACGCTGTACCAAGTGTACTCGACCTACAAAATATCATGAGTGCAGTACCCAGAGATAGCACTAATAACATGATAAACAGCCTCGTAAGCCGAGACAACAGTAGGGCGAGAGTGAGCGTACAGATGGCAGATGTGGGCAGTGTAGAGATTAAGAAACTGAAAGCACAAGTGCAAGAGATAGCAGATACTATCTTTAACTACAATAAAATAACCGAAGACATATATACAGATTCTATAGTAGAAATAGCTTTAATAGATTCTGCTACTCAAACTTTTGATACGTCCTACTACTCGTATGAAGTGGTGAGTTACGAAAAACTAGACAGTGCTAAACAAACAGATGTTTCTATCACAGGTACTAGTATTATTTTCTTAAAGGGAAACGACTATCTCATAAGCAATCTGCTCATGAGTTTACTCATCGCTTTTATCATCATATCGCTACTTATGGCTAGCATATTTAAGTCTATGCGTATGATCGCTATATCTATTGTCCCAAACCTTATTCCGCTCATAGTGACGGCAGGTATTATGGGATACTTTGGTGTCAATTTTAAACCTAGTACAGTACTAGTATTTAGTGTTGCATTTGGAATAGCGGTAGATTTCTCTATCCACTTTTTGACCAAGTATAAAATGGAGCTCAAAACATCTGCAACTATTGCAGATGCTGTAAGAAAAGTACAAAAAGAAATAAGTACAAGTATGATATATACCGCTGTTATTCTATTTTTTGGCTTTATCATATTTGTCTTTTCCGATTTTGGTGGCACCATAGCTTTAGGCCTATTCACGGCTCTTACGCTGCTTATTGCTTTACTTTCTAATCTTATTCTTTTGCCAAGCTTGCTATTATCGTACGACAGTGCTCAAGAGAAAAAGAAGTCAAAGTAACCCCAATCTGTTAAACGAAATAATAGTATACTTGCATCATAATGACCACGGCTCATACTTCAGATTCTCACTCAGCCATTAGTTCTTGGTTAGATGATTTTGGTGACGATATGTACTCATGGGCGTACTACAAAACCAGCAGTAGAGAAACAGCAGAGGATCTAGTACAAGATAGTATGCTCTCGGCATACAAGTCTTTTGATAAGTACAAGCCAGGGAGCAACCCCAAAACGTGGTTATTCACTATCTTAAACAATAAAATAATAGATTACTACCGCAGCAGTAATACAAAGAAATCTGTAAACCAAACCACCTTACAAGGGAATAAGCTAGATGACGATAATTTTGATAGCAATGGACTTTGGAACAAGGCACAAGAGCCACTTTGGGCTAACACGGAAGAGCACCTTTTAGATAATCCAGATTTTCTGGCTGTAATGGGTGATTGCATAGAAAACCTACCGCCAAATTGGAAAGGTGTGGTATTAGGAAAATACTTCCATCATAAGAAGGGGTCACAGATTTGTAAGGAACTTGGGATCACATCGTCTAACCTATGGCAGATGGCACATAGAGCCAAGTTGCAATTAAAAGAATGTTTACAAACCAACTGGGAAAACAAGTAACATGAATCCTCTAATGAAAATAGCACGTATCTCTTGCAAGCAAGCTGCTATGCTGGGTGCTAAAGCGTCATTCAATGCTCTTTCTATATTTGAAAAAATGAAGCTTAAGATGCATACCAAAATGTGTGTTGCATGCCAGTCTTACAAAGCCAATAGTGAACTTATAGACGAAGCTGTTGCCAAAATACTAGAGCAAAAAGAAAAACAAGAATTATCTCTGAGTGCTGAGCAACGTAAGAAGATTTTAGACGCTATTCAATAGTCTGCTTGTAAGGGTAAGCAACATGCTGCGTACTATCATCTATAGAAATAACTAAGATGAAAAAAATAATTTTAATTTTAATGCTAGGAGTCGGCTTTGCAAGTTGTAAGTCTACCACCAAAACTACTGATGCTACAGCAGCTAACAGCATTAGCTGGGCTAGCACCGCTACACTAGCAGAAGCTAAACAAAGTGCTACAGAAGCAGGCAAACCCATCTTTGTAGATGTGAGTACTGTATGGTGCGGATATTGTAAAAAAATGAAGAAGAATGTATACACCGATGCAGCTGTGGCTCAGGCTATGAATGCAGGTTTTATACCTCTTGCTTTGGATGGAGAAAAAAGTGATGGAGCTGAGCTAGTAAGTACATTAGGCATTAATGGTTTCCCTACGCTATTGATATTAGATGCTCAAGGAAATGTACTCAAGAAAAATACGGGGTACTTAGATGCCCAACAGCTTATTGCTTTCATGAAATAAAAGAATTTCATACACCATACTTAGCTCTACACAAATAGAGGTAAGATAGAAACCCCAAAAGCAGCCTTTTGGGGTTTCTTTTGATTAAAACCTGAGTTCGACTATTCTTTTGAGATGCAGCTTTTTATAAAACCTTGGAGACGAGAAGTTTTATGGACAAAACAGGTTGATTACACATTTAAACAGCCATTTTCTTCCTAAAACTGTCTTGGAATAGCTCGCTATTCCTGCACCACTTTCACTCGAAACTCACTATTTAAAGATGTTCTGAATCCAAAATAATAATCGAAATCAGGTTTAAAATAAATATCACAAATCGCTTGTCACTTTCGTTTTTTTTTCAGTTTTGTCCGAATGGGTAAGCAACCTTATTTAGGGTAGTAAACTCAAGTATATAACTCTTATTTATTCATAAAAAAACAAACTCAAAATGAACTCAAAATCAATGAACAAACTACGTAGTGTAACACTATTGGCTGCGGTGGCAGTATTCTTTTCTCTTGGTCTTTTTATCTCTGGCTGCGGACCAGATGACACACCTAAAACTACCCCTACAGATACTACAACTAACGCGGCTACAGAATACCTAATAATAGATGGCACACGCTACGAGTCTGGAGATTTTACTAAACGAGTATTTGACCAAGGGGGTGATAGAAAGTTAGAATTAGAATTTGGTGCTCGATATCCTCTTTTTATAATATCACAAGAACTTGACGATAATGATGAACTAGTAAAAAGAGAGTATATCCCATATCGTAGTTCTTCATATTTCCCTGGAGGGGACACGTATGAGGTAGGCATATTCTACGCACAAGGTGATTTGCCTACGTATTGTCAAAACTTTCCCATAGAGGAACCTAGCACACCACACGGTACGTATGAACTGAAGATGGTAGATGGTAAGTTAGTTTCAGAATTTGGTGTAGTACAGATGGAATGTGCAGATGGAAATGGAAAACCTATTAGCACCATAGAAGGATACATCGTCTGGGAGGAGTAAAAGAATTTCATGCACCATACTTATCTCTTCTCAAATAGAGGTAAGTATATAATTAAAAAAACGGCTTGTGCATAAATGCACAAGCCGTTTTTTTTACTCCTCAGATTTCATGACTTCCAAAGGAATATTGCCATATACAGAAGCTACTTCGGTAAAACTACTCCAGTAGCTTCCGATTATCTTTTTCGCATTACTCAATAAAATCAGGTCTACTAATGCTTGCTGTATCCCTTCTGGTCTTTTTCTAGCTAGCTCAGAAGCATAATACACTATGGACTCCCCTATTACCTTTTTTAGAATTTTAGCTTCTCCTCTGTCATCCGTAGCTAAATAAAACTTGATATCGGCATTCTGTTTTTGTTCCTTCATTAGCCTTTGAATAAATAATGCAGTAGGACTATTTGCCTTTGACATAGTATTATCTCCTCTGCGGATATGCACGCCTATATAATCACCTCCTGTTTCAGATAAGCGACTATTGACAGTTTCGGCTATTTCAGCAGCAGGTATCAGGTAAGACAAGCAGCTTAAATCCCCATAAAAATGCTCGCACGTATCTATAAACACTGTCTCTGCATCTTTTATATGCTCTACTAAATCGCTTTGCGAGCTACCCAAACTTTTTAGGCCATCATCATTTAGTTGAATATCAAAATTTTGGTACGTATTCCTCAGTTTTTTTCGTTGCTGTCTATGAGCTATTTTATTCCAGCTTTTTATGTACTCAGACTCTACTATTTCTATATCCTCTAACTTTTGGAACAAGTCAAAAAACGAGCAATTCAATGCTACATTATTAATCCAAAGTACCTCTACGGTTGTCTTTAGTCTTTGACTTAGGGCTATACTAGATGCTATTACCCGCATTCTATTACCTAAGCCTCCATTCGCTTTTACTACTATTTTCATTTCTAATAATCCTTTGCAATTTAGTAAGTAAAAAGCATACTATTTACATTAATACTACGTATTAATTAACCTTGTGTTTTAGGGTTCTTTTACAGAGTCTAATTCCTTACCTTTGCATTTTTATTTTGAGTAAGATATACGTCGCACATGGCCAAAGGCAACAAATACCCACAATACAAGCAACTAGATGTACCAAGTACTGAGAAATCAGTCCTTGAATATTGGAAACAAAATAAAATTTTTGAGCAAAGTATAGCCAATCGAGCTGACGGTAAGTCTTTTGTATTTTACGAAGGGCCACCATCTGCTAATGGCATGCCAGGCATACACCACGTTATAAGCAGAAGTATAAAAGATGTATTCTGTAGATACAAAACACTACAAGGCTACAAGGTAGAGCGAAAAGCAGGTTGGGATACACACGGCCTACCGATAGAGCTACAAGTAGAAAAAAAACTAGGCATAACCAAAGAAGATATAGGCACTAAAATATCTGTAGAAGAATACAACGCTGCTTGTAGAGAGGATGTCTTAAAATTCAAAGACAAGTGGGACGAACTTACAGAGAAAATAGGCTACTGGGTAGACCTAGAAAATCCGTATGTAACCTACGAGAATGAGTATATAGAGTCTGTATGGAACCTACTAAAAAGACTACACGAAAAAGACTTCTTATACAAAGGGCATACTATTCAGCCTTTTTCTCCTGCTGCCGGCACAGGGCTTAGTTCTCATGAACTTAATCAGCCAGGCACATACAAGAATGTAAAAGACACTACTGTAGTAGCTCAGTTTAAACTAGAAAACCCTGTCGGGCTAGATCTAGATTTAGCGTGGGGAGATACCTTCTGCATAGCTTGGACTACTACTCCTTGGACTCTACCCAGTAATACTGCTCTAGGCGTAGGCCCTAAGATAGACTACTCTGTAGTAAAGACGTATAACCAATATACCTTTGAGAAAATCACGGTGCTACTGGCTACTAAGTTAGTAGGTAAGTACTTCTCAGAAAAAAATGCTGCATTAAA
>Ga0335398_10002429_pt1 | contig 29483 bp, 27 predicted proteins | sample BON03_FD_205742 | JGI IMG/M metagenome (GOLD analysis project Ga0335398, IMG submission 205742) | Freshwater microbial communities from Lake Bonney liftoff mats and glacier meltwater in Antarctica - BON-03 (spades assembly) (version 2) | ecosystem: Environmental > Aquatic > Freshwater > Ice >... | reverse complement strand
AATTTTAAACAAACTAAAAAAAAAAAAAAAAAACTACATACGCAAGAAAAAACGTATTTATTTTTAATTTATAGTTTAAATGAGAAAAAAAATCCTCAATTTATAGGAAAAGTACTTGGAATTAAAGGACAATACCTCTTATTTGAAGATGGCACCGTTTTTAACGTAAGAAGTAGCGAAGGTTATGTGGTAGATATTAATGTATAATAAAAAAGGAGTTGAATATATATTCAACTCCTTTTTTGATACTTTATAAAAGCGGATACTTTCTCTAAATTCAGATTAAGTACTGTTATTCTTTTTTCTTTTTTCCACCAAGAAAACCTCCAATTACATTTTTAACGCCTTGCTTCACATCTTCTTTTGTGGGTGTTTTTGTAGGTGTTGTTTTAGTAGAGTCAGCGCTAGTTGGGTTAGTGGCTGCATTGTTGCCTCCAAGTAAATTTACTAAAGCACCTGTGCCTTGTCTTATTAGTTTATTTTTTTGTGTTTTAATAAGTTGAGTTACTAGGTTAGTGGTAGCTTGTTTAGTATCTGTGCTTACTTTTGGTTTGCTAAAATTCCCTGTTAATAAGGCATTTACAGGTATGTTTTCTATTTTTGCGGCATCAGCAGGGGATAATTTAGCTATTAAATTATTTACCTCTGTTCCTAAATATTTTGCTGGAAGATCAAATTTCACATTATAATCTATTGTTTGATCAAAACCATGCGTTCCTCCGATTTGCATTTTAATATCTTGGTATTTAATATCGAAAGGTTTTACAGCTACTTTTCCGTCTTTAAAGGTTAGAGAAGCTTTTACATCGTCTAAATTTAATTTACTCACATCCAAAAATTTGAAATTAGAACTTAGTGCTGTCAAAAGTTGAGAATTACTTGGATTTATTTTAGACTCTAATAATTGGCCTGATAAATCTCCGGAAATCGTTTTTAGATTGGGCGTCATGTTATTTGTTAAATCTCCAGATAAGTTTATGGTAGAGTTTAATTTTCCGCTAATTGTATTTGCAATTGGTGCTATAGCTTTTAACATGTCTAATTGTGTAAAAGATTCGGCAATATTAACGGCTTTTAAATTTAATCCCATACTAAATTTTGGAGTAGCACCTTTTGTAGAAACGGTTCCGTTTAAACCAATTTGTCCTCCAAAAATGCCCATTTTTAAATTATTTAAAGTAACTGCTTCGTCTTTAATTACAAGATTTCCAGTAACATCTTTTAAATTTAAGTTATCATATACAACTGTATTTGCCTTTGCAGTTAGGCTACAGTCTAGGAAAGCTGGAATTTTAACTGCTTCGGTTGCTTTTTTTCCTTCCTTAGTGGTGCTAGTTGTTGGTGCCATGAAATCTGAAATTACCAACTTATTAGAAGTCAAGTTAAAATTTCCTTTTAAGACCTGTTTCTTAAACATAAAGCCATAAAAATTATCTAAAACACCACTTACCTGAATATCAGAATCTCCTGTTTTTGCATTAAACTCATTTAGTTTAATTTGATTTGGATTAAATGCTACCGTAGCTTGGTTAATAATAAACGGTTTTGCCATTTCAGGTTCTTCATAATTAAAACCAGATAAAGATATGTTTCCAGAATTTTGAATATTTTGGTACTGACTTGTTTCTACTGATTTCATGTCGAATTTTGTAACTACATCTGCTTTTAAAATTCCTGTTAACTGCTTGTCTAATTGCACAGGATAAGCTTTTGTTACGTTTGCCAAATTGATAACACCTTTTAGTTCTGCGTTTACCAACGCATTTGTGGTTAAGTTTCTAATATTTGCTTTAGCATTGAAAATATCTTTGTCAATTGTAAAAGACAATTTGTCTAAATTAACATACGTATCATTCATTAAACCTGTTTCGTTTACAATATGTGTATCAATAATAATATTTTTAACGGCTTTTGGTAAATCTGGATATTGAAAAGAGGCATTTTTAGATGCAATTTCTATATTAAATTTAGGAATAGTAGTTTCTGTTAACGCACCATTTACTTTCCCGTTTACTGTAAAGTCTCCGGTAGTTTTTACTTTTTTAATATCACCAGAATAAGCTTCGGGTATTAAACCAAGAAAATTTGTAAAAGACGAAGTTGGTGTATTGAATTTTAAATCATAAACTTGTCCTGCTTCCACCATTTGAATGAAACCGTCAAATTCTAAGGGTAATTGGTTAATTAAAGCTTTGTTTTCTTTAAACTGAAATTTCATTTTGTCTAAATCTATTCCCAAAACCGCATCTAATGTAATGGCTACATTTTTCATGTAATTTACATTTTCCATGTCAAAGAATAGTTTTGCAGTTGTTTGCGTATCTAAATCTAATTTTTGAGCAGCAAAATTTCCTGTTCCTTCATGGTAAATGCTGTCTAAAACCATTTTCATATTTGAGGCTTCATCCATAAAAGTAAATCGCATGTTTTTAACGGCATAGTTTTGCAGATTTAATGCAAATGGGCCACTTTTTTCTTTATTTTCTTCTTTCTTAGAATCTTTTAAAGCAATGTCAAAATTACCAATACCGTCTTTGTTAAAATGGATGTTCACAACTGCATTTGTGCTACTAATTCCCTCTAAGTTCATAGGTTCATTAGCGCTTTTGAAAAGTTCTTTAATACTCATTTTTAAATTTAATTCGCCCGAATAAAACAAAGTATCTCCTTCAAAAGGTGCTTTGTTAATGATGCTAAGTTTATTTATGGAAACAGTAGCATTTGGGAAATTTTTAAATAAACTTAAGTCTACATCTTCAAATCCAATTTTAGCATCTACACTTTCGTTTAAAGAGGTTAAAACCAATGCTTTGATTTTGTCTTTGAATAAAAATGGAATTGCTGCTAATGTAACTACTACAATTAAAAGGAATATTCCAAAACCAATTAACACTTTTTTAATAGGGTTTTTTTGAGACATAATCTTATTTTATGAAAGTTATATATTTACAAAAGTAATACCAAAATTTCTAATAGAATTATGTTTTGTAATAATTTTAATATTAAAAATAGGCACGTAAATAGTTTAAACAAAAAAAGCTATTTCATTGAAATAGCTTTTTAAAATTGGGAAGTAAGTTTTATTTTATTTTTAATTCAAAAGGCATTCTTGCTTGTGTTCCTTTTAATTGGTTAACTCTTTTTATTTGCTCTAATAATTGGTATCCTTCTTCTCCAATTTGTTCTTTTAAAAGTTCTTCTTTAGATTGAAACATAGATATCCCAGTTAAACCCTTTAGTAAATCTTCAGAGTTTCTTTTATATTCTGGATAATTTTCTGTTTGGTATGATTTTGTTTTTCCTAGTTTTGCTGCGTGTTTTATAGCTTCTTCTAGTCCACCCATTTTATCTACTAATCCAAGTTTTAAAGCATCAGCTCCAGTCCAAACCCTACCTTGAGCAATAGCATCTACTTGTTCTATGGTCATTTTTCTTCCAGTTGCTACTCTTTCTAAAAAAGTTTCGTAAACATTTTCTACGCTTTCTAGCGTAAATTGTTTAAAATCGGCATCTAGAGGTTCAAATAAACTATAGCCAGATGCATTTTTATGAGTTTTTACTTGTTCTGCATTTATCCCTATATTTTTTGCAAGAGTTGCCATGTTTGGTAATACCCCAAAAACACCTATTGAACCTGTAATAGTACTTTTTTCTGCAAAAATGGTGTTTGCATTACATGCAATATAATATCCACCAGATGCAGCAACATTACCCATAGAAACCACAACAGGCTTTATTTTTTTTGTTAGTTCTATTTCTCTCCAAATTAATTCAGAGGTTACAGAGCTTCCTCCAGGACTATCTACTCTTAAAACAATAGCTTTAACATTTTTATCCTCTCTAGCATCTTTTAAAGATTTTTTTATAGAACCTTCTCCAATAATATTTACGCTTCCTTCTCCACCAAGTATTTCGCCTTGTGCATATATAATTGCAATTTTATCTTTTTTGGTATAACTAGAAGCTGAAGTGGCCTTATCTTTAGTATAGTCTAAGATACTTATTCTATTATAGTCTTCTTTTTTTGAAACAGCAAGTCTTGTTTTAATTGCCGCATGGTATTCATCTTCATAAGCAATTTTGTCAATTAGTTTATTTGCTAATGCAAGTTTTGGAGTTCTAGCATTTAGGTTATTAGCAATAAGATTTAATGTTTCAACAGAAATATTTCTGCTTTTAGAAATATCATTTACAATTACATTCCAAATAGAATTTAAAAGCACAGAAACTTGTTCTCTGTTTTCTGGACTCATTTCTTGATTTAAATAAGGCTCAACAGCACTTTTGTATTTTCCGTGTCTAATTACTTCCATTTTTACTCCGGTTTTTTCTTGTAATTCTTTCAGAAAAAGAACTTCTGAGGAAAGACCTTTAAAATCTAATTCTCCAACGGGATTTAAATATAAAGTATCTGCAACCGAATTTAAGTAATAATCTTTTTGCGTTAAGAATTCAGAATAAGCAATTACAAATTTTCCCGTTTTTTTAAATTCTTCTAATTTTTGTCTCAATGCCTGAATTTGCGCCATATCAAGTTGTAACTGATTTTTCAATATGGAGATTCCTTTTATATTATCATCTGTTTTTGCATTTTCTAAGGCATTTAATACGTTGGTTAATCCTGCTGTATTTTCATCTTGAAAAAAAATATCCATTGGACTTGGTTTAAATCTACCTGTGTAGTCTAAACTTACTTCAGATAAATCTAATTCAATTACCGAATTATTTTTTACCTCTATAATTTTCTCATCACTTCCAGCAATTGTCCCTATGATAATTATTCCGAGGAAAAACAATAAACAAAAAACAAATATTCCTATTATTGTTGCTAATACATTACCTATAAATTTCATTTTTTTTGGTTTAATTATTTTGTTATTGTATAAGTCTTATTAAATAGAAAAATGTTACATGTTCATAAAAAAATAGAAAAGGTAATTCAAAAAATTAAAATTGTTTGTTATTTTGCTGTTAATGAAAAAGCAACAGAAAGTAGTTTTATCCATAGGGAGTAATTTAGGCGATAGGTTAAAAACTATACAGCTTTGCATTGCCAGTATTCATAGTGAAATAGCAACAGTTATAAGTGTTTCAAAAATATACGAAACGCCAGCGTGGGGTTTTGAGAGCGAACCTTTTTATAATTGCGCTATTTTAATTCATACTAATAAAACGCCTCAAAAATTATTGTCTTCTGTTTTAAAGTTGGAAAAAAAATTAGGTAGAGTTAGAAAAGATGCTACAAGTTACCAAGCTCGAATTATAGATATAGACATTATTGCTATAGATGAAGTGGTTCTACTTACCGAAAACTTAGTAATTCCACATCCGCAAATGGAAAACAGAAAGTTTGTTTTATTACCAATGCGGGATTTAAATTTAAATTGGGAACATCCTATTTTTAAAAAATCGATTGCAGAATTAATTGCATTAACATCAGATGAAAGTAATTGTATTATAATTTGTGATTTGATTGCTCCAATGGAAGAATTCAAAATTCAAAATCTTAATTATGTTGCAATTGAAGGAAATATTGGTGCCGGAAAAACAACTTTAGCAACTAAAATAGCAGAGGATTGCAATGCTAAAGTAGTTTTAGAGCGTTTTGCAGATAATCCGTTTTTACCAAAATTTTATAAAGACCAATTGCGTTATGCTTTTCCATTAGAAATGTCTTTTTTAGCCGATAGATACCAACAGTTATCAGACGATTTAGCACAATTTGATTTGTTTAAAGATTTTATTGTAGCCGATTATCATATTTTTAAATCGCTAATTTTTGCAAAAGTTACGTTGCAAGAAGACGAGTTTCGTTTATATAAAAGCCTGTTTGATATTATTCATAAAGAAATGCCAAAACCCGATTTGTACGTATATTTATATCAAAATACCGATAGATTATTGGCAAATATCAAAAAGCGTGGTAGAAGTTACGAACAAGAAATTCCTGCAGATTATTTAGAGAAAATCAATAGTGGTTATTTAGATTTTATAAAAACCCAAACCAATTTAAATGTATTGGTTATCGATGTTTCTGAATTGGATTTTGTAAAACGTCAAGAAGATTATGTTTTTCTATTGCATGAAATAAATAAGAAAATTCAATAGCAACTGCAAGATTCAATATTTTGTCAAGCTGAATTTATTTGAACTTCTAAAATTTTTTGCAAGATGATAAAACCAGTTTAGCACGACAAAAAGATTTAAGACTTCTTTCTTTGCTTAGTAACAATTATTCTTCCTATTAGTATAAATTGTAATGCAGCAACAAGTTTATAATTTGTAAGTGGATTATTTGGAATCCAATCTAAAATAGTGGCAAGCATTATTGTAAAGGAAGTTAATAAGATAAGTATTGATGTTAGTCCGATTTTCATAAGTTACATTTTTTGGAATAAATCCCAGATTACAATTCCGGCAGTAACCGAAATATTTAAAGAATGTTTGCTTCCTAATTGTGGAATTTCAATTACGCCATCACTCGCATTTATAGCTTTTTGATGCACACCTTTTACTTCGTTGCCAAAAATTAAAGCATATTTTTTAGTTGCTTCAGGTTTAAAATTATTTAGCATAATAGAACTTTCCGTTTGCTCAATAGCATAAACAGAAACTTCATCGTGTTTTAGTTTTTCAATAACTTCTAAAACGTTTTCTACATATTCCCAAGCAACTGTTTCCGTTGCACCAAGTGCCGTTTTATGAATTTCTTTATTAGGCGGAACAGCAGTTATTCCACACAAGTAAATTTTTTCTATCAAAAAAGCATCCGAACTTCTAAAAACAGACCCAATATTGTGCAAACTTCTTATATCGTCTAGAATAATTATAATTGGAGTTTTATCAGCTTCTTTAAATTCGTCAATATTTTTGCGTTCAAGTTCTGCATTTGCTAATTTTCTCATTTGACAAAGATAGATTTTAGTTTAAATGTTTAAAAGATATTAGCTTTAAAAGTTTGTGTGTTTTGAATTTTGCAATTGATATTGCTGTTGCACTTGATTTTCGTAACTTCGCAAGCAGTATTTTAAATATTAGAATTTTGGCAAAAAAAGCAATAGAAGAAAAGGAAAAAAAAGAAACCCCGTTAATGAAGCAATACAACGGTATTAAGGCAAAATATCCAGATGCTTGTTTGTTATTTCGTGTAGGAGATTTTTACGAAACTTTTGGAGAAGATGCTGTAAGAGCTTCTAAAATATTAGGGATTACTTTAACCAAACGTGGTGCAGGTTCTGAAACCGAAACTGCTTTGGCTGGTTTTCCGCACCATTCTATAAACACCTATTTGCCAAAATTAGTAAAAGCCGGACTTCGAGTTGCAATTTGTGACCAATTAGAAGATCCAAAAATGACTAAAACTATTGTAAAACGAGGCGTGACCGAATTAATTACGCCAGGTGTTTCCATGAACGATGAGGTTTTACATTCTAAATCTAATAATTTCTTGGCTTCCGTTTCTTTTGGTGCAAAAAATCTAGGAATTTCGTTTTTAGATGTTTCTACAGGGGAGTTTTTAACGGCGCAAGGAAATGAAGAATATATTGATAAATTATTGCAAAATTTCAATCCAAGTGAAGTTTTAATTCCAAAACAAAACAGAGTTCAGTTCAAAGAAATATTTGGAGAAGATTTTCATACTTTTTATTTAGAAGATTGGGTTTTTAAAGAAGATTATGCTTTTGAAAGCTTAACGCAACATTTTCAAACCGTTTCTTTAAAAGGTTTTGGAATTGAGGAACTGCAAGAAGGAGTTATAGCTTCGGGAGCAATTTTATATTATTTATCGGAAACACAACATAATAAAATACAGCATATTACAAATATTCAACGCATTGCAGAAGATGCTTATGTTTGGATGGATCGCTTTACTATTCGTAATCTTGAATTATACCATTCTACTAATGTGAATGCGGTTACGCTTTTAGATGTAATCGATAAAACACTTTCGCCAATGGGTTCGCGGTTATTAAAACGCTGGTTGGCTTTGCCATTAAAAGATGCAACGCGTATTAGAAGCCGACATGAAGTGGTTGCATATCTGAAAGAAAATAAAGAGGATTTACAAAAAATTCAATACCAAATCAAGCAAATTTCCGATTTGGAGCGTTTGATTTCAAAAGTGGCAACTGGGAAAATTTCACCAAGAGAAATTATTTATTTGAAAGATTCTTTAGATGCTATTATTCCTATAAAAACACTCGCATTAGCAAGTAAAAATGAATCTTTGAAAGTTATTGGCGATAGTTTACATGCTTGCGAATTACTTCGAGAAAAAATAAAAAATACATTAAATCAAGATGCACCAGTTGCTATAAGTAAGGGAAATGCAATTGCAACAGGCATAAATGAAGAGTTAGATGATTTGCGTGCTATTTCATCCAAAGGAAAAGGGTTTTTAGAAGATTTAGAAAGACGTGAAAGTGAAAAAACAGGTATAACTTCTTTAAAAGTAGCTTTCAATAATGTTTTTGGCTATTATATCGAAGTTAGAAATACGCATAAAGATAAAGTTCCGGAAGAGTGGATTAGAAAACAAACTTTAGTTAACGCAGAACGCTATATTACAGAAGAATTAAAGGAATACGAATCTAAAATTCTTGGTGCAGAAGAAAAAATACAACAATTAGAAGGGCAGTTGTTTGAACAATTAGTCAATTGGATGGCAACTTACATTAAGCCAGTGCAGTTAAATGCTAATCTAATTGCACAATTAGATTGTTTGAATTCGTTTACTCAATTAGCAATAGAAAATAATTATTCCCAACCTACTATAGAGGATAGTTTTGATTTAGAAATAACAGAAGGTCGTCATCCTGTAATTGAAAAGCAATTGCCTGTTGGGGTTCCTTATATTTCTAATAACGTGTTCTTGGATAGAGAAACCCAACAAATGATAATGATAACCGGACCAAACATGTCTGGTAAATCGGCTATTTTGCGTCAAACAGCTTTAATTGTACTCTTGGCACAAATGGGGAGTTTTGTTCCTGCGGAAGCTGTACGAATGGGAATTGTAGATAAAATTTTCACTAGAGTAGGAGCGAGCGATAATATTTCGATGGGAGAATCTACTTTCATGGTAGAAATGAATGAAACAGCTTCTATTTTGAATAATATTTCAAATAGTAGTTTGGTTTTATTAGATGAAATAGGAAGAGGAACATCAACCTATGACGGAATTTCTATCGCTTGGGCTATTTCCGAATATTTACACGAACATCCAAACAAACCTAAAACGCTTTTTGCTACACATTATCATGAATTAAATGAAATGGAAGTTTTGTTTGAACGAATTCAGAATTATAATGTTTCTGTAAAAGAATTAAAAGACACTGTTTTATTCATTCGTAAATTAGTTAGAGGCGGAAGTGCGCATAGTTTTGGTATTCATGTTGCAAAGATGGCTGGAATGCCACAAACAGTAATTCAGAAAGCACAAAAAATTCTTAAAAAATTAGAAAAAGAACATTCTGGCGAAGAATTAATGGGCGTAAAAGCAAATAAAGACGATTTGCAACTTAGTTTCTTTAATTTAGACGATCCTTTATTGGAAGAAATAAAAGAAGATATTTTAAATTTAGACATCAATACTTTAACGCCTGTTGAAGCATTAATGAAGCTAAATGAGCTAAAAAGGATGTTGACTAAAAAATAATTTTTTTAATAATTAATTAGTTGTCAAAAGGTTATAGAATACTATTATTTTTTTGATAAAAAAGTATTGTAGGAAATAAAATATATACTATATTTGCACTCGCAATACAAAAGTAGTGTTGTACAAGTTCTTTTTAAAATACATAATGCGAAAATAGCTCAGCTGGTAGAGCGCGACCTTGCCAAGGTCGAGGTCGCGGGTTCGAATCCCGTTTTTCGCTCATTAACATACCAAGGTTTTTCATTAGACCAAATGCTTGAGTGGTGGAATTGGTAGACACGCTGGACTTAAAATCCAGTGGGTAGTAATGCCCGTGCGGGTTCAAGTCCCGCCTTGAGTACTAAAAGCTTCAAATTTATTTGAAGCTTTTTTGTTTAAAAATTTGTGTATTTGATTAAAAGAACTATATTCGCATTCGAAATAAGAGGTATTGTTATTAATCCTCTTTTTATTGTAAAAACTACCTTATAAAAATATTTTGCTTGAGTGGTGGAATTGGTAGACACGCTGGACTTAAAATCCAGTGGGTAGTAATGCCCGTGCGGGTTCAAGTCCCGCCTTGAGTACTAAAAGCTTCAAACTTTGTTTGAGGCTTTTTTTATTTGTAAAATTGGGGTAAATTATTTTTTGTATTTAAAATTTAACTATTTAAAATTTTATGGCAACATTTGTAATTAGTAAGCGATTAAATGGGTTGTATAAGTATGAATTAACTTCTAGAAAAGGAAAGTCAATTTTTACAAGTAATGATTTTGAACTTCGCTTTGAGTGTGAAGAAGAAATAAAACAATTGAAAGAGTCTTTAGAAAAAATTATTTTTTTAAGATTTAAATCTGGAAAAGGTAAATTTTATTTTAGATTAGTTTTAAATGAAAAGCAAATAGCCATTAGCAGAAAATTTTCTACACAATTACTTCTAGAAAAAAGCATTAATGAGATTTCTAAATATACTGATAGAGCTGAGGTTTTAGATTTTTCAACTGCTAAATTCACCTTTCCGGATGAAAAGGATATTTTTTTATAATTTGTTTGGTTTAATTGCGTAGTTAAAAGTTATTTTTTTATTGCTAAGTGGACCACTTTTTTTGTTTCAAAAAATTCTTCCTTAAAAAAGGTAGAAAGATTATATTCGGTTGCTTTGGGAAAAGAAGATAATTCTTCTATTAAATCGCCACCTTTTAAATATAAAATTCCATTGTCTAAATCGTGTTTAGATTGCTTTGTTACTTTTCCTTTGATCCATTCTACAAAATCGGGCATATTTGTAACTGCTCTACTTACAATAAAATCAAACTCTTCTTTTACTAACTCAGCTCTTTTTTGTTCTGCTTTTACATTTTTTAGCCCTAAGGCCAAAGCAACTTCATTTACAACTTTAATTTTTTTTGCAATTATATCTATAAGGTAAAAATCTACTTCTGGATACATAATTGCTAAAGGAATACCAGGAAAACCTCCACCTGTTCCTACATCCATAATTTTTGAACCTGGTTTAAATTCTAAAATTTTTGTAATTCCAAGAGAATGTATAACATGTCTAGTGTATAATTCGTCAATGTCTTTTCTGGAAATTACATTTATTTTTGAGTTCCAATCTTGATATAAAATCTGTAATTTTTGAAATTGTTCTACTTGCTTGTCTGTTAAATGCGGGAAATAACTTAATAAAAGTTCCATTTTTATAAATTTTAACAAAAGTACTTATTTAGATTAACATTTTATTTGAAAAATTTAGTATTGCTAAAAAAGAATATCATTATCTTTGACTTAAATAAATAACTTTGATTATGAATGCAGATGTTCCTGTTTTTTCTAAAAAAGACGATGCTAAATTTTTTAGAACTTTAAACAAAAGAGTAAACGATTATTTTAAAGAGAATAACCTTAAGAAAACTGGTAACTGGAAATTGTATTTAAAGACAGTTATTTTATTTTCCCTTTTTACAGCACCTTATTTTATAATAGTTGCTTCACCAGAAATCCACTTAGGTGTTTTTGTATTGTTATCTATTATTATTGGTATAGGAATGGCTGGTATTGGAATGAATGTAATGCATGATGGAAATCATGGTGCTTATTCTACTAAAAGTTGGGTAAATAAATTCATGGGTGGAAGTATTTATATTTTAGCTGGAAATGTTTATAATTGGCAAGTGCAGCACAATGTTTTACACCATACTTACACAAATATACCAGGTCATGATGAAGACTTAGATGCAGGTCGTGTAATACGGTTTACAAAAGAGGCAAAATGGGAAAAATTTCATAAATTCCAACATTATTATTCTATTTTCTTATACGGATTGCTAACTTTCAATTGGTGTTTAACTACCGATTTTAAACAAATGGCTGGTTATTTAAAAAGAAAATTATCATATGGAGAAGCTAAAAGCCCTAAAATACTTTGGACAACTTTAGTAATTACAAAGGTTATTTATTTTTCGGTTTGGTTAGTTATTCCTATGGTTGTAGGAGTTGTTTGGTGGAAAGTATTAATAGGTTTTTTCATAATGCATTATGTAGCTGGGTTAATTTTAAGTATAGTATTTCAATTAGCACATATTATTGACGATACTACAAATCCAGAACCTAACGAAACTGGCGAAATGGAAAATACGTGGGCTATACACCAGTTATTCACAACTATTAACTTTGCACCAAGAAATTGGTTAGTTAATTGGTATACGGGAGGTTTGAATCACCAAGTAGAACACCATTTATTTCCAAATATCAGTCACGTTCATTATGATAAAATTGCAGAAATTGTTAAAAAAACGGCTGCAGAATGTAATTTGCCTTATCATGAATATGAAACAATGCGAAGTGCGGTAATTGCACATTTTAAGCATTTAAAAGATTTAGGAAGAGAGCCGCAAATTGCATAATAAATTTTTAACTAAAACAGCAGAATGAATCCATTATCTGATAGAATTAACAATTTATCTACTTCTCAAACTTTGGCTATGGCAGCTTTAGCTAGAGAACTCAAAGCACAAGGAAAAGATATTATAAGTTTAAGTTTAGGAGAGCCTGATTTTAATACACCAGATTTTATTAAAGAAGCTGCAAAAAAAGCAATCGATGAAAACTATAGTACATATTCTCCAGTTGACGGATATGTAGAGTTGAAAGAAGCAATCTGCAAAAAATTTAAAAGAGATAACGAGTTAGACTATAAACCAGCAAATATTGTTGTTTCCACTGGTGCAAAACAATCTCTTTATAATATTGCACAAGTTATGTTAAATGAGGGAGATGAGGTTATTCTTCCTGCTCCATATTGGGTTTCATATTTTGAAATAATTAGACTTTCAGGCGGAGTGCCTATTGTCGTTCCTACTTCAATTGATACTGATTTTAAAATTACAGCCGAACAATTAGAAAAAGTAATTACACCAAAAACAAAAATGATTTGGTACAGTTCTCCTTGTAACCCAAGTGGTTCTGTTTATAGCAGAGATGAACTTACAGCTTTAGCTAAAGTGTTAGAAAAACATCCAAATATATATGTGGTTTCTGATGAAATTTATGAGCATATTAATTTTTCAGGAACGTTTTGCAGTATCGCATCCATTCCAGGTATGTTAGAAAAAACAGTTACTGTTAATGGTGTTGCAAAAGCATTTGCTATGACAGGTTGGAGAATTGGTTACATTGGTGCGCCAGAATTTATTGCAAAAGCATGTACAAAAATGCAAGGGCAAGTTACTAGTGGAGCAAATTCAATTGCACAACGTGCCACTATTGCAGCGGTGGAAGCAGATCCAAAAGTATTAAATTACATGTTGGAAGCTTTTCATAAAAGACGTGATTTAGTAGTAGGATTAATTAAAGAAATTCCAGGATTAAAAATCAATGTTCCAGAAGGAGCTTTTTATGTATTCCCAGACGTTTCTTACTATTTTGGAAAGACGTTAAACGGAACTAAAATTGAAAACGCAACTGATTTCTCCATGTATCTATTATCGGAAGCTAACGTAGCAACTGTAACAGGAGATGCTTTTGGAAATCCAGACTGTATTCGTTTCTCCTACGCCACAAGCGAAGAATTACTTACAGAAGCAATGCGCAGAATAAAACTAGCTTTAGTTTAAATTTAAAGAATAAATTGCATAAACCATTAAAATACTAAGAAAATTAAGATAAAACTTAATATAACTTATTGTTTTAATGGTTTTTAAAATATATAAAATGTCGAAAATACTACTATTAGGATCTGGGGAATTAGGTAAAGAATTTGTAATTGCAGCACAGCGCATTGGTCAAACGGTAATTGCGGTAGACAGTTATGAAAACGCTCCTGCAATGCAAGTAGCACATGGTTTTGAAGTTATCAATATGCTTGATGGTGCAGAATTAGACAGAATTGTAGCTAAACATAAGCCTGATTTTATAGTTCCGGAAATTGAAGCTATTCGTACTGAACGGTTTTACGATTATGAAAAACAAGGAATAACAGTCGTTCCTTCTGCGAAAGCTGCTAATTTCACCATGAACAGAAAAGCAATTCGCGATTTAGCTTCGAAAGAATTAGGTTTAAAAACTGCTAATTATCGCTATGCAACAACTGCCGAAGAATTACAAAAAGCAGTTGAAGTAGTTGGAATGCCGTGCGTGGTAAAACCATTAATGAGTTCGTCTGGAAAAGGACAATCCACTATAAAAACAGAAAGCGATATTGCAAAAGCATGGAATTATGCTGTAGAAGGCTCTCGTGGTGATGTTGTGGAAGTTATTGTGGAAACATTTGTGAATTTTCATTCCGAAATAACTTTGTTAACGGTAACCCAAAATAACAACTCAACTCTTTTTTGTGCGCCAATTGGCCATAGACAAGAACGTGGGGATTACCAAGAAAGTTGGCAACCAGCAAGAGTTTCAGACAAAGATTTATTTGAGGCACAAGACATGGCTGAAAAAGTTACAGAAGCACTTGGCGGAGCAGGACTTTTTGGTGTTGAATTTTTCTTAACAGATGATGGTGTTTATTTCTCTGAATTATCGCCAAGGCCTCACGATACAGGAATGGTAACTTTAGCAAATACTCAAAATTTTAACGAATTTGAATTGCATTTACGTGCCATTTTAAGTTTGCCAATTTTTGAAATCACTTTAGAAAAAAATGGAGCAAGTGCAGTTATCTTAGCTTCTGAAAATTCTAATAATCCATCGTTTACTGGTATTGAAAACGTTGCTTGCTTGCCGAAAACCGACTTTAGATTATTTGGAAAACCTACTTCTCGTCCTTATAGAAGAATGGGTGTTGTATTAACGTATGACACTTTAGAAACTTCTATTGAAGAAATAACGGAAAGAGCAAAAAAAACTGCTACCTTAGTAATCGTTAATTCATAAAAAAATGGAATCATGAAAAAAATATTCGCTTTTTTATTTTTTATTTTTACATTTTCAATCTCGGCACAAGAGAAGGAAATTATCGTAAAAAAACAAATTGTACAAGCTTCTTGTGGGCAATGTAAGTTTAAAATGGCTGGTCACGGTTGTGATTTAGCTGTTCGTATTGAAGGTAAATCTTATTTTGTGGATGGAACAACTATTGACGACCATGGCGATGCACATGCAGAAGACGGTTTTTGTTCTACTATTAGAAAAGCAGAAGTTGAAGGAACTATCGTAGATAATAAATTTAAAATAAAAACTTTTAAAATGCTTGCTGAAAAGAAATAACTCTTTTTCAAAGTAATTTTTTAACCACTTTTGCTGGATTGCCAACTGCTAATGAATTTTCAGGAATATCTTTAGTCACCACTGATCCGGCACCAATAGTGCACCCGTTTCCAATAGTTATGCCAGGAAGAATTACGGTATTACCGCCTATCCAACAATCATTTCCTATTTTTATAGGTTTTGAAAATTGTGTTTGAAGTCTTTCTTTTGCATTAGTTGGATGTGTTGCCGTGTAAATTTGTACTGCTGGACCAAAAAAAACATTATCTCCTATTTCTACTTTCATTGTATCTAAAACAACACAGTTTACATTGAAAAAAACATTTTTTCCTGCGTAAATATTATAGCCATAATCACAATGAAATGGTGGTTCAATATATAATTGCTTACTAGAATTAGGTAATAACTCGCGAACAATACTTCTAGCATTGCCATTCATACTATATTCTGTAACGTTTAATTTATGAAGAAGTTTTTTTGCATGTATTCTTTCAGTACTTAATGTTTTATCCTTTGCAAAATAATTTTCACCAGCTAACATTTTTTCTTTCTCCGTTTTCATTTTAAATGTTTTTAACTATTCAAATATACTATTATTGTATAAAAAAAATTGATTTTAAATTTAAAACCTTATTAACTAATAATTGTATTTTTGGTTAAATCGATCAAAATGAATACTGTTATACATAGAGCAAATACAAGAGGAAATGCTAACCATGGTTGGCTAAATGCTTACCATAGTTTTAGTTTTGCAAGTTGGTACAATGCAGAAAGACTACAATTTGGTGCTTTACGTGTTTTAAATGACGATACCATTGCTGCTGGAATGGGTTTTGGAACGCATCCACACAATAATATGGAAATTATTACTATTCCGTTAGAAGGCGACTTAGCGCACAAAGACAGTATGGGAAATACTTCAACTATTAAAACTGGCGATATCCAAGTTATGAGTGCCGGAACTGGTGTGCAGCACAGTGAGTTTAACCCAAATACCGATTTACCTACCAAATTATTTCAAATTTGGTTGTTTCCAAAAGCAATAGACGTAATACCAAGGTATCAACAAATTACTTTAGACAAATCATTACAAAAAAATAATTTTGCTCAAATTTTATCTCCAAATGAATTGGACGAAGGGGTTTGGATTCATCAAGACGCTTGGTTTTTTTTAAGTCATTTTGAAGAAAATTTTTCCAAAAATATATCTTTACAAAAAGAGGGAAATGGATTTTACATCATTACTATTGAAGGAGAGATTGAAGTAAATGGCGAAAAATTAGAAAAAAAAGATGCTATAGGAATTTGGGAAACTTCAGAGTTGGGAATTAAAGCGACTACAGAAGCCAAATTTCTAATTATGGAAATTCCAATGTAGTAGTAATCAATTTCCGTTTTTCAGTAATAAGTTAAAAAAACCGAGAAAAAATAATAATCAGAAAATTTAATATATGACTAAAAAAATTGTCGCTTTTGGAGCCTCGTCTAGTAAATCATCAATTAATAAACAGTTAGCAATTTATGCAGCACATCAATTTGAAAATGCCGCAGTTGAAATTTTAGATTTAAATGATTACGAAATGCCTATTTTTTCAGTAGATAAAGAAAAGGATAACGGAATTCATAAACTTGCCAACGATTTTTATGCTAAAATAGGAAATGCAGATTTTATTGTGATTTCATTTGCCGAACACAACGGAGCTTATTCTTCGGCTTTTAAAAATATTTTAGATTGGACTTCCCGAATTAACGCCAAAACGTTTCAAGAAAAACCAATGCTTTTATTAGCAACTTCTCCTAGTGCTCGAGGTGGAAGTTTAGTTTTGGAAATGGCAAAAAACAGATTTCCGTTTCAAGCTGGAATTGTAAAAGGAAGTTTTTCTTTACCTAGTTTTCACGATAATTTTGAAGTAGACAATGGAATTATTCATGCAGAATATAAAAAGCAATTATTAGATATTATAAAATCTATTTAATTAAAAAAGCTGTCCAAAAAAGGCTAATACGTCTCATTTAAAATTTATTTCATTATCTCTAACAATACAGAAGTTTTGTTAGAGATAATGAAAGTATATTTTTAGAACAACTTCTACATTTTATTTCTTTAAACTCAAATTTTCAAAATTCGTAACATCAATAATTTTTTCAGTATCTAAATCAAAGGATACTTTAACACTATCGCCAACTACAGAAATTGGAATTTCACTAGATACTTGCGAAGACCCTACAAAAATATTAGGATAATCTTTTACTTTAAAATAGTAAAAACTATTTCCATTTTTTACATCACTTTGTATTCTTGTAACAATCGAGCGTATTTGTTTTTTAGTATCTGAACTCGTTGGGTTTATTTTATTTCCAGCCATATTATAAACGCTTTTAAACGATGTTAAAGTTTCACGCATGCTATTTCCAACTCCTACTATTGTATAATCGTTAATGGCTACCATTGCATACATTTTTACTAAACCACCGTCATCTTTTAGGGTCATTACATAGGTTGGAATATTATTAATATTGTAAGGAATTGGTAAGGAAGCGCGATATCCTTTTTCTTGCACTTTTCCTTCTGCCGAACTTTGTGCTGCATATTCTGTTGCGCCGCTTTGTTTATAGAAAGTAGTTTCTTTAGTTCTTGTATCCACTAAAACAAAACCAACTGAGGATTCATCATTTCCAACAGAAGTTAATCCAGTGTACCAATACGATTTATTGTCTTTTCCATAAACTAAACTCATTCCTTCAGTTATTTGCAACTTGTTTACATTTGAAAAATTCCAATAACCGTTAATGTATTCACCCCAATCATTTAACTGGTTTTCAATTAATTCAGCTGGTTGAATTCTATCTACCCAAAGTGGTGCATTTGCGATCGAATATTCATTTATTTTACCAGACTGTACATCTACTACAAGAATACCTGTAGCATCATTCCCAGAAAAACCTACTTTTTTATCATACATTGTAATTACCCAAAAAGGTTTGCCAGACTCGTCAATTTCAAATGTAAAATCAGTTAAACCTGTCGTTGCATAACCATTAAAATAGACATGTCTATGAATGTCACTTTGAAAAAAAGCATTGGGTTGGTATTTAATTTTTATGGGCTGGTTATTTATTGTTTGAATCAGTTTGACATCTCTTTCATTTGTAGCCGAAACCATTACATAACCTGGAGTTCCCTCGCTATTGTTTAGCCATTTAAAAAATCCAGAATGGAGTAGAGGTGCAACCCAATACAATTCATTCTTTACTTTTTGAATGGAAAATTCACCCAAGTCAATTTGACTTCCCAATGCTGGTTGCGAACCAATGATTTTTTCTCCTAATAAATAAGCTAATTTTTGATCTACTACTCGCAACTTATTAATAGAAATAGGTTCAATATGATTACCAATTTTTTTTCCCGTTTTTACTTCTCCAATCATTTTTTGATAGGTTGAAGTATGAAAAATTGTTACAGATGTTACCAAAGGTAAAAGGGTCAAATATCCCAATAATAGCAAAATAACTACCACCACAAACTTATTTGGTTTTGATTGTGCTATTAATTTTTTTGTTTTTTGATCGATATTGAAGTTGAAAGAGGAAATTAATCCAAAAAAGAATAGTAACAATAAAACAATTGCAAATGCTAAAAAACCAAATTTCACTACTGGAAGTACTAAATAAACTAGTATAAACCCTATAATTGCAGGAAAAGCTAAACTAAAAATCTTTTTCATATTATCTTCTTATTGTTAATTAGTATACTAATTGGTTGAAAAGTTACATTTGAAATTTACTAATCAAAGTTTTATTTAAATTCTAAATTACTATTTTTGTAGACTAAAAAAATCAACTTCATGAAAGCATACGTATTTCCAGGTCAAGGCGCCCAATTTACAGGAATGGGAAAAGATTTATATGAGAACTCAATAATAGCTAAAGACTTATTTGAAAAAGCAAACCAAATTTTAGGTTTTAGAATCACAGACGTTATGTTTGAGGGAACAGCTGAAGAATTAAAAGAAACGAAAGTTACGCAACCAGCTGTTTTTTTACATTCTGTAATTTTAGCAAAAACTTTAGGTGCTGATTTTAAACCAGAAATGGTTGCAGGACACTCTTTAGGGGAATTTTCTGCATTGGTTGCTAACGGTGTTTTATCTTTTGAAGATGGCTTGAAACTGGTTTCAAAAAGAGCTTTAGCGATGCAAAAAGCTTGCGAAATTGTTCCTTCAACAATGGCTGCTGTTTTGAATTTAGAAGACAAAATTGTAGAAGATATTTGTGCTTCTATGGATGGAGTTGTTGTTGCTGCAAATTATAACTGTCCTGGGCAATTAGTTATTTCAGGAGAATACAAAGCAGTAGAACTAGCTTGTGAGAAAATGAAAGAAGCTGGGGCAAAGAGAGCTTTAATTTTACCAGTAGGTGGCGCTTTTCATTCCCCTATGATGGAACCAGCAAGGGAAGAATTAGCCGCAGCTATTGAAGCTACTACTTTTGCAACCCCTATTTGTCCAGTTTATCAAAATGTAACGGCTAGTGCAGTTTCTGATGCAAATGAAATCAAAAAAAACCTAATTACTCAATTAACCGCTCCGGTAAGATGGACTCAATCTGTACAACAAATGATTGCGGATGGCGCAACAAGTTTTACGGAAGTTGGACCAGGAAAAGTATTGGTTGGATTAGTTGGAAAAATAAATAAAGAGGTAGAAACTTTTTCGGCTTAAACATTTTATCAGATAACATAATCTTTAAATCTCTCAGAATTTCATCTGAGATTTTTTTTTAGACAAATTTGAAAATATAAAAAAATTTCCTTTAAATTAGTATAAATATTTTACTTGTAAAAATTAACATCTGTTTTATAAGTTTAATTTTGTTTTAGTCTAAATTTAGGGTATGAAATCAATGAACTTTATATTTGAATCGTTATTTGCTAAATTTTTATCTGAAAAAACAAGAACTAAAAGCGAAAAAATAATTGTTTTCATAGCTGTTTTAAGTTTTGTTATTCACTTAATTTTAATTGCATTTGTTAGTCTAAATTGGATTTCACCAAACGATTTTTCTGGATTATTAAAGAATCCTATGGTGGCTATTTATACTCCTTTTTCGTTTATTTTGCTATACGAAGCTTACCTCTTGGTTTATTATTTACCTAAATCGATTACAAAATACATAGGTAAACAGTACGAAATCATTACTTTAATTATCATTAGAAGAATTTTTAAAGATTTATATAAATTAGAATTTACAACAGATTGGTTTAATAATGAATACGATGTTATTTTTGTGTATGACGTTATTACAGTAATAATTTTGTTCTATTTAATTTATTTGTTTTATAAAATAATAGAATTTAGACCAAAAACAACAGTTATATCTCTTGAAGTAGATAGCTTTATTAAATTAAAAAAAATAATTGCTACTATTTTGGTGCCAATTTTTTTGGTTTTAGCAATTTATAATTTCAGTCATTGGATTTATGAAAATTTTTATTCCTTAAATCAAACTGCGGTTTCAATTAAAGACACAAATAAGATATTTTTTGAAGAATTTTTCACAATTTTAATTTTAATAGACGTTTTGTTATTACTGTTGTCCTTTTTGCATACAGATAAATTTAATCAAGTAATTCGTAATTCTGGTTTTATTATTTCTACCATTTTAATAAAATTATCCTTTACTATTGACGGTATTTTAAATTCTATTTTAACTATTGCTGCAGTTTCATTAGGTGTTTTAGTTCTATATATTAATAATAAATACGAAAAATTAGACAATAACACAAAAATACAATCAAAATAGGCTAAAGCTATTTGTTCATAATCCATTAACTTTGATTAAAATGGCAGAGTTTTTTTTTAGCTACCTTTTGTCTTGTCCTGAAATAACGATACACAAAAAAGTAACCTGCAAGAGAAGAATTAGCAGTAGCTATTAAAGCAACTACATTTGCAACTCCTATTTGCCCAGTTTATCAAAATGTTAGAGCAAGTGCTGTTTCTGATGCAGAAGAAATTAAGAAAAACCTAATTATTCAATTAACAGCTCCAGTAAAATGGACACAAACAGTACAACAAATGATTACTGATGGCGCAACAAGCTTTACAGAAGTTGGCCCAGGAAAAGTATTGGTTGGTTTAGTTGGAAAAATCAATAAAGAAGCAGAAACTTTTTCTGCATAATTTTCTTAACTATATATTTAAAAATAACAAAAACTCTTCTAATTTAAATTAGAAGAGTTTTTTATACAGTTTAGCTAATTTTTTATTTATAATCATTGACCACCCGTCCAGTTAGAACTTATAAAAATGGCTATTAAGTTACCGTTTGTTCGCTTGGCGATGTGTTGGATTAAGGAAGCCTAAATTTTCGGTTAATGACTATTTCACAAGTACAAAACCAACTTCAAATTAAGCCTAAACCCGACATATTTAAACGGGGTTATGGTCTGGCTTTAAAATTATTAATAACTATTGTTTAATATGCTTTAGAGAAAGACAACCACAAGAGTATAATGATCCATAAGATGATGATGATGGCGCGTAACCTCTTGCACCACCGCACCATGATAAATTATTATAAGAAAAAGTACAGTTATATGGGTTATATGAGTATTTACCTTCTGCTATAGTTCCATCATAATATGTAAAGACAGATCGCCCTCCCAGATACAATGTTAATGTATTAGTTGAGTACAAAGCAGGAGTTCCGTCTGGGTTAGGATAGCAAGTATTATACATCTCAACGGTCCAAGTCCCTATTATAGTATTTGGATCGCAGGATTGTATATCAACTTTAATTGGTAACTTTCCTGAAAAACTACTAAATTCGTCAGTATAACTATAATTCAAAAATGATTCAACCGGAAACGATGAAGGAGTTCCGATTATTTTTATCTTCATATTCAATTGTCCGTCACTTTGTAAAGTTGAGGAAACTAATTGAAGGTTTGGATGATTCACACTAAAAGTAATTTTACTAAAAATAGCTTGATTTACAGTAGTATTAACTTCTGTACTTGAAGCTGGTAGTTGAACTTGAGGAATTAAGCCAAAATTTACAAAAGGCAAATTATTTACCACTTGGATAGCAATGTTTACTTTAGCAATATTAGCATTTAACAAATTAAAATATGGAAAAAAATATACCCAAGTACTTTCAGTTCTAGAAGCATCACTACTAATTAGTTTTCTATTCACTATATTTAAAGGTAATGTAGAATTAACATCATCTATCAATGCAACAAATGTACTTCTTTGATTTGTTCCTAATATCCCATTAATATTAATAAATTCTGCTAAAACAAATTCATTCCACAATGGTTTTCCACATTTTTTTGCATAATATGCAGATGTGCCAAAAAGGACAATTCCAACAATTTGAGTAGCACCAGTAGGAGCAAGTAAAAGGGGAATACTTGCGCCCATTCCAATTACTGCTGTACCTAAACACAAAGCATTCGGGTCTATAGCTCTACTGGTAATATCAACATTTTGAAGAACTTTATCAAACATTATTTTGTTTGCTTTATATAAATAGCGATTTCTGTTTTATCTTCAAGAGTAGCATTTGAATAGTAATTGTTAAAACTATCTAATGTGTTTTGAGTATCAATTGCTTCAGGTGAAGCATCTAAATTTTGTGAAAAGTCTCCAAATTAGCAAAAAAAGACTCCATAGTAACTTCTATAGTTTCAGACAACACAGTATCCTGAACATCGTAATGAATTGTTGCATCATTTAATGAAGAAATTACTAAATCTTGCATACCTATCTCTGTAGAGTGTGGTACTAAAAAAAATAATTTATGCTCATCTGATTTTGACACTGTAATATTTTGTGCTCCAAACGTTGCCTGATATTCATTTTCTGACAAGGTTATGTTATCTAAATTAATAGTTACTACCTGAGAACGAAATATTTCTCCACCGATCTGGTTTATTGGCGTATCTGTAGTGACGTCTTTTGAACAACTACTAAATGTAATTAAATTAAATAGCGCAAATAAAATAATAAATTTAAAAGATTGTTTAGTTTTCATATGTTAAGTATTAGTTTCCGTCTTATTTGGCTTTTCGGATTTGCTTCTTTTATGAAATAGTCTCTGTTTTTATACGTGATTCAATTAAAACAAAAATAAAGTTTATTTTAATTTTTGACAATACCCACAAATAGGTATATATTTTACAAGAAGTAAATAAATTGGTTTGAAATCTGTTTTAATAATATAAATGGTTAATTAAAAATTGGTTTTTCATTATCAGTGTCGGAAGTGTCTAAATAAATATTACAATTGGGCATTCGTTCTTTTAGGGCGAAAGCTTTTTCTAATATATTTTCTTCGTTTTCTTCTGAATCTAAAAACACTTCTTTAAGACTTTGATTATTTAATTGTTCACATAAATCAGTCAACGTAATTTTTGTTTTGGTAATGTTTAAACTTTCTAACTTTTCCATTTGATTAAAATAAGGAATACTTGCTTTAGTTATGTTTTTATGCTGTCTTAAAACGAGATATTTCAATTCTTTAAATTTAGTCATGTATTCGACAGCTTTATCTGTTATTAAAGAAGCTTTTAAATAAACATCTACAATTGATGTGACTCGTAAAGTAAAAAAATAAAAATAATCGTCATCTTCGCTGTTATCAACAGACCAAATTTGCTGCCAATTTTCATGAAGTTGCGAAGGGGCATCAAAATGAAAATGGGTTTGCCAGAATTTTTTTTCTTGTTTGGAGAGTTTCATTTTTTAAAAGTTATATTTCACTGGCGTGTTTTGCACCTTTATCTCTTAAAAGTTTATAAATACGTTTGTACTCGTCTGCTCTTGATGTATCCACTGGCGGGGAGTTTCGAATGTATTCTTCTTGTTCCTTAATGAAGTCAAGAGTTGTTTTATTGTCTCCAGGATCAATAAAGTTTATGTCTAAATCATATCTTTTTACAGCCTCGGTTAAAAAGGCTGTAAAACCAGTATCTAAACAAAACTTTGTAATGTTTTTTTCAGAAGAAATGTAATTTGGATAATTATAACATCTTAAAAAAATACGATACTTATTCCACATTAATTGAATCTTTGGCTTAGCAGATTCTATGATATCTTGCCCCGGAACCGCACATGACATTTCCCAAATACTTTCCTGATAGCCATAACTAACTCCAGATTTTGGGATTACTGCCATTTGCTTTTCATAAATTGCGTGACAAGCACCCAAAAACTGATCTTTAGTTGGCTCAGGACAATCAAATACTTCCGCTATACCATCTTTTGTGTAAAACTTCCAAGTACCAGGAGTTGGAAATTTTGTTGAAGCATAATTACCAATAGCAGCTAGTTGTTCGTTATCAAAATAAACTTTCCATTCTCCTTTTTTTTCGCCATCGATATAATTACCAATAGTTTCTAATTTTCCGTTTTCATAATAGGTTTTCCAAATTCCGTCTTTTAATCCGTTTTTGAGATTTCCTGTTTCTTTTAAATTGGTAGTGTTCGAATAATATTTTTTTTCAGTTTGAGCACTCATTTGTAAACTGCAAAAGAGTGTAATACATATAAGAGTTAGTTTTATTTTCATGATTTTAGTTTTATAAATGAAGCTTATTTGGAGTGTTTAATTACTTCTTCAAAAGCTTTATAAATTTCAGTTGTAGTTACATCTTCATCTACTTCATAATAAATATTTAACTCGTATTCTTCTTTTGGAGTCTTAAGCATTAATTTTCCATTTACGGGAATTCCATATTCTTCTCCAACAATATTCACAAATGCCATTCCACTAGGTTCTATTGCTATAATATCTTTTAGATTAAATGAAACCGTAGCACTATTACTTTTAACGTTATTATCAAAAGTATCAAATGTCAATGTAAACTGACTCTCGTTAAATTTAACTTTATAATTATCTGTAATTGTGACATATTTACCACCGAAGTCATAACCCGTGCTAAAATCAAAATAATATTGTTTTATAAAATCTATTGACTTATTTTTCACGCAATACTCCTTTAAAAAGTCAAATTGCCTTTCTAGTTGCTTTAAAAATTTAATGTCTACATTGTAAATAGTTCCATATACTTTATTGTTTTTATCCAACAATTGTACAGAAGTAGGATCTATTTTTAATCTTTCAAATTCAAATAAATCGATAAAAACTTCAGCTATTTGTTTTGACACTATAGCAGATGAATCTACCTCGGAATAAACAGCATCTATGATTCTAAGCCTGCCATTTTCATTGGCTTTTATGTTTTTTATCTTCTTGTTCAATCCGTTATTTGCAACATAATAAGCCCGTGGGTTTTTAGCCAAAATAGCATTTATAGTATCCTGTGCTTTAAAAAAAGGATTGTCTCGCTGAGCTTGTATGGAAAAGCTTAGAAACAAGACGAAAATTATTGTTGTTTTTATCATGAATTTTTGTTTATTAATATCCTTTCTTATTTTTTAGCAAATAAATATTTTTTTGAAGTGTATAATTTTTCTAACTTTTTATCTTTCTTAACCTTATTCCCGTCTATGCCTTTACAGCCAAACATATATAAATATTCTAATTTCCCATATACATTATACTTCACCTCATCTGTATATATACCATTTGCCATCTGGTGAAGAAATGCTAAAGCTTCTTTACAATTACCAGATTCAATTAAAAGATCATAAGAAATATTAAAAATTTCAACTTCGTTCAAACCACAACCATAAGTATTTTCATCTAACAACATTTGCTTTACTTTTTCAAAATCTTTATTTTTCATATAATAACGACATAAATCAACATAAGCACCTGCATAAATTAACTTAAATGGATGCCCTTTTTTAATTGCTTTTTCAGCATAATAAATGGCATTTCTAAAATCATCCTTTCTTCCATAATCAAAATCAGCTGATGACTTTAAAGAGTTAAAAGCGTTTAAATTAATTCCCTTTTGATCTAGTCTTTCATACTCATTTATATCGGTTGCAAAATATGTCGAGGCTAACCAAAAATAGCCATCATAATTCCCTAAATCTATAGCTTTTTGGAACCATATTCTTGCATTTGTATTGTCTTTTTGTCTGTAATAATTATACGCCTTTTCATATACTCCGTATGGGTTATTAATGCTTACCAATTCTTGTAAAAATTCTCCTTTTTTTGAAGCATCATATGGTCTGTAATAATAATAGGCTTGTAACAACCAAGAATCATAGGGTTTATTCTTGTTTTTATTTATTATATAAATTAGTTCATTAAGTTTTGAAATTAAACTGTATTTATCATCTCCATTAGATTTGTCATAAAATACTTCAACATAGTTTTCGTTTAAAGTTTGTTTTAATTCTCCATTTTCAAAAATTTGCGTTTTTATACTTCCTGCTGGAAAATAAATACGTACTGCCCCGGCAATACCTCCATAAGCCATATCCCTTATGTCTATTGCCTTTGACAAGTCTATGCTTTCAGTTAGTGCAAGAATTTCTCTCCCAGACCATTTTTTGTATACTATTTTAGTAGCCAATTGATTGTGAAAGGAAACATTAAAACTATTTTCAGTAAAACTTACCTCATAATAATCTTTGCCATCTGAATATAATTTACCATCTGCCTTACGTTGTAGGTTATTAATTTGTTTTGAAAAATTTTCTAAAATTTCAAAAGGCACGTTTTGGGCATTACTAGCAAAACCTATTAATAAAAGAAATAATAAAGTAGTTGATTTCATAGTTAAAAGTTTAAATATTTTACTAATTTGTTTATTAAAAAAAATAGTCCTTCATATATAATTTTGTGTTATTAATCAGACAAAGCAAGATAGTGTGTTTTTAAAATCTTGATTTTTTAAATTTTATTGTTTGCGCAAAACTATTTATAGCAAATAGCAAAATGATTATTATTGTTATGTTTTTCATAAGCTTTTGTTTTTAAAGTTATGTTTTACTGTAAACTAATATTGTTGATAAAACATATGTTTTTATTAATCTTAGTACTTTTAATTCTATTTTTCGCAGGGACATGGAGCATATACTTTTCCTGAATGTGAAGATATTAGACTAAGATCTAAAAGATTGTATTCATAGAACATACGTCCTCTTAAAGAAGAATTTAACAATGACGCGCCCGAAGAATTATTTGGATAACAATTCCCATCTGCAACACTAATTTTAATAACATCATTGTATTCTGAAGCGGATGAAACTAAAGTATTTCCGCCAATAGAGATTTGTTGTCCTTTTTCATTTATTAAAACCGCTCTATTTTGAGATTCTCTTTTATTACAACTAATATTTTTAGAAGTTGTCCATCCTTTAAAAATTAATGCTTTTTCACTTAATCTATGTATGTTAGCATATTCTGAAGTTGTATAAATTGGTTTTTCATTATATAGTATACTGATTGAATTTGATTCATTCATCTTATATTCTCCGTTAATTTTGATAGAATATTTCTTCATTTCAAGTTGTTTTTCTTCATTTAGATTTACCTGTTTTCCGTTTTTTATATCTGAATTACTTTGATTTGTTAGAATAATTTTGCCGTTCTCTTCTTTTCGTTTTTTGTCAGCAGCTTCTTTATCAATTTTATCTCGATACGCTTTTTGTTCTTCTTCTTTTTTAATTTTGGCATCAGCCCAAATTTTTTCATTTCGCTTTTTTACCTCAGCAATTTTAGCCTCTTTTTCTTTTTTGTCATCTAAATTACAAGCAGCACATTGTGGGCATCCTTCCATATTAGTACATCTGTTTTTTGCATATTTACAATTGCTACCTGTGGCAGTATTGTGTGATTGTGCAAAACTTATAGTGCCAATAAATAGCATAACTATAATTAATAGTGATTTAATTGCTTTCATATTTATTCGGTTTTAATTTTATTTTTCAGTTTCTCTTTCGCTGCTTTTTCGGCAGCTTCTCTTTCTGAATCTGGTTTTGTGCACGGTAGTTCTTTTTCTCTTCTGGCAATGGCCGCTTTTTTGTCTAACACTTCTTCGGTTTCTGCTAATTGCAAACCATACAATTGTCCGTCATTTTTAGAAATTAGCCAAAGATTATTATCGTCTAGCATTATTTGATGTGGGTTCCATTTGGTCAAGTCTACAGTTTTTATTACTTTTTTATTTTTATAATCATACATTGCTAAAATATTTTGGTAGAAAAACCAAATGCAATTGTTTTTAACTTTAAGCAATTCAAAATAATCGTTGTCCATAATAGCAACTTCTGGCAACACAATAGTGCTTAAGTCTAGAAGATCTAGCACTTTATTGTTGATACCATAAAAGAATATTTTATCTTCTGTCATTGCAATAGTGCGGTCAGTAGTCAGCTTTATTTTTATCGTTTCGTATTGTTCTAACTCTTTATTATGGAGTTCTTTTTGATTGTAATTCAACCATCTAAACTGCCTCGTGCAAACTTCTACGGTGTCTAAATAAGTTTTAGAGTCACATTTAGTTGCTAACAAATTGCCTTTGTAGTCTAATTCTAACCAATTATCGCCTTCTGCATTTGCAATAATTTTATCTTGAAAGTAATAAGGCGCTATTGAAACACCGTGTCCGATAAAGTAGCTCCAAATGACTTGATTGTTTTTTAAATCATAGGCAAGAATTTTTCCTCCACTTTTTATCGCTGTACAGTACATAATTGAATCCTTAAAAATAGCTTTACTATAAATTTTTTCAATCTTTAATGTTTGGATAGTATCACCTGTCGCAGCGTCGAATTGGACACTTTTATCCTTATATTCACTAAAGTGTTTACTAACAATAAGCGTATTTTGAAATATTATGGGTGCAAAATTAGATTTATTGGCTACATGTTGTTGCCACTTTAAAGTTCCAGTTTTTATATCAAAAGCATAAAGATTGTAATCATTGGCATTAAAATAGATTTGATTACAATCAAAGGTAAAAGAAGTAATGAAATTATTTAATTGTTCTTCTGTGAGGAAAATCTCGGATTTAAAAAAAGAAGTTTGTGCAGTTGCAAAAAAACTATTTAGCACAAATAAATAGATACTGACTTTTAGCAGTTTTTGATTTTTAGTTTTTTTCATTTTACATTATTTTATGCAAATCAAATTTCACTCTAATTTAAAACATATACAATACCTATTAATAGGTATTTTACATCATAATATTCCTTTAGAAGTGCAG
>Ga0335398_10002428_pt1 | contig 29497 bp, 23 predicted proteins | sample BON03_FD_205742 | JGI IMG/M metagenome (GOLD analysis project Ga0335398, IMG submission 205742) | Freshwater microbial communities from Lake Bonney liftoff mats and glacier meltwater in Antarctica - BON-03 (spades assembly) (version 2) | ecosystem: Environmental > Aquatic > Freshwater > Ice >... | reverse complement strand
AATGAATGCACGTTTCCATCACGAACGAATCGGCTCGCACGGTTTCGGATCGCACGGTTTCGATCGCATCCGGAACAATTGCGTGGCCCTCGGCAACTATGATCTGACTGATGGAATCAATCGTGGCAGGACGAAGCAGGCAAACATTGTCACGAATTCGCCGCCAGTCGAACGAAGTCTTCCTGTCCCACTCACCGACGCCCATGATGCCACGCAATCGACGATGATTTTCCGCCAAGTCCTGCAGACGATCGTAATTCAGATTGCATCCCAGTCGCACACTCGCGAGGACCACAATCTGCCAGTAATCCATGCCTTCACGACCACAGTCGCTGCGTGAATCGCCGTTCACATCCTGAGCCACCAGCTTGAGGATTTGCTCACACAGGTCAGAATTCGAATACAGATGCTGCACCGTCCTGAGGATCGGGATGATCTCGTCCCGACATTCCAGATTCCGCTGAACCTGATCGATCGACTCAGTATCCAGCCGCCTCTGCTTTGAGTACCCTTTACGCATCGATTCACTCCTCGAAGATGACACCACGATTTCCGTTTTTGGCCCTGTTAAACCATCTACGTAAATTTCAGTCGTGATCTTCGTGGAGTTTTTTCGTTTCTCACTCTACGTTTTTATTACTCAAGTCTATTTACGGACGCGCACGAGCTAGTGTGGTAACTTCGGTTGAAGCCTGAAGAAAGTTGAGTGCTAACAGGACGTCGTCGGGCAACAAAAACTCCCGCGTTTCTTCGCCTATGATTTTTCTGGAGCGCGTGCGGAACAAGCCACACGCATCACTTAGCAAACTGACAATTAAAACGATGCTTCGATCATACATTATTCTATCTTCCGCGCTGGCGGTTCTTTGCTGTAGTGCGTTGGCTGATGACTACAAGCCGAAAGTCGCTGACGCATCAAAAGACGCGGAACTGGCTCTGCAGGGCTTTGTCTTACCGAAAGGCATGACGGGAACATTGCTGGCGTCTGAACCCGCATTGGCAAACCCTGTCGCGTTTTATGCCGCTGATGACGGACGGGTTTACGTGTGCGAAACGTTCCGTCAGGAAGTTGGTGTGGAAGATAATCGCAGTCACATGGATTGGCTGAACAACGACCTGCGACTGGAGACCGTTGAAGAACGTCTGGCTATGTTCAGGAAGTATCTTGGCGACGACGTTAGTAAGTACGCCAAAGAACATGATCGTATTCGAGTTCTGAAGGACACGAACGGTGATGGCAAATTTGACGAAGACAAAGTGTTTGCTCAGGGCTTCAACGACATTCTGGATGGCACCGGCGCCGGTGTGATTGAACACGACGGCAAAGTGTATTACACGTGCATTCCTAAACTCTGGATGCTGGAAGATACTGATGGCGACGGAATTGCTGACAGGAAGGACGCTTTGCATCATGGTTACGGTGTTCGAGTAGCGTTTCGCGGCCACGATATGCACGGACTGACAGTTGGCCCCGATGGCCGACTGTACTTCAGCATCGGCGACCGTGGCTTTAACGTGATCACTCAGGAAGGCACGCGACTAAAACGAGTCGACAGTGGGGCCGTTTTTCGTTGCGACATGGATGGATCTCATCTTGAAGTCTTTGCCTACGGACTTCGTAATCCTCAGGAACTGGCGTTTGACGACAACGGCAACCTGTGGACCGGCGATAATAATTCCGATAGCGGCGATCAGGCTCGCTGGGTGTATGTCATACAGGATGGTGACACCGGCTGGCGAATGTACTTTCAGTATCTTGAAGATCGCGGCCCATGGAATCGTGAACGCATGTGGTATCCGTATCGTGCCGATGACGAAACCAGCGTGGTACAGCCAGCCTACATTGTGCCTCCCGTTGCCAACCTTGGCGATGGTCCTTCCGGGCTGACTTACTATCCCGGCCTCGGACTTTCCAATCGCTACAGGAACCACTTTTTCATGGCCGACTTCCGCGGCGGTGCGGGCAACAGCGGTGTTCGCAGCTTTAGCGTTGAACCCAAAGGCGCGACGTTTGAACTGACGGATTCGCATCAGTTTATCTGGTCGATTCTGGGAACAGATGTTGATTTTGCTCCGGACGGAAGTCTGTACGTGACCGACTGGGTGAACGGTTGGGTGGGCGAAGGTAAGGGGCGTTTGTATCGCTTTGCCGATGATGAAAACATCAGTGCAGCGGCGGGAGCAAACGTTCCAGAGCTGCTGAATGGCGGCATTGCGAATACTGAAACTGACGGACTAATTGCTTTGCTCGGTCACGGCGATCGTCGAGTTCGCCAGAAAGCTCAGTTTGAACTTGTAAGACGAGACGCGGCTGATCTGATTTATGTTTCAGCAGCATTACCCGGTGATGCGGTAACTCATCGCCATCTTGCCTGGGCAATTTGGCAGTTGGGCCTGAAATCAGCCGAACAGGCAAAGACGGCCGTGAAGTTCTGTGTCAACGGAGCTCTGACAAGCGCTGACGATCTTGGTGTGCAATACACAAAGGTGTTGACGGATCTTGTGAAGCGTCACGGCATCTCAGTCATCATGGACAGTGAAACCCGCGATTTACTCCGAACCCAATTGGCGGCCACGACAAACAGCAGTGACCTGCGATTGGCGGGATTTGCCGCAGTTGCATTGGGCACAATCGCCCGCGGGGCTGATGCGTCTGCCTTGTTGAGTCTGCTGGAACGCAACAACAACAAAGATCCGGTTCTGCGTCACCAGGCAATTATGGGACTCACAAAGCTATGGGAACGTGTTCCTCAAAACGTGATTACAGAAGAACTTGCCAAACGTTCCGCGGCGGCAAGACTCGGAGTTGTTGTAGCGTTGAGACGTCTCGAACGTGACGAAGTTGTTCAACTGCTGGGTGATCCTGATCCGAGCGTCGCTGCCGAAGTGGCTCGAGCCATTACGGAACAGGGATCAAACGCGGCCTTGAATGCTCTGTCCTTTCGGCTGTTGATGGCTACATCGAATCCGAAGGGAATCACTGATCCGGTGATTGTGCGACGAGCATTAGAAGCGTGTTACCGCCTTGGAAATATGCGGCACGCTCTGGCGGTTGCTCGCGTGGCTGGTGATGCGACTCGCCCTGAAGAAATTCGCCTGGTTGCCACGAAAATGCTGTCAACATGGAATGACACTCAGCAAACGGACACAGTCACCGGCCGCTGGCGACCATTGCCTAAACGCGAAGTGGAAGACCTGAACGAGGCTGTAAAGAACGACTTGCCGGGAATGTTGGCCGGACCTAAAAATGTTCGAGATTCTGCCGTTGCTCTGGCTGCTCAGCTGGGAATCAAGGGTGTTGTGCCAGCGTTGGAAGCAATGCTGGCTGACGTGAATGCAGACGAGACAACCAGGGTTTCTGCATTCCGCGCACTGTCGACTCTTAGCGACAGTGTTGACCAGTTATTAACAAACGGCAGCGCTGATGGATCCCAAGCCATTCGCATAGCGGCCTTAGAGCTGCTGGCCGAACGTCGCCCCGAAGACGCAGTGCCACAATTGCAGGCGGCCATTGAACAGGGAAGCCTGAAAGCTCAACAAAAGGCGTTGTTTCTGCTGGGGCAGATAAAGTCTGATGCGGCCGTTGCAGGGTTGGCTCAGGCGTTTGTTGCACTCAATGCAAAAACGTTGCCTGTCGGAGCGACATTGGATCTACTGAAGGCCGCAGAAGCCGCTGGAAATTCAGAACTGCAAGCCAGCGCGGATGCATTCCGGGCAGCTCAGCAAAAAGACGGAGACAAGCTGGCAGCATGGAGTGAATGCCTTGACGGTGGTGACCTTGAAAACGGAAAAACAATTTTCTTTGGTCGAGCGGCGGCATCATGTCGGCGGTGCCACAAAGTGAATGGAAGTGGTGCGGAAGTTGGCCCCGATCTATCCGCTGTCGCAAAGGACAAAGACCGCAGCTATCTTCTGGAAGCCATCGTTGATCCAAATGCGAAGATCGCGAAGGGCTTTGAGACGACGATTATTGTCGATTTCGATGGTCGCATTCACACAGGCATTATCAAGGAAGAAACCGAAGCTGTTGTAAAGCTGATGACGGCTCAGGGAGCAATCATTTCTGTGGCGAAGGACGAAATTGACGAAAGAGCCAAGGGGCAAAGTGGCATGCCATCTGACATCGCCAAAAACCTGAGCCGTGATGATGTCCGCGATTTGATTGAATACCTCGCGTCGTTAAAGGTGGCCGGTGATGGTTCTCATGGCAAGACGGAAGAATAGTTTTACGGTTTCGATTGCCTTCGCCCGCGAGGCGACTGTTTGTGGTATCCAGACACGAAAGTCTTTTCGATGAAAGACCTTACGCATTTTAATAAAGACGGCGACAGCCAGATGGTTGACGTTGGCGCAAAGCAAGTCACCAGTCGAATGGCACGTGCGGAAGGTTTCGTGTTAATGAAGCCGGACACATTGCGGATCATTCGTGACAGAAAGATTGCGAAAGGCGATGTTCTGGAAGTGGCAAGACTTGCTGGAATCATGTCTGCCAAAAGGACAGACGAGCTAATTCCGCTATGTCATTCGCTCGGACTTGATTCCGCCAGCGTGGAATTTTCGTTTCCAGACGATTGCCGAGTCAAAATAGAAAGTCGGGTGTCAGTTTCCGGTCGAACGGGAGTCGAAATGGAAGCTTTAATGGCTGTAAGTATTGCTGCTTTGACGATCTACGACATGTGTAAAGCGATTGATCGCGAGATGGAAATTACGGACGTCAGATTGCTGGAAAAATCAGGTGGTCGTAGCGGCCACTTTACTCGAGGCCACTCGTGACCGAGGCCGGCTTTGCTGAATGAGGAAAACGGACGATGAACACCGGCATGATTCAGGTTGAAGATCTGAAGACTCAATTGAATAGCCACCTGTCCGATGATCTTGCCGCGGTGAATTCTATACTCCGCCGACGACTTCGCAGTTCCAGCGACTTTGTGAGCGACATCACCGAGCACGTTTCCCGGTTTCAGGGCAAACAAATCCGTCCGATGCTGCTGCTGCTCTGCGAACGAGCGATCGCCGGTCATAGCAGTGATGGCGGGCACATTCTGGCTGCCGCTGTTGAAATGATTCACACGGCAACTCTGGTCCATGATGATGTGATTGACGAAGCCGATACGCGACGCCATGTCGCTACCGTTCACCGACGCTGGAACACAGAAACCAGCATACTGCTGGGAGACTATCTTTTTTCCAAGTCGTTCCACCTTGCGGCCTCCACCGGCGATGCGGAAGCCTGCCGACTTATCGGCCTGGCAACAGACCGCACGTGCGAGGGCGAACTGAATCAAACGGCGGCAAGGCTGCAGCGTTCGAGGTCTCAACTGGATTACTTTAGAATCATTCGCGATAAGACGGGACAACTGTTCGGACTCAGTTGTTTACTGGGTGCTCGAGCGGCCACCGCAGCGGTGCCTCAGCAACGTGCGGCGCGAAGATTCGGCATTCGGTTGGGACTTGCGTTTCAGATTGCGGACGACATTCTGGACCTGACGGAAACATCGGCTTCCACCGGCAAGGACGCAGGGAACGATCTGCAAAACGGCCGCTTGACGCTTCCGCTACTGCGAGCCCTGCGGTGTGCTGGGGATGTTGAGACAAAACGGCTATGTTCGCTGCTGGAAAGCGAAACAGATGGGCGTTGTCGCAGTCTTGTGGCTCTGCCGTGTGTGCAGACGGGTATTCAATCGGCTCAGCAAACCGCACTCGATCTTGCCGGTCGCGCGATCAGCGACCTGCAGCACTTTCCTGAATCCGTAGACCGATTGCTGTTGCAAAAAATTGCTGCCTTTGCCGTGCAAAGACAACACTAAGTCGACACAACACGCGGCACGAAATCGTCGCTTAGATGTTGGCAGCGATTATTTAACAGGTCCGGTTTCTGGTTTCAACGGCATCGTAACCAGCACTGCAGCGGCAAGCGTGATGAGCAGGTGAAGTTCGTTAGCATGGCGAGACAAGTTGTGCAATCTGACGAATTCCTGAGTTCGAACCTGTCCCGCTGGAATAATCAGAGCCTGCAACGGGCTGTAAACCACGAAATAGTCCAGAGCAAAAATCACCGTCGATACGGCCATCAATACTAAGACCATAACCGCGCGTTTGTGACACGCCGCTCCTGAAGTTTTCCATGCCACGATGCAACTCACAACACTCACCGCATAAATCACCGTGCCGAACTTGTAGTACAGCGGAAAGCGAATAGTTGCTAACTGATCGCGAGTAAAAGTGTCAATGAACCTGGATGTCTGCTCGGCCACACTGGTAATGACAAACAGAATTGCAGCTCCGATCCATGCTGGCAGCAAAAACCGAAGAGCAAAGATTGAAATCGAAAACAGTTTTAAGTGTCGTTGCGGCATAGGTCAAAATAATCATGAGACATGAGTGAACTCGGCCAACACGTGCTGCCTGATGGCCGAGGCTATTTGCTGAAAACGCGTCAGAGAATCATCATCGCATCGCCATAGCTGTAGAAACGATAACGTTGTTCAACCGCCTTGCGATAGGCCTCCATTGTCAGTTCATATCCCGCTAATGCGGCAACAAGAACAATCAGCGTTGAACCCGGCAAATGGAAGTTCGTAATTAACTTATCGACAAACCTGAACTCAAACCCAGGTTTGATAAACAGGTTTGTGGAACCGCTCCAGCCGTCGGAATCGTGGCTGAAAGAAGACGCTTCCAGCGTTCGCACACTGGTTGTACCAACAGCAACAACGTTGCCCTGACTGGCTTTGGTGAGCAGGATTTCTAACGCTGCCTGCTGTGTCACCCGACACCATTCGGCGTGCATGTGATGATCGGACAACTTGTCGGTGCTGACCGGGCGAAACGTACCGATCCCAACGTGCAGAGTAACCTCGGTGGTCAGCAATCCCTGCTGGCGGCAGCGATCCAGAAGTTCCTGAGTAAAATGCAGACCAGCCGTTGGAGCTGCGATGGAACCCGGCTGATTGGCGAAAATAGTCTGGTAACGGTCCTGGTCGTGTTTGTCCGCGACTTTCCGGCCAATATATGGAGGCAACGGTAAAGTGCCGAATGCATCCAGAAGTTCAAACGCGGATTGCTTTTGACTCGGAGTGACCAGCCAGCTGCCGTCTTCACACTGTTCGTTCAAAGTCAGCAAAAGCGGCTCAGCAGAAAGTGTGAACTGGTTCGCATCGTCTGCCAGTTGTGCGGGAACTATCGTTAACGATTCTCCGGCTTGTAGGCGACCTCGAGTTTGCCCTGTGATTTTCCAGCGGCCGTCCGGTAATTCCTGCAGAAACAGGCCTTCCCACTTTCCTTTCGTATCTGTACGAAATCCGAACAAACGTCCGGGCACAACTTTCGTATTATTAAAGACCAAACGGTCGTTGGCAGAAAGCAGGTCCGGAAGGTCACGAATTCGGCCGTGTTCGATTGCCCCGGTGTCGCGTCTCACAACCATCAGCCGCGAATCGTCGCGATTTTCGGTGGGGCGTGATGCAATCAGTGCGTCTGGCAGTTCGTACTGCCACGATGCAATGTCATTCAGGTCGGGAATCACCACTGACGAAGGATTTGGTTCTGGCGGAATCATTAACATGACAACACACGAATTTCGGATGTCGCCTCACATAGTTTTTCGAATTGGCTTAGGTTAGCAGAATGGGCAGCTTAACGAATTCCCGGCAATCTTCGACGGTCAGATGAATTTTCAGCGAGAGGTTTTCAACGGTTGAGTCACCTATCTGATACCCAAATGGCAGTCACTTTCTGCATTACCGAACTGGATGTCGGTGGAGCGGAAAAGGCGATGGTTCGAATTGCCGCCGGCCTGAAGCACCGCGGCTGGACTGTGCGAGTCATCAGCCTGCGAAATGAGGGCCCGCTGGCGGAACCACTCATCACAGCCGGAATACCCGTGACGGCACTGGAATGCGGTGGTTTTGGCGACGTCCGTGCCTTGTTTCGGCTGACGTCAGCACTGCGAACTCATCCGCCAGACGTGCTGTGCTGTTTTCTGCATCAGGCCAACATCTACGGCCGTTTGGCTGCAAGACGAGCGAAAATACCGGTTGTGGTGTCGGGTGTCCGCGTCGCTGACCGCCGCAGATGGGTCACGATGACCGATCGCTGGACGCAGAACTGTACAGATCAATACATCGCCGTCAGCGACAACGTTGCAGCCCTGCATTGTCGGCTGTGTCACATTCCGGCAGCAAAAATGTCGTCGATTTCCAACGGCGTCGACGGGAGCGTGCCCCGGGAAGCTGCTCAGAAACCGTCCGTGCAGCCCCACGAACTACTGTTTGTCGGTCGTTTGACGGAACAAAAAGCACCTCTGGATCTACTGGAAGCCTACCGAAGGCTACCAGCAGAACTTCGTGAAAGTACTCGATTAACGTTTGTGGGCGAAGGTCCGCTGCGGCAACGACTGCAACTTGAAATTGCTTCTGGCGGACTTGCAAATGCCGTAACGCTTGTCGGGAATTCGCCCGACGTACCTAAACTGATGCAGCAGGCAACGCTGCTGGTGCTTCCGTCTCGCTGGGAAGGCCTGCCGAACGTAGTGCTGGAAGCGATGGCCAACGGACTGCCCGTAGTCGCCACGGCTGTCGACGGGACTCTGGAACTGATTTCAGAAGGCGAAACAGGTTGGCTGGTTCCGCCGGCGCAGCCTGACGCTCTCTCCGCGGCAATCGCAGACGCCCTAAACAACCCAGATCACCGACAGGCTTATTCTGAAAAGTCGCAACTCATTGCTGTAACACGATTTAGCTGGAACGCAGCTATTGATCGTTATGATCAACTGTTGAGCTCACTGGTTTCCAAAACCAGCCTGAAAGTTGTTCCAGAAAATCAAATCTAAATTTTGGTGAATTCACCAATCTCCTGCCCTGCAAACGACCTGCGCTGATTACACGACCAGCGATGCGCTCGGATTGCCTCAGACCGGCTTGACGAGATCTGAAGTCAGGTTAAATTGCTGCTCAGTGGTGAGTTGTGGGGAGAAGTGGGAAAACACTTCTCTAGTCTTAAAGCGTTATGCAATAGCACTTTGTGATTTCGAGTGTTGACCGAGAGTGATCTTCAATGGCACTAACCGGAACATTCGACCGCACGATTGATGATAAGCTGAGACTGGCAATTCCTAAGGCCCTGAAAGACGGATTCGGAGTTCTCGGAACAGATGAATTGTATCTGGCTCCTGGCAACGAAGGCTGCCTCTCTATTTACTCGACGGAAGGATTCGATCGATTTGCTGGCCGACTGGCCAATGTTTCGCCTGGGCGCGCCAATGTCCGCACTTTTCTACGGCTTTTCTATGCTCGTGCGGAGCGAGTTGTGCTGGACAAGCAGTCCCGCATTCGTATTCCCGATCGCCTGATCGCTCACGCCGGACTGCAACATGATGTTGTTGTTATTGGTGTGAACGACCATGCAGAAATTTGGGACAAGGGTACCTGGGACACGTTCCTGACTGAAAATTCAACGCAGTACGACGATTTGACAACGGAAGCACTCGACAGTTTTCTGCTCGAGCCACCTATGGATGGGTGATCGTCTATTTTGCGTTGCTGATGACTTACTGGATTCTACCGCTAGCTTCACCGGGCTTCGCGGAAGGTTGACGAAGGAATGGATTCCTTCGTCTCGGCGCACGGCCTCAAACTTTTTTGAGGCCGAAGGCCGTTCGTTCTGACGACCACATGGACTGGTGCGAGGAACGAACGGCCTTATGTGTGCGGACTCAACCGGCACGATATCTTATTTGCCTATTCGCCGGGACTCTTGCTTCGGAACTCCGGCAAGTCGCTTAATGTTCAAACGTTGCGATGATTGCCACGTTAAACCGACAAGGCGTTGTGCTGACAGAATTTAACGTTACTAAAAGCAGTCCGAAAACCGCTCCGGCGAACGTCGCGGTACAAGCACGGCATGCGAGTGCATTTTGCAATGACTGAATTCACCTGGTCGCGCGGCGTCCGCCTAAACTTGCGATCCCCAAACAGGCTTAAGGCATCATTGCGACTATGCCTCATACACCTACACTGTAAATCTAGTAATGGTCTGCTCATAATAGGCCTGCCACAAATCTGATTGGCCTTATTCGTTGGAAAAAACAATGGAATCACAATGGGGCTAAGTGAGCGTTCCTGACATCACTACGGGCTTTCAAATTGCACGAATCCCAAGTAGTATTGAGACGGGATTTCTGGTTCGTGTGGAACCTCTCTGTAAAGTTGTGAAAAAACATTCGAGGGTCCCTTCGGAACAATGAATTATGACTATTCGAATTGAATGCCCCGAGTGCGGTTATGATGGGAATGTCAGCGACTCCAGGGACGGCAAGACTGTTTCCTGTCCCGAATGCGACGTGCCAATTGCAGTTCCTGCGCGGGGTAAGTCGGCACGTCGACCCTCCTCGTCTCAGATGCGATCTCAAACAGACAATAACAGTGGTGCTCGTATTTTTCTGCTGGGCTCGACCGTGCTGTTGGTTGGTGTTGGGGCGATGTTTGCGATTCGGATGTACAACATTCCCGGGGAAGATCTGGCGGTAGCCAGCAATTTAGTAATTTATGGCGATGGCGGCAAAACTTCGGCGCTGGAACCAGCGCCGGCCAATCCAGATAATCCTGCAAAAATGTCCGGTGACGACAGTGACCTGTCGGCGCTTGGCGTAAAGACCGTGCAGCAACCCGACGATGAACAGGCGGTTCCGTCGAATGTTGATGAACTGGTCGGTGGAAGCACAGAATCCTCGACCGTAATCGCAATCAGTCCTCAGCAGTTGCTGATGGCCCGAATGACAGATCTGGTTGTTAACGTGATCGGATTTCCCGAGGACTCTCGAGGCACCGTTGCGACAGCAATTGAGGCGTCGACACAAGGGGCCATGCAGAGTTGCAAGCTGACGTGTGTGCAGGGATCTAATAAACCTGTGATGCAGGTATCACTGAAACTGATCAATGATTCCGGCGTTGACACGCTGTTTGTTGCCGCAGAACTGCAGGCAAGTCTGCAGGGGATTCCCGTGAAACTGTGGGAACGCAAAGAAAGTCTGATCGCTTTGGATGACAAGGCTTTGCAGAACGGCATTCTTCCACCGAACCTCGACCGAAGCCTCAGTCGATTCTTCACTACCTTACGCAGCGATCTGGTAGATGCTCGCCGCACCGTCGTGACAATGGAAAACGCTCAGAAACAACGTGTCAATGAAAAACCGTGAGTTGCCCTGTGGCCGAATTCATGAGAATTCATCGGACGTTAGTTCCTGAAGGCCGTACAGAAACCGTAACTCCACATGCACGCGGCGCGAATAAGTGAATCCAGCCATTGCGAAATTCACCCGCTCACTCGCGAAGGGCGAGTCGTGCTTAGCTTGGGAAGTTCGCCGAAGTCGTTTTCGGACCGCTCCTACGAATTCAGGCACTGCAGAGGCGTTTGATTCATAAGGAATTCAGAGTCACACCACTGGTGAATGGGGAGTCAACTACTCAGGAAATGGGCGGGGATGGATGGCGTCTATTCAGCCAATCGTTAGTCACTTCCGGCGTGACGTCCTTCCATAATGGCGTGTTGCCAAAGCTGTCAACACACACATGTAACTTCCAGCCGTTTCGCCAATTGTGATTGGCCATGTGGCTTCCATAATGTCTCCGGAAATTACCATCTTCCGCCGTTTCAGATTTCCCTTCTTCGAACTTTGAACCTCTTGCGTTGGCAAAGTCTTCCAGAGTTCGGTTGAATGCAGGCTCAATTATTTATCGTGCCTGATTGAATTGTGTCGTTGCATGTTTCGTGCAAGGTCATAGGGACGGCCGGGATTTCAAATGTTGGGCTTCAAGTTTGTGGATTTCGGGAAAAGGCGACATCAGCATTGTCCATAAGCAGCGGCGGAAGTGTAGAACACCCCGATAAACAGAACGCTCATTCTCTGGCTCGAACATCCGGGGAGCAGTGTTGGCGTTGAACAGTGTTCGAGGGAAATGTGGTGGCTATGTCTGAGATCGAAACTCTGTTGGATCGTTACGCACATGGGTGTGAACTTTTGAGATCAGCTTTACAGCAATTCACCGCGTCCGATTACGACGCGCTGCCGATACCGGGCAAATGGTCCGTGAGACAGGTGGTTTGCCATATCGCCGATTTTGAACCGGTCTATCTAGATCGGATGAAACGTGTTTTAGTGGAAGACAACCCAACCTTTTTTGGGGCAGATCCGAGTGTCTTTGCCGCTGGCCTGGCTTATGACACCAGAGAAGTTGGCGAAGAACTGGACCTGATTGACCTGACTCGCCGCCAGATGGTACGCATTCTTCGAAACTGCGATATCGAAGTCTTCCAAAGAACGGGAGTGCATTCAGAAGACGGTCCCATGACTATGGAAACTCTCCTGGAGCGAATTGCCGGTCATATACCGCACCATATTCGCTTCATCGAAGAAAAAGCGGCCGCTCTACGAGCCGCTTAAATGATGCTTGCCCGCGGTTTCTGATTGAGGCGGCCTGCGTGTGAGTGGCTACCAGAATCCAGTAAACTGTGACTGTCGGCTGGTGATTTCGGCCGGCGTGGTTGTCCGGAAGACGATACCACGCCGGTTGGTTGTTTGGTTGGTTGGGGCCGCCGGGTTCGAACGCAGAAACGGCAAACGGCAGAATTTGTTTTCGCAGACGCTCAGTTGCGAGACAGGCCGGCGGACAGACTGACAAACTCGCGATTCGTCACTTGCATGATCGACAGACATCGCGAGAATCAGAGTTCACGTTCACCGTCGCCAGAGTCGCCACGATCAGCCATGATTGAATCCGCTATCTCACAAGACTGCTTCACACCGCAGGCTGTCAGTTCATTCCACAAAGATGGATACATCATACAGCGAGGTCTGGTACCGGAAGCCTACATTCATCGGATTCTGGATGTCGCAAAACGCGACGCCGGGTTGCACTATGGCGACATCGAATACGAAGCCGATGTTCAGTATCCGGGTGCACCCACGTCTGTCAAGGCAGAAGGCGGGCGTACAATTCGCCGACTGAAACAGGCGTTTAGTCGTGACCCCGTATTTTCGCAACTGGTAAAGGAGCCCTTTTTGCTGAATCGCTTGCGGCAACTGGTTGGCCCCCAGGTGGTCATGCCGTTGGCTCATCACAACTGTATTATGACCAAGCACCCCAAATACAGCAGCGACACCGGCTGGCATCAGGACATCCGCTTCTGGTCGTTCGCCAATTCCGAACTGGTCAATGCGTGGGTTGCTTTGGGCGATGAAACGTTAACGAATGGCTGCCTGCGTCTGCTACCCGGCACTCATCGAATGAAGCTGCAGCCTGGGCAGCTTGATGAAGAGTTATTTTTCCGAGACGACCTGGAACAGAATCGCGACGCACTGGATGCTGCCGTGACGGCCGAACTACGCAGTGGTGACGTACTGTTTTTTCACGCCAGATGTTTTCACGCGGCGACCAGAAACTTTTCCGAGAACACTAAGTACTCAGCCGTGTTCACGTTTCGATCTTTGGATAACCCGCCGATCGAAGGCAGTCACTCGGCCGCCTTGCCGGAATTGCTGCTGTGAGCCTGCGTGCGGTTGATTTCGAGGTTCTCCGACTTGTTTGAGCAGCGTGATGCTTAAAAAACCGCCAGTTTGAAGCCACGTTCGATCGTTAAATCGCTAGATTTCTTCCACTCAATGTATTCTCGGCAAAGTACGCCCCCACATCCGTCAGGCAACCGGCGAGTTCCGTTGCGGTTAAACGCAAATGGTTGCCGAGATTTTCCCAGCAGCTCTTGAGCCGTTACCGCCGTTAATGGCTGCCTGCCGGTTTGGTCTATTCAAGCATGTCTTCTTCGACCGTCTCGCTATCAACATCGGAATCGTCAAACCGCAACGGGCGGTGATCATCATCATCGTCGTCGTCTGAATCATCATCCATGAAGCTGCTGGAATCGTCGTCTTCAAAATCATCGTCGACAGTATTCTCATCGAAGAACAGTTCGTCTTCGGGAAAGTCATTTTGAAAGTCAGCGTCTGTAATTTCGTTCCGCAGTTCGATGTCTGGTAGATTCAGGCTTTCTTCGTTGCCTCCACGAGCTCGCATAATCATGCGAATGGGCACTTCCTGAAACGGCGAGACTTCTCGAAGAAAACCGAGCAGGTAGCGTTTCCACGATTCGTCGAACAGTTCCGGATCGTTGCATTTCACCACGATAGTAGGCGGTGCCACAGCAACCTGCGATGCGTAGTAGATCTTGGGTCGTTTGTTCTTTCGGTGCGGCGGCGTGTTTCTTTCAATCGCAATCTTCAACGCGCGATTAAGCTTGCCGGTGCCAATACGAGTTCGCGCCTGCTTGTACATCGTCTGCGTCAGATTGATCAACTGTCTGATGTTACGGCCATCCTTAGCGGTCAGCACGGCAATGGGGACGTGTCGCATAGAAGCGAAAGTCTTCACCAGATACTCGCCCCATTTATCAATCGTCATTTCCTCGGCCTGCGCCAGGTCCCACTTGTTGACGACAAAGACGCACGGCTTGTTGTGCTTCGTTATTTCTTCCACAAGCTGTTTGTCGACTCGGGAAATCGTGTTGGTTGCATCAAAAAACATCAGCACCACGTCTGCTCGACGAATACTGCGTTGAGCACGTACCAGCCCGTAGAATTCGATGTCATTGGCAAGGCTTTTGCGTTTGCGAACACCGGGAGTATCAATGGCTACGAACGTACGCCCATCGACATCGAACCTAATGTCGATACTGTCGCGAGTCGTGCCGGCGACTTCGCTTACAATAACGCGTTCCGTTTCTGCCAGCTGATTGATGAATGTGCTTTTGCCAACGTTTCGTCGGCCTACAATCGCCAAACGCATTTCTGGCGTTTGCAGCAGCGTGTTGCCTTCGTCAGTTTCGTTGTCCGCCTGCTCAGGCAGATGGTCAACGATGGCCTGCAGCAATTCCGACCTGTTTCGATTGCCCTTCACACTGGTGATCACCTGGTCGGAACTCGACAGGCATAGAAAGCTGGCTGCTTCCATGTCCAGACGTGCTGAGTCGCACTTGTTCACAACCATCAATGTCGGTTTATTAATGCGTCGCAGCCGTTCGGCCACCATACGGTCCAAGGGCATAATGCCGTCTTTGGCATCCACGACAAACATCAGCAGGTCGCATTCCAGCAGGCCGACATCGATCTGCCGCTCGATATCTTCAGACAGGTCATCGCTGTCGACAATTCCAATACCGCCGGTGTCGACGAGCTCAAAATATCGATCGCCTTCGTTGACAATCCATGTGACTCGATCGCGCGTGACGCCGGCCGTAGGATCGACAACTGACAGTAATTTGCCCGCAATCCAGTTCAGCAGCGAGCTTTTCCCCACGTTTGGACGACCAACGATCGCCACTTTCGGGATACCCATGGTGCTGAATTCCTTACAACCTTTAGACCTACGACGTAAACCGCGACAGCTATTTGCTGGCGCATTGAACAATGCTGCAGAGGGTACACGGAACGATGGCCATGAGTTAGACCGAAGCAACGAATTCCTTCCAGAAACAGTACGATATCAGCGTTTCTGGCGGGCAACAAACGCGGCGTAGTCTGCGGCGGTGTCAATTCCGACCGAAGCTTCCGGCACAATGGCCACTGAAATGGCAGCTCCAGATTGCAGAGCACGAAGTTGCTCAAGCTTCTCAAGCTGCTCAAGTGACGATGGCTGCATTTGAGTTAGTTTCAGCAGAAACTCGCGACGGTAGGCGTACAATCCAACATGCAGAAACCACGCCGCCGTATCGCCGATAACATCTTCCACTCGACCGTCTCGGTAAAAGGGGATGGCAGATCGGCTAAAATACATGGCTCGGTTTAAATCGTTGATTACCACCTTCACGCAATCGGGGGTGCGAACCACATCGGGGTCAGTAATTCTGGCGGCAACAGTTGCCATTTCGTCGCCCGACGCAACTATCGCTTCGACTAATGCACTAATTGTGGTCAGTTCAAGTTCCGGTTCATCGCCCTGCAGATTCACAATAATGTCTGCGTCACTGCAACACTTTCGCACGACTTCCGCGACTCGATCCGTGCCGCTGGGGTGGTCGGCCGTCATTTCCGCTCGTCCGCCAAACGCTTGAACTCTATCAAAGATCCGTTGGCTGTCGGTCGCCACAATCACTTCAGACAAAACACGGCAACGGGTGGCCACTTCCCAAACGTATTGAATCAATGGCTTGCCGGTTTGATTCAGTAGCAGCTTCTCTGGAAGCCGGCTGGATTGCAGTCTTGCGGGAATAATTCCGACGATCTTCATTAGCTCTCTATCCTGAAAAACTGCGTTTAGCATCGTTGTCAACCAGACGTCGACACCTGCTGTGAATCAATTTGTAGAGCCTGAAGCCAACTTTCTGGCCTGTTATGAATACAGATGCTCCAAAAACGTTGAAAAAAGCTTGTCAAGCACCTGAAAACAGTAGAAACTTGAAACTCAGATGCCGTTTCAACGTCATTAGGTTATTCTTAGAACATTCATCCACAACGCATTCCACATGATGTGGTTGCTTCGCCCCTTACATCAGGGAAGAATCGTATGCGAAGAACATTTCAGGTTGGCGACTTAGTCGTCTATCGCAAAAGCAAAAATAGCACTTCCCCGGGTCCCCGCGCGGAAAACGTGCACCCTGCGCAACATGGTGATACGTATTCGTATACGGTTGATAAGTTCTGGGTTGTCGAAGAAGTTTTGGCAGACGGAACCATTGTGGCCGCCACCCGACGCGGGAAGAAGAATCGCATCAAGTCTAATGACCCGATGCTTCGCCGAGCGAATCTGTTTCAAAAGCTGCTTTATCGAACGCGATTCGCCGCGCTGGAGCCTCAGCGTTCGGCGACAGATCACCTTTCGCCTTCCAACAACTAGAGCCGGTCCTGAAACTGCAGATTTACAAGCACGCGGTAACAGCAAGTGTATCCAGCGATTGCAAAGTACGCTCACTCGCCTGTCGTGCATGTATCGGGAAGTTCACGGGATTGGTTTGGGCGCCGCTTCTGCTGTTGTGTCTTGGGAATTCGTCTCATTATTGACAGCGACGATGTTCCAATAGCCAAACGTGAAGGTCTTCCGTTCGCTCGAAATTCTCACGAATTGCGCGACGGTTAAATGCATGAACAGCATGAGGCACCATGCTAAACTTCGGCACGAAATCAATATTCCAGGGGCGTAAAACCGGCTTGACTATCCCGCCTTTGCTGATGTCAGGGGCAGGCTTGTTTGTGATTCACGCGCGATGAAGTCTGCCTGTGTCTGGTGCACCTTGCTAAATGGCGTAACGCCTCTAAGAATTTGCCGAATCACAGGATCCGCAACTAAAACCGATCCATCAAAACGCCGCCTGGCTGGATTGCAACTGGCTTTCTGTCAACAATGCGGCATCTGAATGTTTCTGTGCGGCTGGGACTCATGGAAGGCAAAAGTACTGCGGCGTTTTTTTGACGCTTGTAGAAGTTCGCCTGAACGGTTCTGCCAGAAAAGGGTCGAACGATGCGAATACCGTGCCGCGATGTGTTTGTGTTCTGCGTATTTGCGCTGGCTGTTAAACAGTGCGGTCAGCTGGCTGCTCAGGAACTATCCGTCGTCACCGATGTGGAACAGCAGCCGCTTGTCGCCGCGACGCAGCGGCTGGTTGATGCTTTAAGTTTTGCCGGTTCTCCACTGGATGAAGCGGTCGTGAAGCGCCTGGAAACGGCACAGAAAATGGAAGACAGTCGAAAGGCTGTTCGAGAAATTCAGGCGGTACTGGATCCTTTGTGTTTGCTGGAAGTAAACATCAGCGCGGAAAGCCGCGTCAAAGTTAAAGAAGGCCCGGTCGCCAAAGATCTGATGCAGCAGGGTTGGCGTGCGTTTCTGATCAAGGTGCACAACGAAGCTGGCATTAATCCGGAACTCAAGGTGGAAAGCCCGAATGCGGCTCCGGTTTATCAGCAGGGACGAGGTGCTCGACAGCAGCCACGTACTGACGAAAAACTAGTCGACGCGTCTGATGTTGGAAGTCGCTGGCTGGACGTGTCGATGCTGACTCGCGAACCAATGAAGCCGCGATTGTCGGGGTTGTCCGTTGAGTATCGTGTGCTGCTGCTGTTCAGTCGAGACGTCGGAAAACGAGAAGCCACGTTTGCGTTCAATGTTGGCCAGGGAACTCAGGATCTGGGCTTCCGAAACTCCACGCCAATTCTGTTCGACTGCCAACCGGCCGTGAATGTAAAACTGAACGTGAAAGATGTCGATGGCGAAGGCACAATGGCTGCCTTTGTAATCAAGGATAGACTTGGCCGAGTCTACCCAAATCCGGCTCGGCGGCTGGCCCCGGATTTTTTCTTTCACCATCAAGTGTATCGGCAGGATGGAGAATCTCTGGACCTGCCAGCGGGCGACTACCAGATTAAGGTTACTCGAGGTCCGGAATACCGGCCACTAAAAATGGATGTTACGATTCCAAACGTGAAAGAACATTCACTGGACGTGCAACTGACTCGATGGATTCACGTTGCCGAAAAGAAATGGTATTCCGGAGACCACCATATTCACGCCGCCGGATGTGCTCATTACGACAGCCCGACAGAAGGAGTCGGCCCGGACGATATGATGCGGCATCTGCTGGGCGAGGATCTTAACGTTGGCTGCGTTCTTAGCTGGGGCCCGTGCTGGTATACCCAGAAGCAGTTCTTTGAAGGGGCCGTTTCGCAGCTATCTTCGGCTCGTTATCTAATGCGATACGACGTTGAAGTCAGTGGCTTCCCTTCTTCGCATGCGGGCCATTTGTGTTTGCTGAAACTCACAGAAGATGATTATCCAGGCACAACTCGCATTGAAGAATGGCCCAGCTGGACTTTACCGGTTTTAAAATGGGGCAAAGACCAGGGCGGAGTTGTTGGATACAGCCACAGCGGATGGGGACTGGCTTTGCCGGACGTCATGCCGGACGGAAGTCGTCAGTTTGTGAAGCGCCCATGGGGCGGAGCACCAGAAAACTGGAGAGGCAAAGCGGCGTCAACGTTGCCGGATTACGCAATGCCTCTGTTTGACGGAATCGGAGCCAACGAATTCATCGTAACGGCTGCTCACGGTGTCTGCGACTTTATCTCGGCCGTGGATACGCCCGCCATCTGGGAACTAAATATCTGGTATCACACGCTCAACTGCGGCATGACCAGTCGCATCAGCGGCGAAACCGACTTTCCCTGCATCTACGGCGACCGAGTGGGTCTGGGGCGAATCTATGTACAGCTAAACGACAATGAAGAACTGAACTTTGATAACTGGGTAAACGGATTGAAGGATGGCAGAAGCTACTGCGGTGACGGGCTGAGTCATATTCTGGATTTCTGCGTTGACGGACTTCCTGTCGGACGAAAAGCTGATGCTGATGCTGATGCTGAACCAGGTCGTTTGGATATCGCAGCGCCCGGCACCGTAAACGTGACCTTCGACGCCACGGCATTGCTTGACCAGCACGAAACAGACGAAACTCGAAACCTGAAGAAACGCCGACTGGACGAAAAACCTTATTGGCACATTGAACGCTGTCGACTGGATGGAAGCCGCGATGTTCCGATTGAAATTGTCGTGAACGGGAATGTTGTTGCGACACGAACACTGACCGCTGATGGCAGCGTGAAGTCGTTTGAAGTACCGGTGGAAATCAGCCAGTCTTCGTGGGTCGCAGTGCGGATTCTGCCTTCCGTGCATACCAATCCTGTGTTTGTGCATGTCGACGGAAAGCCTGTTCGGGCGAATCGTCGCAGTGCCGAATGGTGTGTGGCCGCGGTGAAGACATGCTGGCAGTCGAAGAAGAATCTGATCCGCGAAAGTGAACGTGCGATTGCGGAAGAGGCGTATAAAAAAGCAGAAGCCATTTACGCAGCCATCGCGGCCGAGTGTGTCAACTGATTGTCTCGATCCGTTCGCGTAAAACGTAGCAGGAGTTTTTCAAGTGGCCGCGGTACCGATTCGAAACAGAATTCGTGCCGTCATCGGCGGATTCTTTCGTCGGCCAATGATTCGCGCCAAGAATCGGTTTCTAAACCTGGCTCACACGAAGTGTGCTCTCACGCAGTCTGAAACGTTGCAGCGATTGCTGGCTCTGAATTCCAGCAGTCAGTTTTCTAAAGACATGGGACTTACGGGCAGCCTGTCGCTGGCGGAGTTCCGTCAGCGCATGCCGATTGTTGATTATGAATTCTTCCGGCCATATGTCGACCGCATGCAGACCGGCGAACACGGCGCGTTGCTGGGAGATCAAAACAGGTTGCTGATGTACGCTCTCACCAGCGGTACGACGGCAGAATCGAAGTTGATTCCTATTACGGAACAGTTTCTTAAGGACTATCGTCGCGGCTGGCAACACTGGGGCATCGCCGTTCATCAGGATTATCCGCTGCTGCGGTATCTGAAGATCGTGCAGATCAGCAGCAGTCACAATCGATGGCTGACGCCTGACGGTGTTCCGTGTGGAAACATCAGCGGGCTGGTCACATCCATGCAGAAAGCCATTGTCCGGAAGCTGTACGTGGTTCCAGCAGCCGTTGCAAAGATTGATGACCCAGCGGCAAAGCAATATGCCGTGATGCGTTTTGCATTGGCCGAACCGCTTGTCGGCATGTTTGTGACGGCCAACCCCAGCACTCTGCTGCAGCTTTGTCGCGATGCAGATCTGCGGCAGGGGGATCTGATACGCGATATATACGATGGCACGTTGAGCGTCGATGGCATCGCGGGTGACGTCGCGTCAAACCTGCGCCGATATGCAAAAGCAAACCCAGTTCGAGCTCAACAGCTGGAAGCCTGCCTCAACCGTTCGGGCCGACTGGCGGCATACGACTGCTGGCCGGACGCGCAGTGTCTCGGTGTATGGAGCGGCGGCAGCGCCGGAGCGTATATGCCTCAGTTGCGTCAGGAATACGGCAATCTGAACGTACGTGATCACGGCCTGCATGCCAGCGAAGGTCGTATGACGATTCCGTTCGAAAGCGAAACTTCGGCAGGTCTGCTGGACATCGAATCACATTTCTTTGAATTCGTTTCTGTCGATGAAATCGATTCATCATCACCCATCGCACTGGCAGCTCATGAACTGCAGCGCGATCAGGATTACTATATCCTGCTGACCACATCTTCGGGACTGTATCGCTACAACATCCGCGACGTTGTGCGCTGCGTTGGCTATTGGGGATCGACTCCGCTTCTTGAATTTCGTCACAAAGGCAGCCATATTTCCAGCATCACCGGCGAGAAAATTACCGAATCGCAGGTGGTCGCTGCCGTCCGAGAAGCATGCGACGAACGAGGAATCAGGCTAACGCAGTTCACCGTCACGCCAATCTGGGGAGATCCTCCGGGATACACGCTGTACGTCAGTGCCGCCGAAAAAATAGCTGAGCCTGTCTTAGGCGGGCTGGCGGAACTGCTTGACAGATGCCTTGGCAAACTGAATTGTGAATACAGGGAAAAACGCGACAGCGGAAGACTGGCCGAGATGAAGTGTGTTGCTCTGTCCGATTCATTTTGGCAATGCCTTAAGCAGTCGCGGCTGACGGCTTCCGGGGGTAGCGTGGAACAATACAAGCATCCGTGCCTGATGCCTGATCCGGCCTTCGAACGCAGGTTTCACATCGCAGCAGGTATCAGCGCCGTCTGAATGGCTGATCCGGCACTGCGGAATTGCACCGCTGGACACGGCGAACTGCTGCAGAGCTTCAACACAGTGAGCGATGATGAGTATTCATACACACTTGCGGCCTGCGTTTCGAAAACTCGAGATCTTAAGGAACTCGGCGATACCTTCACCGATTTGCTGTGTTGAGGGCGTCAAGTACTCATTCGACAATCTGTCGGTTCAGATTAACCTGCCTTCAAAGTCCAATTCCCTTCTGCCTGGAAACTTTAACAATGACGGCATCAGTTCGTTACGGCGTGTTCTTTGCCCAGGCAGTCGCCGCGCATTCCACATGTGTAGCCGACGATTTTTCTTACTTCCATGCAAACGTAATCGGCACGTCGCTAAAATTGCGAGTATCCGCTGAATCACAGGCAACGGCGGACCGCGCAAAACTTGTAGCTCTGCAGGAAATAGAACGACTTGGCAGTATCTTCAGTCATTACGATTCCGGCACTGAATTTGCGAAATTCCGCGATCTGCCGATCGGAAGCACGGCAAGTCTTTCGCCAGAATTGTTTGAATGCCTGTGTCGTTTTGATGATTGGTCGAAACTAAGTAACGGTGCGTTCAATGCCGGTGCAGAAGAATTGATTGGTCTTTCGCAAGACGCCGAAAACACCAATCTGGTTCCTGATAGCAAACGGCTGACTGCGAGCGTTAAAAAAGCAACCTCTGCACATGGGTCTCTGAATTCTGAACAGCAAACAGCAACGCGACGTTCTGATGCGGCGGTTAGTTTGAAAGCGCTTGCAAAACGCATAATTCTGGATGCGGTTTGTGATGAGGTCCTGAGCAACCTGAAAAACGTAACGGGTTGATGGTTAATATCGGAGGTGATATGCGAGTCGCCGGCGACCTGACGCAGGTTGTGTCCATTGCAAATCCCAATGCGGAGGAAAGCGGATCTCCACGCTGCAGACAATTGTCGTGGTGCAAGGTGCTGTCGCCACGAGCGGTTCGTCAGAACGAAGTTTTCGAATTGGCAACCAAAGTTACTCACACATCGTCGATCCCCGGACTGGCCAACCGGTTTCAAACATCATCAGTGCCACTGTGTTGGCAGATGACGCATCGACAGCAGACGCAGTAGAACAATCTGCAGCGTCCTTTCATCGGCAGTCAGCATTGTTCTGGTGAATTCGTTGCCGAACGTTGAATGTCTGCTGATCACTGCAGCGGGGGACACAATCGCCAGTGAGAACTGGCCCGAATCCGGTGTCGCCACTGAAACGTCCGAGTCCGGAACCAGCGAGCCCACTGCAAAAGAGCCTGGTCTGCAGGAACCTGCCAAAGCTGAATCGGACAAAGCTCTGCCGGCGACCGACCACAAAATGAAGATCGAATTCGAAATCAGCAAGCCAGCCAATAGTGCGTGCTATCGTCGACCTTATGTTGCCGTTCGGGTGGAAGACAAAGACGGATTTCCTGTAAAAAATCGGTCGCTGTTTCTAATGGCAGATAATCCGGGACCACGCTGGTATCGCGATCTGCGACGGTGGTACGCCTCAGACCAGTTACGAAGTCTTGTCGACGAACAACAGTTGATTGGCACAATTTTCAAGACAATCAGAAATCCTGGCAAGTACAAAGTGGCGTGGGACGGTCGCGACGACAGCGGAAAACTGCTGAAGTCCGCACTGTACACTTTGTATCTGGAATCCGCTCGAGAACACGTCACTTACCAGTGGATGAAATATGAGTTTGAATTTGGAAGTAAGTCCTTCCAGAAAAAACTCAAGGGCAACGTTGAAACCAAGTCAGCATCTGTGAACTACGTAAAGAAGTAAGCAGGCTGATGACAAATTCCAATCCTGCTGCGACAGTTCACAACGTAAGGTGCACCGGTTTATTGCTTCGTGGAGCCGTTGGCTGCACATCTACCTTTCGTTGTTCGACGTGGCCATAATTCTGTTCTTTAGTGTCACCGGGCTGACCTTAAATCATCCCGATTGGTTCTTTGACAAACATACTTCAGAACAACAGGGACAGCTCGACACAACATCGCTGAACAACGGTGCTGACCATCCGGCTGACTGGGACGAAAACGACTACAGCCACCAGGTCTCAAAGTTGGAAGTAGCCGAATACCTGCGAGCTACTCATCGGTTGCAGGGCGGTGTCAGCGACTTTCTGGTGTTTGAAGACGAATGCGAACTCACGTTTCAGAGTCCCGGCTATGCTGCAACTGCCAGAATTAACTGCCAGTCCGGTGACTATACAGTGGCAGTTACAGCAAACGATCTTGTATCTGTCTTTAACGATCTTCACAAAGGGCGACACAGCGGCGGTGCATGGTCCGTGGTGATTGACGTTTCTGCCATCCTGTCAGTAGTTGTTTCGTTAACCGGTTTTTTACTGATATCCTGCCTGCAGGTTCGCCGATGCTCTGGCATTCTCGCGGCTGTACTGGAAACCATCGTGTTGCTGATCATGTACCGCATAGCGGTATCATGATGCGGTTGTGATTCATACAGACTTCCAGAAGTCCGGTATCGTGTAGCGAAACGTCAGGTTGAAGCGTTCTGCGATCTTACTGGTTCGACGCGGAATCGTGTGTTGCCAGTGATGCTGCAGTTGTCCCGCCATGACCAGCAGGCAATTGTCATCCAGCACGCATTCGCGAGTTTCCGCTATTGTCTTATGTCGCAGTTTAAATGTTCTGGACGCCCCGAACGATAGTGACGCGATAGTGGGATTCCTGCCGAGTTCCAGTTCGTCATCCGCATGCCAGCCCATCTGAGCCTGACCATCCGGATAACGATTTATCAGAACACTGTTGAACTTTGCTCCACACAATTCTTCAACTAGCCTGCAGATGGAAGAAACGGTGGGATCCCAGCCGGAACCAATCATCGCCTGCCCGGAATATCGGTATTCAACAGATTCGTCCGCAAACCATGCCGTTCCACGAAGCGTGGGTCGACCGCGATAGACTTCGTGATGCCAAACAATGTTCGTACGCAGGTAATCGACAAAGCGAGACGCCTGCTCAGAAGGCAGTGCCTGACGCAGCAGATGAACTTTACCGTCCGAAAGATCAATCGATTCAGTGAACTCTCCGTAATGACGCGGCGTAATGGTAGGGCGTTCGTCTTTGAAATTAAGAAACTGTTCGATCGAACGACGATTGGGTTCAGGCATTGTTGGCACAAATCGAAAGGCTACGGCTTCGCATTCCACAGCTTGTCGTCGCCGGTACAAATCAAATAGTAAACCTCGGCCGCTTTTTCCAATTGATCAATTTTCAGGAACTCGTCTTTTGTATGAGCCTGTTCTATCGAACCGGGGCCAAACACAATTGAAGGAACTCCAGCGCCGCTCGTACGGGAAGCATGAGTTCCATAAGGTACCCCAACAGCAACGTGCTGACCATCAACCGCAGCCACGCATTGCAGCACCGCCCTGGCAAGCGGTCCGTTGTCAGAGTCTGTTAAAGCAGGACTTTCAATCCACGGAAGATCAAACTGGACATCGAAGTTCAGACGATCATTCAGGAATTCACGGATATCGGCAATTACACGCTCGCGATCTTCTCCGGGGATCACTCGACGATCAACTTCGACCACGCATTCGTCAGGCACAATATTTACACTCGTGCCACCTTCGATTCGCCCAATGCTTAATGTCGCTCCACCGCACAGAGGGTGAGGGGCAATTGTTTTGGCCAGTAAAGCGGCGTATTCTTCCAATGCGGTCACGACTTGCGCCATTAGATAAATCGCGTTGACGCCCTGAGTCGGATCTGAACTATGGCATGCTCGGCCGGATGTGCGGATCTTAAAACGCGTCACACCACGATGCGCGACAACCACATCCAGTTCCGTTGGTTCGGCAATCACGGCGACGTCAGGAGCAGATGAAAGCAGCTTTGACTTGCCGGGCGTAAGCCAGTAAGTGACCAGATCGTTGATGCCCAGCGTCGTGGATTCTTCGTCGCATGTGCAGCTAAGTATCACATTCGCCGCGCCTGCTGGTTGTTCGTGCACAAGCCGACGGAATGCAAACAGCATCGCTGCCATACCACCCTTGACATCGCACGATCCTCGACCGGTAATTCTGCCATTGCTGATCTGCGGTTCGAACGGCGGAATCGTCATGCCGTCGATCGGCACCGTGTCCTGATGAGCGTCCAGAAGAATAGTGTTATCGGCGTTCGGCGAATTAAATCGAGCAACAATGTTATGGCGATCGGGAACAACTTCAATGCGTTCGCATTCGGCACCAATCGACTCGAAAAAACTCACTAGCCAGTCACTGACACAGCCTTCATAGTAGATCGCCCCAGAAACTTCTCGCCCCATCGGATTGACACTCGGAATGGAAATTAATTTGCACAGAATATCGACAACCGATTCGATGCCGTTTAGGTTTGCGTCCGTCATAAAGCGTTTTGCCCCGAAGTCTGAATATGCAGGATTTGGTATTCCTAATCGTAGTCGGACCGCTGGAAGAAATACAGGACGTGTCGGAAACCGATCTCCGGAACTCTCGATGCCGCTGTTTAGCAATGTTGCCGCGCGAGTCTGCCGAAATCACTGAGTTTCAGATGCAGATGGCCCCGCTGCAAGACGATCGGGAGTGCTCGAAGAAAGATGAAAATCTGCCGTCTCATTTCTGGTGAACGGCACGGTCACTCGCAGAACCGTGTGCTGTGCCGAACTGTACAGATCGGGCAACGGGTGAATGTCCGCAGCCAACATCGAGGTCATCCGTGCTCCCGGATCCCTCTGATTGTCCATCCGATTATTTTGCTCGGCAATGGCCGCAATTCGGACTTCAAGCTGCCCTTCGTCGATGTCGCTGGTTTTCATTGTGCTCCGACTGCCATCGACGCCGGAGCCCATCAGTTTTCTGACGACGACTCGATATTCACTAGGCTTTACTCCATTTAGAAGCTGATATTCACCAGCGATAATCGATCGACCAAACCGCGAGGTCAGCTCTGATTCACCGTCTTCTGCGATAAAGAATACGTCGGCGTTCACCAGCGGTAAATTGTCAAGAAGTATGAATCCGCTAACGCTGATTTCCTCGGCAGATTCCTGCGTGAAGTGCAACGCCGCCCAACCGGCGGCCAGTAGCGTGGCGGCCAGAACGGCACCCCAAAACGTTGTTCTTTGCATTTGGAATTCCGTTAAATGTGTCCATTTCACGTTAAAAAAACGTGCCTAATTTGGGCTGGCGGGACACACACACATGCCCGCCCCTGGCGTCGCTGTCAGCGGTAGCAAAAATGCGGGAAGCATTATCAGAAATGCCGTTCGCCAACATTCTTAAACACGATCCGTTGCAAATAGACCATGCCCCATACCAGCTAGCCCCGTCCCAGAATTCGGTCCGCCGAACTTCCCAAGATAAGCACGCCCCGCGAGTTAACTTTGCAATGGCCGGATACGATGACTCGCGCGGCCGGCTTCTGAATTTGCAATTTCGGGACAGCCGCCAGTAAAGGTTCCGCAAAATCTGCACCGCCGCCAACTGGCCGCTGCCTGGCTTTCAACCACGCTCGGCAAACAAACTGGGTTGGGCCAAAACTGCCACACGGGCTCACCAGCCTGAATGTAGTTCAGCAGGCAAAACAGTCGGTAGTCGATACTGTCACTCAGGAAATGAACAGAGCCATCACCGAATAAAAACTGACCGCCGCTTGTATGAGTGCTGTTAAAGACTCAGGCGTGGCTTCTTTCTGTAGCATCCCAGGCCGCATTTAAAGCCCCGCGAGCGTCAGTAAAGTGAATGGGATCGACAGATGTTGAACTGTCGCTGACTACTCGGCCGTGACAGCAGGTGTTTGTGCCTGTCAATCCCCATGGCCCAAAGTTGACGCTGACTTTCTGATTCGCCCCGCCGTGAGATTCCCCGACCGCGATCGTCTTGGAACACCCATCCGTCAGGTCTCGCATCTTTGCGGCTCCGTTGTTGCCAAACATTCCTCGGCGAATTTCGCCTGCCGTCTGCGACCATGGCAGATCCCAGTCGGTTGCTCGTCCTGTGGCAAACAGATAGCTGGTGCGTCTGGCACTGCGACGCCAATAGATGTCAGTGGTGCCCGGCAAGTGCGTCGACACTTCCCCCGCTGCCGTATGAGACGTGCATTCCAGAACAGACACGAACATTTCCGTGACTGCCGAATTCGTTGAATCAGTGCCAGCCACCAACATAGCAAGAGGTGATGACTGAGTCGAACATTGGTTGAATTCATAGCGTTCGAAAGCGTTTGCCTGATCAAGAAATGGAAGCGGCATCGCCCAACTGCTGGTATTCAGCAAGCGATTGCCCTGGCTGTAAAACGGTAGACTTTCAAATCGCCCGGGATTCAACAGCGCCGCAGGGAGTACTCGATGAGTGTCATGGAAATTTGCCAGCGCGAGTCGCGGCTGCATTCGCGGACCACGTTGGTGCCGTCGGATTGCTTGCGGATTCCTGTTTCATCAGATCGACTCGATCCAGTTTATCCCACGTATACGTGTTTCGGAAATCCCAATAATTGTTCGTCTGAACGCCCGCCGATGTATTGAACTTCGCAAACCGAGCTTCGGTGCTGGTACGACGATCGATACTATCCGTATAGAAGTATTTCAGCTCGAAGGCATCCGATTTCGTCTGCGGCTGCAGCCAGTCGGTCGTTGAAGTCAGTCGTGCGAGTGCATCGTACGCGAAACTTACCCGCGATATGAAGTCTGTCGATGTCGTCAACTGGCAACAAAGACTAGCCTCTACTTAAACCATGCAAATCGCAATACTAGCCTGGCTTGCCAAAACAGCACAGACTATCAGTCTCGGTGCATGGCACCGCCGCCGAAGCCCGGAGCAAACCGCTGAAAGCCCCGGCCAGTATTTGGGCCCGGCGTTCCCTGCAGCGACCATTCGTAATCGAGCTTTCACCAGTCAGTCTTACGCCGGATCGTTGTCGTGAAACAGTGACTTGCGCACTCCGAACAGTCGCTCTGGTTTCTGTTAATGCCGCCGACACGCTTAGACAGCAGTTGCGTAGTCGGTCAGCAAGGCCGGTAGTAGCCACATCCCGCCACGCTCCATAGGCGTAGCCATCCTACAAAAAACGGAAGACACCTGCATATCTGAGTTCCTTCCGAAACCAGTGGCTGGCGCCACACCTTCGTGGCGCCGACGGTGAAGCATTGGAATCGTGGTTAACCGCAAAACGCCAGAAGCTGAACTGACGGTCTCCGTCTTAACGGCAACCGTCACGACGTGGAAACACACAGTCCTTAATCGTTCGTGGCGTTTGGTCGGCGCGAAGGATCAACGGCAACGATGCCTTGATTTCACGCAGGCCTGCGTACATTCATTACATGCTGTCGACGCACGTTTTGATGAGTTCAAAATTCGCCACGACACTTTGCCTCAGGAATTGCCGGTTAAGACCGGATGGGAACCGCGTCCGAATCGCATTCGCAGACGGAGTCCTCGGTTTGGCACGGCCATTGCAACCTATTTCCTCGCAGGGACTTTCGCGGTCGACGGCCATGTCAGGCAAAGCGAAAGTTCCGGTGCAACATGTCGCTACTATCGTCGCTCGGAAACGTTCACCAATAGGATAAGGATTCTATCCGAGTGACGGTGCGAAAATTCCTCTTCGGTTTTGATCGGTATTTCATCACATTAAGGATTGTCTAAATGAAGTTTCGGACAGCGCGCGGGTTTACACTTATTGAACTATTGGTGGTGATTGCAATCATCGCAATTCTGATCGCGTTACTATTACCGGCAGTTCAGCAGGCAAGAGAAGCGGCTCGTCGTACACAGTGTAAGAACCAATTAAAAAACCTTGCACTTGGTTGCCATAACTATCACGACGTCT
>Ga0335398_10002415_pt1 | contig 29595 bp, 36 predicted proteins | sample BON03_FD_205742 | JGI IMG/M metagenome (GOLD analysis project Ga0335398, IMG submission 205742) | Freshwater microbial communities from Lake Bonney liftoff mats and glacier meltwater in Antarctica - BON-03 (spades assembly) (version 2) | ecosystem: Environmental > Aquatic > Freshwater > Ice >... | reverse complement strand
TTCGATACATGATCTGAAGTGCACGGGTTCTGACACTCAAACTACCATTTCCGTGCACCTCAACCCACTCAAATCTCTCCCTTTATCCTTTGTTTTCAGCCTGCTGGAATTTTTTCAGGAAGCTCTACTTAACACTGTTAAACATTCCTCACGTTTATGACAATCGACGATTAAGAGTTCCGTCCAATTACGTTTCAGGGCGTCACGTTCCCTGCGACGCTTATGGGCGTTTCCGTTTTGGAGCCGGTGCTGGGCATCAAAGACCGTGACTTCATTGACTGGGTTTGGGGGTTGCGCGCGTGTTGTGGCAGGGAGCAGAGCGCACCAGCGGAGTTCTGTGCACGTCTGGCGCAGAGGACGGCGGATTTGATGCTGACCCATCGCCAGCAAGTCCTGGATGGCGTCCGCGAGCGCCTCGGCCCGCATGGTTTTGAAGCCGATGCGACTTTTCGAGATTGGATTATGGCATTTCACCGCATCCACACTCTGAGCGCGGGTATCGATGGAGATTGTGTGTGGTCAGCACCCTCGCATCCGAAGGATATGAAGCTGGCTGATTGCCAGCTGTCTTTCATCCGCATTGTTGGCTAAGCGATCCGGCCCGTTGTTTGGCGATTCGCACGCTGCGGTGGGGATCCTTCCAGCGCTCCTATTCCACGGATTCAGCTATAACTCTCCGATTCCCCCGCCCGTCTATTCGGGTTCCGCCTATGAAAACTCAACGCCTGTTCTCCGCGTGTGTTCTCGCCGCATTCCTCACATCACAACCCGCTGCCGACGCTGACAGGACGGTCGGCATGCAGACGGGTGATGCCGCGCTCAAATCCATCGGACCGCTCGCATTCGGGCCAGAGGGCATCCTGTTCGTTGCGGATGCCAAATCCGCCGCCATCGTGGCCATCGCCACTGAAGACACGAAGCCAGGCTCGTCGTCCGCGCCGTTGAAGGTCGAGAGAATCGACCTGAAAATCGCCGGCCTTCTTGGCCCCACCGCTGATCAGATTCAGATCATGGACATGGTTGTGAATCCTATTTCACACAACGTTTACGTGGCCGTGGTCCGTGGCAACGGGCCGGACGCCATCCCCGTTTTGCTCAAGGTCGATGCCGCCAGCAAACTCGGTTTGGTAGAACTGGACAACGTGGAATTCTCGCGCTCCTAGCTTTCTGATGCACCGGTTGACGCCGAAACCGGTGAAGGCCGCCGCCGCTCCAACCCTCGAATGGAAGCCATCACCGACATCGCGTTTTACGACGGGCACGTCATCATCGACGGGCTGTCAAACCAGGAGTTCGCGTCGTCGCTCCGAACGATCGGGTTTCCCTTCAACGACGTCGAGAACGGAGCCATGATCGAGATCTATCACGGCGCCCAGGCCGTGGTCGTGCGCCAGATCGAAGGCGGCGATTGGCAACTGGAATCCCTCCAGCTGCCTTGAAGCATTTTCGGGTTAACCAAACCAGGGATCAGGCGATGCAGTTTATCCGCCCGCCCCTGGTTTTGATGTCGGCGTGCGTGTGTTTGTTGGCACAGGCGGCCGCCCCCGAACCGGGAACGGGGCCGGACATCGAGATTGAATGGTCGCGGTCCGTCTCGGACGAAAAGCCGGAATGGTTTTCCGTCAACGGATTTGAGAAACAACTGGTGACCGAACTTCGGTCCGCCGGTTTTTCGAGTGCTGAATGGAAACGAGTCTTTTCAGTTTCTATCGATCAATCCGATCCGTTGCTGGCCATCGAACAACCCGCGATGGCAGGTCGGTATTCCGCCACCGACTCCTCCCTCATATTTTGGCCGCGCTTCCCGCTGGCCGCCGGAGCGGGATACCGTGCCACGTTCAATCCCGAAGCGATCCGCGATCTTCCCCGGAGCCGGAAATCTCAAGCCGCTCAGCCGCGTGTTTGACGTTCCGGCGGCGGACGCGTTTCCGACCACGTCCGTCGTTCAGATCTACCCGAGCGTCGATGTCCTGCCGGAAAACTTGCTGAAGTTCTAAATTCATTATTCGGCACCGATAAGCGGCTACAATATTCATCACCACATCCGGCTTTTCGACGAGGAGGACAACGTCGTGGACCTGCCATTTCTTGAACTCGACGACCCCCTGTGGAATCTCGATATGACGCAGCTCACGTTATTCATTGATTCCGGCCGGATCAAACGTGAAGTCAAACCGCTCGAGGACATCGGTCCGTCTTTGGTCGCCGGGAAGAAATTCCGACTGTTGATTGACCGGCAATGGAAGGATGCGAACGGGAACCCGCTTGTCGGCTCGTTTGAAAAGAAATTCTTGGTCACGTCGCCCGACCGGACAGCGCCCGATCTAAATTCCTGGTGGCTCACGAGTCCGAAAGCGGGCACGCGCCAACCGGTTGACCTGAATTTTCACGAGCCGATCGATCACGCGCTCGCCCTGCGCGTGATCAGCATGGAGCTGAAGTTGTAGGAGTAATTCAGCTCACGGAAAACGACACCAAATAGTCGCTCGTGCCTGACGAACCATGGAATTCCGGCGGATACGAAGTCGCCGTTCAAACAATCATCGAGGACTTGGCCGGCAACAACATCGGCAAACTTTTTGAAGTGGATCTTCGCCGGGAAACCGGCCTGCAACCGCTCCCTAAATTCGCCCGGCAGCCATTCGTCATCGAGTGAAGTCAGACGGGCGCGAATCCGTTACGGAACCAAAGGTGGTTGATAGACTTTGAGCGCCAAAAGTTTCGCACCGGAATTGCCGCGCAGTTCCAGCCGGTGTTTGCCGTTGGTCAATCCCTGCACGAGGACGACGGCGTTCTCGGTTGCGGAATCGTTGTTCGGAGCCGGATTGAAGATGTCGTGAAATTCAGGCACGACCTGCCACGTGATCTCGTAGCCCGGTTCGAGCGTGCGATTGAACACCCGACGGCAGTATTCGAGATTCCAATCACCAGGTTCGATGACGATCTGTTTGCTGTTGGAAACAAACTTCTCCGCGCTGATGCCGCCGCCGTCCTCACCCGTCTTCAACCCTCTGAGCTTGAACTTTACTGTCTTCAAATCATCGGAAACCTCCGTCAGCGTCAGCGTCCAGCCTTCAGTTTCCAACGGCGCACCGGATTGAACGCGCAACAGGTTCGGCCAGTTGCTCCGCGGGAAAGCCGAGACGCGGGTGAATGCGCGCAGGCTGGCAATTTCTGATGGACGCCGGCCGTCAATCCAGACCTCCAATGACTCACCCTTCACAGGATTCACCGGAGCGATGGCATCGATGCGATTGCCCTCAAACTCGAGCACCAGCCGATCATCAGCCCATCGCAAGTCCGTGCCCTCGTAGGTTCGAATCCATTTCTGTGATCCGCCGTCGTCCACCGCCGGATTGACCCGCAGATACGCTTTCACGATTTCAGCCATGACGAAGCAGCCGTGGTCGTTCAGGTGAACGCTGTCCCTGAGCAGATCCGAAGGCGCGAGATGGTTGTCGGTGAGATAACGTTTCCAGGCGGCACGCTGATCAACAAAGCCGGTGTTGTATTTGCGCGCGGTCTCCGGAAGAAACTGGTGGTTCATGAACGCGTCCCAGTTCTTTGGGCTGAGCTTTGAAGAATCCGTTTCCTCGGCGAGATCCGCGACCTTCGTGACGTGATCGTTCTGGATGAGAATCTCCGCCGTGGTGCGCTCGCGGATGCCCCGGATGATGCTCTCGTAATCGATGTGCGAACCGTAAACATGGAAGATCACGAGGTCGGGATAAAACGGAAACAGATCCGCCTCCGCCGTCTTCACCAGCAGCTGCGAGGAATGCCCGCCGATGGCGCGATTTTCGATGACGAGATTCGCGTTGGGGAAACGCGCTTGCAGATCTTCCGCCACCTGCTTCCACCAGTTCTGCTCGGTGATCGACTGCCCGTAGAACAGAACTTTCACGGTGTTGCGATGATCCGGGGTGCTCGACGCCAGCAAATTCATCGTGCGCTGGATGCCCTTCCCCAGCTGCGCTTCGTCGCCGACATATTTTGGAAGAGGGAACGACCCGTCCGCAGCGTTTGACGCGTAAGTGAGCAAACTGGCCACACAGGCAAGCACCGTCAGACCGGTTTGTTTAAACGCATTGGATCGGCAGAGTGATGGAATCATTTGAAACGGTTGCATGAAATTGACGGGCATTTTGTATTTCAGAGTCCGCAGCGCCGTCGATCTTGAAATCGCCCGGTCATTCCCAACTCGACGTGCGGTCCACTATTTCGGCATGATCCGGCTGAACCGCACATGAGCACTCCGCATAAACCCATTCTCACGCGCTATCAATCGGCCGACGACAAGCACGGCTATGTGCGCGACCTGTTCAACCGCGGGGCGCAACACTACGACCGGATCGGCAAAGTCGGATTCTTCGGCACCGGCCATTTCTACCGGAAACGCGCGTTGCAGAAAGGCGGCTTGAAAGCGGGCATGAAAGTGATCGACGTCGCGTGCGGCACCGGCGCGGTCACGCGGGCGATTTTGGAAATCGTGAAACCCGACGGTTCCGTGCTGGGTGTCGACCCCAGCGAAGGCATGCTCGGTGAAGCGAAGAAGAATATCGATGCCGAGTTCAAGATCGGCCGCGCCGAGGAGCTGCCGGCAGCGAATGATCAGTTTGACTTTCTCTCGATGGGTTACGCACTGCGTCACGTCGAAGACCTCGTCGTTGCGTTCGAGGAATACCGCCGCGTGTTGAAACCCGGCGGCAAACTTCTGGTGCTTGAAATCTCACGGCCAAAGAGCCGCGTCGGCCTGATATTCACGAAACTCTATTTTCGCGACTTCGTCCCGTTCATTTCGCGAGTCGCCACTGGCAGCGACGACGCCCGGGAGATGATGGATTACTATTGGGAAACGATCGATGCCTGCGTCCCGCCCGATGATATCTTGGAGGCCCTGAAGAAAGCCGGATTCAAGAACGTCAATCGCCGCGTCGAACTTGGAATCTTCAGCGAATACCGGGCGGAGAAATAGTTCGAAATAAACGGCACCGAACTGCCGAAATAAAAAACACGCGCGACGGAATCGACCCGGCACAGCGCGAAAATCAGCGTCACCGATTTCCAGACAAGCGGAAATAGCGACCCGTTCCGGTGTACAAAATGGTCACCGTCAGCACCCCGTTTTCTTCGACAACCGCCTCGGTGACGTCCTCCCAAATAATCGCATCCGGACTGTCGGCCTGTTCCAACACAAAACCGGTCGCCGTCGCCGGCCAGGCGACCGACATGCTGGTGCCGTTGTTGGAATACGAAATCGTCAGAGGGGGAGCCGTGCGGGTATTGAGCATGATGGACACGCTGTCATCACCCGAGTTGATCACGGCGAGGTCCGGCCGGTCGTCGCCGTTCAAATCATCCGCAGTCAGCCATCGGGAGGAAGTGAGAACACCGAAAGTTTGCGGTGCTCCGAACGTGCCATCCCCGTTGCCCGGAAGCACGCTGATCCGCGCCACACCAAACTCGCCCGAAGCCAGATCAATTTTTCCGTCACCGTTAAAATCACCAGCCGTGATTCCCTGCGGCCGCGTTCCCGCCATATATTTTACCGCCGGTTGAAACGTGCCGTCTCCGTTGTTGATCAAGACGGATATGTCCCCGCTTGGAACGGCGGCTCCGCAGGTCGTGCATCCCAAACTAGCCACCGCGAGATCATCACGGTCATCCCCGTTCAAATCCACGACCGTCACCTCCTGCACGTTGGTGGTCGCCACGTAATTCACCGGTGGAAAGAACGTGCCATCCGCCTTGCCCAACATCACGGTGACGTTGGTCACTTGCCGGACAAAGACGAGATCAGGAAACGTGTCATTGTTGAGATGGCCTTGTCGGAAAATGTCTGCCAAGAAAGGTCCGCTGGTGCTGATGCCCGTCGCGAACGTTCCGTCGTTGTTGCCAGGATAAACGGTGGCGCCAAACAGACCGGCAATAAGCAGATCCGTCCTGGAGTCGTTGTTGTAGTCGCCCGAGAGCACGGACGAGGTGCCGATCGTTATTGAAACAACTCCGGTACTGCCAAGAAACGTCCCGTCTCCGTTGCCGACCAGCAGAGAAATCACGTTGGTATTCTGATTGGCAACGGCCAGATCCGGGATCAGGTCGCCGGTGAAATCTGCAGCCGCAATCATGCTTGGGTTCTTCCCGGTGAAATAGTTGGAGCTGAGCAGGAAACTGCCGTCACCGTTGTTAAGCAGCACCGAGATGTTGTTGGCGGTGACATTGGCGACAACCAGATCTGACCTGCCGTCTCCGTTCAAATCCACGGCCTTCACTTCGCGAGCGCCCTCGCCGGTCGGATGATGCGGGGCGACCTGGAACGTGCCGTCGCCATTCCCCGTTAGAATCCAGCCGTGAATGCCATTGGCCAGATCGTTCGCGGAAGCGGCGAGATCGGGCACGCCATCCCCGTCAAAATCACCGACGCGGACATCGGTCAGGATGCTGCCGAGCCGGTAGACAATTGGGCCTTGAAAGGTGCCGTTTCCATTGCCCTTGAAAATGGAAAGACTCCCGGACTTGGTATGCGAGATGACAAAGTCCATGCGATTGTCCCTATCAAAATCTCCCGTGGCGACACCGCCCGGATCTTCTCCCAAGGTGGGCACGACCAGCGCCTCGCCAAACGTGCCGTCACCGTTGTTGAGATATACGGAAGCGTCATCCGAGCCCTCGTTGGCCACCACAATGTCCGGCCGGGTATCGCCATTGAAATCCGCCAGGGCCACACTGATCGCGTTGGCACCCACAGACGTGTAGTAGGCCGGATCGCCGAACGTGCCGTCACCGTTGCCCGGAATCACCGAGATGCGCCCCAACGAGGCAGTGCCTCCGTTGGCGGTCACCACGTCCAGTTTGCCGTCGCCGTTCACATCACCGACGACGGCCGCGATGGCGTTGGCAACGACCGGGTCCAGACTGAGCAACGCTTTCACAAACGTGCCGTCACCGTTGCCCAGATGCACCCGCACTCCCGACCAGGCCGTCACCAGATCCAACTTGCCATCCTGGTTGAAATCGCCCGCTGCCAGCGAGAAGGCGAGTGCGGTCGCCGAGTTGACGGCGGGTTGAAACGTTCCGTCTCCATTGCCCAGAAACGTCGAGGCCAGGTTGGTGCCGAAGTGGCCAACCACAAAGTCCGGCTTGAGATCTCCGTTAAAATCTCCGACGACCACGGGCACCGTGCTGTTGGCCGCTTCGAGGTTTGACGAAGGGAGCAGAGTTCCGCGGCCCGAACTGAGGAAAACGGAAACAAGGTTCGTGTTCATATTGCTCAGGATCAGGTCCGACTGACCGTCCCCGTTGAAATCCGCCACCGCGAGGGAGAAGGACGTCTGCACGGCGGACACCGTTTGCGGTGCGGCAAACCGAAACTCTCCGCCTTCTTGTGCCAGCCCATGAGCACAACTTGCGGCCAGCAAAACCACGAGATAAAGGTGACTTGGAAAAATGGATTTCATAATTTGGATTGAAGGGTGTTTCGGCGTGCGGTTGTCGCCGGTTACACCGGCATGCGATAGCCTTGACGAGACATTTTTCGCGAAGTTCTTATAGTCAGGAACCACGACGTTTGTCAAACAGATCAATCGCTGCCAGCCCTTTCCATCAATGACGATCAATCATCGAAAACTGACCCAAGATCGTGACGCCGGACGGAATTTAAAAAGCACCTCGCAACGCCGGATTCAAGAACGTCCATCGTCGCGCAGAAATTGGAATTTTCAGCGAATACCAGGCGGAGAAATAGGGACTTTCCCCAATCCTAATCTTACTCCAAATCCTAATCGCAATCCTCCCATCGCTCCTTCAACTTATGCTCGACCTCTCTCGCCAATGGGCGACCTTTTTTGCCCGCTCAATTCCAAAACACCGCGTGCCTGCTCGCGCCAGACGGCTCCTCGATAGATTGAGGACGCGCCATTGAGCCGACTCTCCGTTTCCCAACACCCCGTCACCGTCCCCGAATGAATCGACCGGTACGCCCAATTTTCCAGCATGGATCAAGGTTCAATGTTCTTGTCGGGAGGTGCTGTACTCATGTTGTCGATTTCGCTTGAGGACAGCTTGACGTCGGACCGGATCTCGCCCGCCGAGTCGAGATAGCGCTGCTCCATCACCTGAATCATACGCAGGTTGGACCTCGCCTCCGCAGTCTCCCGCTTCAGCCGCAGCCGCTTGTCCGGTCGCAGCCAGAAGCGCTTCAATTTCCGCTCGTTTTCCTCGATCGTTTTAGTAAAGAGCTTCCGGGTGTCGTCAAAGGTTTCGCGAGCGAACTCCCGCTGCTGATCTGGGGGCATCTCGTAGTAACGGCTGGCCGCGAGGGAAGATGTCAGCATTCCGAAAGCGATCCAGGCGATGACTCCGGCAGGGATTGCGCCCAGGAAAAGAACACCGCCGCCTCGATCAGACCATGCGACGGCGCCATAGAGGCAGAAGACGGTCAGTGCCGCAAAGGTGAGAAACAGGAGCAACAACAGCAGGCGCGACAGGGTGCCGAAAAACCCACGACCCAATACGCCGCTCAATCCAAGCGCAAGAACAAGTATGACCGCGCAAATTATCAGCACGCCCATGTCCCGCCTCCTGCTTTCCGGTTGGTTGCGCGCGGGCTCATGCCTGGAGACCAACAACTGACATCGTGTAACATGCGGGGCCATGACGGGTGCGGATATCTTCGTATCAGCTCCGTGTGCCCGCAGTAAAATGCTGGGAACGCTCGCGTATCTTGATCCTCGGCAGAGACGTTGAAGTTCACAAAAGTGAAAAGAAAGGAAACGTGGGCAGACCGCCCGGCAGGAACGCAAGCAGAGGAAGCGAGCGATGAGCACACTGGAGAAAGTCGAATGACTCGAACTGCAAAACAGCGCCCCCCTTTGCGACGTGCGAACCCGGAGCGTTTCGCGACAGCGCCGGATCGTTAAGCAGTTGCTGGTGCGAGTTGGACATGAGGGTAATCCAAAATCTTGGCGTCCAAGGTGACGAGCGGCACATCCAGAACACGAGCTGTGGCGACGATAATTTGGTCGGCGGGGTCGCGGTGAAAGGTGCCCGGAAGCTGTGAAGACTCGACGCTGATGCGAGGCGAAAGCTCGATGAGCCGGACACCGGGATACGCCAGTGCCTGCTTAATCCAATCGAGCACCGGGCACGGCAAGGAAAGTCGTCCGCGCTCGACGAGCTTGGCGACCTCCCAGCACGAAATCGCGCTCACGCCGAGACCAGTCTGCTCGGCGGCATCCAGCGTCTCGCGTGTGGAGGCGGAAAGCGCGGAATCTGCATGAACCCACCAGACCCAGATGTGCGTATCGAGAATAATCACTCGACAGCCTCCCAGTCAGCGTCTGCCACGGGTTCAGTCGGAGCGACGAGCGTGACCGGGGTGCCTCGGAGCGGATAGCGCGGACCGGACGCGGTATCCGCAGCAAAAGGAAGGACGATGACCTCGACGGACTCGCCGCGACGAAACGGAATGCCACGCAACGTGATGACGCCATCCTCGGACAAAGTAGTTTCTGCGCGGTGTGCTTGCATGGCAGGAGAATAAAGAGCCTTCGATTCCGGGGCAAGCGCGCAAAACGGCGAGCCCATCAGATGAGGGACGGCGGACATAATCGGGCTCTCAACAATGGGGTTGATGTTTGGATTTCATGGAAAGGCGACGGAACGGAACAACGCGTGGCTGAATCAAAAAGGGGTTCCCGACATCAACAACAACGAGGCCAAGCGATGAGCACACTGGAGACAGTCGAATGACTCAAACTACAGAATAGCGGGACCGACCCCGTCACTGATCACGGGTTCACTTTCTTGTAGGCGGCGACTTCTTGTTTGATCTGATATTCCTGCATGTTGAAATTGTCCGGCCAGTCGCGTTGGGCTTTGCTCTTGATCCCCCGGAACTGATCCAAGGGAATCCCCAACACGAGGGATGAGACTTTGCTGCCAGTTCCCGTGGTGCGCATGCGCGGGTTCACGGGCGTCTCCACTTTTGCAGCGGGCAGGATGTAAATGGGTGCCGCAGGGTTGGTGGCCTCCAGTGTCGATATCCGCTGGTTCATCGCAATCAAAATGCCGGTGGTCTGGTTGACGTAGGTCTCGCTGTTTGTTGTCATCCCCCTCATGACGTCGAGGATTTCCAGCTGACTGGAGCGGAGTTGCCCAATCTCGGCGTGTAGATCAGCGGACTCTGTTCTTAACTGTTCCACCTGCGCTTGCAGGATCTGGATCTGAGGATTGGGTTTCTCAGAACACCCCGGCCCGCTGATTACGATTAGGAGTAGGATTAAGATTAGAATGAGGTTGCAATGCCGGTTCGTCATGATGGTTTCAGCGACTCATGAGAGTCGACCTTTCCGGTTTTGGAGAAGCAATAAAAGTCGATACGGCTGGAACAGCAAAAGAGGAATGTTGCAATACCTTAAGGTCGGGAAAATCTCGATGCGACAGTGAAGCGGCGGTCTCAAAACGCATCGCTGCCGTGAAATTTGAGCGTGATATTTGGTTGGCCTCTTCTCCCCAGCGATGAACATCCTCCAGATCTTGATTGTGCTGCCGTTCCAACACCGGGTCCCGAACCACTGCATGAAGGTCGGCGCTGTTGATAATGTTAAACGTCATCCGGATTTTTGTGTTCAGTGATTTTATCCGGCTGTTGTAGAACAACACTTGGGTCCGATTGGAGATGGCCTCTTTGTAGGATTCTTTTGAGAACGGGTTCTCCGATAAATCAACCGGCTTTTTTAGCTCAGCGGCAGCCAGCTTTGCCTTCATATCCGCAACCTCCCGCTCCAGCTCGGCCACTTTTGGGTCCGAGCAAGCGGCGACCAGCGACACGGTGGCGAGCAGTAAAAGTGTTTTCTTCATGATGGCTTCAAGGTGCCTGCACAGCGCGGAGGGCTGTCTCCTTGTTCATCGTGTATTTCTTGATCGTCTTCATCCCGCCACCGACCGACGTGTAGCTGTAGGTTCCGAGCGGGTAAACCCACGCTCTGGCGTTCGCACCATCAACCAGATTACTGGTGTCAACTTCCGTAATCATGACCAGCTCAGTATTCAAAGACCCATAGCTACGGCCCCCGGCGCGTTGTTGAGCCTGGCGGATAATCTCATTCCCCATCGTGCCGTGGCGAACCAAGATCCCATCGTCAAGCACCTGTAAGATACTCCCCGCGATAAGGCGGCGGGCGGCTTCCACTTCGTCGGTTTTCTTTTTCAGCTCTGCCGTGCGCAAGGCTTCGTCCTTGGCTTTCGCGAACGCTTCGCGGCGAAGCGCTGCATTATCTGCACGCTGGGATTCAACATTCGCCGCCTTCGCTGAGTCGTAACCAAACCGTTTCTGGACAGCGGCGGGGAGATCCGTGAGGCGCACCGAACCGCCGCTCGCTCCATCACGCCAAATGACCCGATCCTGAGAAACTGATGTCACGAGTGCGTTCGTGTAAACCTTCCCTGACTTGTTCGTGAATGTGAGCGTGCCGAAATCCTCGGCACCCAATCCGGAAAAGCCCACGGCTGTGATAAACAGCCCCAGTAAAAGTGTTTTCTTCATGGTGGTTTCAAGGTGCCTGCACAGCGTGTACAGAGCAATTACAAATTGGGGGAGCCGATTAGAATCCATGGCGCGCGATCGGGTAGTTTCACTGGTTCCACTTCGTCACCCTGTTCAATAACGCCAAAACCGACCGCCTCGCTTCGCCGCACATCGCGAACATTCATCCCGAGTTCCAGACTGAAAGGAGGGAAAGGTAATCCGTAGTCGCTCAATCGCGTCCAGACATCGTCATCCTTCCGGGCTATCAATCTTCCATCGTAGACATCGCCGCCCGCTTGTTGCCATGCCCTTTCCCAATCCCTTGGGTAGCTGAGCTCGACATAAGTTAATAGCAATTCCTGCGCGGGAAATACCACAAGGCAGGGACTAGACTGTCCTTGCGCGAACTGGATCATGCAACTGCGAGCCGCTCGATTGAGGTCCACAATTGCTGAACGGGTATCAAAACTGTCGAACAGTGGAAACACCTGCTTCTTCAATAGAAGGTTTTTCATCTCAAGACACGCAGTCGCGCTGTCGAATCGTCCAGACACGATAGGCTCTACTTCGGCCGGGGTGTAACCTAGACCCTTTGCCTCTGCCCAGACCAATGCCTCCTTGACCGATCGCCAATCCCGCATCCCTTCACAGAAAGCGAATGTCTCCGGAGTGATCTCTGCCTCATCAAGCATCGTGTGCACTTCAAGCAGCTCTATTGGCCCTCTTGTTTCGTCGTCAATGATCAGATACAGATCACTGATTGCTTGTGAATAACTTTTCAAAATACGTCGCGCGGCAAATCAATTTACCGACCGCCACTCGCGGTACAAACACCTCAGTTTCAGCTGATCTACGGTCCGTTACTCCTTCTTAATCTGCACGTTCCGGAACATCACGGGATCGTTATGACCGGCGAAGCCGAAGTAGCCGTCCTTGTTCTTTACACCAGGATGTTTGCTACCTGCCATGTAAGTTGATTCGTCGATCTCCGAGAGGTCGGTGTCGAGGATCACGGTTCCGTTCAGTTCAACGCGGATGGTCGAACCTTTGACCGTGACTTCCTGGAAATTCCATTCGCCGGTCGGGCGTAGGTATCCGCGATGGGCGGCGGCCATTCCGTAGGCCGAGCCGTGGTACTGGCGGGCGTCCAGTTTCGCGTACATCTCCGCCGTGTTGTCGAGCACCTGCAGTTCACACATGCCGGCATAGGCCGTATCGCCCTCGCCCGGATACCGGATCGCGAGACCGTTGTTTCCCCCGGGCGGAACTTTGAATTCGATCCGTGCGGAAAAGTCCTTCAACCGCTCGTTGAAATAGATCGTCCCGCCGTGACCGGCCTGGCACATGACCGCGCCGTCAACAATCTTGTAATTGTCCAGCGGTCCCGCCCAGCCACTAAAATTCTTTCCGTTGAATACCGTCTTGAATCCGTCGTCGTTTTTCGACGAGAGAAACTTGTTCGCCTCGGCCGCGCCAATCTCGCGGATGAAAATGTTTTTCCAGCGAATCTCGCCGCCATGGGTCTGCAACTGGATCGGACCGGTCGCCGGAACAGGCACACTGCGATCGTAGTAGTTCTCCATGATCGCATTATCGACGACGAGCTTGCCGTTGAGCCAGATGCTGACGCGGGAACCAATCATTTTGATGCGAAACTTGTTCCATTCGCCGAATCCGTTGTCGGCCTTGACCAGCGGATCTTTGCCCGGCGCACCCGGACTGTTGTTCCAAAGACCACCGGACCCCTTGTCCGCGCCGATGTTGAACTTCTCCTTCTCGGTGTAGTCCCAGATCTGTACCTGCGGCACGCCGCGCAGATAAATCCCCGAGTCCGCCTTCGGCACGGTCTTGTAATCAACGAGCAATTCGAAATCTCCGTAGTCCTTCACGGTGGTCGCATAAGCGCCAAACCCGTCATTGACCAGCTCCTCGCCCTCGGCGGTCCAGTGTTCCTTCATGGTCTTCGTCCATTCAGCGATCTTGGCCGCGCGTTCCTGTTCGCCCATGGCCTTCAGTTTGCGATCGTCAAACGTGTCGCCGCCACGCCAGCCGTCGAGGTTCTCGCCGTTGAACAGGGAGACAAATCCTTTGGGTGGATTCGCAGACGCTGCTTTACCGGTCTTGTTCGTCTGGCAACCGGTTGCGATCAGCGCAGCCGCGACGAGTGAGGAAATGGACAGGATATGTTTCATAATTGGGTTGATCAAAAGATGACGTTCGAACGGCCAGCCTATTCAGTATTTCAAGAGACGCCCGACAGGTCAGGAAAGTTTGATGGTTTTGCCGCTCTTGATGGACTTGTAGATGCCTTCCACGACCAGCAGATCACGGAGGCCTTCCTCGCCGCTCACTTTGGACTGCCGGTCCTGAAGAATGCACTGGGCAAAATCATCCATTTCAGCCGCGAACTGGTCGATCTGATCAAAGCTGATCGGCCCCTTGCTGGTCTCGCCCTTGATGCCTCCGTAGCTGTAGGCCGGGTCCAATCCATACCAGCCCTTGTCAGCATACGCCGTGTAGCGGTTGATGCCATTCACGTTGTAGCTCGTGCTGCAATACGCAATCACGCCGGAAGGAAAGGTCATCTGCCAGGTGATGGACTCGTCGACTTCCGCGAACTTTTTGAAATCCGTTTTCGTCTCAATGGCCGAAACCTGCACAGGCTCCTCACCGGTCAGGAAACGACACGCCTGAAGCGCGTAGACGCCAACATCCATCAACGCGCCGCCCCCGGCCAGTGTGGCCTTTAATCGCCATTGATTTGGGTCGCCAATGCGAAAACCAAATCCGGCCTCGATGATCTTGATGTCACCAAACTCTTTCTCCCGTGACATGCGGATGCACTCAAGACTGTGCGGTTCGAACTGACAACGATAGCCAACCGCCAGCTTCACGCCGGCCTTGTCGCACGCCTTGATCATCGCCTCACAGTCCTTGGAGGAATTGGCCATGGGTTTTTCCGAGAGGACATGCTTGCCCGCCTTCGCCGCCTTGAGGGTGTGCTCCTTGTGCAGTCCGTTTGGCGTCACCACATAGACGACGTCGATGTCCGGATTGTCAGCCAGCGCGGACATATTGTCGTAGTTGTAGATATTTTTGTCCGGAATGTTGTATTGCGCCTTCCATTTCTCCGCCTTGGCCGGCGTCCCGGTGATGATCCCCGCGAGCTTGGCATGCTTGGTTTTCTGCAACGCCGGGGCAATCTGGTTGGTGCTCAGACCTCCCAAACCCGCGAGCGCGAAATTCACCGTCTTCCCCGAATCCGCCGCGCGACTGATTGCGGGAAACCCCATGGTGCCGGCGGCGACCATGGCGGCTCCCATGCCTGCCGACGTTTTTTGGAGAAATTCCCGGCGAGTTACGTTTTCAGTATTCATAGTGTGACGAGTTTGATGATTTCGAAATTTGAATGCGGACAATTCAGTGCCAAACCGTAAGCCGTGGTGACGGCTCAAAACCTAGCACCGGCACGTTTGGAACATCAAGTGTCCGTTTCGATCCCCGGAGGATTGATGGGACACGCCGTCGAGTTGACTCATATCCGTCACCACAGCCGTCGCCATTTTCTCTTTCGCCATTCTCGTCTACAGAAGCTCACCGCGACAGCACTTCCATGAGGGTCAACGATTTCGCGGAAAGAATTCACTCGACCGCTGCTCGCGCCTTGGATCAACATTGTTTCCCGAACAGCACCTGTTGCAATCGACCGCCGTTTACGTTGAGCCATGCTGAAATTTATCCTTCGCCGACTGCTGGAAACCATACCGGTTTTGCTCGTGGTCGTGACGGTGACCTTTTTCATGCTCAGGCTCGCGCCCGGCGGCCCGTTCGACAGTGAACGAAAAGGTTCTGCGGAACAGGAGGCCCAGCTCAACGCCTACTACGGTTTGGACAAGCCGTTGATGGTGCAATATTTCAACTACGTGGGCAATCTGCTGAAGGGCGATCTCGGCCCCACTTTCACTTACGCCAACCGCGATACGAACGAGATCATCGGGATGTTCCTGCCCGTGTCGCTCGAGCTTGGCATCTATTCACTGCTGGTGGCGTTGATAATTGGAATCACCCTCGGAGTGATCGCCTCGCTCAAACCCAACAGCTGGTCTGACTATTTCCCTTCTTCACTCGCCATGGTCGGAATCTGCCTTCCGACGTTCGTCCTCGGGCCGTTGCTCATCCTGTTTTTTTCACTCAAGCTCAACTGGTTCGACGCGACCGGATGGGAGTATCCGCGTGACCGCGTGCTGCCGTCGCTCACCCTTGGCGGTTATTACGCCGCGTATGTCGCCCGGTTGACGCGCGGCGGCATGCTCGAAATATTGACCCAGGATTTCATCCGGACGGCGAAAGCCAAGGGTGCGAGCGCCTCGCGGGTTCTCTTCAAACACGCGCTGCGCGGCGGACTGCTCCCGGTCGTTTCTTTTCTTGGGCCGGCGACCGCCGGGCTTATCAGCGGTTCGTTCGTCATCGAAACGGTTTTCGGCATTCCCGGCCTCGGCAAGCAGTTCGTCACCAGCGCATTCAATCGGGATTACGGACTGGTGATGGGAACCGTGCTGGTGTTCGCCACGTTCATCATTTTGTTGAACATGATCGTGGACATTCTTCAGGTGTGGCTGAACCCGAAATTGAAATTCAAGTAACCGGTGGAACCCGCAACGACATCTTCCTTCAACACGGAACGTCTGCTCGAACAGGCGGACCAGGGTACGTCGCTGTGGAAGGACGCGTGGCTGCGGATGCGGAAGAACCGGATGGCGGTATTCAGTGTGGTGGTGCTGCTCGTCATTTCGCTCACGTCGGTGTTCGGGCCGTTCTTCCTGACTTACTCCTACGAGGAAACCAATCTGGACCGGGTCGCGCAGGCTCCAAGCGCCGACCACTGGCTGGGCACGGACAAACTCGGACGGGACCAACTTTCGCGAATCCTCTACGGTGGGCGTGTGTCGTTGATGGTCGGGCTGGTCGCTACCGCTGTCTCGCTGACCATCGGCGTGCTCTACGGAACCATCGCCGGATTCGTCGGCGGCAAGCTAGACGCCCTGATGATGCGGATCGTCGACATCATCTACGCCCTGCCCTTTACCATCTTTGTCATCCTGCTCATGGTCATCGCCCAGGACGCCGGTACCGCCGTTGAAAACTGGCTGCTGCAATCGTTCGGCTGGAAAACCGACGTCGCCAGCAAGTGGAACCTGATCCTGTTATTCGGTGCGATCGGTGCCGTCGAATGGCTGACGATGGCGCGCATCGTTCGCGGACAGGTTTTGTCACTTCGCAAGATGGAATTCATCGAGGCCTGCATCTCGCTCGGTCTGAGCCGGAAACGAATCATTTTTCGTCACCTCATTCCCAACGTCCTCGGCCCGATCGTCGTTTACACCACGCTCACCATCCCGGCGGTGATGCTGCTCGAAGCCTTCCTAAGTTTCCTCGGGCTCGGAATCCAGCCTCCGCGCAGTTCGTGGGGACTCCTGATCAAGGAAGGTTCGGAAATGATGGAGGAGGCCCCGTGGTTGTTGCTCTACCCGGGACTGCTATTTTCTCTGACCTTGTTTTCACTTAATTTTCTCGGCGACGGCCTGCGCGACGCGCTCGATCCGAAGACATCCAAAGACTGATCATGGCACTGCTCGAGGTTAACAATCTGACCACCAACTTCCACACACGGAACGGCGTGGTGCGGGCGGTCAACGACGTTTCGTTCAGTGTCAATCGCGGCGAAACTCTTGGCATCGTCGGTGAATCCGGCTCCGGCAAATCCGTGACCTGTTACTCATTGATGCGTCTGATTCCGCAACCTCCCGGGCGCATTGAAAGCGGTTCGGCAATCTTCGACGGAACGGATCTGCTTTCCTGCTCCGAACGGACACTGCGCGGGATTCGCGGCAAACGCGTCGCCATGATTTTCCAGGATCCGATGACGTCGTTGAACCCGTATCTTCGCATTGAAGACCAGCTGATCGAGCCGCTGTTGATCCACGAGAAAACGAACCGCGCCGACGCCGTGAAACGCGCAATCCGGGGCCTCGAGGAAGTCGGCATTCAGGATGCGAAAAATCGTATCCGAAGTTATCCGCACGAGTTTTCCGGCGGCATGCGCCAGCGCGTGATGATTGCGATGGCGATGATCACCAAGCCGGACCTGCTCATTGCCGACGAACCCACTACCGCGCTCGACGTCACCGTGCAGGCGCAGATTCTCGAACTCATCAAAAAGGAACAGAAGGCGAACGGAACGGCCGTCATTTTTATTTCGCACGATCTCGGCGTCGTCGCTGGATTTTGTGATCGCGTGAACGTGATGTACGCCGGTCGCATCGTGGAGACCGCCGGCACGCGCGAGGTTTATTATCATCCGCAACACCCATACAACCGTGCGTTGCAAAAATCCCGACCCACCGGCGACATGAAGGGCAACGAGCTTTATACCATCCCCGGCCTGCCCCCCGATCTGTCGCGACCGATCGAGGGTTGTGCGTTTGCTCCGCGTTGCGAGTTCGCCGCTGATGTCTGCCGTTCGCAACCGGCGCATTTGAAGGTCATCCAGTCCGGACATTTTTCCGCCTGCACCCGGATTCAGAACAAGGAGATAACACTGTGAGCACGTCGCCCGATTTCCTCCAGATCACCGGCTTGAAAACCCATTTCCCGGTAGAGAGCGGACTGGTTTTTCGCAAAGTGGTCGGAACGGTGAAGGCCGTCGACGGCGTCAATCTCAACCTGAAACAAGGTGAGATTCTCGGGCTGGTCGGCGAGTCCGGTTGCGGCAAATCCACTTTGGGCAGGACCATACTTCAGCTAATTCCCGCGACCGAAGGGACGGTGGTGCTCGGCGGCAAAACCCTGACCGATCTGCCGGCCAACGAACTCCGGGCTGCGCGCGCGGATTTCCAGATGATTTTCCAGGATCCTTACGCGTCGCTGAACCCGCGAATGACGGTTTACAGCACGCTCGCTGAAGCGCTCCAGGCGCACAGTTCGGTGAAGAAGAACGAGCTTCCGAAGCTCGTCGGCGAGTTGATGGAGCGCGTCGGTCTGTCGCCGCGATACATTCGCAAATACCCACACGAGTTCTCCGGCGGCCAGCGTCAACGGATCGCCATCGCCCGCGCGCTCGCAGTGAAACCGAAGCTGATCATCGCCGATGAACCGGTCAGCGCGCTCGACGTTTCGATTCAGGCACAGATTATCAATCTCCTCGCCAAACTTTCCAAAGAGATGGACCTCACGCTGGTTTTCATCTCGCACGATCTGTCCGTGGTGAAACACATCTCTGACCGGATCGCGGTGATGTATCTCGGTCGAATTGTCGAACTCGGTCCCGCCAGCGAGGTTTTTGACACGCCTAAACATCCTTACACCAAGGCGCTGGTCAGCGCGATTCCGTCGCTCGATCCGGACATGGAACGCACCCGCCAGCGGATCATTCTCCAGGGCGATCCGCCATCGCCATTGAACCCGCCGAAGGGTTGTCCATTCCATCCGCGTTGCAGCTCCGCCATCGACGCATGCAAGATCGACCGCCCAGAATTCCTCACCTGTGGCAACCAACAGGTCGCGTGCATCCGAGCGAACGAGATCAATTAGGACGGACGACACAAATCTCCCAGATTGCACCACGATCAAACGGGATGATTTGTGACTCCAACAGCCAACGGGCGTTGGCCTGCGCCTGTGCTCAGGCTTTCTTCTGATCGAATTCCACCGCCCGGCGGACGGTTCGGAGTGTTTCTCCCGCAGCTTCGCCTCGACGCCACCCGTCTCGGGGAATGAAACGTCTCCGAATCTCCAATCATTTCAGCCATTTCTGTTGGGGCGGGAACAAAAAGAGACTCCTGTCTGGTTCTGCCCGCAAGGGCAGGAATGCGCCGCTCAATGCCCCCTTGAAAACCATCAACTTGCCAAACGCCTCACCGTAGAGTTCACCCATCAAACCCTCGACACTTTCAATCGCGGCGACCTTGATCCGGAGACCGCCGCCCAGCTTTTAAATATCAGCCGGTCCCATCTCTTTCGATTGCGGGCGGCCTGGCTTGCCAAACCCGGTGACTTTGCCCTCCATGCCTCCGGTAGCAACCACCGCAGCGCATGGCCCGGGGATGTCCTGACGTTTCTGGAATCATTCCTCCCGCTCCAACGACCTCCCAACTATCAGCTGGTCGCCGACGAACTGACCGCCCGCTTTGCTTTTCAACGGGACCGCAAGTCGGTCGCCGCTTATGCCCGCCGTCACTTCCCCCTGCTGGTCAAGGCGTCCGCGCCCACACCCAAACCCCGGCGACGGTGGGAACGAGCCCGTCTGGGCGAACTTTGGCAGCATGATTCCTCCATCCACCAGTGGTGGCCCGGGGAGGACAAACAAACCCTCCTGCTGACCCTCGATGACCATTCCCGCAAATGTAAATGCCGGATGAAAAGCGGTACGGGTAGCGGGGTAAAACCGGTACGCTGGTTGATAGTTTGATTTCAGTGTGAGAGTTGAGTCAAGGGTTGGGTTTGTCCGGTCTTTTCGCTCCCGGGACACCCGAGGAGCCCGAAGGGCGAGGAGGCGTCCCGGGAGCGGCGCGGTTTTCCCGCTGCTCGGGTTTCCCATACCGTTTGCGGGCGTCCTTGAGCCGGTAGCTTTCTCCGTTGGCTTCGATGATGTGGACCCGGTGGGTCAGGCGGTCCAGCAACGCTCCGGTGAGCCGTTCGCACAATGACTGGCGCAGCCAGCGGATGAACTTCACGCTGCGCTGGGTGGCCCGTCGTGCGGCGACAACCAGACAGGGGAGCCGCCTTGCGTTTCCTTCGCCACCAAACTCGACCCCCACGCTTTCTTCTGCCCCAGCTTGTTCTTCAACTCATCGTACACCTTCTCGATTTCCCAGCGCCGCCGATACAGTTCGGCCAGCACGCCCGGGGGCAGGTCCATCTCGTTGGTCAGAAACTCGTACGCCGTGGCGGGTGCGCCCCCGCACATCCCCCCACACGCCACGATTGCGCGGATCGGCCCGAACACTTCGCTCCGTGGTGCACCGTCTATCATTACTTTCGAAAATGGAAGCGGAGCGGACTGTGGCAGGCGATCCACGATCACCTGTGCGAGCACGTGCGGTTGGTGGAGGGACGCCAGAGCGTCAAGAGCAGCAAGGCGAGCGGGGAACGCGGCTACGACGCGGGCAAGAAGATCAACGGTCGCAAGCGGCACCTGCTGGGGGACACGCTCGGCCTCGTGTTGGGGTCATGGTTTTGCCCGCCAACATTCAGGACCGCGCCGGCGCCCGGCAGTTGCTCTCGGCCTTCTTTGGCCAGGCGCGGCGGGGGCGGCGGGTCAAGCACCTCTGGGCCGACGGGGGCTATGCGGGAACCCTGCTGGAGTGGAGCCGCAAGGTCGTCCGCTGCACCATCGAGATCGTCAAACGCACCCAGGAGCACACGTTCAAAGTCCTGCCCCGCCGGTGGGTGGTCGAGCGCACCTTCGGCTGGCTGGGCCCTTACCGCCGACTCAACCGCGACTACGAGCGGCAGGCCCAGTCCGGCGAGACCTTCGTCCTTCTCGCCATGATCCGTCTCATGCTGGCACGCCTTGGAAGGCTTTGAATCCATTTTTTAAAAAGGCTCTCAGACATTTGCAAAGGTCTTCGGCGATCTTCATCGAGCGACAGGGCGTTGATTCAACCGATTATGCTTCGGAAAGGTTTTGGCCAACCGTATGAGTTGTCCCACTTTTCGGATTTTTTCTTCGAAGGATTGCCGGTCCAATTTCTGTCGCATCTCGGCTTTCATGTTTTTGGCAGGGGCTCACTAATTGCCATGTCGGATGATTACCAGATTCACGCCTTCGCGTGAATTTCCGGGCCCTTTTCCGCGAACTCTTTCAACTTGGCATCTGTGCCTTGCTTGATCGCTTCGTCTTCGCTCAGGCCTTGTTCGGCGGCGTATTGGCGGACGTCCTCGGTGATTTTCCTATCAAAGTCAGAATTGGTTTGGCAGCGGTTCACCATAGAGTCGTTCAAATAGTTGACGTTTACGTTCTGGTTCCGGCAGATCTCCCGGCAGCGAAGCCAGCACCATGCGTCGGGCGGCCTCGAACATTTCCACGCCTATGCGGAACCGCTCCGGTCCGGTCTTGGCCATCAAACGCGCGCGCACCATCTCGGCAATTTCGGGTGTTGTGTCGGTCATGGCTTGCCTTCCTGCCAGAGCTTATGGAGGCCCAGCTCGTTCGTCCAACGTTCGATGTAGGCTGTGTCACTGCCGGTGTCCGTCAGGTTCTTCACGGCGCGCAGCTGAAGTTCTGAATGTGAGTCTTTTGCCCAAAACAGTTTTGAAATGATCAGGTCCTTTTTGCTCACGATCCAGGTGGAAAAATCTTCGATGGCGATGCAGCTGGCAGCTCTCAAATTCAGCTCGTTGGGAGGGAGTGTTCTTGCGAACGATGCAGTCGACTTATGACGCTCTCCTCGTGAATGAGGTTGAACATGGATTCGTTCGCGATGGAACTGCTCACGGCCTCGACAGAAACATAATAATCCGGAGCGAAGAGCTTGACGATGCCATTGGCATCTTTTGGGGCGAGTGCGGCCACAACATCAATGCCACGGGTCATGCGCGGCTGTGCGTAGTAGTTCATTGCCATCGATCCGGTGAGCATGAAAGCAAGGCTGCCCCGTTCCAGCCGGGCTGAAACGTCACGGACAATGTCGAGTTCGTTTTGCATCCGCTACGCTATTGGATTTTGAGATGGCGGAATTCGCCCGATTGAATACTGGAAACTGCTTCGAGGATTAGCGTAGCCGCTGCTTGAATCTGACGCAGATCGTTGGTGGAGAATTCCAGAATTGGAATGAGTCGGCCAGTAAGATTCTGTTGGTAGCGAATACTCTGATCTGACGTGATAAACAACTCGAACTCGCTTTCGGCCAATCTGATCAGTTCTCCGTTTTTGATACCACCCCAACCTCGCTTTTGAGCGGTGGTGCAATCATGATCGATCAGCAGTTTATGCGTCGGCTAGGGGACACACTCATCCAACAATATTTTCATCCCGGAGCAAGCAACGCCGATTCGGATCGCTCTAAAAGCTTACACGCCATATCCCGGGTCACGGAAGGAAAGCACTCCAGAAACTCCTCCAGCGTGTAGTCTCTTTCAAGGTATTCAAAAAGAGTTTTCACTGGAACCCGTGTTCCCTTGAAAACGGGCGTTCCACCGAGGATATCTGTGTCACCGGTGATGAGATCGTTCGCATTCATAACGGTAGTCTAGCATGCTACGCCTTGGCGTAAACCTCCGCTCCTTTTTCCACGAACTCCTTGGACTTGGCTTCCATCCCCTGCTTGAGCGCTTCGTCTTCGGCGATGCCTTGTTCGGCGGCGTATTTGCGGACGTCTTCGGTGATCTTCATGGAGCAGAAGTTCGGGCCGCACATGGAACAGAAGTGCGCGGTCTTGGCGCCGTCCTGCGGAAGCGTTTCGTCGTGATACTCGCGGGCGGTCTCGGGGTCGAGCCCGAGGTTGAACTGGTCTTCCCAACGGAATTCAAAGCGGGCCTTGCTCAGTGCGTTGTCGCGGTATTGCGCGCCGGGATGGCCCTTCGCCAGATCGGCGGCGTGCGCGGCAATCTTGTAGGTGATGACCCCTTCTTTCACGTCCGCTTTGTTCGGCAAACCAAGGTGTTCCTTCGGCGTGACGTAGCAAAGCATCGCGCAGCCATACCAGCCAATCATCGCGGCTCCGATGCCGCTGGTGATGTGATCGTAGCCGGGCGCAATGTCGGTGGTGAGCGGGCCGAGTGTGTAGAACGGCGCTTCGTGACACCACTCGAGTTGTTTGGCCATGTTCTCCTCGATCATGTGCATCGGGACGTGACCGGGGCCTTCATTCATCACTTGAACGCCTTTGGCCCACGCGCGTTTGGTGAGTTCGCCCTGGACTTCGAGTTCGCCGAACTGTGCCTGGTCATTGGCGTCGGCAAGAGAACCAGGCCGGAGTCCATCGCCGATCGAGAACGAGACGTCGTAGGCGGCCATGATGTCGCAGATATCGTCCCAGTGCGTGTAGAGGAAACTTTCCTGGTGATGCGAGAGACACCACTTGGCCATGATCGATCCGCCGCGACTCACAATGCCCGTCATGCGATGGGCAGTCATTGGAACAAAGCGCAGCAAGACGCCGGCGTGAATCGTGAAGTAATCAACACCTTGCTCTGCCTGTTCAATGAGCGTGTCGCGGAAGATTTCCCAGGTGAGATCCTCGGCCTTGCCGTTCACTTTCTCGAGCGCTTGGTAAATTGGAACGGTGCCAATGGGGACGGGTGAGTTGCGGAGAATCCATTCGCGAGTGGCGTGAATGTTCTTGCCGGTCGAAAGATCCATCACGGTGTCCGCGCCCCATTTGGTAGACCAGCGCATTTTTTCGACCTCTTCTTCGATCGAGGACGCGACGGCGCTGTTACCGATATTCGCATTGATCTTCACGAGGAAGTTGCGGCCGATGATCATCGGCTCGAGTTCCGGGTGATTGATGTTCGATGGAATGATCGCGCGACCGGAAGCGACCTCTTCACGGACAAATTCTGGCGTGATCTCTTTTGGGATGCGCTGCGGGAAACGTTTGAAGATGCTAGGTGAGTAATCAGTTTTCAGTGGGTCCGTGTTCAGGGAGAGCTGTGCGCTGCCAGCGTGCTGCTTATTGAGATCATCGCGGTGGATGTCGTCTTTCTGATCTGAAATCTGAAAACTTAAATCTGCCAGCTCCTGCCGTTTCATGTTTTCGCGGATGGCGATGAATTCCATCTCGGGCGTGACGACACCCTGTTTGGCATACCAGAGCTGTGTGACCGGGTGGCCTTTGCTGGCGCGCATCGGCCGTCGACGTTCGCCTTTCAGTCCGGGGAATTCCACAAGCCGGTTGCGCTCGGCTTTGCTGGCGTATTCCGCGTGTTTGCCGGAGAGGTAACCGTTGTCCTGCGGTTGCACCTCGCGTCCGTCGTATTCCTTGACATCGCCACGTTTCAAAATCCAATCACGTCGCAGTGCCGGCAGGCCTTCCTCGGAACTGCCTTTGAAATCTGGATCGCCCCAAGGACCCGAGCAGTCGTACACGCGCACCGACGCATTCTCCTCGACGGCACCATCCACGCGGTTCGTCGGGCTCTGCGAGATCTCGCGCATGGGCACGCGGATCTCCTTGTGCAGGGTACCTTCGACGTAGACGCGCGATGAATTAGGTAACTGGTCGGTGCTGTGAGATTCGAGGTCTTTGGGGTCTGCGATCATAATAAAGTGAGTTCAGTTGGTTGTGCGCACCGGGAAGTCAAAAACTGGAAGGGAGCCGATAATCGGCCGCCACACTGGTGGCCTCCCTACGCCAGTATCAACTGGATCAGGTTCGACGGGTCATTTGCTGCGGCAAAACTCTCAGTCCAAAGGACTCCCCGGGTGAGACGGAGCATAGGCGGACGAGGAGGGGAGTCAAGCGGGGTACGTCGAACGAGTGCGTTTGAATCCGTGGGGCAAGAAGAAAGCCTCGCCGCGTGGAAAGGTGGGGCGAGACTCTCCGAGCGAGCCTTCGGGGGCTTGGCGGCAACCGCCAATTCGCCGCAGCCATTGATTTCTAAACACTTCGCTCTTCGAAGAGATCTTGTTACGAATTGACGGGCACGGGCATTCGTGAGCGTCTCGTGCGCCCGCAGGTTCGCCCGGAGGGCTCTCTCCACCATGCCCCACGTTTTCAAACGCACCGACGTCGAACCACCAGACCACGCGAGTTAACAAACACCAGCAGAATTCAATCTCGCGCACTTGTCTTCACGAAATTCTTTTGGAAAGCTCCGCGCATATGCCCACTGTCTCCATCATACAGAGTGCTCCGGGACCCGAGACCGTGATCGATGGGAAGGTGTATCTGTATTTTGGTGGAACCAGTTATCTTGGGCTCGCAGGACTTCCGGAAATCATCGAAGCCGGATGCGAGGCTCTGCGAAAATACGGGGTCCATTCGGCGACATCCCGTTCCCGCATCGGCACCAATCCACCGGTAATCGCGGTAGAGCAGCGCGCGGCAGAATTTTTCGGAACGGAGGACGCGTTTTATTTCAGCAGCGGTTATTCCTCCAATCACATCATGGTTTCCGCTCTTGCACAGGACGCCGACGCGGTGGTGGTGGATGAAGCGGCACACTATTGCGTCATCGAAGCGTCACAGCTGGCCGGCCGGCCCGTGAAAAATTTTCGCCATCGGGATGTCACCGACCTGGCCGTTCAGGTCAAAGGCCTCCGAAGTCCGTTGGTGATGATCGACGGCGTGAGCGCTTCCACCGGACAGCTAGCGCCTTTGCGGGAATACCTGGAAGTGCTGCGAGCTTGCGACAATGCGTCGCTGCTCCTCGACGATGCGCACGCAATTGGCGTGTTGGGAGCAAACGGTCGCGGCTCTCTGGATGAACCCGAACTTTGGGAGACTGTCAACACCGACAAGCCTTTCCAAGGCGTTCGCCTTTACGTTTGTGGAACCCTGGCAAAAGCAATTGGCGGATTCGGCGGCGTCATCCCCGGCACCAACGATTTTGTTGCGCGCGTACGATCGGCGTCCCACTACTTTGACGGAGCGAGTGCGCCGGCGTCTGCGGTTGCCGGGTCCACTGCCCGCGCGTTGGAAATCGTCATGCGTGAACCGGGACTGCGAGAACGTCTCCGGGCAAACACGCTGGAACTGCGCGATCAATTGAAATCGATCGGACTGGTCGTGCCGAATGGTGCCACCGCGCATTTCGGAGTTGGAATCGGCAGTGCCGAAAACATGATTCGAATTCACGAGACGCTAAAATCGAGAAACATCATGCTCCCGTATATCGGAGCTTATGCCGGCGTTCCTAAAGAGGGACTGTTCCGCTTCGCCGTGTTTGCCAGCCACACAGAATCTCAAATCGCCCGACTCGTCACCGAACTTCGATCCGTCCTATGAGAAACCTCCTCTTCCTTGCGATCGTCATCACGAGTTGTGCGATTCAGTCGCGCGCCGCCGACTATGGATTAGTTTTTCCGAAACTGGAGTTCGTCATTGAACAGGAGATGCGAGAGTGGAATATCACCGGCGTCTCGGTCGCGCTGGTCGATGATCAGGAAATCATTTATTCAAAGGGATTCGGCGATGCGAAACGGGATTCCATTTTTCGCGCGGGCAGCATTTCGAAACTGTTCAACGCGCTCGCCGTCATGCAACAGGTCGAAGCGGGAAATCTCGATCTCGATGAACCCATCCCGGTCGAACAGTTGCCGATCAACCCCTTTCCCGATAATCCTTCGGTCACGTTGCGCCACATTCTCTCGCATCGAAGCGGGCTTCAACGTGAAGCGCCGGTGGGAGGTTATCTGGACGAATCACAACCGGGAATACGGGCTTCCGTCGAAAGCATCAAAGCGTCGGGATTGGTCACCAGGCCGGGTGAGAAGACGCGTTACTCCAACATCGCTCCGTCGGTTGCCGGTCATCTCGTGGAGCAGGCGGCGGGAAAATCGTTTGAAGAATACCAAGCCGAGAAACTTCTGAAACCCCTCGGGATGACGAATTCCTCGTGGACAATCGCAGCCACCCCGAAGGATAGAATCATCGTTTCGCACATGCGCGTTGCGAACGGCAAGGGCGGCTGGACCCGCCGTGAAGCACCGTTGTTCGATCTCGGCACCATCCCTGCCGGAAACTTGTTCACGACGGCGGACGATCTGGCGCGCTTCGCCTCTGCCTTGATCAATGGTGGCAACGCTCTGGTCACGCCTGAGTCGCTGCATCTGATGTGGACCCCGCAGTTTACGGACGGCGACACCGGATTTGGACTGGGGTTTGTGATGGGTAAATTCAACGACCGCAAAACAATCGGTCATAGTGGGGCGGTCTACGGTCATAGCACCTCGTTCATCGTGCTGCCGAATGAGAAACTCGCGGTGATCATTCTGGGAAACGAGGATATCGCGAACGGGAGAATTCATCGCATCCAGAAAGTGGCGCTTTCACTTCTTCTCAACGCGAAGTTTGGCGAGGAAATGCCGTCGGCACCCGAGCCGTTCGCGATCGGGGATCTTTCGCCGTTTGCCGGAGAATTCGAATCGCAAAGCTATTGGGCGAAACTTGAAGTGGTGGATGGAAATTTGGTTGGCGACATCTCGGGGCAGCCCACGCGCTTTACTCCGTCCGGTCAACTGACGTTCAAGGCGGACAGCCGGATCAATGATGCTGCCAACGTACGATTTGAAAAAGACAAGGTCGGTTTGGTCACCGGTTTTGAACTGGGCGGGCAGCGGTTTATTCGCGTCCCGAAGAATCCGACTCCACTGCCGAAGGAATGGCGGAGTGTTCTTGGTAGCTACGGTTTAGATTTCGTTCCGATCGCCATCACCGAACGCGACGGGCATCTCTACGCCATGACGGAAAACATGGTCGACTACCGGTTGACTCCGGTGAACAGAAACGTCTGCTCTTTGCCACCGGGCATGTATGTCGATGAGGAGGTTGTCTTTCTTCCGGATGACGACGGGACGATTCGATTCATCGACTTTGCCAACATGATTTTCAAACGGCGCGACTGATCAATTCACATGGAACTTATCTTAAAAGACATTCACCTGCCGCTGCGCCATGCGTTCACTATTTCGCTGGGCACGACCACGGTGCAGCACAATCTGCTGGTTGAATTGCGACAGAACGGTGTGAGCGGATTCGGCGAAGGTGCCTCGTCCCACGCTTACAAAGCGTTCACTGCGGAATCGATGCGTGAAGCGTTGGAAGCCGCGAGATTGGTGATTGAAAACGAAACGCTGGATGATCCGGCGCAACTTTGGGAGCGGCTGCTTCCAACACTCGGTCACAACCGGTTCGCCCTTTGTGCCCTTGATGAGGCAGCACATGATCTCTGGGGAAAGCTTCGCGGTGCACCAGTCTGGAAACTTTGGGGACTGGACCTCGGCAACAATCCGTTTAGCGACTACACGATCGGCATTGATTCGATTCAGAAAATGGTCGCCAAGATGAAGGAGTTCGATGGCTGGCCCATTTACAAAATCAAGCTCGGAACGAATGAAGATCTCGCCATCGTTCGGGAACTTCGCAAACACACGGACGCCATTTTCCGAATTGACGCCAACACCGCGTGGTCAGCCGAACAAACGATCGATTTCGCTCCGGAACTCGAAGAGCTTGGGGTTGAGTTTCTTGAGCAACCTCTCCCGGCGGCGGATTGGGACGGAATGAAGCGCGTGTTCAATGAGTGCGCCCTCCCGGTGATCGCCGATGAAAGCTGCCTGACCGAGGAGGACGTCGACAAGTGCCACGGCTTTTTTCACGGCGTGAACATCAAGCTTACGAAAGCCGGAGGCCTCACGCCAGCGCGACGGATGATCGCCCGTGCCCGCGAACTGGATCTCAAGGTGATGGTCGGTTGCATGAACGAAAGCAGCGTGGGCATCAGCGCCATCGGACAGTTGCTTCCGCTGTTGGATTACGTCGACATGGACGGCGCGGTCCTGATCGCGAAGGACATCGCGACCGGCGTCCATTTGAAGAAAGGTCGCGCAGTGTTTCCCGAGGAGAACGGCAACGGAATTCGAATACACTGACTCAACGCAGACTCTTCTGTCACCGGAAAACCATGCAGCCCTCTGGGCGTTGATTACTGTCGGTACCGCGCTGGCAATCTGGCTTGAGCAATCCTATCGATGGGCTGCGCGACTCAGCGGACCGGTGCTGGCGCTACTGATCGCGATGGTGTTGTCCAACACCCGCGTCATGCCGGCGGAATCGGCCGCCTACGATTTCGTCGGCGACTGGCTGGTGCCGCTTGCGATTCCACTTCTCCTCTTTCGAGCCCATCTCAGGGAAATCATCGTAAGCGGTGTGCCAAGTGCCAGTTGACAGGATCTGCCGGAACGTTGGACCGGCGGGGTCGTAGAGGTCAGAGATTGTCTGGCTACGACATCTATGACGCCTGTTTGAGAAGGCCCGGCTCAGTCCGGGTCTTGGCTTTCCCGGCGGCCCAGGCTTGCGGGGTCACGGTGTGGGTCTGGTGATTGGTCATCCGGGGCAGCCGGG